>Ga0335075_10013015_pt1 | contig 12543 bp, 5 predicted proteins | sample Lox_Sample_24_FD_206723 | JGI IMG/M metagenome (GOLD analysis project Ga0335075, IMG submission 206723) | Soil microbial communities from Loxahatchee National Wildlife Refuge, Florida, United States - Lox_Sample_2.4 | ecosystem: Environmental > Terrestrial > Soil > Wetlands | place: USA: Florida... | reverse complement strand
TCTTATTCTTCTCAATGGTCGGCCTTTGAACCTTACCTGGGCGGCGGAACATGTGCCTGCGATCCTGGAGGCGTGGTATCCGGGCACAGAAGCTGGGACTGCAATTGCAAACTTGCTATTTGGCAATGCTAATCCCGGAGGCAAGCTTCCCTTTACTTGGCCTCGCGACGTTGGACAGGTACCTCTCTTCTACGCACACACGCTTAGCCAGGCACCGGAACGGCAAGGCATGCGCTATTGGAATGAGAAGAGCACGCCCTTGTTTCCATTCGGATTTGGGCTGAGCTACTCGACCTTTCACTTCTCGAACCTCCATCTCAGTGAGACACAGATACACAAGGGTGAGGGCGTCAAGGTCGCTGTCGATGTTGAAAATACTAGCGAACTCCCCGGCGATGAAGTTGTACAGCTTTACATTCATCAACAATATGGAAGCAGTTCGCGACCGGTCCGCGAGTTGAAGGGTTTCCGGCGCGTCTCCCTCCGCGCCCACGAAAAGGAAACAGTGGAGCTGGTGTTGACCAAGGATGACCTAACGTACTGGAGTAGCGCAACGAGGTCCTGGATACAAGATGCTTCGAAATTCGACGTGTGGGTTGGTGGAGATTCGACTGCTGCATTGCACACTACGTTTGCCGTGATTCAGTAGAGTCTCATAAAAAACACTCGTCTAACAACACTAAACCTGGCGGTGGCATGACGGCATTACGCTGGGTGAAGATAACAAGATCACAGGCACAGCGAGCGTTCCAGAGTACTCCGTAGACGGCGATTTCGCGGCGGCTCAAGTAAAGTGACCGTCGCAGAGTTATCTGGAGGTATTTGTCATGAAGGTGGGTAACAAGGTTGTTCTCGTAACTGGGGCAGGAAGCGGAATCGGCCGCGAATTAACCCTTCACCTGCTTTCGAAAGGTGCACATGTGGCCGGCGTAGATCTGAACGCCAAAGCGCTAGAGGAGACTGTGCGCCTGGCCAGCGCCCATCGCGCGCAACTCGCAACATTCGTCACGAACATCGTCGACCGTGCAGCAGTCGAAGCTCTTCCAGCAGAAATTCTGGCACGTTTCGGTTCAATAGACTGCATCATCAACAATGCTGGCATAATCCAGCCTTTCATGAAAGTGAGTGAACTCGACTTCTCTGTCATCGAGCGGGTCTTAAACGTCAACTTGTTTGGCACCCTGTTTGTCATCAAAGCCTTCTTGCCGCACTTGATGCAGCGGCCACAAGCACACATTGTCAATGTATCGAGCATGGGAGGGTTTATTCCAGTGCCGGGGCAGACCATCTATGGCGCGTCAAAGGCCGCGGTCAAGCTCCTGTCCGAAGGACTTGGCTCTGAACTGATCAGGACAAATGTTCGAGTGACCGTTGTCTTCCCCGGCGCCGTTGCAACCAACATCCTCACCAATTTAGGTGTAGGCGCCCCCTATATGAATGCAAGTAAGGGAAAAGCAAAAGCAATGGCGCCAAGCAACGCCGCCAAGATTATTGTGCGTGGCATAGAGCGTGACGCATTCCAGGTCTTTGTGGGACGCGATGCGATGATCATGGACAAACTGTACCGGTTGAACCCTACCTTCGCGGCACGGGCAATCGCAAAGAAAATGAGTGGGCTACTTCCTGCGTAGTTCGCCTAATCAAGGACCCAAAACTTTGAACAACGACAAGAACTTCTATTTGATAAATCGGCGGAAGGTCATCGTATTCTGTGCCGCCCAGGCTATGGCGCTCCTTCTCTGTCCGTACACAATGGCGTACGGACAATCCGGGGAACCACGGAAGCAGATCGACGCGGATTTTGGTTGGAGATTTAGCCTCGGTGATCCAGCCGGAGCCCAGGATCCGAACTTTGACGACAGCTCCTGGCGGACGATTAATGTTCCGCACGACTGGAGCATAGAGGGAGTCCCAGACTCGAAGAACCTTTCGGGATCGGGTGGTGGATATTTCCCTACTGGTGTCGGCTGGTATCGCAAGACATTCCATGTTCCCAGGACTTGGAAGTCGAAGCGGGTCAGTATCGAGTTCGACGGCGTGTATATGGACTCGACCGTCTATCTGAACGGCCATGCGCTGGGGACGCACCCAAACGGATATACGAGTTTTGCGTTTGATCTCTCACCATACCTCGTCTTGGGGCGTACTAATGTTCTTGCAGTGCGGGTCGACAACTCGAAGCAACCGAACAGCCGTTGGTATACCGGTTCGGGAATTTATCGACATGTTCGCATCGTGGTCACCAATCCAATTCACATAGCACATTGGGGCGTCTTCATTACGACTCCGGTAGTGACAGCTGCGCACGCCGACGTTGTTCTGCACGTTAGTGTTGCAAACGAGACTCGAAAGGTGTCTGACGTCGCCCTGGAGACATCGATCATGTCGGAATCTGGAGTCCGTGTTGCAACCTCGCGCTCTCTTAATTCTTTAGAAAACACACGCAGCACCGAGATTAATCAAACTATCGCGCTTCCAAATCCGGATTTATGGTCTCCTCAAACGCCGCACCTCTATCGTGCCGTTACGAAAGTCATTCAACGCGGAAAGGTCGTCGATGAGGTCGCCACTACGTTTGGCATTCGTTCCATTGCCTGGTCGGAAAATGGTGGTCTGATGTTGAATGGCGAGCCTATCAAATTGCATGGAGGAAGCGTTCATGCCGACAATGGTCCGCTTGGTGCTGCGGCGTTTGACCGCGCCGAAGAGCGCAAAGTCGAATTGCTGAAGGCAGCTGGCGACAACGCCGTTCGAACAGCACACAATCCACCCTCACCGGCTTTTCTCGATGCGTGCGATCGCCTCGGCATCCTCGTGTTGGAAGATTCCTTCGATGTCTGGGAAAGACCGAAGGTCCAATACGACTATGCGCGTTTCTTTGATGATTGGTGGAAGCGCGATCTGGACTCTATGGTGCTGCGGGATCGTAATCATCCATCAGTAATCATGTGGTCTATTGGCAATGAGATTCCGGAAGCATGGACGCCCGCGGGAGCGCCAATCGCGAAAAAACTCGCAGGCGAAATCCGATCGCTCGACAGCACAAGGCCGATAACAGAGGCCTTTCTTGGCGCGACCTATACTGCGAGTACCGACGCTGTTTTCGCGAAGGTGGATATCGGGGGATACAACTACAATCTCGCCGCGAACCAAGCCAAAGATCACGCGCGTGTTCCTAGTCGCATTATGCTGACCACGGAGTCCTTTCCGGCAGACGCTTTCGAGCAATGGAAGCTCGTTCACGACAATTCATACATCCTCGGTGAATTTGTCTGGACATCGATGGATTATCTCGGCGAGTCCGGAATTGGGGCATGGGGTGAAGGCACACCTAAACAGGCTTCACAAGCGGAACAGATGGGCCGCTTCATGAAGGTCTTTACTACGAAGATGGGCGAGAATGGGCAGGGTCCATTCGACGGAAAAGCTCCTCCTGCAAGCCCCATGTTTCCTGGATATCCCTGGTTCGGTTCCTATTGTGGCGACTTGGACATTACGGGTTTCCGCAAGCCACAATCCTACTACCGGGACATCTTGTGGAATGGTGGCGACCGCGTGTACGCTGCAGTCCGCCTCCCTGAACCGGATGGCAAAAAGATTTTCGCAATTGGCTGGGCAGTCTATCCGAGCATCGCGAGTTGGACATGGCCAGGCCAGGAAGGCAAAGATCTCCAGGTGGAGGTGTACGCCGGAACGGATAGGGTGCGTCTCTATCTCAATAGCAAGCTGATTGGGGAGGCACCGACTGGCAGCGAGCAGCAGTTCAAAGCTATTTTTACGGTGCCCTATACTCCGGGCACCTTGAAAGTCGAGGGCGTGCGCAACGGTCAGGTTCTGTCTCAGATGACTCTAACGACAGCGGGCGCAGCGACAGCCCTGCGGTTGACCCCTGATCGCCGCAAGATCGCCGCAGATGGACAAGATCTGTCGTTCGTCACGATTGAAGCGGTCGATTCCGCAGGACATTACCAACCAAACGCCGATAATGAAGTGCATTTATCGATCGCCGGACCTGGTGTCATAGCGGCCATTGGTACTGGAGATACTGAAAACCACGAACCGTATCAGTCGGATCATAGGCGCTTGTTCAATGGACGAGCACTCGTCGTGATTAGGTCGACAGGCAAGCAGGGTGTGATCACGCTCAAGGTCAAAGGTCTCGGAATAGGCGGGACGAGGGTCAATATCAATGCTCAAGCTGGAAACTGAGTTGGGTGGCCAAAGGCAGTCGGTACCGGCTACCCCCTTGTGACGGGCCGTTGTCATTTTCAAGGGGGCACTTGATCGAATTGATTGAGGGCCACGGTTGCTTCAGTAGTGCAGAGCGGCGCCTGGTGTGTGATCAGCAGCCGTAAGGGGTGATGGAGTCATGGGAGTAACACGCAAGGGTCTTCTTTTAGCAGCCGCTGTCCTAGTTGGAATATGTGCGCGCGCTCAGAGCCTCAAAGGCCTAAGAGCGGGTTTCGAATATCCCCCAAATTCGGCTCGTCCTCGTGTGTGGTGGCACTGGATGAACGGCAACATCACTCAAGAGGGAGCAGACCTCGATCTGGCATGGATGAAAAGCGTTGGCGTAGGGGGCATTGACATCATCTCCGGCTCCTTACCAGAGCCTTCCGTTGTGAAACCTCCTGTGCTTTTCATGGATGATCAGTGGAAGAATATCTTTCGCCGTGAGGTTGCCTCTGCTCGCGCCTCCGGCATGGAGGTATCGATAGATGGGGCGCCCGGCTGGAGTGAGACCGGTGGACCTTGGGTTACGCCAGAACATGCCATGAAGAAGTATGTCTGGAGCGAGACCCAGGTGATCGGTGGCAAACCCTTCGGTGGCATCCTTCCCAAGCCTCCTTCCGTGACAGGTCCGTTCCAGAACATACCCGTCCATTGGGCTGGCTTTCGCCCCATCGAATTGAACCACGAAGTTTACGCTGACTCTGCGGTTATCGCATTTCCGACTCCACGAGCTGAACTCGAACGTAGCCCCGGAGTCTACAGTTCGGGCACAGCTGGTTTGAATCTGGCTGGTCTTGACAACGGGAGTCTGGAGTCACCGCTGGTGCTTCCGCTGGCCACAGGTGAGGGGGGGACGTGGATTCAGACCGACTTCGGACGGGATGTGTTGGTTTCGACACTCACGTTGGGGCTTGATTCTCCGGCCAATGTCACACTCATGGTGAGTGAGGATGGTCAATCCTTTCACCAAGCCTTTCGCGTGCCATCTGATCCGAACGAACACCCTGCACCGGAACAGACATATTCTTTCGCGGCAATCCACGCGAGGTTCTTTCGTGTAGTGTTCACCGTGCCTCCAAAGGCTCCCCTTCTTCCGGGCCTACCCCAAATTATGCTTAGGTTCTTTACGCCACAGAAGCGCTTTTTGGTATGGCGCCTCTCTTTTCCAGGCGCCATGCGCGTGAATCGCTTCGAAGAGAAAGCTGGCTTCGCCTCTACTATCGATTTTCCTTCGACCCGCACTCCACAATGCGGCCGGGCGAGCATCGTCAATAAGGCGAGTGTTGTTAACTTGACCTCACATCTTCGTCCGGACGGAACTCTGGATTGGACTCCACCGCCGGGTCACTGGACCATTCTTCGGGTTGGCTACTCCTTGACGGGCCAGACGAATGCTCCTGCAGAAGCAAAGTCAACCGGCCTCGAAGTCGATAAGCTCGATGCTTCCCTGGTTCGTCAGTACATGGAGCACTACCTGAAGATGTACAGCAGCGCCACGGGAGGGAAGTTAGGAAACGCTGGCGTTCAGTATCTCCTGACTGACAGCTGGGAGGCCGGTGTCCAGAACTGGACTGCAACGATGCTTGCACAGTTCAAACAGCGCCGCGGATATGATGCAACCCCCTACCTTCCAGTTCTTGCAGGATGGGTGGTGGGCAGCCCAGACGTCAGTGACAGGTTCCTCTGGGACTTTCGCCGAACGCTTGAGGAGATGCTGGCAGACAACCACTATGGAGAGATTGCTCAAGTCCTGCACAAGCACCACATGGGCTATTACACCGAGGCCGAGGGCGACACAAATCGAGCCATTGGGGATGGCATGGCAATAAAAGCGCGGGCCGATATTCCCACGGGAGAGTTTTGGTACCGCCCCTTCGCTGCGGGTCCAGGTCAGCCAACCCTAAGGGCGGATCTCGAGGAATCGGCTTCTGTGGCACACGTCTACGGCAGACCCTTCGCGGCTTCGGAATCGTTGACCGTGGCCGCAGGAGACGACCCGTGGGCGTTTTCACCTGCAATGCTAAAGCCAGTGGCTGACGAGATATTCGCTCACGGCATCAATCGGATTCTTTATCACGAATCTCACCTGCAGCCGCTGGTTAATGCCAAGCCAGGTCTTATGCTGGCGATTTTTGGTCAGTATTTTAATCGCAATAATACATATGCTGAACAGGTGAAACCCTGGATCGATTACCTTTCAAGATCGTCATACCTGCTTCAACAGGGGCGATTTGTCGCAGACGTCGCCTACTTCTACGGTCAAGAACAGAACCTTACTGAGATGTTTACCGGAAGGTTCAACACCGATGTCCCCGAGGGATATCACTACGACTACATCGGTCCTGAGGCACTGCTTACCCTTGTTTCTGTGCGAGACGGGAAGTTCGTTACACAGAGCGGCATGCAGTACCGGGTTTTATACATGCCGTCGACCGTCGACCGCCTCACTCTTTCTGCAATGCGTAAGCTCAGGGATTTGGTGGCTGCTGGCGGAATTCTGGTCGCAAAGAAACCAGTCGGCTCTCTTGGGCTCCCTAACGATGACGTGCAGGTTGAAGCTATTGCAGACAAAATGTGGGGTGCTGATACCGGTAATCCGCAAGGCCACTCGTTTGGGAAAGGGAGAGTTTACGGGACGAATGACCTAGGTAAGGGGCTCGCAAGCGAACGGATACAGCCCGATGTGGAGTTCACTGATTCCCAGAAAAATCCAAACATCATGACTCTACATCGTCAGACAAAGTCAGGGGATATCTATTTCATCACGAACCAGCTTGACCGGCCTGAGCAGTTGAACATAACCTTTCGAGTTACCGGAGAATCGCCAGAGCTGTGGCACGCCGAAGATGGGAGCCAAGAACCTATCTCTTACGCAACGGTATCAGGAGGTGTTCGTACACGCCTTCGTCTCAACCAGTATGAAGCAGTATTCGTCGTCTTTCACAAGTCATCCGTGCGTTCTCTTTTGGTGCCGAGCCGCGGTGAGACGCTTATCTCCTCGATTACGGGCCCTTGGAGGGTCTCTTTTCAGGCTGGCCGCGGTGCCCCGGAAACTGCAGTTTTCAAGCATCTGACTTCCTGGGATGAGTCACTAGACCCCGGGATTAAGTATTTCTCCGGGCAGGCTACCTATACCCACGATCTTGATATACCTCTGTCGTCTCTTCAGCGAGGACATCGCATTGTCTTGGATCTTGGAGAAGTGCATGAACTTGCACAGGTTACTGTAAATGGCAAAGGGCTTGGCATTGTCTGGCACGCTCCTTACCGGCTGGACATCACGGATGCATTGAAGCCAGGCAGGAATCAACTTAGCATCGCCGTTACGAATCTTTGGCCTAATCGCTTGATTGGAGACAAGCAACCTGGCAGCAGGCAATACGCGTGGGCACCTCAATCAATGTACAGCGCAGGATCAAAGCTCATGCGTTCGGGCCTGATTGGGCCTGTCACTGTTCTAGACACGGTCCCGCAGCAGCCACACTGGAACGAACACTGAATCAGAGGCATGTGATGTAGACAGAAAACAGATAAAGGGAGAACGTGGGCAGTCAATCTCCACGCATGAACGGCGGTCGGCCCACGCTTGCGTTCAATAATAGCTATGCGTCGGCTCAGAGTAACTATGGACGGACAGATTGCTGTCCTCGCGGTAGCAGAGAAAGGATCATTTGAAGCCGCAGGTAAGTACCTCGGCATCGGCAGGTCCGCTGCGCGCAAGCGAGTCCAGGGCGTAGAGAGCGAAACCGGAACGCCTCTCTTCCGCACGGTCGGAAAGGTGCTGGTTCCGACCGAAGCCGGCAATCTTTACCTTCTCTCAGCGCGGGAATCCGTCAGGCAGGCATGGCTTGGTCTGGATCGCGTACAAGCATTCCTCAGGGCGCAGATGAACGATCTGCGCACCGGATGAATACGTCTGAACTCGTGTTGCGGTGAATGATCGATGGAGCGCTGAAGGCACTCCATCGATCTACATCCGACGTCAGAAACTCACGCGACCCGATATTTGAAGAATGCGTGCACTACCCTGTGTGTCGGTGGGATAGATGACTCCGGTGCTCGTCCCTGCATTAACATTGGTTTGTCCAGGTTCCCCGGGGTTCCAATGATTGAACGCATTGAATGCGTCGAACCGGAATTCGAACCCTGCCTTCTCCCGAATGGGAAAGTTCTTAGCTAAAGACAAATCTGCGTTGATCTGCCCAGGCATACGAACCGCATCACGCGCCGAACTGCCGTAGTAGCCTGCCGTGGGCTGAGTGTACTGCGCATCCGTCGATCCTGGGGTCGGATCGTAGCTGAACCAGTGCTGAAGCGATTTATGAAATCCGGCAGGTGTTGGATTAGCGTTGGCTCTCTCCGCATAGGCCTCATTGGCATTTTCGAGGTCGTTGGCGACCACCGTGAAAGGTAGCCCTCCCTGAAAAGAAGAAATGACTCCGAACCTCCATCCTCCGATAGCCTCATCTACCAAATAGGAACTGTTGCCTAGAAGTGCCTTGCCTTTGCCAACCGGGAGTGAGTAGACGCCGGATATTGCCAACCGCTGACCGACATCGAAGTTGCCGCGCGCGTAGTCTGCTGCGATGTCACGTCCGTCCTGCGGACCCGCCCATCCGGAATCATCTCCAGTGAAGCCGGCAACTGCTGACTTCGTATCCAGTTCTTTCGACCATGTATAGGCAACTACGAGATCAAGGTCGCCTGCCCGATGCTCTACCTTCACATCCATTGCATTGTAGTTGGAAAAACCATCGAAGCCAGCATAGACGAGCGCCCCAAGGTTCTGGTAGGGGACTCGGAGTTCAAAGGGGATGGTTGCGGGGGTAGTCGTTGTTACAGTGCAACCGTTGATTGCGATGCACTCAGTTGGCGCGTTGGGATTTGAGCGTGAAAAGAGATGCGTACCGTGATTGCCAACATAGTCAACTTCCAGCTTTGTAGACAATGGCAGTTCGCGTTCGATGCCAAGGTTCCAGGCAAGATAATATGGATTGAGTTCATGATCCGATTGGATCTGAATAAAGCCGAGAGTGCTATTGCTATTGACGTATGGAGTGCTCGCATTTGGATCAGGGCTGTAATACGACTCCAGTGGTGCCGCCCCTGATGCAGCCTGTGGCAAGGAGTTGGTGTTATATATGGCCGGGTAGGTGCGTGCCACGTCGGTGGCCGTAGATATGCTCGATGTATTGGGATAAATTCCGACGCTGCTCGCTTGGAATTCATTCGCTTCGATCGTGTCGAAGTACTTACCGAAGCCACCTCGAATGACCGTTTTGTCGCCTCCAAATAGGCGATAAGCAAAGCCGAGGCGAGGCGCCCAGTCATTTTTTGGTGCCGGGCCAGGGCCGCGCTGGCCACCGGGAGAAAGAACGTATAGTCCGGTCGATGGGCTGAAAGGATTCACGCCGCCGTAATCTTGAGCGATCTTCGCATTTGCAATGTAGAGAGCACCTCCAGGAGCACTGAAATCGGGCCAGATGAAGCTATTCTGCTCTTCAAACGGAGTGGCAATGAACTCATAACGCAGGCCGAGATTGAGGGTCAGCCTGTCGTTCACCTTCCAATCGTCCTCCACGTAAGGAGCCATCCAATTGAAATGAAGGTGAGCCTCAGGTTGCAGAGTCGGGTTGGACAGTGGTCCCAATTGCGTGAGGGCAATACCAGCCCCCGCTCCCAACAAGGCATCGGCGAAAGTGTCGCCGGAGTACTGGCCATTGTAGTTCACGCGTCCCAGCGAGGCGCTGCCGGGAGCGAGGTCTAGATGAATGCGCCGACCGTCGAACCCGAAGCTTAACGTATGCCGCTTGACCGTCCAAATTGCGGAGTCTCCGAGGTCCCATATCGAGTCGTCACTTTCACTGATGGAACCGGTGAAGGCGCCTCCACCGCCATACTGAAGACCATCATTGTAGTTGCTCGCATCGAACTCGATGCGAGGGTAGTTCATGCCAGGCGCACTGAAGGCATTAGGGAAATCGAGCGCCCTTAGATCGGCGGAAGTGATAGGAGAGCCAGGTGCCTGTGACCAAAAGGCTTCTGTGTACCCGAGACGAAACTGATTCGTTAACCTTGGCGAGAAGGTGTGCGTTTCAGTCATCGTGTAAAGCCTACCGGGTTGAGTTTGATTCGTGGCATTCACCGGAGCGAAAGAAGTGGCTGCCTCCGACTCATTATGGATGGTGGCATGAAAGAATATCTGGTCGTTTGTACCGATATTCTGGTCGATACGATAGTTTTGCTGGTCGAACTCCAGGATGTTCCTGCTCGAATACAAATAGTTGTTTACACCGAGCGAAGGTCCGGTGGCGTTCGGAGCGGCAGGATAGTAGAGGCCGGGCCTCATGATCAGCTTACCTAGATTGGAGATCGAACCTGAAGGAATAGTGTAGCTCCCGTCCGAAGCGACCTGGAAGGGGCAGCCATTAGGATCGAACGGGTTGAAGAGGGGGTGCGGGTCGCCTACATGATAGGTCACGCCACACTGTGTCATTGTGGCTGAGGCACCACCTAACTGCGATGCTGTAAAGCTTCCCAGCACATCCGCGTCGAATTTTCCATTCATCTCGTCAGCAAGCGGCACTGACGTAGGGGAAGCTTGGCCCCCGGTGTTTTGACGGAAACCCTCGTAATTTGCGAAAAAGAATGTCTTATTCGTACCGTTGTATAGCCACGGGATGCGAACCGGTCCACCGAGAGCGTACCCGAATTGGTTCTGTTGCAGGAGCGGCAAACTCGTTCCAGCCGTGGGGACATACCCGTGAAATGGCGCATCCACAGTGCTATTACGTAAGAACTCAAAGACAGAGCCATGGTAATGGTTGGTTCCGCTCATGCTCGTGATATTAATCTGGTTCATGCTGTAGCCGTATGCGGCAGAATAGCTCTTCGTCAGCTCGTTGAACTCCCTGATATCGTCCAGTGATGGGCTAAAAGCAGGGGTGTCGTACCCGATATCAAGAATCGTCGTACCGTCCACCGTGTAGCCTTCGGACGAGCCGCGCGAACCGCCTAGACTGACGGAACTAACTCCAGTGCCGCTGATGGAGATGCGATATGTTGTCTGTTCGCCTCCGGGATTGTTCACCGCTCCAGGCGAAAGGAACATCAAATCCTGGAAATTGCGGCCGTTGAGCGGGAGCTCCTCGATTTGAGTTTTAGAAATGAGTTCTCCGAGCGCTGCCGAATCCGTATCCAGAGAGAGTGCATCAGCGGCTACGGTAACCGATTGGCTAACCGATCCTACGGCCAGAGTCATGTCTACTCGGACAGTGTGATTTACGTCCAGGACGATCCCGAACTTCGTCTCATTCTTGAAGCCGGCACCCGAAACAGTCACCCGATAGTTGCCCGGATTGAGCACCGGAACCGTGAAATCGCCCGTGCCGTTCGTTGTCGTGGTCCTAGCCTCTTGAGTGTCAACCTCCGTGACAGTTACGGCTGCGTGTGGAACGGCAGCATTCTGGGCATCTGTTACGTGCCCAACGATGGTGCCCGTCGCATTTTGACCATGGGCTCCCGCGATAAAGCATAGGAGCAGAATAGGGCACAGCAACTTAAACCAAAAGCTCTTGTTCATATTTGGAAAGCCTCCGAAGAATACACAAAGCTCTGAGTTGACACGATGGCTCTCGTCGATATGCATTGACGAGAGCAGAAATCATTCATTGAACTCGCATGGAACACTATCCTTCCGTCACGACGATGCGCATGATACCTAGGTATCAAGGAGCAAATTATTTCTCACTCGGAAGGCGGTCGCGAACCACGATGAAGTCGGGCGCGGCCTACAAGCGGTGCGAGTCTACAGTCCGTGCGGAATCTCTCGGACTGGAAACCCCAACTCGACGGGTCCGATGCCTCTAGAGGCCGTCATGGCTTTTGAACCATGGTAGAGACTTTGCGTTGTTATTGATGGCCTTGAATCTGCTAGGTGGAAGCATCGCAACGTAGGGGATATCCGTCGGATGTGACGAACGAGGAGTGAGGAGTTTGTGTTGCCGTATTTGCTGCTGAGCCGCGAGAACAGCCGTAGCCGTCAACATAGCCTTCGGGGGTTGTTCAACGGGTATCGCCCAACAAAAACCGGCACTGCTACTTTGGGTTCATGCCGGTCGTACCGTGCGCACTATATCGTACTGTTTCATGACTATGACCCACGAAAGGGATACATGTTCGGGTTTATAAAGGGTTTTGCGCATTTGAGATATTGGATTGGAATGGTTCTACTCGCGGTGCTCGTAGCCAGTCCGCGCAAGGTCTCGGCACAGCAGGGTGAGTCCAAAAATGTCAACAAAATCTTTATCA
>Ga0335075_10013014_pt1 | contig 12544 bp, 8 predicted proteins | sample Lox_Sample_24_FD_206723 | JGI IMG/M metagenome (GOLD analysis project Ga0335075, IMG submission 206723) | Soil microbial communities from Loxahatchee National Wildlife Refuge, Florida, United States - Lox_Sample_2.4 | ecosystem: Environmental > Terrestrial > Soil > Wetlands | place: USA: Florida... | reverse complement strand
AGGAGAGCCGTTGCTGGCAGGTGCGCCGTACACCGAGGAGTTGTTAAACGCCCAATAATCGATGGCTGGCGCATTGTTCGACAAACCGTCGGAGTTGGTAACGTTTGGCGCCGAATAATAAATGCCATAGCCGGCATGCAGGACAGTTTTCGCCGTAACTTTGAATGCGAAACCCACTCGGGGCATGAAGTTTAAGTTGTTTCCGTTTGCTCCACTGCGCGGAACCCCGTTCGTTCCCACCTGGAAAAGTTGCGTAGTCGAGAGCGAGGGAACAAAGTTGTACATCCGGTTTTCCACTTCGGTCCATGGCCATCCCAGGAAGTTCTCGTAACGAAGGCCCAGGTTCAAGGTCAACCGGCTCGTGACTTTGTAATTGTCTTGTCCATAGAACGAAAGATCTGACTGCCGGAATCCGAATCCGTTATTGCCGTTGGGAAATGCGTAGACGCCGGTCTTGGGCGCTCCAAAAAGCAGATCCGTCCAGGCTAGTCCGGTATAAGCGGTGCCGAATGAAAACGCACCGTGCTCGTCGGCGGTCTGGAACATGTTGTATTCGAGACGCACCAGCTCGAATCCAATATCGAGCGAATGTTTGCCGCGCACGAGATTGACGTTATCGTCCACCTGATAGTTATTGGTCCCGATATGCGTAGGGCTATTGCCTGCGTCGCCGATAGAAGAGTCTCCCGCAAAAGTCATCACCGGCAGTCCATCGGAACTGGGATTGTTCGCAACTTCCACTCCGGGAATGCCGAGCTGCGTGGGAAGGTTCAGGCCCGCATCCCAGTTCTCGGCGTATACGAAAAACCGCGACCAGCCGAAGCGCGCGGTGTTGATCGTTGTCGGAGTAAAAATGTGCGTCTCGCCGATCACAGCCTGATGAGCCGGATCTTGCGCGGGTCCGCAGATGACGTCCCCCACCAGAGGCACTGGCAAGATGCCGGGTTGCGCGATGCTGTCGCGCGCCTGGCTGTAGCGGATGAAGGCGCTATCCGAATCGGAGAAACGATGGTCGATCTTTACGTCGAAGGCGTCTTCGGTGACTGCGCGCTCCGGATTAAACAGGAAGTTATTGGCTGTGGTCGCGCCTGCAATGTTGGGGGCGACATACTGGTGATAAAGATTTAAGATGTTCGCGCCCGTCGGATTAACGTCGGTGATAGGAATGAAATTATTGATGTAGGCAATCCCTGTGGCTGGATTTTTAATCGGTGTCGCATAGGCGGAAAAGTCGTAACCAGTGGGGGTCAAGGTAAAATCCGGCACCGTGTCTACATAGGTCAAGCCTTGGCGTGTGCGCTGTCCGGAGTAATCTGCGAAGAAAAATGTGTGGGGGTTATCGCGCGTGAACAGCGGACCGCCGAAGGTAGCGCCGAATTCGTTCATCCGGAATCCGGGTTTGGCGGCTGTATCGAAATAATTCCTGGCGTCGAGCGCGGAGTTGCGCAGAAACTCAAATACCTCTCCGTGATAGCGGTTCGTGCCGGATTTGTAAATCAGGTTAATGGTGCCTGCATTGCCGCGACCGTAGCGCGCGTCGGCATCTGTCGTTTCTTCCGAAAACTCCTGCACCGCGTCGATCGGCGGAAAGATTACTACCGCGAGTCCGTTATGGTTTTCATTGTCCCCGATACCATCCAGAAGCAAACGGTTCTCCTGAAAGCGCAGGCCGTTAAATGCGTAGGACGAGGGACCACGCTGTTGCGTATAGGGAACACTTACGATCTGGGTTTGCGCGGGCACGACGCCGGCGCCCAGGCCCAGCAACTCGGAGAAGTTGCGGCCGTTAAGGGGAAGGTCTTTGACCGCTTCCTCAGTGCGGAGATTGGAAACGGTGGAGGTTTCGGTCTCCAATAGTTCGTTGGTGGCCTCGACAGTAACCGTTTGAGTATTTTGACCGACGGTAAGAACTGCGTCAGCAGCCGCGCGCTGGCCGACTTCGAGTCTTACGTGCTCTTCAACTTTGCCGAAGCCCGCCGCCTTAAAACCGACGTAGTAATCGCCAGGATTTAACGGCGGCGATACATAAAGACCTTGCGAGTCAGTAACCGTGGCGTTGCTTAATCCGGTTGCGCCATTCCGAATGCTTACTTGCGCACCTGGAATTACGGCGCCTGAGTTGTCCCGCACGACGCCGGTGATAGTGCCGTTTTCGACAATTTGCGCATTAAGCGCAACGGCACTCGCGAATAACACAATCAACCACACCATCCGCCCCAATCGCTTCATGACAATCCCCTTGTCTACTTCGATAATTGCGCCAACGACCCCGAGTGTTGCGCGAGGAACGGCCCGACAAGGCCAGCCTCGTTTATTCACAGGAAGCGTTTTGTGACATCTAGTACGAGAAGCTGCTTTTCCCAGATTCCCGGATCATGCCCTCAGTTCTTGCGCATGATCCGGGCTCGACATTGCAGCTTCTTAACGGGGGTGGGCATAAACTCAACGCGATTCAGGACCGCGTGGAAGGAATATAGCCAACTATGTCTAGTATGTCAATAGACATTATTGTTAAAATTCTGTTTCGACGCATCCAAAGTTCAAGCGCCTTTTTCGTCTGCGTCGGGGAAGAATTACTTCGGGGCAAAAGTACCAGGCCGCGTTTTCCGATCCGCGAGCAATGGCAGAAGGTAATAAAGAAGATTAAGGATCCGCAAGCTTGGTGGCGGCAACGATTCTTCGGACCTGTTCGCTTCGCAGATCTTCTGGCGCCTCTAGCAAAAATGCGCTGAACTCCGCTACCGCTTCGTTGCCGCGGCCGAGTCGCTCCAGCACGTTCGCCCGGACCAGATGCACGTCGGGAAAATCATTGCTCAATTGATCCATCTCATATAGAGCCACAACGAAACTTCCCTGGCCGTAGTAAGCTTTCGCCATCTCGAGCTGTCCCTGCCACAAGTCGGGACTAAGCTCTAAAGCCTGCCGCAACGTTTCTTGAGCCTCTGGAAATTCCCCGAGTGAGTTGTAGGCTGTGCCTAATGCCAGGTAAGCATTGGGGTCCGAGGAGTCAAGTGAGAGAGCGTGCTGCGCATCGTCGATCGCGCCGGCCAGCGCTCTCGAAGCTAGTCTAAGAAAAGCCCTCATCGAAAATGCGGCTGCAAATGAGGCATCCAGCTTCAAGGCACGATCTACTTCCGCTTCAGCCTCTTCAAAGTTCGTTCGGCGGAACGACTGCTGTGCCAGCTTCAAATACTGACGAGCTTGTTTCGGGATGCGGAGCTCGGCTGCGGAAACAATGTTCGTTTTTCTATGAGTGATGGCGAAATCCTGCGCCGAATTGGGCAGTACGAATTCTAATTCGCGGTCGTTTGAATCGAGCGAGATGCGTTGTTCGGTCACCCACAACCGGTCGGCGGCTAGCACTACATACACGCCGGGCGGCGCGATGGAAGTAAGCGTAAACAGCCCTGCCCGGTCAGACACTCCTGAAGTGATTTTGACGCCGTGCAGGTCGCGCATTTCAATCGTGGCAGAAGCCACTGGGCGTCCGTGGTCGTTAAGAACGGAACCACGAACCAAGCCAGGATTGTTTGTGGCTGCAAGTGATTGGACGGACACCGCAACTAACCATGCGACAAGAACAAGCCTGATCGTATGGTTGACGGTGCAAACACTAGTATCTCGACTTGCTTTATTAGTATGACAAAAATGCGTGGCGGGATTTCGAATGGTTTGGGTAAGTCTATGCCGCGACTGCGTGAACATCCGCCCTCGCACTAGAGTGATCGAGACAGTTCAACTCAAGGCTCCCCAGAAAGCCTTTCTACTTTAGATTTGATGGGAGGTTGTTGCAACACGTTTTATAAGTGTCCGAGATCTAACAACTGCTGGCATTTGTTTCGCGCCTGACAATTGTAGCCCGAAAGCCCCGAGTGTAGGCCGTCCGCCCTGCCATCTCCACAATTTCCTCAGGAATCAATTTTTTCGAAGCAGCCAGAAGCTGGATTTGCGACCACACGGAACCCACGTCCATCGCCATGAAGCAAGGAATAACTTCCGCGACGGGCTCGCGAAATGTGAGCGAGAAGGCACGGGCCGCGCAACTTTTTGCCAAATCGCGCCATCGACACTGCTATAGGACTTAGCTACTATCTTGCGCTGGAGGAATTGGTATCGTCGCGATGAGGGGTAGAAGGCAATTGCCGCATCGGGCAAGCCATTTCAACCAAGAAGCCAGGGGTGACACCGTGAATCAAACGTCTCGACGCCAATTCATGAAGCTTACCGCCGCCGCGGCGGGAGGCGCGCTCGCTCCGCTCAGCCTGCGCGCGCTTTCCACTTCGAGTTCCGTACAACGTTCGGTTCAAGGTTCCGTTTCGTTGACGGTGGTTCCTCCGCTTTCGGTCTTCAACTATTCGCAAATCGAATTACTCGACGGTTTGTTTCGTCAGCAATTCAATAACAATCACAATCTTTATCTGCATCTGGATGAAGAGGCGTTGTTGAAGCCCTTTCGCCACCGCATGGGCATGCCCTCCCCTGGGCCGGACATGGGCGGTTGGTATGACGATGCGGACGATTTCAGCTTGCCCGACAATTTTCACGGGTTCATCCCAGGGCACAGCTTCGGGCAATATCTTTCGGGTCTGGCACGTGCGTACGCAGTGACCGGCGATAAATCTACGCAGGAAAAAGTGCATCGCCTAGTTCGCGGCTTCGCGCAGACGGTCGATACTCAGGGAAGGTTTTACGTTGATTACCGGCTGCCTGCCTACACCTACGACAAAACGAGTTGTGGCCTCATTGATGCTCACGAGTTCGCCGGCGATCCAGACGCGCTCGAGGTACATTGGCGCGCGACTGCTGCCGTCATGCCTCATCTGCCGGAAAAGGCGTTGAGCCGCGCTGAACAGCGCGCCCGTCCTCATAAAGACATCTCTTACACCTGGGATGAGACTTATACACTTCCGGAAAATCTTTTTCTTGCCTATCAGCGTAGCGGAAATTCGCGTTATCGCGACCTGGCAATCCGGTTTATCGAAAGCGGCTATTTCGATCCACTCGCGCAGGGACAGAATGTTTTGCCGGGTGAACACGCGTACAGTCACGTCAATGCATTAAGTTCTGCGATGCAGTCTTATTTGGTTTTGGGCGACGAGAAATACCTCAGGGCCGCGCAGAACGGCTTCCAGATGGTGCAAGAACAAAGCTACGCCACCGGCGGCTGGGGGCCCGACGAAGCTTTCGTCGTGCCTGGCAACGGGGGCCTCGACTCCAGCCTGAGCACGACACATGCCAGCTTTGAAACTCCTTGCGGCGCTTACGGGCACTTTAAGATCACCCGTTACTTGTTACGAGTAACGCAAGATTCCCGCTATGGCGACAGCATGGAGCGCGTGCTCTACAACACGATCGCCGGGGCCACGCCGATCCTCGCCGACGGAACCAGCTTTTATTATTCCGATTACAACAACTCCGCCAGAAAGGTTCACCACCGCGACAAGTGGCCATGCTGTTCCGGCACCTTTCCTCAACTAACCGCCGACTATGGAATCAGCTCCTATTACCAGGCCCGGGATGGAATCTACGTGAATTTGTTCCTGCCCTCGCGCCTCTCGTGGCAGCAAAACGGCACCAGGATTACGTTGACGCAGACCACACAGTATCCGAATGCAGAGACCAGCCAGTTCGATTTTGCGCTGCCGCGCCCCGAAACTTTTGCCGTTTACTTGCGTATTCCGGCGTGGATCGGGCCAAAGACCACCGTATCGGTGAATGGGCGCAAAGTTGAAGATGAAATTCTGCCGGGGAAATTTCTGGCTTTGCAACGTACCTGGAAAGAGGGCGACCGTCTGGAAGTGGAATTTGAAATGCCTGTGCGGCTCGAAGTAATTGATCAGCAGAGTCCCAACAATGTGGCCTTGATGCACGGTCCCGTGGCGTTATTTGGCGTCGGCAAGATGCCCGTTCGTGTTACCCGCAAGCAAATGCTTTCTGCATCGCGCGTATCGGGGTCTTTATACGACTGGTCAGTTCGCACTGACTCCGGGACCCTCACTTTGCGCCCATTCGCCAACATCATGAGCGAGGATTATCGCTTATACATTAGGGTCGAAAGCTAAAGGAATATCGGAATCGATGGATTCCTAGACCTTCGCCAGCCCTGATTGGCAACGCGTCGCAGCCCTCGCGAAACGTCCCCATAGGTTTCGTGCGAATCATGGGTGGAGTGGACATCAACATCAACCAACTCCGGCACCCAGCCCGAAGGGCAAGCGATTTTGGCGTTGTTCATCGCCTGTGGCTGTAAACAGCAAAGAGGGAAAACGTTTTCTTTAACTCGGGTTCGAACTCGGAAGTTTCGCCGTCCGTGCTAAAATGCTTCCCGCTAGCACCTTTCCCAATAAACATGGATATCCGTGAGATTGCGCGGAAAGCAAAGGTTTCCACTGCCACTGTTTCCAGAGCGATTAATCGTGTTCCGACGGTCGATCCTCAACTCGCCAAACGAGTGTGGAAGGTGGTGGACGAGCTTGGGTATTATCCCAACACGCAGGCTCGCGCTCTGGTCTCCGGACGAAGCCGGATCTTTGGATTAATCGTTTCTGAGATCACCAATCCGTTTTTCCCGGAAATCGTACAAACGTTTGAGAACCTGGCGGTTGAAAACAACTACGAAATCCTCGTAACCTCGACAGTCCACGATCCGAAGCGCATGGAATCCTCGGTTCGGCGGATGATAGAGCGCCGGGTCGACGGAGTTGCGGTTCTGACCTTTGGGATGGAAGAGACGCTGATCGATCATCTTCGTTTCCGCAAAGTTCCTTTGGTCTTCGTCGATGTGGGTCCCGATGTTCCAGGAATCGCCAACATACGCATTGACTACCTGAACGGCATTCGTCAGGCGGTACAGCACTTGGCCGCTCTTCGGCATACCCGTATCGCGTTTGTGACCGGCCCCTTGCATTTAAAGTCCGCTCTCGCCAGGCGCGAAGCCTTCAAAACCTCCATGACGGAGATTGGGCTGGTCCCTGATCTAATCGTGGTTGGAGATCATCGCATGGAAGGTGGAATGCGGGCCTTGCTGGAACTTAATGGGTTGGAGCAACGGCCTACCGCTGTGTTGTGCTCCAACGATATGACCGCCATCGGCGTCATGCGCGAGGCATATGACCACAACATCAAGATTCCCGAAGATCTTTCCGTCGTGGGTTTCGACGATATCCGCTTGGCTGAGTTCACGATCCCGCCTCTCACGACGGTGCAGATGTCGCAATATGAACTGGCTAAGATTGCCTTCCAGGCGCTATTGAACGAAGTCGAATCATCTCGCGAAAGCCATAAGTATGAACTGATCACCAGTTTAGTCCTGCGGCGTTCGACGTCACTGGCTTTGATCGGAAACCCCGAATCCGTGCCCGCCAAGAAGGGACGCAACGTTGGATTCCGCGGGAACCAGTCTCGTGCGCTCTAGCTAGGTCAGCCGCATTTGGCGTGTCGCTCAGGTTTCGCGAGAAAGCCTTCGAAGGGGTGAGAAGAGAGTTGCATTTTGGCAGGACTTGGGAATAATCTAACTGTCGCCCGTTGTAAGTAAACGATTACTAGCTTGTACCGTGGTCCCCGCGATACGCCGAACCTATGCTTCAGTCTTTGCGAGAAGAGGTCCTCGAGGCCAACCTGGAACTGGTGCGGAAAGATTTGGTTTTATACACCTTCGGCAATGCCAGCGGAATCTCTCGGCAAGAGGGTCTAGTGGTCATCAAGCCCAGCGGCGTTCCCTACGAGCAGATGAAACCAGAGCATATGGTAATCACGGACCTTCAGGGGAAAATCGTCGAAGGGAAACTGAAGCCCTCCTCCGATCTTGCGACGCACTTAGTGCTCTACAGTCATTTTGCAGAAATCGGTGGCGTGGCCCATACCCATTCCGAATACGCCACCGCCTGGGCTCAGGCTCGTAAGTCTATTCCATGTTTCGGCACCACCCACGCCGACTATTTTCATGGCCCCGTGCCAGTGACGGCTGAAATGACCGACCGGGAGATTGCCGACGATTACGAGAAGAACACCGGTTACGCGATCGTGAAGAGCCTCGAGCAAACCAATGCTTCGGTCACTCCCGGCATCCTCGTCGCCAATCACGGCCCTTTTGCCTGGGGTGAAAATCCCGTCGCCGCAGCGCATAACGCGGTCATTCTGGAAGCGATTGCGCGCATGGCCTATTTCACGCTCGGCATCAACGGGACCGCTTCAGCTGTCGGCAGCGCGTTGCACGACAAGCACTACCTCAGGAAGCACGGCAAGAACGCATACTACGGACAAGGCAAAATTTAAGGAGAAGTCAGGATGCTCTCGATAGCGACAGCGCTGCCAACCCGACTGGTGCATCTGTCGCCCATCGATATGGTGATCGTGGTGTTTTATTTTGTCCTCGTGCTCTCTATCGGATGGTACCTAAAGGGCCAGTCCAATACAGGCGAAGACTTCTTCATGGCTGGCCGCGAAATGACCGCCTGGGTCGCCGGCCTCAGTTTCCTTTCCGCCAATCTGGGCGCGCTCGAATTGATGGGGTGGGCCGGCTCGGCGTACCAGTACGGCATCATGGCGACACACGCGTATCTGATCGGCGCCATACCGGCAATGCTTTTTCTCGCCCTCGTCATGATGCCGTTCTACTACATTTCCAAAACACATTCGGTTCCAGGATATTTGCAGTTGCGTTTCGGCGAATCCAGCCGCGCTCTCTCTGCGGTTTCTTTCGCAGTGATGACCGTGCTAATGAGCGGCGTCAACATGTTTGCCATGGCCAAGGTAATGCAGATCGTTCTGGGATGGGACATTAACTTCAGTATTTGGGTCTCGTCGCTGACCGTGGCGATTTATGTAACGTTGGGCGGTTTGCGATCGGCCATCTTCAATGAGGTACTGCAATTTTTTCTGATTTGGGCGGGCGCGCTGCTAATTCCGATCCTCGGATTATATGAAGCCGGAGGATGGAGCAATCTCAAGATTCAAATCGCGCACCGGGCGTCGGAGCAATACGTGCACATGTGGTCCGGATTGGGATCGTTCAGCAATAATCCAATGGGCATCAACTGGTTCGGCATCGTCTTCGGCCTGGGCGCGGTCATCTCGATGGGCTACTGGACCACGGATTTCCTTGTAGTGCAGCGCATTCTGGCAGCCAAGGATATTCGCAGTGCGGAAATGGCGCCGATCATTGGTGCCGGATTCAAGATGCTGGTGCCGATCATCGTGATCCTGCCTGGTCTGTTGGGTTTGGCGGTGCTGCCGGAGAAACTGGTTCCGGAATCGGTGGCCACAATCACCGGTGCCCACAGTTACAACGATGTGCTCCCGCTCATGCTTGCCCGTTACTGCGGACCCGGCTTGCTGGGGCTGGGAGTGACCGCGCTCATCGCCGGTTTTATGTCGGGCATGGCCGGAAACGTGAGCGCATTCACCACTGTTTGGACCTATGACATCTACCGCCCGTTTATCAACAGCAAAGCAAGCGATCATCATTACGTAAACATGGGTCGATGGACCACGGTGATCGGGGTACTGATCAGCGTGGCCACCGCGTACCTGGTAATGCAGTTCGCCAGCATCATGGATTATGTGCAGGCCCTCTTCAGTTTCTTTATCGCACCACTATTCGGTACGGTCGTGCTGGGAATGCTATGGAAGCGTGCGACCAGTGCGGGAGGATTCTGGGGCCTGTTATGCGGAACGCTATCGTCGGTGGGCATGTGGGCGTGGGTGAAGGCCGACCCTTCGGCACTTCGATATGTGGCGCTGTCGTCGAATGCCAAAGGCTTGGCTCAGGATTACTTTCAGGCGCTGTGGTCTTTCGTGGTCTGCGTGCTTGTGACGGTGGTGGTGAGCCTGGCGACTAAACCGATTCCCGACGCTCAATTGAACGGCTTGGTGTACGGACTTACGGAAGTTCCCTCAGTTGGAGCCCTCCCTCTTTATCAGAAGCCGCTTTTTTGGGCAGCGGTGGTGACGGTGATCTTTTTCGCATTGAATATTATTTTTTGGTAGAGGAGTTCGAGCGGTCTCTTCATTTTGATCGGTTTGCTGGGCAGGACAGGAGACAGAATGGTTTCGATCTGGTTTTTTATTGGGATCTCGCTGGCGGTGAATGGCGCGTTAATCCTCGCAGCGGGAATTTATCAACTGGTAAATCCTCCTGTGACTCCCGGCGTAGTTTTGTTTCATTTGCACGCGAATGTATGGTGGGGTGCGATATTGCTGGCGATTGGCACTTTCTATTGTTTGCAATTTTCCCCCAAGCGGCACGAGTAAATTAACCAGCGTCAAAAAGAGTAATTTATGGCGACAAAAAAGATGGCCTTTGGATTGATTGTGGGAAATCGCGGATTCTTCCCCGACCATTTGGCCAAAAGTGGGCGGGAGGAAATGTTGCGAGTGCTGGCGAACGCGGGTTTTGAAGTGATCGCGCTAACGCCGGAAGAAAGTAAATACGGCGCCGTGGAGACGCGGGAGGAATCCCGGCGTTGCGCCGAGCTTTTCAAACGCAATCGCGAGCGAATTGATGGCGTGATCGTCACGCTGCCGAACTTTGGGGAAGAGCGTGCCATCGCAGACGCGTTGCGGCTGGCCGATCTGCATGTGCCCGTGTTAATTCAAGCCACACCGGACAATCCGGACAAAATGAGCATCGCTTTTCGGCGAGACAGCTTCTGCGGAAAAATGTCGGCTTGCAACAACCTGCGGCAATACGGCATTCCCTATTCCATCACGACGTTGCACACGGAGAGCCCGGATTCTCCGGAGTTTGCGAAAGACCTGCAATGGTTCGCGGCGGTGTGCAGAGTGGTAAGAGGGTTTCGCAATCTGAGGGTGGGCGCGATTGGAGCGCGTCCGGCTGCATTTAATACCGTGCGCTACAGCGAGAAGATATTGGAGTCGCAGGGGATTTCGATTGAGACGCTGGATCTCTCGGAAGTGCTCGGCCGGATCGAGCGCATGAAAGATAACGACGAAGACACGCAAGCCAAACTCGCGGCCATCAATCAATATGTGGACGCGGCCAACGTGCCCGCGCCGGCTCTTCTGAAGATGGCGAAGCTTGGAGCCGTGATCGACCAGTGGATGGCTGCAACCGAAGTCACAATCAGCGCGGTGCAGTGCTGGACTTCGATCGAAGAAAACCTGGGCGTTGTGCCTTGCACTGTGATGAGCATGATGAGCAATGAATTGCTATCAAGCGCGTGCGAGGTGGATATCTGCGGCGTGCTGGGGATGCATGCGCTGCAATTGGCTTCCACTACTCCGTCGGCGTTGCTCGATTGGAACAACAACTACGGGTCGGACCCCAATAAAGCGGTCTGCTTCCATTGTTCGAACCTCCCTAAGCATTTCTTCCGCTCGGTAAAAATGGATTTTCAGCAAATTATTGCCGGTACTGTGGGCAAGGAGAACACGTTCGGAACGTGCGTCGGAGTAATCAGGCCGGAAAAGATGAGCTTCGCGCGATTCTCCACCGACGACACTGCGGGCAAAATGCGTGGCTATGTGGGCGAAGGACGCTTCACCGACGATCCGCTGAACACTTTTGGAGGTGCCGGAGTAGTGGAGATTCCGGATATGCAAAGGTTGCTGCGTTTCATCTGCGAGCGCGGATTCGAACACCATGTAGCAGCCAATCTTTCTTCTGTCGCTTCTGCGGTGCAGGAAGCCACCACTCGGTACCTGGGATGGGATATGTACTATCACGGCAGCGAGAACGGAGCCCGCTGATGGCGGTCGTAGCGGGCGTTGACTTCGGCACCCTGAGCGTTCGTGTGTCTTTGGTGGACAGCGAACGAGGCATGATCGAATCAGCTGTTGCCGAATATCCCTTGCACCGCAAGCGCGAAGACCCCGAATACGCTACTCAATCTCATGACGACCACATGCGTGCCCTGGCGTCAGCTATGCGCGAGGTGCTGGCTAAGTCCGGAATCGCCAGCGATGAAGTGCTGGCAATCGCGCTCGACACCACAGGCTCATCTGTAATTCCCGTCGATAAGAATCTTCAACCGCTGGGCGAATATTATCTGTGGTGCGATCATCGCGCGAAGGGCGAGGCCGCCGAGATCACGGAAGCGGCCCATCGGGAAAGCCTCGAAGCCATCCAATGGTGCGGCGGGGTCTATTCGTCGGAATGGGGATTTTCCAAGCTACTTCACTGGTTGCGTCACAATCCCCACCGACGGCCGCAGTTCGCATCGGCATTCGAGCATTGCGACATGGTGGCAGCGACTCTGTGCGGCATTACCGATCCCGGGAAAGTGAAGCGGAGCATCTGTGCCATGGGGCACAAGTGGCTGTGGAACGCCCAACTGGGCGGTCTTCCCCCGGACAGTTTTCTCCTAAAGGTCGATCCCCTGTTTGAGGGCGTTCGCGACAAACTAAATGGCGAGTACGCCACGTCCGATCAACTCGCCGGAGCGCTCTCACCGTTCTGGGCGGAAAAGCTGGGGCTCGAGCCTGGTATTCCGATTCCCGTTGGCGCGTTCGATGCGCATTGGGACGCCATTGGCGCGGGGTGCCGCACCAACGACATGGTGAATGTGATCGGCACCTCCACCTG
>Ga0335075_10013013_pt1 | contig 12545 bp, 15 predicted proteins | sample Lox_Sample_24_FD_206723 | JGI IMG/M metagenome (GOLD analysis project Ga0335075, IMG submission 206723) | Soil microbial communities from Loxahatchee National Wildlife Refuge, Florida, United States - Lox_Sample_2.4 | ecosystem: Environmental > Terrestrial > Soil > Wetlands | place: USA... | reverse complement strand
GATGATGACTACTGCCTGAGCGAACGACAGCCCGAAGACGACCACCGCGAGCGCGCCGTAGACCACGAATTCCACGTTCCAGACCGCGCCGGCCCACATCCAGAACAACCCGCTTGGTCGTCCCCAGCGGTCTGCCTGCGGAATGTGCTCGATACCGCGATGCTCGACCGAGGACACCGATGGCGCGGCGCTGCTCTGCAGATTCCCCGACGTACCCAAACTCGCCATGGACGGGCCCTCTCTGGTCAGCAAACATGGCGTTGACAGGGGTGCGTAGCGGACATTACTACGACGCGCGACGGGCGGGAAGGTGCCGCGCTGGCTCAGCGTGCTCCTTATGACCTTCTTCGCGCAACGAGCTGAATCGCGGAGTGTTCACCGTCGATCTTGACGCAGTGCGCTCAAGGTTTTCCGGTCCAGGCCGCAGCGACTGCTGATGTCGGCGTCACTCAGCGCTCCGCACTCAAGACCGCGCAGCAGAAAGCCTGCGAGTGCCCGAGCGGTGGCCGGTTCCTCGAGCGTGCCGCTGCCGGCCGAGTCGGCATACGAGCGCAGCCGATCGCACGCGCGCGGCGCGCCAGCCAGGAAGAATCCGTAGGTAGCCGCATATCGGCTTGCCAGCTGTGCCGGATGCAGATCCCAGCCTTGGTAGAACCCGCGCTCCAGGCTGCGGCGCACCAGACGCGAATGCTCCTGCCACGCCGCGACCACATCGGCGCGCGATCCTGTCGGCAGGACGTTCAATGAACCGTCCGAAAGGCGGACTCCCGTTCCGGCCACCGCAACCTGCATCACCGAACGGGCATGATCGGCAGCCGGGTGGTCCAGACGCTGGAACTCCCCGGCAATGCCCAGGGCTGCCGAGTAGTCATAAGTGCCGTAGTGGACGCCGGTAAGCCGCTCGCCACCAGCGTGCACGCAGCGTGCGATCGTCGAGCCGCCATCCGCGCCAAGGATGAGCTGCGGCGTTTCAGCCTGTATCTCGACGGCGAGCGTGCCTGCGGGCAGCCCGAATGCCTGCTCCCAGCGGTCGCACAGCAGGACCATCGCCTGCACCTGATCGGCCACACTGACCTTCGGCAAAGTCAGCCTGAATCCCGCAGGCATCGGTCCATGCGCGAGCAGCTCCGCCAGGAAGAGGCTGACTGTGCGGATCGCCCGGATCCGGGTGACCGCTTCAAGGCTCTTACACCGAATGCCGGTGAAGGGCGGGGCCGACCCGGCAGCAGCCGCAGCGGCCAGATCTCTCGCTGCTGCCCGCGCATCGGTATCCTCGGCAGCGTCGCGGTCGCCAGCCGGCTTGTAGCCGTCTTCGAAATCGAGCCGAAGATCCTCGACCGGCTCAGTAGACAGCTTCGCTACGACTCGTTCGCGAACGATGACGGCGAGCTCGTCCGTCATGCCCATCGCCGCACTGAACCCGGCCGACGACGGTACGCAATCGGCCAGCGCCTGCAGAGCCTGCCGGCCCCAGTCGGCGGCTAGCTCCGGATGGAAACGATCAGCGGCTACGTAGGCGGTGTGAACCGGCTGCCGACCGGGCCGCTCGCCGCGGTACTTCGCCTCAAGCGCGCGGTCTGAGGCAGCGAGCATCTCGTCGACCTGACTGACGGCCTGCGCGATCGCATCGGGCAGCCCGGCAGTTGCCGACGCGCGTCCAGCACTCACGGTTGTGCCCGTTCCCTAGTCATGCAGGAACCTCAGCGCAGGACCAGGAGTTCGAGCCAATTGGCTCTGGGTTCGACGCTGGTTGATTCCTCAGCGTCCTGCACGGCGCGGCGGAGCCGTTCCTTGCCCCGCAGGAATTCCTCATCGGTGAGGTTGCGCATGTTGGTGTCGGCGTGGCGGAAGGTGTCCGCCTGGGCGAGGAATTCAGCAAGACTGATCCACGTCTCGGGGACCTGCTCAAGCGTGTCGAGGCGGAATCCTGCGGTGGCGAACGCCTGGCAGGTCTGGTCAAGGGATGGAAAGGTGTTGACTGTCCGCGCGGTCTCGGGAAAAAACTCCCAGGGAAAGGTACGCGTCGTGTCGACCCTGGCTGAAAAGCCGCCGCGGATCAGCACCGGGGCGCCTGGGCGCAGGACGCGGCGGATCTCGCCCGCGGCAGCTTCGAGGTCGGGGATGTGGTGGATGACGAGCGACAGCCAGGCGCCGTCCGCAGAGCCGTCTGGCAGCGGAAGCGCGCTGGCATCCCCCTCCAGTGCCTTAATGCCCGGGCGGCGCGGAATCTGAGTCCGCATTGCTGCGGACGGCTCAACCGCGAGGACAGACAGGTCAAACCAGTCGCTGAACGCGGCGGCGAATGCGCCGGTCCCCGCCCCGATGTCAACCACGCTCATGCCCGGCGACGGCCGCAGATGCCGCCCGACTGCCTGGCGCCATGCCCCGAGCCCGTCCCGCGGGATCTCGCGCACCGCCTTATACGCCGCCGCCGTCTGTTCGTCGTAGGTAATCCTGGCCATGTGTGCCTCCTGAATCACGAGCCGGTCAGACACGGGCTGCGCGAGCCCGGCGCATCACACGCACTTCCCGGCCTTCCGCGCGTAGCGCCGCGACAGTCTCGCGGACCCGGTCCTCGGTAGCCCCGAGGCTGGCAAGCGTCCGGGAAGCTGGCCCGTCGTCGTGGTACTGCGCAAGCAGGAGGTGCGCGGTGCAGATGTCGGTGGTCCCCTGAGCGAGAGCCTCGGGCAATGCAGAGCTGAGTACCTTCTGGCCGCGCGGCCGGCTAAACCGGACGGGCCCGTGAGTCCGTCCAGCGCCGTGGCTCATGTTTTCCTCCAGCTGCCGCCGCAGTGCCTCCCGGCTGACCTCGAGTCTGTCCAGCGCGGAGATTCCGGTCCCCTCTCCAACGCGGATCAGGCCGAGCAGCAGGTGCTCGGGATCAACGCTGTTGTGGCCCAGCCGGCGCGCTTCCTGACGCGCCATGAAGACAGCGGCGGCGGCGTGATCGCTGAATCGCGCCAGCATCCGGCCATCGACAGACATGCCGGCACCGCCGCCGGGGCTACGAGCAGGGCCATGGAGCGGCAGTCGCACGTGGTTCTCCTTGTTCCTGATGTGCGGCATCTTGATGCCGCGCGCAGCGAGTGCCGAAAGCCTGGCCGCTAGCCACCCGGCCATGTCGTCAGGCTCAATGCGCCCAGATGCCAGGCACTGAACGACGATGGCCGCGACCTGCGGCGGCTCCATATCGGCCTGCCAGCCATTGACGGCGAGGAACTGCAGGCCGGCTGCGACCGCGACCCGCTCCCGATGCTCCGGGAACGGCGGATGCTCCAGAAGTCCGCCCATCAGGCGCGCGCATGCCGCTGCTGCGGCGTAGCAATCGGGGAGGGATAGCGCCACCTGGGCTTCGGCAAGCGCCGTCTCGGCGGCCAGCGTGTCAACCTGTTCGAGTGCGGCGCCCGCTCCGATGCCCAGCACCCGTCCTCCGATCACGACGAGATCGGCGACATCGAGCGACGTCACGGCTCGTCACCCCGCAGCAGCTCGAGCAAGCGCTGGTGACGAGCCAGGCTGTCCTCCAGCAGCCGGCGGAACCGCTTGTCCTTGCGGCGCGCCTCCACCAGAGCCGCGATCGCCTCGCGAGCAACGTCCGACACCGAACGCCCCTCTACCTCCGCGATCCCGGCCAGCCGTTCGGCGAGCTGCGGATCGAGCCGCAGCACCATGTTCTTCGTCGGGGCGCTGCCATCCCCCCGCGCCAGATTCCCTGCCATAGTGATCTAATGATATCTCGATATCCAGCGATGGGCAAGGTATCTGCAGCTCCGCTACCAGGGCGGACCAGAACGGCCCTTGACAGTCCCGGCGCGCTGGATGACGATCCAACCAAGGCACCGGCCAGGAGCGCACACCAGCTGGGTCAGGACGACCGCCTAGCAACCCCTGAACGTCCGGCCGGTGCCCCCAAACAGCCGCTGCCCTGTCGCGGCGTCCCCACCGGGCCTGCGAAACAGCTACCCGGCGGCGCGGGGTGCGACCAGACCGGTCTGGTAGGCGAAGACGGCGAGTTGCGCGCGGTCGCGGGCGCCTAGCTTGATCATCGCCCGGCTGACGTGGGTCTTCGCTGTCGCGGGGCTGAGCACCAGGGCCTCGGCAATCTCGTCGTTGCTGAGGCCGTGCGCGACCAAAGCCACGACCTCGCGCTCTCTGTTGGTGAGCGTCTCCATTCCCGCCGCGGCGACTGCGTCCGGCGGCCGGGCAACGAACTCGCTGATCAGGCGTCGAGTGACCGCTGGGGACATCATTGCGTCCCCTTGCATGACGACCCGCAGCGCCTGTAGCAGCTCGGCGGGCTGAGTGTCCTTCAGCAGGAACCCGCTGGCGCCCGCCCGCAACGCGGCGAAGATGTACTCATCCAGCCCGAAGTTCGTGAGGATCACTACGCGAACGCTTTCCAGCCGCTCGTCCGAGACGATCTGCCTGGTGGCCTCGACGCCGTCAAGCACGGGCATCTGAATATCAACAAGCGCGATGTCCGGGCGGTGCTCGGCAGCCAGCGCCACCGCCTGCTGCCCATCGGCAGCCTCAGCGACCACCTCTATGTCGTCTTCGGCTTCGAGCAGCGACCGGATGCCGCTGCGGATCAGCGCCTGGTCGTCGGCCAGCAGGATCCTGATCACAACGCTGCCGGCACGGGCAGTTCGGCACGCACCCGGAAGCCGCCGCCGTCTCGCGGTGCGGCTTGGAGCTGGCCGCCGAGCGCAGCTACCCGTTCCCGCATGCCGATAAGGCCAAGCCCAGAGCCCGTCGGCCTGCTGCTGCCGGCGTTGCCGTCGTCATCGACCTGGACCGTCAGGGCGTCTGGTGTGTAGTGCAGGCGCACTGAGGCGCGCGCCTGGCCGGCGTGACGGCTCACGTTGGTGAGTGCCTCCTGCACGATCCGGTAAGCAGCCTGGTCGACGTCGGGCGGGAGCGACCGCTCGTTGCCAGTAACGGACACCGTCACGGGCAGCCCGGCCGCGCGCGCCCGTGCCACCAGGGCGTCCAGCTGACCGAGGCCGCTGCTGTCACCATTCTGCGCACTGCGCAGCACGCTGAGCGTCGCGCGTAGTTCCCTGGCTGCGTCCGTGCCGGCCTCGCGGATCGCCATCAGCGCGGGTGGCACTTCCTCGCCGCGCTTGCGCGCCAGGTGCTCCGCTACGCCGGCCTGGACCTGGATCACCGAGATGCTGTGCGTCAGGGAATCGTGCAGTTCACGGGCAATCCGCAACCGCTCTTCCAAGGCCTTGCGCTGCGCGGCTTCGTCCCGCGTCCGTTCCGCCTCGTCGGCCCGCTGCTCGACCTCGCGGACGTGCAGCTGCCACATGCGGAAAGTCACGGCCATGACGCCCACTGAGATGAGCCATCCGGCCGCGTAGAACCTTCGCCGACCCCGATCGGTGCGCATTCTCCGAGCGTACGCGTCCTGCCCGGGCGCGCATCCGCCCGCCGTGGCAATTCCCAGCTACTCCCTGCGCGGTATGCCGACGTCCGGCGGCATCCCCGCTGACCAGGCAGAAGTCGCTTCCTGCGGGTGACGACGGCGGGCCGTGCAGCCGCCAGCATCGGTGCCATGACAACGACATCCAAGGAAGAACCCATGAACTCCGCCCCCGCGCCTGTGATGCACGCCGCGCGGTCTAGCACGGCCGCCGATCCTCGCCGCTGGCTGATCCTGGGCACCGTCAGCCTCGCGCAGCTCATGGTCGTTCTGGACGCCACGGTCGTGAACATCGCGCTGCCGTCCGCGCAGCGAGCGCTGGGCTTCACTACCGTGGACCGGCAGTGGGTGGTCACGGCCTACGCCCTCGCGTTCGGCAGCCTGCTGCTGTTCGGCGGGCGGCTCGGCGACCTCATCGGCCGCAAGACCACGTTCCTGACCGGCGCGCTCGGCTTCGCCGCCGCCTCGGCCCTGGGTGGGGCGGCGACCAGCTTCGGCATGCTGGTGGTGGCGCGCGCCGCCCAGGGAGCGTTCGGAGCGCTGCTCGCGCCCGCTGCGCTGGCGATCCTGTCGACGACGTTCAGTGACCCGAAGGAGCGCGGCAAGGCGTTCGGCGTCTACGGCGCGATCGTCGGCGCTGGCGGCGCGATCGGCCTGGTGCTCGGCGGTCTCCTGACCGAGTACCTCACCTGGCGCTGGTGCCTCTACGTGAACCTGTTCTTCGCGGGCCTCGCCGGAGCCGGAGCAGTACTGCTGCTGACCAACCAGCGCGCTCGCGCCGGGACCCGGGTGGACCTGCCCGGCGTCGCGCTCGTCTCGGCCTCGATGTTCTCCCTGGTCTACGGGTTCTCCAACGCCGCGAACCACGACTGGCACGCGCCGTCCACCTACGGTTTCCTGGCCGCCGGAGTGGCGCTGCTGGCGGTGTTCGCGTTCTGGCAAGCCCGCGCAGCCAGCCCGCTGCTGCCTCCCCGGCTCGTGCTTGACCGCAACCGCGGGGCCGCCTACCTGGCCGTGCTCATCACCGGCGCGGGCATGTACGGCATCTTCCTGTTCCTCACTTACTACCTGCAGCAGACGCTGGGCTACTCCCCCGTGGTCAGCGGCGTCGCATTCCTGCCGATGATCGCGACGCTGGTGATAGCCGCCAACCTGGCCAATGTGGCGCTGCTGCCCCGGCTCGGCCCTAAGCCGATCGTTGTCGCCGGCATGCTGCTAGCCGCAGGCAGCCTGGTGTGGCTGACCAGGATAGGCGTGCATTCGGACTACGCACCGGCTGTGCTCGGCCCGCTGCTGCTGGTCGGCCTGGGGCTCGGCTTCACGATCGCGCCGTCAATGAACACGGGGACATTCGGCGTGGCGCCGCAGGACGCGGGCGTTGCCTCAGCCACGCTCAACACCGGCCAGCAGGTCGGCGGATCGATCGGAACCTCGCTGCTCAACACGATCTTCGCCGGCGCGGCGGCGCACTACCTGACCAGCCACCTGAACCCGACAACCCTGGTGCGCGGCCACGCGGCAGCGTCCCTGACCGGGCTGTCGCTGATCCACGGCTACACCACGGCGTTCTGGGTTGGCGCGGCCATCTTCGCCGTCGGCGCGGTGATATGCGGGACGCTGTTCCGCTCCGGTCGGCTAACGGCAGCGACAACCGCCCGATGATCACATTGACTCCGAGGAGCAGACAAGTGGTTGGATCTGTGCGCGGGCAGCGCGACCAGCGATCGTTCCTGCTCCAGCGGGCGCAGCCAGCGATGACCGGACTGATCGACGGCTCCCTGTCGACACTCGCCCCGATCTTCGTCGTCGCCTTTGCCACGCACCAGCCTTACGACGCGTTCCTCGCCGGGCTGGCTACCGCGATCGGGGCCGGCGTCAGCATGGCTTTCTCTGAAGGACTATCCGACACCGGTGACCTGACCGGCCGCGGCAGCCCTTACGTGCGCGGCGCGATCGTCGGTGCTGGCACGCTCCTCGGCGGCGTCCTGCACACACTGCCGTTCCTCATCCCTCAGTACCGCACCGCCGTGCTGCTCGCGCTCGCGGTGATGGCGTTCGAGCTCGTGGCGCTCGCCTGGATCCGCCGACGGTTCTTCGGCACAAGCTTCCTGCGCTCATTCGTCTGCGTGACGCTCGGCGGTGCAGTCATTGTCACTGTCAGCGCTGCGCTGGGAGCACTCACCTGACCACCTCATACCTTGACTTGGATCGCATCGGGAACGACCTCGAACGTGGCCGGAGTGATTCCCAGGATCTCGCCGTCGGCCTCGATCTGGAGCGGCGGATCCGTCTCGAGCCGCACGCGGCTGGCTCGCAGTTCCACGACGTTGCGATGAGGCAGGTGCGAGCCTTTGTAGATCCTCGGCACCATCGTGAAAGCGTCCGTCTTCGGCCCCACCATCACCAGAACGTCGAGCAATCCGTCATCCGGTTCAGATTTCGGCGAGATCTGCATGCCGCCGCCGTAGAACCGGCAGTTCGCCACCACCACGTTGTGCGCGCGCCACTCGAACAAGCGCCCGTCGGCTTCGACCCGGACAGCGGCAGGGTGAAACTTCGGCAGCACGAGCCAGAATCCGCAGAGGTACTTCGCTGGTCCGAGGAATGCCGGCAGTGTGGCGGTACGGGCGACTACCGCGGCGCCGAGCCCCGCCTCGGCGATGTTGGCGAAATACCGGGTCACCTCGGCAGACCCGGACATGAAGGTGACCTTGCCGACATCTATCCGGCGGACGGGCTGGCTGACAAGGTGACGGCTGGCCCGGACAGCGTCGCCCGGCAGGCTGAATGACCTGACGAAGTCGCAACCGGAGCCGGCCGCCACAATGCCGAGCACAGTGTCCGCCGCGAGCGGCACGCCGTCTTCGAGCATCCCGTTGAGCACCTCATGAACAGTTCCATCGCCCCCTGCCGCGACCAGATAACGCTCACCATTGCGCAGCGCAGTCCTGGCTACATCGATGGCATGGCCGGCGTGCGTGGTGCGGACTATCCGGAAGGCGAGCCCCGCATCAGCCAGCGCGCGCTCAATCGCAGGAAGGTGCTTTTCTACCTTTCCTTGCCCGGCCCGTGGGTTGGCGATGATGACCGGCGGGCCGAACGGACCGTTCACTGCCGTAGGAGAGCGCTGCTCAAGGCCGCGGCACTCCTGGGTTGAGTAGGCTCCATCAGCGGATAGTAGCGAAGTGATGGCGACAGGTCTGGGCCACGATCCAATGCGGAAGATGACAGCCACGACCGGCAGCGCGGTCTTCCTCGTGATCGCGCCCGGCGTTGTAGCCGGGCTAGTCCCCTGGTGGATAACCGGATGGCGGGCGGGCGCGCCCTATCCGGAAGCGGTGCGGATCCTCGGCGCCGTGCTGACCGCAGCGGCGGCAGTAGTGCTACTCGGAGCGTTCCCGCAGTTCGCGGTCCAGGGCCGCGGGACCCCGGCGCCGCCGATGCCGACTGAGCTGCTAGTGGTGCGCGGCCTATACCGCTACGTCCGCAATCCCATGTACCTGGCGGTGCTCGCGATTATCGTCGGCCAGAGCCTGCTGCTAGCTCGTCCGGTCTTGCTTGGCTACGCCGCAGTGGTGGCCGCTCTGTTCGTCGCGTTCGTCTACGGATATGAACAGCCTGCGCTGGCTCGGCGCTACGGTGCGCAGTACAAGGCCTACCGGCAGGCCGTGCCCGCATGGTGGCCTGACCTCACCGGCCGGCGGACGTCGCGATTCCCCTGACGCTCTGTTTGATCAGCTCTGTTTGGTCAGAACGTCGTGATCACCGTTGAGGTCAACGGCTCGCCTGGTTCGTGAACTCGGCGCGCTCGCAACAGCAGCCGAATGCCTACCAGTATCGGCGCTGCAATAGCGACAAGGATGAAGATGATTGATAGCCACGGCGGCAACCCGGATCCGCCTGTGCACTTAGTCGCGGTGTTACTGCTACCCGCGCACGCGGAGGTGCTGGCCGGCATACTCAGGAGCAGAAGCGGAGTGGCGAGCCCGCCCGGCCACACCAGCGTGCCGAGCAGCTTGTCTGGCCATCGCCAGCGTGGTGAAACCCACAACAGCACTACGCCAGTGCCCCAGCCGACGACGATTCCCGGGATCCCCGCGACAAGTCCCGCCACCCCAGCCAGCAGCAGCACAACGACCGCGGCGATCTCGAGACCGCCGGGGCGGCCGACGACTAGCGGCCCCCCTGCCGCAGCCACAATGTCGCGCGGCTCGCCAAGCCGCTCCAGTGCATTACGCAGGGCAGCCGACTGTCCGTCTCCCGATGCCGCACCCGCAGCCTGCGCCTCAGCGATGTGCTCACGCCGCCGCTCCCTGGGGAGGGACCGCGCTGCGCGCCGCAGCCGTCTCAGGTAATCCGCAACCAGCTCATCGTCAGTCATGGAGCATCCCTCTTATTCGTCCCAACCAGCTCATCGACGCTGTCCCGCAGCTCAGCCCACGCCCCGCTGAACTCGGTCAGGGCCGCTTCCCCCGCGACGGTCAGCGTGTAGTACCGGCGTGGCGGGCCCTCGGCCGACTCCCGCCAGGTGGTGCCGACCAGACCCTGCCGACGCAGCCGGGCGAGCAACGGGTAAATCGTCCCCTCGCTCGTCACCATCCCCCGGACCGAGCCGAGCGCCCGTACCAGCTCGAACCCGTAGCGCTCGGTGCCGCGAAGCATCGCGAGCACGCAGTAAGGGAGCAGGCCCCGGCGCATCTGGGCGATCTGGTTTGCTGCGTCACCAGCTACCATGCACCGCATGATAGCTGCCGAAAGGAACCGGCGTCTAGCGGCCATGTGCTCAGCGATCCAGAGGTTCGCTCACTGACCACCGAGCAGCCCGGCGACATATATGGTCAGTCGCGTGCAGGACGCGGCAGAGGACGGGACGACACTTCGTCTGCGCGGCGGCAGACGGCTCGGGTTCGCGCAGTACGGTCGGCCGGACGGGGAGCCCTTGTTCTACTTCCATGGACATCCGGGCTCGCGGCTCGAGGCACAGTTCGCCGACGCTGCCGCAGCCGAGGCCGGATTCCGGGTGATCGCGCTGGACCGTCCAGGCTACGGCGTGTCGGACTTCCAGCCAAGGCGCGCACTCAGGGATTGGCCCGATGATGTAGCCGAGGCGGCTGACCTGCTTGGCCTTTCTCGGTTCTCGGTAGCGGGTGCGTCTGGCGGCGGGCCTTATGCGCTCGCGTGCGCCTGGAGAATGCCTGGCCGGGTGGTCCGAGCAGCGGTGATCAGCGGGGTCTGCCCATATGACGTTCCGGGCGTCACAAGCGGGATGCGCTGGCAGAACAAGGTGGGGATTCCGGCTGGGCTCCCGGTTCCCTGCCCTAGCCAGCGCCATCGCCCGGTCTATGCACCGTGGCATCACGCAGAACCCGGAGCGCACGATCGACGCGCTTGCCCGCGCGATGTCGCCCGCCGACGCGGAGATAATCCGGCGCCCTGATGTCCGCAATCTACTCATCGCAGACATCACAGAGGCCTTCCGCCAGGGAAGCCGTGGCGCGGCCTGGGACATTGTGCTGCTCGGCCGATCCTGGGGGTTCTCGTTGCGCGAGATAACACCCGAAGTTCATCTGTGGCAGGGGGAAGCCGACACTCTCGTCCCGCCCGCCATGGGCCGGTACCAGGCGAGCCAGATACCGCACTCGCACCTCACGCTGCTTCCTGGCGAGGGACATCTGCTGATCATCGACCGGATGCCCGACCTGATCCGGGTTTTCCGCGACGCCAGCTAGGCCGGCGCGACGCGGCGCTTTTGGGTCCTTGCGCGGGCAACCTCACGTCGCGTGCCGGTCGATTTCGCTGACGAGTTCCGGCCACAGCGGCGCCGAGAACATGTGCCCATCTGATGTACCAGGACGAAACGGCCGTGGGGCACCGCCCTGGCCAGCGCCCGGCCCGCCGACGACCGGATGAGCGGGTCCTCCTCCCCGCTCAGAGCCAGCACCGGCTGGGTGATACGGGCGATGCCGCCGGGCGGCAGTTTCGCCGCGAAGCCGGCGGCGAGTTGGCGAGTCCGTGAATACCTGTCCGGGACGTGGCGGCGCACCGCTTCCGCGGCTGTCTCGCGGACCCAATCGTCGTCGAGCGGCAGGCTGATGGCCTCAGTCAGCCGGGTGATATCCACCAGCATCCGCTGCTTCTCCTGCGGGCTGTCGCCGTACCGGCGGAACACCAGCTTGAACGGTCCGGGGAAGCGGACGTAGCGGAACAGGCGGATCGGCTGGGCGTACTGCGGTATCGCTGAGATCGCGGTCACCGTCCTGACCCGGTCCGGCCGCAGCAGGGCAGCGAACTGGGCGAGCCCGCCGCCCATCGACAGCCCGACGAGGTTCGCCGAATCCCAGCCCTGCGCGTCAATGACGGCCATCATGTCGTCGATCATGTCGGTGAGCTCGTAGGCCTTCTTCTTGCCGGTGAAGTGGGTCGACAGGCCCGCGTCCCGGTGGTCGTAGCGGACGACATGGAACCCCGCCCCGGCAAGCGCCTCACAGAACCCGTCCGGCCAGCCGATCATCTGGCTGTCGAGTCCGCTGATCAGCAGCAGCGGCCGTCCGCCAGTCTTGCCGAAGTCCTCGTAGGCGATCTGCACCTCCCCGTTGCGCGTGACGCCGCTGTCCACCTAGCCTCCCTCCGGTTCACAATGCGATTGCATTGTGAACCCAACTCTATACAATGCATTCGCATTACGAAATGAGGTTCGCCACATGCCGAAGCAGGTCGACCACGAAGAGCGCCGCAGGCAGATCGCAGCGGCCGTCCTTCGCCTGGTGACCACCCGCGGAGTTGAGGCGGCGAGCCTGCGAACGGTGGCCCGCGAAGCAGGCGTCTCTATGGGTGCGGTGCAGCACTACTTCACGACCAAAGACGAGATGCTTCGATTCGCGCTGGCTTACGGCAACACGCTCCTCGCCGAGCGGGCCACAAGGCTGATGGCCGAGCTGAAGCCGGCCACGTCCCGCGAGATGTTCCGGCTGTTCTTCGTCCTGCTGCTGCCGCTCGACGAGGACGGCAGGGCCGGCGCCCGGCTGTGGGCCGGACTGATCAGCCGCGGCTGCGTCGACGAGCCGACTCAGAGGCTGGCCAGCCAGGCTTATGCCAACCTCACCGACTTCGTGGTGCGGCA
>Ga0335075_10013012_pt1 | contig 12545 bp, 14 predicted proteins | sample Lox_Sample_24_FD_206723 | JGI IMG/M metagenome (GOLD analysis project Ga0335075, IMG submission 206723) | Soil microbial communities from Loxahatchee National Wildlife Refuge, Florida, United States - Lox_Sample_2.4 | ecosystem: Environmental > Terrestrial > Soil > Wetlands | place: USA... | reverse complement strand
GCTTCCGACCGGCAGCCAGCGCCCGAACGGCAGCCGGCCTCTGATCGGCCGCCGGGCCCCTGACCGGCCGTCGGCCCCTGGCTGACATCGCGGCGGCCGCCAGCGGCCTGTGCTAACGGCAGCGTGGCGCGCATGAGTTCTGCATGGGCTGCCGGCCAACCGGTCCCGAGTGGGCGTCTGCCGATTAACCTGGCACTGAGGCCCTGCCGGCCTGCCGCGTCGCTAGCCTGCACGGGCCGGGAGGGCATGGCCTGGGGTCGGGAGGAGCTGCGATGCTGAGCCGTGATCGCCTGACCGTGGCTGCGGGGCTGGTGGCGCCCCTTGCGCTCGCGGCGATTCTCGTTCCGTTCCGTGCCAGCCTTGCCAACGCAGAGGCGGCATTGGTGATGATTCTGATCATCGTGGCGGTCGCCGCGGCCGGTAACCGGCTGGCGGGCTGTGTCGCCGCGGTGTCGGCGGCTGCCTGGTTCGACTTCTTCTTGACGCGGCCATATGAGCAGTTCTCCATTACCCGCGCGACCGACATCGAGACGACCGTGCTCCTGCTCGTCATCGGCGCCGCAGTCACCGAGATCGCGGTCTGGGGACGGCGGCAGCACGCGACGGCAAGCCGGCGGGCCGGCTACCTGGACGGCATTAATGACGCCGCCAGGGCGGTCGCCGCCGGCGATTCGCCGTCTGCCCTGATCGCCCGGATCGGCGCCTCGCTGACGCAGCTGCTCTCCTTGCGCTCGTGCGAGTTCCAGTACGGCGTCGCGGGTCTTGGCAGGCCCGGCCGACTGCAGCACGACGGCCGCGTGATCGTCGAGGGCCGGCCATACGACGTGCAGGCAGACGGGCTGCCGGGCGGCGCCGGAACGGAACTGCTGGTCGAGAGCGGCGGCCGGCTGCAAGGCAGGTTCCTGATGCAGGCAGACCCGACCGCGCGGCCCACCCGCGAGCAGCTGCTGGTCGCGGTCGCACTCGCCGATCAGGCGGGCGCCGCGCTGGCCGCGAGCCATCCGGCAAGCAGTTAGCACATCACCGGCCTTAAGCAAGCAAGCGCTTGGGAGGCTGGCGGTCTACCAGCCATAATGACGCGGTGAGCACGCCCCGCAAGACCCGGCCTGCAGACCGGAGCACTAGGCCCGTAGTCAGCGGCGCAGCCGCCGACGGCCGGGCCGGCAATGGTGGTCAGCGCCGGGCAGACATGATCCGTCTGGCCAGCGAGCTGTTCGCGCAGAAGGGCTTCCGGGCGACGACTGTCCGCGAGATCGCTGAGGCAGCGGGAATCCTGTCCGGGAGCATCTACCACCACTTCGACTCGAAGGAATCAATCGGCGACGAGATCTTGTCTGGCTTCCTCAACGACGTGCTCACCGACTATCGCTCAGCGGTCAGCGCTGGCGGCGATCCGGCCGAGGTACTGACCCGGATCGTCCGGGCGAGCAGCCATACGCTCGCGCGTCATCACGCGGCGCTGACGATGCTGCAGAACGACTGGGCCTATTTCAGCACCCAGCCCCGGTTCGCCTACCTGCGCAAGGATCTTCGCGAGATCGAACGGATCTGGATCGGCCAGCTTGAGCGGGGCAAGCAGGCAGGCGTCTTCCGGCCGGACTTGGACGTCAAGCTCACCTACCGGCTGCTGCGGGACATCCTCTGGCTACCGATGAACTGGCGTGAGGCGGGCGGCTTCGGCACCGACGAGGTTGTGGACGCCTTGCTGCGGCTGCTGTTCGAAGGAATCGCCAGCCCGGCACGATCCCGGTAAAGGCGCGATAGCGCCACTTTCCTAACATCCGGTGAGGGGCAGGCTTCATCGGCTACCGTTGCCGCTACCGGCAGGTCTTGGCCAGTGGGTGGGGATTGGGATGAGTAGCGCCTTAGCTCTGCTGTTGCGGCGTAGCGCGCTAACGGCCGCGAGTATGGCAGTACTTGCCGCCGTGGCTGCAAGCTGCTCGCTGGTTGAGATGCCGTCCAATCGGGTGCTGGCGCAACAGCCGCAGACTGGGTCGTCGCAGACAGCGAGAGCGAGTACGCCGTCGGCGAAGCCAACCGCTGCCCCGCCGCAGCTCGACGTCATCCAGGCCGAACGGCAGTCGGCAAATGCCCGCACCATGTCGGTCACGTTCAGCGAGCGCATCACCGGTCCGACGAGGGTGACACTCACTGGTCAGGTGCAGGTTCAGCGGACACCGCTGCGGATTGCCGAGCAGATCACGGTGACAGCTAGTGGCCAGACCGCGGGGCAGGTATCGGTCATCGTAACTAGCCGGGCCATCTACGCGGAGACGTCGAAAGAGCCCGGGTACTGGATCAAGCTGCGCCTGCCGCAAGTCGATCGATCGACGCTGCTGCAGGAGTTGCGGAACGCTGACCCAGCGGCGCAAACCAGCCTGCTCCTGGCCGCTAGTCACGCGCGGGCCACCGGGAAGCAAACCGTGGCTGGCGTCGTGACCTCCAGGTATGTCGCGTCAGTTGCGCCCGAGGTCGCCCTCTCGACGCTGCCCAGCGACCAGAGCGCTCGCCTGGCCCCGTACTTCAGCCTCATCGCCGGCGACATTCACTACGTGCTCTGGGTCGGGCCGGGCGATCAGCTGATGCGGCTCCGCATGACTGAGCGGGCGCTCGGTTCGAAGATCACGGTCACCGCGACTATCAACTCGATCGACGAGCCGGTCCACATCGTCATCCCGCAGGCCACGCAAGTCCCCTCGCCGGTCGGGAGCGTGTTCGCTTCGGACTGAGAACGCGGGCCACGGTGTCCTGGGGCTGGGACCTGTGTGTTGGGTCGGGCCTGCACGAGGCCGCCCACAGCTCGACCCCTTCGCAGGATCTGGCCGCCCTGTTAGCCTTGGTCACCAAACAAGCGCTTGGTTCAGGGCTATGGCGTGCGACAACTGCCCGCGGTAACAGGGGTCGGAGAGGTGACGATGGGCCGTCTGGACGGGAAGGTGGCGCTGATCACCGGCGGCGCTAGGGGAATGGGCAAGTCGCACGCGCGCCACTTCGTCGCCGAGGGCGCCAAAGTGGTGCTCGGCGACGTCCTCGATGACAAGGGCAAGGAACTGGCCGCCGAGCTTGGCGAGGACAACTGCCGCTACGTTCACCAGGACGTGACCAGCGAGGCGGACTGGGCGGCCGCAGTGGCAGCCGCCACCGATGCTTTCGGGACGCTGAACGTGCTGGTCAATAACGCGGGCATCCTGCGGAACAAGAAAATCGCCGACATGACGCTGGCGGAGTTCCGTGAGGTTATCGACGTGAACCTGATCGGCGAGTGGCTCGGCGTCAAAACCGTCATCGGGCCGATGACCGCCACGGGCGGCGGCTCGATCATCAACATCTCCTCCGTCGAGGGCTTCACCGGCGCGGCGGGCATGTCCGCCTACAGCGCCAGCAAATTCGGCATCCGCGGCATCACCAGGTCGGCCGCTCAGGAGCTCGGCAAGCTCGGAATCCGGGTCAACTCCGTACACCCGGGCGGCATCATGACCACCATGACGGCGACGGCGTTCGAGTCCTTCACCGACATCGCGGACGGCGAGGGCTTCATGCGCTCGCTGCCGATCTCCCGGTTCGCGAAGTCGTCTGAGGTGTCTCCGCTGGTCGTCTACCTGGCCTCGGATGAGTCCTCGTACTGCACGGGCAGCGAGTTCGTGGTCGACGGCGGCATGCTGTCCGGGCCGGGTTACTGACCGGAAGTGGGTACCAGATGACGAATGGGATTCCTGCGGGCGGCGAGATCAGGCTGGACGGCCGGGTCGCTATCGTGACTGGGGCGGGGAACGGGCTTGGCCGGGCTGAAGCAAAGGCGCTGGCCGCGGCCGGAGCGAGCGTGGTGCTGAACGATCTGCCCGGCGATGCCGTCGAGAGGGTAGCGGCCGAGATCAGCGCGGCCGGGGGCAGTGCGGCGATCAGCGCTGGCGATATCGGCGAGTCGTCAACGGCTCGCGATCTGCTCGCGACCGCGCTGGCTGAGTTCGGGCAGCTGGACATCCTGGTCAACAACGCCGGCGTGCTGCGAGACCGCATGATCTTCTCGATGTCGCCGGAAGATTGGGACCTGGTGCTGCGTACCCACCTGCGCGGGCACTTCCTCACCAGCCAGGCGGCAACCGCGCACTGGCGGGAGCAGAGCAAGCAGGCCGGCGGTCCCGTCTACGCGCGGATCGTGAACACCTCCTCTGAGGCGTTCCTGCTCGGCTCGGCCGGCCAGCCGAACTACTCGGCGGCCAAGGGCGGGATCACCGCGCTGACCCTGACGACAGCGCGCAGCTGCGCCCGGTACGGGGTGCGCGCCAACGCGATCTGCCCGCGCGCCAGGACCGCGATGACCGGCGACCTGATGGGCTCAGCACCTGAGGCCGGCCCAGATCCGCTGAGCGCTGAGTACGTTGCGCCACTGGTGACCTACCTGAGCAGCCCGGCTGCGGCGGACATCAACGGCGAGGTCTTCGTCGTCCACGGCGGCGTGGCTGCTGTCATGGCGCCGCCGACCGTAAAGACCACGTTCCTCGCCAAGGATTATGGATCTGCGGATGGAATGTGGACGCTGGATTCCGTCGCGGCGGCCCTTGCCGGATTTGAGACCGGGCCGTCGGGCGCGGGATTCCTGTGCGAAGACACCCTGGCCCTGGCCAGTGAGACCATCGGATTCGCCGCCGACCAAGCCAGCGGAGGTCAGTAGTGGCCAAGCAGCGCGACCGGGTACTGATGAGCGACGCCGAGGTTGCGGAGATGCTGGCCGCAGGCCGCAAGGTGCAGCTGGCAACGATCAACCCGGACGGGTACCCGCATCTGGTCACCATGTACTACGCGCTGGTCGACGGCAAGATCGCGTTCTGGACCTACCGGACCTCGCAGAAGGCGCTGAACCTCGCGCGCGACCCGCGCATCAGCTGCCTGGTGGAGACCGGCGAGGCGTACTTCGACCTGCGCGGCGTGCAGGTCCAGGGCACCGTCGAAACGATCACGGATCCAGACGCCGTGTACCAGATCGGCCTTCGCATCGGCCAGGTGATGGGGAACGCACTGGCTGGCGCGGCCGCTGCCCCGACAGATGGCACTGACGATGCCGTGAACGAGTACGTGGCCAGTGCCGCCCGGAAACGGTATGGCTACATCGTCAATCCCGTGAAGGTCATCTCCTGGGACCACACCAAGCTGGACGTTCCCAGCTAGCGAAGCACTCCGGTGAGCCTGGTCTGCTCGACAAGAGATCAGCTCTCCGGGCCAGCGCAGTGATCACTAGGGCGATCGGGCGAACACTACGGCCACCCGCCCATGGCGAGCGCCAGCGCCAGGAAGGCGACGGCCTCTGAGTGCGCCGTGACGGCGCTGGCGACGGCGGCCACGCTGAGCGCGAGCAGCCCGATGGCGCCCGCGATGGCGGCCACGCTGAGCGCGAGCAGCCCGATGGCGCTCCAGATGATCAGGACCGCGTGGCGGATAGTTCGGACGCGCCCGACCAACAGCGGGAGGTCCTCCCTGATCTGCGCCAGCCCTCGCGGTCGATGGCGGCACGCTGTCCTCGTTAAGCAGTTCGCCGTGCGGTCCGCGCAGGGTGCTCAAACGCCGCCGGTTCAGCGCGAAGATGTCGTTAGCGAGCGAGGTGCCGGCAGCCCAGCAGCCCGTTGGCGAGGATCGAGGCGAGGGTGATGAGCAGCACGGGAGCGACCATGTCTGAGACGGGCGACAACCGGCGACAGGCTCGCGCGCGGGTGATGCCCCGCGCTGCGGCTGGCTGGGCTATTCCGATGAATGTGAGATAGGTGCGGCTATAGCAGCACCTATCTCACATCCATCCGCCGCAGTTCGCCCATACGGGCCGAGTACTGACAGGCACGACTCATATGCCGTTTGCGCTTGCCAGGTCTGACTGGAGTTCAGGCCTTGCGACAACGCCGCTCAGCCAAGCGCGCGGTCGAGGTTGAACGCGGCGCTGATCAGCGCCAGGTGAGTAAAGGCCTGCGGGAAGTTCCCCTGCTGCTCGCCGGTCCGGCTGATCTGCTCCGCGTACAGGCCCAGGTGGTTGGCGTAGGTGAGCATCTTCTCGAAGGCCAGCCGTGCCTCCTCGATTCGCCCGGAGCGGGTGAGCGCCTCGACGTACCAGAACGAGCAGATGGAGAACGTGCCCTCCTTGCCGCGAAGGCCGTCCGGACTGGCTTCCGGGTCGTAGCGATAGACCAGCGAGTCGGACACCAGATCCGTGGTGAGCGCGTCTAGCGTGGCGAGCCACTTCCAGTCGGTGGGGGAGATGAACTTGACCAGGGGCATCGTCAGAATAGATGCGTCAAGAACGTCGTCGCCGAAGTGCTGGATGAACGCCCGCCGGCTCTCCGACCAGCCGCGTTGCATGATCTGCCGGTAGATCGCGTCCCGGGCCTCCCCCCAGTGACCGAGGTTGGCGGGCAGGCCACGGTGCGTAGCCATCCGCATGGCGCGTTCGATCGCAACCCAGCACATCAACCGCGAGTACACGAAGTTCTTCCGCCCGCCGCGGGTTTCCCAGATCCCCTCGTCGGGCTGGTCCCAGTGATCACAGAGCCAGTCCACCAGTTCGCAGATCGCATCCCAGTAGCCGCTTGAGATGGGCTTACCCCACTTGTCATAAAGGTAGATCGCGTCGATCAGCGGCCCGTAGATATCGAGCTGGAGCTGACTAGCCGCGGCGTTCCCGACGCGCACCGGGGCGGATCCCTGGTAGCCCTCCAGGTGGGTCAGCTCGGACTCAGGCAGCTCGGTTCGTCCATCGACGCCGTACATGATCTGCAGCGGACTCGGGGCGCTGGCCGTGCGCAGGGGGACCCGCGTGGCCAGGAACTTCATGAAGGCCTCAGCCTCACCGTCGAACCCCAGCCGCAGCAGCGCATAGATGCAGTAGGCGGCGTCTCGGATCCACAGATACCGGTAATCCCAGTTGCGCTCTCCGCCGATCTGCTCGGGGAGACTCGTCGTCGGCGCGGCCACGATCGCGCCGGTCGGCGCGTAGGTGAGGAGCTTGAGGGCCAGCGCGGAACGGTGGACGGTCTCGCGCCACCGGCCACGGTAACGGGACGCGGACAGCCATCGCCGCCAGAACGCGACCGTGGCCGTCAACTCCTGTTCGGCCTCGTCCTGCGGGCACGTGCGGGGCATGACATCGTCGCCGACCTGGTCGAGCGCGAACACCGCGGACTCCCCTTCCAGGAGCTTGAAGGACGCGGTCGCGTCCTGCGCGTCGTGTTCGAGTGGCACCGTGGCGGTCAGCGCGAGCGCAAGGTCTGCTGACTCGAAGAGCACCTGGCCGTGGTGCCTCCGGACCGTGTGCCGCTTCCTGGCGTAGTCGAACCTGGGGGCCACCCGCGCCCGGAAGGTGATCGATCCGCGTACGCACATCGTGCGCCGGATCAGGCGGTGCCGGCTCGTCTCGCGGGGGTCGCCGGTGATCGGCATGAAGTCCTCGACTTCGCCTACGCCGTCCTCGCTGAAGAACCGGGTGATCAGCACGTTGGTGTCGGGGAAATAGAACTGCTTGGTCTCCGCCGGCTCGTCGGCAGCCAGTTCGAAAGACCCGCCCCGGTCCGCATCGAGGATCGAGGCGAACACGCTGGGACAGTCGAAGCCGGAGCTGCAGTACCAGTCGATGGTGCCATTGGTGCCAACCAGGGCCACGCTGTGCAGGTCGCCGATCAGCCCGTGGTCGGCGATCGGCAGGTAGCGAGATGCCGTGCCTGGCTGTTGACCCCCGCCCATTAACAAGTCCTGCCCACGGTCGGGGATTGTTTAACGAGCACCCAGCCCACGCTCGTTATTCATCCCGGCCATATAGGGCAGGCCAGACATAACGCCTCCGCGCCCGCTAGACCAGCGGGCGCGGAGGCTGATCCTTATCTGCCTGGCGGCAGAGAGCGCCTAACCCTGCGCGGACGGATCTGGAGTCGGGCTTGGCTGCGGAGCCGGCGAGCCCGACGGGCGCGGCCCGGGCCCGTGCACCGGATAGCGGTGGTGGTGCCGATAGTGGCGATGGTGGTGCCGGAACTTGCCCGGCACCCCGGATGGGTGCGGTACCGGCGTGCGGTGCGGGTGCGGAGTCCCGGACGGGCGCGGCGCTGGCGTGCATGTCGGGGTCGGGTGCGGCCGTGGCGTTCCGGTCGGGTGCGGGCGTGGGGTCCACGACGGATGCGCGCTCGGCGTCCAGGACGGATGGGGAGTTGCTGTCCAGGTCGGATGCGGGCGTGGGGTCCAGGACCGATGCGGACCAGGCATCCCGGTGCGGTGGGACTTCGGTGTCGAGCAGCCATGCCACCAGATGTGGTGGCCGAACGGTCGTCGGCTGTCAGCCCGGTCCGCGGCAGTGACGCGCCCGGACGAATGCGACGCACTGTGTTCGGCAGGTGCTCCGACGAAATCATGTGCGAGCCGCTGGGCTGGAGCGGGCAGCGCTCCGAAGGCGGCGGCCGTGGCTACGCCACCGATGGTAAAGGCGACAACTGCAGCCGTCACGGCAACCTTGGCGGACATGAGCGAGGTAAGCAAAGCAGGCCTCCGGCGGGGTCGGCGGACTGGGTCAGGCACGCCGACTCGGTTCCGGAACTCCGCCATGGCGAAAGCTTCGCCAGCTAGCTCATCGCCCGACGGGCGTGCCCTGAGCGCAGCGAGAACATCAGCCGCGGGCTGCAGTCCCGTCGGCAGGTCCTCTGGCACCTCCGGTCCCGACAGCATGGCTGCAAGTGCAGCGTCCTCGATCGCGGACGCGTCCTGGCGGCCTTGCCATGGGAAGTTCGGCATGTCAGCGTCCGAAACGCCATGGCCAGTCATAGCGTTACACCCGCCTCAGCGGCAATCTGCGCGAGCCTGCGCAGGCCTCGGTGCGCGGCCACCCGCACGGCGCCTGGGCTGCGCCCGACCAGTCGCGCTACCGCCTCGGTGTCCAGCCCGGCAACGACTCGGAGCAAGATGACTTCCGCCTGTAGCGGCGGCAGTTCCGCCAGCATCTGCATGGCTGCCTTGGTGCTGAGCCGCTCCAGTGCTTCGTCCCCGGCGTCCGCCGAATACGGCAGCGCCGTGAGCGGCACATCGCTGAGCCGGATGGCTGGCTTGCGCGCCTTGCGCCGCCGTTCGTCGATCACCAGCCGCCGGCTGGTGGTGAAGACCCAGGCCCGCCAGGCCTGCTCGTCGCCGCGGAAACCGCTCAGATTGCGCAGTGTCTTGACCCAGGTGTCGGCCGCGATGTCCTCGGCGGCCGCGGGGCAGATCACGCGCAAGTAGCGGAGCAGCGCTGGGTTGGTATCCCGCCACAGTTGCGAGAAGGCCGCTTCGCTGCCATCTTGGGCGGCGAACAGCACGGCCGCGAAGCCTTCGCCGATCACACGGCTGAGTATCAGCGGGCGCTCAGCCGCTCCGCAGCGGAATCAGGATTCTTCGCATCGATTAGTGCGAGGCTGTCGACATGGACTTCAAGCTCGAGCTCGTGATCATCCCGGTCACCGACGTGGACCGCGCGAAGGACTTCTATGCCGACATGGCAGGCTTTCGCCTCGACGTCGACCACCGAGCTGGCGAGGATTTCAGGGTGGTCCAGTTCACGCCGCCGGGATCTGCATGCTCGCTGACCCTGATGCGCAACCCTCAGGCCGCAGGGTCCGTGCAAGGCCTGCATCTGGTCGTCGACGATATCGACCAGGCGCGCGCGGACCTCACCGGACGCGGTGTCGAGGCCAGCGAGATCTTCCATTTCGGCCCATCAGGTCAGACGCCGGGCCACGATCCGCAGCGCGCAAGCTACGGCTCGTTCCTCTCGTTTGCCGATCCCGATGGCAACGGCTGGCTTGTCCAGGAGGTCAGGCCGGGCGAGGCAGCCCGCTGAGGCCGGGCACTTCGGCCCGCGAGCGGCGGACCTTAGTCCCTGGCCGGGCATATCTGACAGCCCTCATGCTGGCAAGGGCGGGGGCCGGTGGCTATCCGCGCGGGCGGCAGGCAACATGACACGCTTAATCCGGACCACGGTCATCGTGGGCACCGCCGTTCTCGTCCTGGTACTCGGACTGACCATGGCTGGGCCATCACAGGCTGGCGGGGGGGCGCACCACGGGCCCCGCGCTCTCAGCCGGCGGACGTCAGCGAGCTGCCCGAAGCCCAGCTACGGTCCGCAGTATTATGCGCCGGGCGGGCCTCCCGCTAAGACCGTTGCGCTGACCTTCGATGACGGTCCGGGCAAGACCACTGCGCGGATACTGAAGATCTTGCGCCGCAATCACGTTCCGGCCACGTTCCTTAACATCGGGCAGAACATGGCCGCGCGGCCGCGGCTCGTCCGTCGCGAATCGAGGCAGGGCTTTCTCCTCGGCAATCACACCTGGAACCATCCGGACATGGTGACGCTGTCGAGGCGGCAGCAGGCGGCCGAGATGGACCAGGTGATCGCCGAGCAGCGCAAGCTGGCCGGCACCGTTCCGTGCGTCTTCCGGCCGCCTTACGGCGACTACGACGCCACGACGCTGCGCCTCGCTCAGCGGCGGCGGATGGCTGTCTGGCTGTGGTCAGTGGATACCGAAGACTGGAAGGCCGAGGGTTCAGCGTCGGCATACTGGGTGAACCGCATCGTGCGCCTGGCCGAGCAGGAGGGCGGTGCGCTGGCGAACCCTGTCGTTCTGATGCATAACGCGCCTGCTGGCGATCCCGCGACCGCGCTCGCCCTCCCGCGGATCATCGCGTTCTTCCGCCATCACCACTATCGCTTCGTTAATCTGCTCGGCGATTCCTGAGCTCGCGCTGCGCGGACGAGTCTGGCGGATGTGCTCACCGACCGGCAGGAAGGAGCCGGGCCGCGACGCCACATAGCAGCCGGTGCAGCGACATGACGTCGCCGCCCTCGTGCAGGGTCCGAAGTGCCATCTCCTCCAGCAGGTCGGGAACTGCACGAGACGCGCAGCCCCAGTCGCAGCACTCGTTGCCGGTGACGCTCAGGACATCGCATCGCTCGCAGCGGTAACCAGGCACGAGACCGCCATCAGGGATCAGTAGCAGGTCAACCGCGCCGGCGTTGACAGCGGCCAGGCATCCGTGCAGACCGATCGCGGCCCGGACGCGCGATGCTGGCCCTGTGAGCTGCTCGAGGGCATCCCGCTCGCGCCGGCTGGCCCAGTGGTTGATGACCGGAGCAGCCAGCTCGCGTGCCCTGGCCGGCGTCAGCGTGCGCGGATCTGCCGCGAAGCATCCGGCGTAGCTTTCCCGGATGCCGCCAGGGAGCGCGCCCAGCAGATGTTTGATTCCGTCCGCGTGGCCGCCGATCACGAATGGCTGGGCGCCGCTGTCCTTGGCCGCCCGTTCCAGTATCCACGCGGCATCCCGGTAGTGGTGGCGCGCTAGCTCGGTGATCCGCCGCTCGACGTGATACGACTCCAGCCCGTACCAGCCGCCGAAGCCGCTGGTCGGCAGGTTCGGGCCTGGCGCGACGGCGACCGTCTCGACGCGGTCCTCGACGACCGCAAGCAGCCAGGCGTGCCGATTGTCGATGATCACGATCCGGTGATCGGGATGACGCTGAAGCGAGGCTAGCAACGGGCGCACATGTGGCCTGGCGGCTAGTACAGCTCGCTCGGCGAGGCCGCCCGGCAGCGGCATGACCTCAAGCAGCCCAAGCTCGCCACAGACGAAGATCGCTAGCGAGTGCCCGAGCCATTCCCTAGCGTGTCCGCGGACCAGACTGCAGGCGACCTTCTCGTCCTCGGGGCTGAGGCAGGCAACCTTGCCTTCCGCTGCGGCCTTGATCAGGTCATGTGCACGCGCTGGCAGCTCACGCAACGATGTCGGGTCAAGCGGGACCTCGAGATAGAGCGACAGCACAGACTCTTCCGGCGCCAGGATGCACCGCAGCTTGTCGAGTTCAGCATGTATAGTCACCGCTGGTCTCCCTCCCACACGCCTATTCGCCGGCTGGCCGGCGAACGGGGCTAGGGCCAAAGGCCCTGCCGGAAGTCCCGATTACGGTGAGCAGAGGCGCTGGCGCTGCCTGGCGGGTAGTCGCTACAACTTGTAGCCGATGTCGCGGAGCAGCTGGTGGCGGCTGGCTACGTCGTCGGCGGTCTCGGTGCCAACTGGCGGCTCGCCGTCCACGACGCCGACCACTCCGCGACCACGGTCGGTGACGGCAACTAGGACGTCGACCGAATTTGCCGTCGCGCAGAAGATTGTGCACACCTCGGGAACGGCCTTGACCTGATTCAGCACGTTGACCGGGAATCCCTCCCGAAGCATGATGACGAACGTATGGCCAGCGGCAATGGCTGTCGCGGCCGACACCGCGAGGCCAGTCAGTCCGGGGTCGTTGCCCGACCGGCGGATCAGGCGCGCAGCCGATGCCTCGCAGAAAGCGATACCGAACCGCAAGTATGAGCTCACGCCGACCAGTGCTTCGTGCAGATCCTCGATGGTCTTGATGAAATGGGCCTGTCCGAGAATGACGTTGACGTCCTCTGGCTTGTCCAGCGCGACGGCGTCGAGTGAGATAGCCATGAATTCTCCAGCTGGGTCAGGCCGCAGCCGGCGGGCTCGCGGCTTGCCAACCCGCCGGGGCTGGC
>Ga0335075_10013011_pt1 | contig 12545 bp, 9 predicted proteins | sample Lox_Sample_24_FD_206723 | JGI IMG/M metagenome (GOLD analysis project Ga0335075, IMG submission 206723) | Soil microbial communities from Loxahatchee National Wildlife Refuge, Florida, United States - Lox_Sample_2.4 | ecosystem: Environmental > Terrestrial > Soil > Wetlands | place: USA: Florida... | reverse complement strand
TGCCATGATATTGAACCCAAACCGGTAGCGGGCGGAACCGGCCCCGCGGCTCCGCCCGTCACGGACAGCTACTCGTCGTAGAGACCGGCGATCTCCTTGGCGTAGCGTTCCATGATCACCGGGCGGCGGCGCTTCAGCGACGGGGTGAGCTCGCCGGTCAGCGCGGTCCACTCGTCGCCAAGCACCTCGTACCGGCGGACCTGCTCCGGCCGGGCCAGGCGGGAGTTCGCGTCGGCCACGCCCCGCTCGATCTCGGCCAGCACCTCGGGGTTGGCCGCGAGCTCGGCCGTCGACTCGAACTCGACGCCGTGGTCGCGCGCCCAGCCCGGCGCGACGTCGGGGTCGAGGACGAGCAGCGCGGCCACGTACTTGCGCCGGTCGCCGATCGCGCATGCCTGCCCGATCAGCGGGTGCCGCTGCAGCTCGTACTCGACCAGGGCGGGCGATATGTTCTTGCCGCCGGACGTGATGAGCAGGTCCTTCTTCCGGTCGGTGATCTTCAGGAAGCCCTCGTTATCGAGCTCGCCGATGTCGCCGGTGTGCATCCAGCCGTCGGCGTCAACCGCCTCGGCCGTGCGCTCCTTGTCGTGGTAGTAGCCGGTCATCACCAGCGGGCCGCGGACCAGCACCTCGCCGTCGTCGGCGATCCGCAGCTCCACCCCTGGATAGGCGCGGCCGACGGCGCCGTTGCGGGAGTCGCCGGGCACGGCGATGGTCGCCGCGTTGCAGAGCTCGGACATCCCCCAGCCCTCGACGATCGGCACCCCGAGCGCCTGGAAGAACTCGATGATCCCGGGGTCAATCGGCGCGGCTCCGCTGGCCGCGAACGCGCACCGGTCGAGCCCGACCAGGGTCAGGATCTTGGTCTTGGCCTCGTCCGGCAGGGCGCGAACGGCGGTCGGCGACGGGTCGGGCACCGCCGCCCGCAGCGCCGCGTAGAGCTTCTCCCAGATCCTGGGGACGGCGATCAGCGTGGTCGGGCGCACCTGGGCGGCGATCGTGAAGATCTGCTTGCTGTCGGGACAGTAGGACAGCGTGACCGGGTGCGTCATCGACGACCAGTGGTCGGTGTGGCGGCCGGTGACGTGCGCCATCGGCAGGAAGGAGACCAGCATGCCGGCGCCGTCGGCGCCGAACCGCGCCTCGATCGGGAGCAGCCGGAGCGAGGCGGCCTGGGTGTAGCGGACGTTCCGGTGGGTGAGCATGGCGCCCTTGGGGGTGCCGGTGGTCCCCGAGGTGTAGATCAGCGTGGCCAGGTCATCGGGGCTCACCTGCCGCCAGGTCTCCTCGAACAGACCGGGCGCGGCCTGCGCCTCGGCCCGGCCGAGGTCGAGCAGGCGCGACCAGCTGATCACGCCCGCGACCGTCTCCCGGCCGTGGGCGGCGCCGGTCCCGTCCCCGATCCCGGGGTCGGCCTCGGGGTCGATGACGACGATCTGGCGGAGCCTCGGCAGCTGGCTCCTGACCGATTCGAGCTTGTCCAGGTACTGCCGCTCCACGATCGCCAGGGTCGCCTCACAGTGGCCCGTGATGTAAGCGCCCTGATCGGCCGAGACCGTGGGGTAGATGAACACCGGGACCGCGCCCGCGTGCATGATCGCGTAGTCGCAGATCGTCGCCTCGGACCGGTTCCCGGACCAGACGACGGCGAAATCCCCGGGTCTGAGGCCGATCGCGGCCAGGCCGAGGGCGGCGTCGCGCACCAGGCCGTACACCTCCCGGTAGGTCAGCGATCGCCACTGGCCGCCCTCAAGCCACTGGTGCGCAACCACCTCGGGGTTCTCCTCCACCGTCTGCGCGTAGACGCTGACCAGCGTGGATCCGGCGATTTGAGCCTCGATCGACGCGCGCTCGACGGCCACATCTGAGGGGATATCGGTCCAATTGGCATTAGTCATGCCGACCATTGTGACCCCGCGCGATCGACGTCGGCTAGACATCAGGCAGGATCGGTGCCCGGTCAGCGCCGTCTCTATCGCGCCGGGACGGCTTAATGACATGATTCGCCCGAAGGATGCCGATAGGGGAAGGCAGATCCAATGTGGGACCGTCTGGAACAGCGGGAGATTTCCGGTCACGCCCTGCAACCCGGTCCGGCCGAGCGGCCGCGCCCCGACCTGTCGGCCGGCGCCGATCTGATACCGCAGATCAAGCACATCGTCGTGCTGATGATGGAGAACCACTCGTACGACAACTACCTGGGCACCCTGCCGGGGCGCGGGGACGGGCTGCCGACCGGGCCCGACGGTGTCCCGGACTCGGTGAACGTGCTGCCCAACGGCCAGCGGGTCGACGCTCATCACCTGACGTCGACCACGCAGTGCCCCGGCAACCCGACCCAGACCTGGAATGCCAGCCACCTGTCGTACGCGGACGGCACCTGCGGCGGGTTCGCGACCGGGGTATGGCAAACCATCCCGGGGGGCGACCCGGCCGTGCCGATGGGCTACTGGACCGACGACGAGCTGCCGTTCTACCACGGGCTCGCGCGGACCTTCCCGGTGGCCGACCGCTGGTTCTGCTCGTGCCTTGGCCCGACCTTCCCGAACCGGCGGTTCCTGATCGCGGGCACCGCCCACGGCCTGGTCGACGACCTGCCGTGGGACCTGGTGGACTACCCGGAGGCGGGGACGATCTTCGACGCGCTGACCAACAACGGCATCTCGTGGGCGAACTACCACAACGTGAACCGGGCCTCGGTGGTGCTCAAGCGACTGCTCGGCGTGCACTTCCTGGTCGCGCTGCGGCGGCTGGCGCAGCTCGGGCGGTGGCTGCCGGGAGTGACCAACGCCGTGCGCGGCAACAAGTCGTTCACCGCCGACCTGTACCCGCTGGGGTTCGCGCGGTGCATGCGGCACCTGCGGACCACACCGCGGTTCTTCGCCGATGCGGCGGCGGGGACACTGCCCTCGGTGTCCATCGTGGACCCGGACTTCGGGGCCTACTCGGAGGAGAACCCGCAGGACATCGCGTTGGGCGAGTCCTTTTCTTGCGCGGTGGTCAACGCCGTCATGAACGGGCCCGCCTGGGAGTCGACGCTGCTGCTGTGGATCTACGACGAGCACGGGGGCTACTACGATCACGTGACGCCGCCGGCCGCCGTCGCGCCGGACGAGGTTCCCGCGCGGAACTGGCAGCTGTCGAATCAGTGGGCCCGCAGCCTGCTACGGGTGCTGTCGCCGAAATCGCTCAAGGCGCTCGAAAACGCCGACGACGGCCCGGTCACGTACGAGCGGTACGGGTTCCGGGTGCCCGCGGTGATCGTCTCCCCCTACGCGCGGCCCGACTTCGTGCTCAGCGAGGTGCTCGACCACACCTCGGTGCTCAAGCTCATCGAGGAGAAGTGGAACCTCCCGCCGCTCACGCGCCGCGACGCCGCCGCGGCCTCACCGCTTGGCGCGCTCGACCTGACCGGCCCGCCCGCGTTCCTGAAGCCGCCGCTGCTGCCCGATGCCAAGGGCGGGCCGTTCAGGCCGTCGTAACCAGTGATCGCCGGTGCAGGCGGCTGCCGGTGGAGGCGGCTGCCAGTGGAGGCGAACGCAGGGTACGGGCGGTCAGCCGAGAGGATCGAAGGCGACGATGTCGAGCGGGGGATGTCGTCGGCCTTCGGCGATTGAGGACTTGAGCTCCTCGTAAATCGCCGGCCAGTCCCTTTTGATACGGCTGGGAGCGAAGTGATGCGGTCGGATGCCGTACTTGAGCATGCGGCCGTGCTTGGCGTCGGTCTTGAGCCAGCCTTCCCGGTAGAAGTGGTACTCCTGGGAATCGATCTCGGCGCAGACGCCCGCCTCGGCCCACCACGCATCGGCTTCGCCGATGTCAGTTCCGTCCCTGGCCCGGAGAAAGACGTTGTACTGAGGCACCATGAGGTCCGATCTCAGTATTCGGTCCCGGAAATCGGCCTCCGCCTCTGATCGAATCCCGCTGCGGACCGCCGCCAGCGCCGTCCGCAAATGAGAAGAATCGCGATTGGCCCCTTCCGACAATTCGATGCCGATCTGGGCGATCGAGCAGGCCTGCTTCTGGACCGCCTCGGCCACCAGGGCGCGCACCTCGCCCAGGTTGGCGACCCAATGAGACGCGTCAGCGACCGCGCGAGCTGGAAGCGCAAAGCGGATCGGACCGAGGCGTTGAGAACCAGGCATCCGTCGAGTCCGATGGACCCGCACGTAGGCCAGGCTCTGCCGCTTGACGGACCACGGAATGAGCACATCGACCAAATCCGTCGCTGGCGCCCGAAGCCTTCGGGCTCTGAGCGCGGCCGGGCCGGTGATCACGCTCCTCGGTCCCGCGTACAACAGCGCGGCCATCTGGCGCTGTTCGAGGGTAGGCGTTCCCGTCACCGCTAGGTAGACACCGGGAAGCATCTTCTGCCACTTTCCTCCCGGCTTGCACCATGTACTCACCGTGCTCTGCGGAATGCCGCATCCGAGCGCCTGGCTCCGGGTGATCACCTGATGCTGCGAAGCAAGAACCCGTCCTAGCTTCCCGTGATCGATCACTACACGTTTCGGCATAGATACAGAATGTCACCATTTCGAGCGGTTAGGCAAATGCGCGACCGGTCGTGTGACGCGTGTGGCATGCGTGGCGCGAGCGCAGATAGTCATGCGGCTCCGTTATTGGCGCAGTGGACCACAACGCTAATGGGGTGTTGGCGCTGTGGACCACAACGCCGAACCTATTGGCGCGGTGCGCCACTGCGCCAAGGGGGGTTTGTCGCGGTGGGCCCCAACGCCAATGTGGGTTGCGGCGACGGGCGGCGGGGGTCGGGCGGATGGAAGGGTCCGGGCCGGGCGGGGGTCCGGGCCGGGGGTGGGGGGCGGAGCGGAATCGCGTGAGGGGCGCGGGCCGGGGGTTTCGGGTGGGGTGAGGCAGGACCGGTGGGGACTAGTCGGAGAGGAGGAAGGTGGCGCAGCGTTCGGCGATCATGATCGTGGGGGCGTTGGTGTTGCCTGAGGTTACCGAGGGCATTACCGACGCGTCGGCCACGCGGAGGCCGGGGACGCCGCGGACGCGCAGGTCGGGGGTGGTCACGGCCATCGAGTCGATGCCCATCTTGCAGGTGCCGGCCTGGTGGTGGTACGTGATCAGGTTGCGCATGCCGTACTCGACCAGCTCCTCGTCGGTGCGGACGTCGGGACCGGGGGCGATCTCGCGGGCGCGCCAGTCCTTGAGCGCGCGGGCCTGGCCGATCTCGCGCGAGAGCCTGAGGCTGGCGAGCAGCGCCCGCACGTCGGCGGGCTCCGACAGGTACCGGGGATCCATCGCCGGATGCTCGGCCGGGTCGGCCGAGCGGAGCCACAGGCGACCCCGGCTGAGCGGGCGGATGAGGCCGGCCACGATCGCGTAGCCGTCGCCGTAGGCGGGCTGCGGGTAGCCCTCGACCGGCATCGGGAAGTGCGACATCAGCGGCTGCAGGTCGGGGGTGGGCATCCCCGGGTCGCTGGCGGCGAACAGGTGCGCCTCGAGGTTGTTGGCCTTGCCCTCGGGAATCGTCTGGGACGAGGAGTACAGCACCGTGGCCAGCGCGTGGTCGTGCAGGTTGGCGCCGACGCCGGGCAGGTCGGCCCGCACGTCGAGGCCGAGCGCGCGCAGGTCGTCGGCCGGGCCGACGCCGGACAGCAGCAGCAGCTGGGGCGAGCCGATCACGCCGCCGCAGACGATCACGTCCCCCGAGCAGCGCAGCTCGGTGGCCGGCCACGGCGCCAGAGTCGGGTGCGGTGCGGAGTCAGTCGGGTCCGTTCGATATGCGTAGAGAAGGCCCGGGCGGGACAGGCGGACGCCGGCCGCCCTCCCTCCCCCGTCGAAGACCAGGCTTTTGACCTGCGAGCCGGTGATGACGGTGAGCAGCGGGCGGTCCACGATCGGCTCGGCGAACGCGGTCCAGGTGGACATCCGGCGGCCGTTCCTGACCGTCATGTGGGTGAGGCCGACGCCCATAATCGAGTCGGCGTTGGGATCGTCGTTGCGCGGCACGCCACGTTCGACCGCCGCCTCGATCATGGCGACCGTGACCGGGTTGGGCTCCCTGATCCTGGTGACCGGGAGCGGGCCGCCGACGCCGTGGTACTCCCCCGGGCCGTCCTCGAAGTCCTCGGACCGCTTGAAGTACGGCAGCACGTCTCGGTAGGACCAGCCGGCCGCCCCGTTGTAGGCCCAGTTGTCGAAGTCGGCCTTGGCACCGCGGATGTAGATCATGCCGTTGAGGGCGCTTGAGCCGCCGAGGACCCGGCCGCGGGGCCAGAAGACGCTGGTCTTCAGCGAGTGCCGCTGCGGCTCGGTCGTGTAGGCCCAGTCCTCGGGCGAGTTCCACAGCTCCCAGGCGCGGTTGGGCTGGTGGATGGCCGGGTTGTAGTCCGGGCCGCCCGCCTCGACCAGCGCGACCGAGCGGCCCGCGTCGACCAGGCGACGGGCGATCACGCAGCCGGCCGACCCCGCGCCCACGATGATGTGGTCGAACTCTGTGCTTGCGCCTCCGGCTGCCATGCCAGTGCCTTCCTTGCCGCTGAGCCCATGCCCCCGCTCACATCATGCGAATTCTGCGGCTGATGTCATTGACGCGGCAACACAGATTCCGGGGATAGATTTGTCGGCCCCCTTAGCGCAGGGGGGCCGACAAATGGCGGGACGGTGCTAGGCGGTGGCGCTGAGTGTGCTGCCGCCGGTCAGCCGGGCCAGCGGCGGGCGCTCGACCAGCTCGTTGAGGTGCTCGTCGAGGCGGAGGCCGTCGATGGTCCCCACCGCGTGCAGGTAGGTGTCCGGCTGGCGGAGCTCCCACAGGTCGGGCTCGCCGCCGAGGCCGTCGCCGTCCAGACCGGCGGCCAGGCCCTCGCGCGCGGCCACGGTCCGCAGCACGACCGACGACATCCGGGTCAGGTTGGCCAGCGGCTGATGCCGGTTCTGCCGGGTGCCGAGATCGACCTGGGCCATGCCGCCCAGGCCGACCTGCTGGTAGACGTCGATCACCATGCCGATCTCGACCCCGTAGCCGGTGAAGAACGGCACGTTGGCGAGCAGCTCCCGCCGGGCCGCGAACTCGCCCGCCAGCGGCTGCACGAAGCCCGCGAGCTCCGGGTAGAAGAGGTTGAGGAGCGGCTTGGCCATCAGCTCGGTGACCCGGCCGCCGCCGTCGGGGACGGACTCCTCGCCCTGCTTGAACGGACGCCGGTAGGCGGCCTTGACGAACTGGATGCTGGGGTCCTGGAGGATCGGGCCGAGGGTCCCGTAGACGAAGTGTTCCTCGAAGTCGGTGGTGTCCGCGTCGGCGAACATGACGATGTCGCCTCGGGCGGCGGACAGGGCGCGCCACATCGCGTCGCCCTTGCCCTGGGCGGGGCCGTAACCGGGTAGGAGCTCGTTCTCCGAGAAGACCTCGACGCCATGGGCGCGGGCGACGTCGGCCGTGCCATCCGGGGAATCGGCATCGACGACGATGACCTGATCGATGAGCCCGGTCCTGGCCTGCAGGCCTGCGACGGTGGAGAGGATGGAGCCGATGGTGCCAGCGACGTTGCGGGCCGGGAAGATCAGGGTGGTGGAGGGTCGCTCCGCCCTGGAGTCACTCGATAGCGCGAGACTTTCGAAGTCCCGGTGGTGATACGAGCGCTGTTCAAACCACTCCCAGACTGTCATGTTCATATAACGACATCCTGACTTGTTTAGTTGCAGCGTGTTTGCACAGGACCGCTCTCGCGCCACAACCGCCCGGTTGGCACGTTAGGGCTACCCCCGGGGCTGGTGGGTAATCGGTGGCTCAGCCGAGGGCTTGCCGGGCGGCGCCGGGCAGCGTGGCGGCCAACTCACGGACCCCGGTCAGCAGGACGAGTTAACGATCGAAACGTGGCGTATCTAACGCCAGTCGCTCCAAATAACTAACAAAAGCTAATAAGTCACGCCAACGGAACCTTTCGTTCACGTTGCCGACGGTTTGCCGACGACTGCCGCCGGTTCGATGGCGGGGGATGTCCATGGACGGGAGTCCGCAGACGAGGGCGTCCGAAGACGACAGGAGCGACTTATGCGTCCGAGAACCGGCATTGCCGCGTTCGCCACGCTGATGACCACCGCTGGCGTGCTCGCGGCGGCGGCCGCGGGTGCCACCGCGGCGCACGCGAGCACCACCGCTGCCAACGGCAGCCGGCCAGCCGGGTTCTTCCCCGGGCAGACCCGGCTGATCCCGGGCGACCTGCTGGTCAGCACCAGCTATTACAAGAACGACCCGGGCATCGTGGCCGGGACGACCCAGCTGCCGCCCGGCTGCTCCGGCGCCAGCTGCGCCACCGCGATCGCCAACGGCAGCTACCCGCAGGTGTTCAACAACGTCACGGTGGACCCGAGCTTCGGTGTCACCTCGCCGCTCTACCTGAAGCAGATCACCCCGTCGGGGTTCCCGCAGGGCGTCATCCCGGTGCCGACGAGCGAGCTGACCACCAGCTTCTCGTCGAAGTCGGAGGACGCGCTCAACCTGTCGACCGACGGCAGGAACCTGACGTTCATGGGCTACGTGGCCGCTCCCGACACCGTGGACGTGTCGAACGCTAACACCCCGGCGGTCGTCGACCCGACCAACCCGGTCCCCGGCGCGTACTACCGGGCGGTCGCGCAGCTGTCTGCTGACGGGCGGTTCACGTTCACCGAGACCAACGCCTACAGCGGCGACAACGGCCGGGCCGCGATCGAGGCCGACGTCGACGGGCGCGACATCTACTACACGTCGGGCAACGCCGGCAACGGATCGAACCCGCAGCCGTCCGGCGTCGTCCTCGGCGCGGGTGCGCAGATCATCACCCCGTCCAGCCTGCCGGAGGCCAAGCAGACCCCCGGCCTGCCCACGCCGGTCGGCAGCTTCAGCGTGACCCAGCTCGGCGACAAGGCGGACAAGGTCGGCAAGGACACCAACTTCCGCGGCCTGGCGATCTACGACAACGTGCTGTACTACACCAAGGGCAGCGGCAGCAACGGCGTCGACACCGTGTACTTCCTCGACACCACCGGCACCGCCTGCCCGGACGGCGTCGGCCTCCCCGTCCCGGGGGCGAAGCTGCCGACCGCCGGGATCGAGTCCACCCTGACCTCGACCGGCCTGGCCAGCAACATGTGCATCCTGAAGGGCTTCCCGACCGCGCTCGCCAAGAACGCGACCGACGCCAGCGACTATCCGTTCGGCCTGTGGTTCGCCAACCCGACCACGCTCTACGTGGCCGATGAGGGCGCGGGCGACAACGCCTACGCCAACGGGTCCTACACGGCGGCGGCCGCGTCCACCACGGCCGGCCTGCAGAAGTGGGTCTACAACTCCACCGCGGGCCAGTGGCAGCTCGCCTACACCCTGCAGAACGGGCTCAACCTGGGCGCCCCGTACACCGTCCGCGGCTACCCGACCGGGATCAACTCGGTCACCGGGCTGCCGTGGACGCCGGCCACCGACGGCCTGCGCAACCTGACCGGCCAGGTCAACCGCGACGGCACCGTGTCCATCTGGGCCGTCACCTCCACCGTGAGCGGCGGCGGCGACGAGGGCGCGGACCCGAACCAGCTGGTCGAGATCACCGACTCGCTCAAGGCGACCAGCGCGCCCGCGCAGGAGCGGTTCCGCACCGTCGTGCCGGCTCTGTACGACCAGGTCGTGCGCGGCGTGTCGTTCACGCCGGGCACGGGCGTCCTCAACGGTCGCTGATCCCGGTCAGACAACTTCATAAGCCGAAACGCCGGTAATGCCGGGTACGCGACGTACCCGGCATTACCCGTTTCCGCTGGCGAGACGGTGGAATAGTCAGGCCTCACCCTTGTTGTCACTACCGACGGTGCTTATCTCCCGTCACTCCCCCACCTGCTCGTCTTCGATGGGACCCCCGCGTCTGATTATGATCTTTGACTCCCTCCGTAACGTCCGCTCCGCGCTGGCCGTCAGGTCCACCCGCGCCACCGCCGCCTACATCACCAGGCTCACCGCCACCGCGACCTTCGCCTACGTGCTGGCGACGCTGCTCCCGGGCACCAGCGAACGTCCGGTGCTGGCACCGCTGACCGCGCTGCTAGTCCTGCAGGCAAGCCTTTACCAGACGCTCCGCAGCGGGCTCAAGAAGGTGCTCAGCGTCACCGTCGGCGTCCTCATGGCGGTCGGCCTGGCCGAGTTCATCGGCTTCTCCTGGTGGCAGCTGATGATGCTGATCGCGGCCGCGCTGCTCATCGGCCGGGCGCTCCGGCTCGGCGACGATCTGCTCGAGGTGCCGATCAGCGCGATGCTGATCTTCGCTTCGGCCGGGCACCAGGCCGCCGCCGCCGGGCGGGTGGTCGACACGCTGGTCGGCACCGCGGCCGGGCTGCTGGGCGGGCTGGCGTTCGCGTCGGTGCAGATGCAGCCCGCCCGCGCGGCCGTGTGCGGGCTGGCCGGGCGGCTGGCCGCGCTGCTCGACCGGATGGGCGCGGATCTGGCCGACGACCCCAAGCCCGCTCTCGTCACGGAGTGGCTGGTCCAGGCCAGGTCGCTGCGGGATGAGATCGAGCGGGTCGACGACAAGCTGCGCGAGGCGGCCGACAGCGCCAAGCTCAACCCCCGCGCCCTGATCGGCACCGCCGAGTCGGTGCCCGTCAGCGAGATGAACGTGTCGCTGCGGGGCGGCCTTGAGGCGCTCGAGCACGCGGCGCTGACCGTGCGCGGGCTGGCCCGCTCGGTGCTCGACGGCGCCCGGATCGACAGCTCCGCCAACCCGTTCAGGGACGCGGCCACCCGGGCGCGCCTGGCCGACGTGCTCACCCAGCTCGGAGCGGTGATCCGGACCTACGGCGCGCTGGTGCAGACGATGCCGGCCGGCAGCGAGTCGCTTGAGTCAGAGCTCGCGGCCCAGCTCGAGGAGACGCACCGGCTGCAAGACCGGCTGGCCGATCTGCTCGCGCCCCGGCCCTGCCCGGTCCCCGTGACCGAGACCGGTCACGCCGACGCCGATGGCGAGCGGGCGGCCGAGTTCATCGCCGGCAGCCAGTGGCCGCTGCGGGGGGAGATCCTCACCCACGTCGACCGGTTGCGCACCGGGCTGACCGCGGACTCCATCCCGCGCGAGCCCAACCCCGCCCGGACCCGGCCGCGGCCGATCAGGCTCAGGGCCCCCCGGCTGCTGGCGCCCGAGCAGTTCCTGGCGGTCACCCGCTCGCTTGGGACGCGCTCGCCCGGTACGCGCTCGCTCGGCAAGCCAAGCGGCGGCACCCAGCCCCGGCGCGCCGCTAGGACGGCGAGCGTTCCTCGCCAAAGGCGCGCAGCTCGGCCCAGAGACCGCGGTAGGCCCGCGTCGCCGCGGTGTTAGGCGCGAACACAACGACCGGGGCGCGCTCGACCGACATCGTCTCGATGATCGACAGAGCCGGTATGACGGTGCGAGCCACCTCGGTCCGTTCGACAGAAAGCTTTTCTGTTATTTCCCTGTGCAGCTTCTTGCGCCGATCGACCATCGAGAAGAACGCGAGCAGCTCCGGACGGTGGCCGTTGAACTCGGCCACGAAACCGGCTAGCTGCTCGAGCGTTCGCACCGACAGCGTCGTCGGTATGAGCGGGACGAGGATGACATCGGCCGCGTGCAGGACGTTCTCCGACACCAGGGAGACCGACGGCGGGCAGTCGAGGAAGACCGCGTCGTACTCGTCGGCCAGCGGCGCGAGCAGCTTGGAGAGCTTGCGGGCGGGCTTGCCGCCGGGGGTGTCGCCGCCGCCACCGCCGCCATTGCTCGCCGCTTCGAGGAGCAGGTCCATGTTGCGGTAGGTGAAGTCGGCCGGGATCAGGTCGAGGTTGTCGAAATCGGTTCCCTTGATGGCGTCGTCGAGCGGTCGCCTGCCCTTGATCAGCGCCTTCCCGCCGCCCTTGACCTTCGGCTTCACCCGGAACATGAAGGACGCGGCGCCCTGCGGGTCCAGGTCCCAGAGCACGGTCCGCAGCCCGCTCTCGGCCGCCAGAAAGGCAAGGTTGACGGCCGTGGTGGTCTTCCCGACGCCGCCCTTGATGTTGTAAGTCGCATAGATCCGCATGTCAGCTACCGCCCCGGTTTCCCCCGCAACAGCGCCGATATCCGGCGCTGCCCGTCGATCCCGGCAAACGCCGCGAACCGGCGACCAAAGTCTTCCCGCGCGGCCCGCTGCCGAAGCGCGAGCCCGGCCGTGACCTCTCCCATCGCCAGCAGCGTGACGGCCGGCGCCTCGCCCGCCGCCAGCATCGCCGTCGCCAGCGCCCTGATCTCCCCGACCTGCACCTCGGTGTCCTGGAACTCGCCCAGGCAGTCCTGCAGCCGTTTGAGCTCGCCGACCACCTTCGCCTGGGCCGCCCGGTCGTGCAGGGGGGCGAAGAACTCCAGCGCGTACCGCAGCTCCTTGGCTCGCTTGCGCAGGTCGTGGAGGGTTTCCGCGGGTGACTCGAGGGTGATCGCCGCGCCTCGTCGGACGGTCTTGGCAAAGGCGGCGCGGGTTCGCTCCATCGCCAGGGTGCCGGCGGACTCCACTGCGGCTCCTCTTTCTCGTCCCGAACGGACCGAGGCGACTCTGGTGCCCGGATTGCCGTC
>Ga0335075_10013010_pt1 | contig 12545 bp, 12 predicted proteins | sample Lox_Sample_24_FD_206723 | JGI IMG/M metagenome (GOLD analysis project Ga0335075, IMG submission 206723) | Soil microbial communities from Loxahatchee National Wildlife Refuge, Florida, United States - Lox_Sample_2.4 | ecosystem: Environmental > Terrestrial > Soil > Wetlands | place: USA... | reverse complement strand
CCTGTACACGGACAAGAGCGACTTCCACGACATCACCCAGGGAAATAACGGGGCCTACTCGGCTGGGCCGGGATGGGACGCATGCACGGGTCTGGGGTCACCCAACGGGCAGGAGATCGCGCAGGCTCTGGGGTAAAAGCGGCAAAACAATCGCAAGGCAGACGGTCAAGGGGTCCTGGGGCGGGCCCTAATAGACTTCGCGATGGAAGAGATCGTCCTTTTCCTTGCAGGTCGAGCAGTTGCAGCCGACAGCGCAGCCGACGAGGACCGCCACGCCGATGGTGATGAAGATGGCCGGCAGAAAGCCGCTCAGATGCGACAAGTGAGCGAGCACGTCGTGCATGTTGAGGAACCACATAGTCAGCTCCCGTAATTGTGACACCAGAACGCCCGTTCAGGTTTGCTTCATGGGGGAGAAGATCGTTCATGATCGCAAAAACGTGGGTGTGAGGAAATGGCTTTTTAGGTGGATTTCCGCGGTAACTTTAGGAAATTACCCGGTTTGGCACGCACCCAGTCGGCTCCCCGCCACCAAGAATGCACCGTTTTTGCAGCAAGTCCATGAAAAATCGTTGGTTTACCTCCGAAAAAGGCGCATGAGCCCAGCGGCCGGCAATTCCGGGGCAGCCCATCTCCGGGGTACCCCCTGTGCTTTGGCCAGGGTTTCAGCAGCCCCATAGCCACTGCGAGCGGCTCCCTCCATGGTGGCGGGCCAGCCAGTGGCCGTCCAGTCCCCGGCGAGAAAAACCGCTGGCCAGGGGCTGATAGCGGGTGGCCGGATGAGGTCCAGAAGGGGACGTACGGAGTACGTCGCGCGAACTTCTTTCACCACCGCGGCCTTGAGCAGGCTGGCAGATTGCACAGCGGGGAAGAACCGTGCCAGCTCGGCGAGCGCGAGATCAATGATCGCCTGGCGCTGCATGGGAACGAGTGAACGCGAGGCGCTCACGACCAGCTCCAGATAGCTGCCTTCTCCGGTGCGGTGCGCGGGCTGAAGGCGGGACTTGTTGAACATCCACTGAAGGGTGGTGTCGAGAAGAACCGCATGGTCGAGGTCCGTGACCTCGCGATCGAACCAAAGATGGATCCCGGTGATGGGCGAATGCTCGAACTGAGAGAGATGGGTCGCGAGTGCCTGAGCGGTCGAATTCTGCGGCAGAGACGGCAGAAGTGCCGCCATGGCTTCAAACGACAGCGCCAGAATGACGGCTTCGGAAGCCAGGGCGCGCGATTCGCCCGCGGACGAGGCTGTGACGACCAAGCCCTTTTCCGTGGGAGCGATGCCGTCGACGCTGGTGCGGAGGCACACCTGGCCACCCCGCGCTTCGATATAGCCGATGGCCCGGTTGTACAACTCGCTGAGCGGAATGGATGGAATGCCCATTCGGCCTGACTCGGGCGACATCAGGAACGATTCCCGAAAGACCTTGGCGGCGTAGTGGACGGAGATGCGGTCGAGATCTTCGTTGAGGGCTGAGACGAGGACCGGCTTCCAGAAGCGATCGATGGCGCGCTGGGTTTGGCCGTGGCGGCGGAGCCAGTGGAGGAAATCCTCGCTTGTATCCGGCGGCAGCCCGGGCATGAAAGCCGCGAGGCCCCGGGCAATGGCCAGCTTGTCGCCGAGGGAAAATGCGGGCGCCCGAAGAAAGGCGAGCGTGGAATGGAAAGGGGCCGGTAGCCAGCCTGGTTCGATGACACTGGTGGTCGGCGCGCATGCCGGTCCGGCTGGAGTGAGGAAGGTGAAGCGGTCATACCAGCGGATGGCGTCGGCGACGCCCAGGCGTCGGTAGAGGTCGATGAGGTTCGTACAGCGGCCGATGAGGACGTGCTGGCAGTTGTCGATGATCTCGCCGGTGCCCGGATGTTCGTACGACGAAGCGCGGCCGCCGAGATAGGGGCGGCGCTCGAGAAGCCGAACGCGGTAGCCTGCGTCCGCGAGAGCGCATGCAGCGGCGATGCCGGCGATGCCGCCGCCAACGACAGTGACGGTCTCAGGCATGCTGGCTTGCCGCTCCGGTGAGGCGATTGAACAGGATCCGGATCAGGCCGCGGAGAAGAATGCTGAGTCGCGTGGTCACTGGTACAGAGACGCGTTCAGAGAAGACATCGAAGCCGCGGCGCTCGATTCGGCGCAGCAGGCGGTGGTAGATCGTGATGAGCACCCACAGAGCGGGACGGGCGTCGGGCGAGATGAGCGGAAGCAGTTGCCGGCCGGAGGCGTAGTAATCCTCAGCTCGTTTGGCCAGGCCTTCGAGGAGCTCGCGCTGGTTCAGAGTCAGGTGAGAGCCATCGCGGAGAGCGGCCAGCTGCTCGATGCGGACATTATGACGGTCAAGATCTTCCAGAGGCAGATAGACGCGTCCCCGCTCGGCGTCTTCGCGGACGTCGCGGAGGATATTGGTGAGTTGGAAGGCGACGCCGGTATCCTCGGCGAGCTTCTCGGCGCGGGGATCGGAGTAGCCGAAGATCCGGATGCAGACCAGGCCGACGACCGAGGCGACGTAGTAGCAGTAGCGGCGGAGATCCTCAAAGGTCGCGTAGGTGTCCCAGGGGCGTGCTTCCTGCGCCTCGCCATAGGCAGCCTTTTCATCCAGGGTGGTGTCGAGATCCATCGCCGTGCCCTGGACGAGCTGGTCGAGCAGATCCATCGGAATGCCGAATCGCTGGCGTGCGTCGGCCAAAGCGAGGAAGACGGGGTCAGCGGTCTGAGCACCGGCGGCAGCGCGATGCCAGGCGTCGACCCAGGCGTCGAGATCGGCGCGGCGCTGAGCGCGGGTGCGGGACTCATCATCGGAGATGTCGTCCGCGTGACGCATGAAGGCGTACACAGCGCAGATGGCGTCGCGCCTGGGTTTGGGAAGCGCGAGGAAGGCGTAATAGAAATTCCTGGCCTTCCGGCGGGCAATTTGCGTGCAGGTCTTGTAGGCCGCGGCGAGTTGAGGGTCGGAAACCCGATGCTGCCCGGGGCCATCGGCCGGGAGCGTCAAGCGGCGCTCCTCGCAAAGGCTCTCTGCGTGAGCGCGCGGAGCAGGAGCCCCAGCTTCCGAGGCTTCGAAATCGCGGGACGCTCATGAAGCACGTTGTATCGTTGCCGCCGGATCGCCCGCAGGATTTCCATCCCACCGCGAGAGAAGAGGTCGATGTCGAGAGCGAGTTCCGCGTCTACTTTGCCGATGAGTGGCAGGCCGGCCTGGAAAAGGTCCCACGCATAGTCGACCTCGTACTGCATCAGACGGCGGAACTCCGGCGTGAAATGGCGGGCGGCAAGACTGGCTTCCTCTACGTGGAAGCGGTCCTGATCTTCCTGCGGGATGTAGACGCGGCCTTTGGCGTAGTCCACGCGGACATCCTGCCAGAAATTGGCCAGCTGGAGAGCGGTGCAGGTCTTATCCGACAGCGCGAAGCGCTCATCGTCGCGGTAGCCGCAGGCGTAGAGCACGATGCGGCCGACGGGATTCGCGGAGTAGCGGCAATAGCCAAGGACGTCGGCCATGGTGGGAAAGCGGGTGACGGTCTGGTCCTGGCGAAAGGCGACGAGGAGGTCAGCGAAAGGCTCTTTGGGAATATCGCAGGCGCGAATGGTCTCGGCCAGAGCGACAAAGACGGGATGGCGAGCTTCGCCGCGGTAACAGGCATCGAGCTCTGCGCCCCACAGGTCCAGCAGAGCCAGAGCGGCGTCTCGGTCGCCCACCTCGTCGCCAAGATCGTCCGAAACCCGGCAGTAGGCATAGATGGCGTGGAAGTGCGGACGGAGTCGCTTCGGGAGGAACCAGGACGCAACGTGGAAGTTTTCGTAGTGGGTCTGGGCCAGGTGGCGGCACCAGGCGCGAGCTTCTTCGAGCGTGGGTGGAGTCTCCGGGATGCGGTATTCGGGCGGGAGAGCCGACCAGCCTCTTTCGATCAGGTCATGCTGTGCGGTGTCGACGGACATTGCCGGTTCAGGGGATGATGGCGGTCTTGATATCGCCAGCGCGGTTCATGAGGCGGCGGAAGACGCGGTTCAGCTCCGAAAGGGGAGCGCGGCTGGTGATGGTGTCACTGCAGCGAAATTTACCGCTGACGATCAGATCAAAAGCCTTGCGGGCCGCCGCGGGCGTGTGGTGGAAGCTGGCGCGCAGGGTGATGTTGTTGTAGTGGAGCCGGTTCGTATCCAGCTCGACTTTGGTCCCGGCCGCGCATCCGCCGAAGAAGTTGACCGTCCCGCCCTTGCGGACCATATCCACGCCCCATTGCCAGGCCGTCGGCGTGGCGACCGCGTCGATGGCGAGATCCACACCCCGGCGATGGGGCGTCAGGGCACGCACAGCGGCGATGGGATCGTCGGCCTTCGTGATCTGAACAACATCGGAGGCGCCAAAGCGGCGCGCCGAGGCTACCTGCTCATCGCGCTTCACCACGGCGATGACGTGGAGGCCGTAGAGCTCGGCGACGCGCATGAACATGAGGCCGATCGGCCCGGCGCCGATAACGGCAATGGTGTCCCCGGACTGCGGCTGGCACTCATCGAGACCCCGGACCACGCAGGCCAGAGCCTCTGTCAGGGCGGCATGCTCAAAGGGGATGCCGGTGGGGATGCGGAGCGTGTTGCGCTCGACGATCTGCGCGGGAATGTGGAGATACTGCGCGTAGGCGCCGTTGTTGAAGATCAGGTTATCGCAGAGGTTTTCCTGGTCACGGAGGCAGTAATAGCACTCCCCGCATGGGGCGGAGTTGAGAGCGACTACGCGATCTCCGGGCTGGAAGGCGGTAACGCCGCGACCGGCCTGGTGCACTGTGCCGGCCAGCTCATGCCCGAAGGGGATTGGCGGCTTCAGCATCCGGGCGTGATAGCCCCGCCGATAGACCTTAAGGTCCGTTCCGCAGGTGAGCGCGGCATGAACACGGACAACGATTTCCCCCACGCCGGCGCGCGGCATAGGGACCTGTTCAATGCGCAGGTCTTCGCGCCCGTGCAGCACGGCGGCTGTCATATGCGCTGCCATCTTTTCTATTGTCTCAAATTACGGCTGGATAAACACCTTCATGGACTGCGGGCCGGGGTTCGAGGCGACCTGGACTGCCTGGACAGCGTCTTCCAGGGAGAACCGGTGGGTAATGAGGCGGGTCAGGTCAAAATCGGCGCGATAGCCGCCGAAGACCAGATCCGTGACTTCCCCATTGAGTTCGAACGAGGAACTGTAGGAGCCGACGAGGGACTTTTCGTCCATGCACACCACGGCCGGGTCGAAGATGGCTTCGCCGTGCTGGGTAGCCGCGAAGAGAAGAATTCGTCCCCCGGGACGGGCGGAATCCATGGCGGTGCGGATGAGCGAATTGCCCCCTACAGCGAGGATCACGGCATCCGCCCCGCGCCCTTCGCTGGCGGCATGGGCAGCGGCGACGACGTCCTCTTTGCTGGCGTCGATGGGGTGATCGAGCCCGTAGTTCGCCGCGATGGCGTGCCGGGCCGGGTACAGGTCTGACGTGAGAACTTTGGCGCCGGTCCGGGCGGCGATGGAGGCCAACAGGATACCAATGGGTCCCTGGCCGATAACGAGGACCGTCTCGTCAGGGGCGAGATTCAGGTTGCGAATGGCCTTGTAGCAGGTATTGACGGGCTCCACAAAAGCCGCCTGTTCGAAGGGCACGCCGTCGGGAATGTGAATCAGGCCCCCGCTGCGAAGAATCCAGGGCATGACCCGGACATATTCGGCAAAACCGCCACCGGAGGGTTCGAAGCCGGCGGTGCAGCCAACCCGCTTGTAGTCGTTGCACTGGGCAAATGTCTTCTTGCGGCAGTAGTAGCAGTGGCCGCAGGGGGTGTGGTGGAAGACCATGACCCGGTCGCCGAGGGAGAAATCGCGCACGCCGTCGCCGACGGCCACGAGGGTGCCCGCGGTTTCGTGGCCGAAAATGCGGGGGGCCGAGTGGGAGCCGGTGTGGATCTTCTTCAGATCCGTTCCGCAGACGCCGCAGGAGTGGACTCGGATGAGAACTTCGCCCGCGCCAATTTCGGGCACGGGAACCGTTTCAACGCGGACGTCGTTGATGCCGCGGTAGACCGCGGCCCGCATGGTCGTCGGGATCGGGGCAAAGTGTTGCTGCAAGTCGTTTGAGGTCGCGGTAGCCATGGGGACTCTGGGAATCACTGTACCGAACCGGAGAGGGAGCGCGAAACAAAATTCGACAACTCCTGGGCGGCCTGGCGGCTGTTCCGGCCGAGCCGGCGCAGCGGTCCCCACGAACGGGGATGCGCGAGGGCCCAGGCAATCAGGCTCGGCATCCGGAGGGTGCCGTCCGAGGCGGTAAAAGGGGTGAAGTCGGGAAGCTGATCGTTGGGGCCATCGGTGATGGCCTTAAAGCAAAGAAATCGCAGGTTGTGGGCGCGGGCGAAGCGGGCGACCGCGGCTGCCTCCATGTCCACCAGGGTGGCCTGGTATTGCTCGGCAAGGCGGCGCTTGGTCTCGGGATCCGCCACGCGGTCGAGGGTTACCAGGCGCTGGGGTTTGATGGAAGCCGGGGCCATTTCGGACACTGGAGCCGTGGCAAAACGCTCGTCGCTCCCGGCGTCTATCACTTCGCGGATGGCGCAGACATCCGCAGGTCGGAGGCCGCAGGAAAGTGAACCGGCGTAACCGATGGAGATGAGAGTGCCGACGGGATTATTGGCTGATGCCGCGGCCAGAAGGGTCTCGCACCCGCGAGTCACGGCAGCACCTCCCATGCCGGAAGCCGTCGCGAGCACGTCGCGACCGCCGATGCGCCCGCGCAGAACCGCTGCGGTGCGTGCCCACCCGCGGGTAAGCGGCTGAAGCTCCGAGGGCAGAGCAGCGACGAGGGCGATGGTGCTCATGACAGGACGGCGACCTCTCCAGCGGGCGCATAGCCGTGAGCTCGAAACCAGTCGATGGCCGCACGCAGGGCTGCATAGACCGAGACCACGCGGAAGCCGAGTTCGCGCTCCGCTTTGGCGGAAGAGGCGAACATCTTTTTTTTGCCCATTCGGACGGCCTCCACCGTTGCGCGGGGTTCTTTGCCGCGAATCCTGCCGGTGAGAGTTTCGTCGAAGAGGGCGAAGGCCATGGCGACGGAATACGGAACCTTCGCGGTCGGTGAGGGAAGGCCGGTGATGGCAGACATCTTGTCGAGAATCTGCTTCAGGGTCAGATTCTCGCCGCCCAGGATGTAGCGTTCGCCGGGACGACCCAGGGCAGGATTCAGGCCGTCGGCGTGGGTGCGGGCGACCTCAGCGACATCGACCAGGTTCAGGCCTGTATCCATGTAGGCGGGGAATTTCCGATTGAGGAAATCCACAAGGATGCGGCCGGTCGGCGTTGGTTTCAGGTCGTGGGGGCCAATGGGGGTTGTCGGATTCAGGATCAGGACAGACTGGCCGCCGCGCGCGGCTTCCATCGCGACCTGTTCAGCCATGAATTTGGAGCGCTTATAGTGGCCCACCATATCGGCGAGCGACACCGGCGTGTTTTCGTCCACAATCGTGCCGTCGGTGTGAAAGCCCATGGTGGCGACGCTGGAGGTATACACGCAGCGCGGGACGCCTTCTTCACGGGCAATGCGTAGCAGGGCGCGGGTGCCTTCGACGTTCGCGCGGTACATCGTCTCCGGATCGCGAACCCAGAGGCGGTAATCTGCGGCGACGTGCATCACCGCGTCGCAACCGCGGACGGCGGTCCGCAGGGACTCCGGTTCGAGCAGATCGCCGGTAGCGGTTTCGGCCTGCAGACCCTCGAGATTGGCCAGGTTGCTGGTGCGGCGCGTCAGCAGGCGCAAAGCGGCGCCGCGGCCGGCCAATTCGCGGGCGACATGGCTGCCGACGAATCCCGTAGCACCGGTGACGAAGACTTTCACTTGAATCCGTGCGTGGCAGGCATCTCCCCGGGGCTGAGCCAGGAACCGAGCTCGGCGACCGGCAGGCGCACGCCGACGTAGAAGGCTCCGAAGAGGCCGTACAGCGCGGAGGCTTCATCGAAGCGCATTTCGTAGATGAGCTGCTTGAAGACGCCGGGATGGTCGGCGTAGAGATCAACGCCCCACTCCCAGTCATCGAGGCCGATGGATCCGGAGATGATCTGCTTCACGGTTCCGGCAAAACGGCGACCGATAAGGCCGTGATCCTGCATCATCCGGGCGCGGTCGGGCATGGGGGTGGAGTACCAGTTCACCTGCTCGCCGCGCTTCTTATCCATGGGGTAAAAGCAGAGATATTTTGCGTCGGGAATCGATGGGTAGAGGCGGGTGGACATAGCCGCCGCCTGGCGAGCCATCGTATCGCGAACGCGGGCGTCCCACGCTTCCGAATACGGCTCGATGTTCTCGGCGGCGAGCTGTGCGTAGAGCTTCGACGAGGATTCGTACAGGCCGAGCTCCACGATGGAGAGATAAGAATGCGTGGGCTGCAGGAAGCCGCTGAATTCGGTGCGGGCGAGATCGCGCTCCGCCTGAGCCAGCTGCTCGATCGTGTCGCGGTAGTGGACGAAGAGGAGATCGCCCTTGTGGCCGAGCTGGGCAAAAACGGCAGACTGGTTGGGATGGCCTTCGGAGGAGCCCTTTTCGAGAGGTGCGAGCAGCGAGGAGACCTCGCCGATGACATGCTCCCGGGATGCCACATCGAGGCGGCGCCAGGCAGGCCAGTCGAAGCGGAACATCTGGTGGAGCAGGCTCGAACCGTCGAGCGTGAGCGGAAACGGGGGTAGTTCGGGCAAAAGAGCCTCCGGGAACAGGGTACAGCGTTCAGGGTACAGGGTGCAGCGCGGCCGGATCAGCGCGTGGACGTCGCTTCATCGACGTAGAACTCGGCAATCTCGCGGGCGTATTTCTGCGCGACCACGCGGCGGCGGAGTTTGAGGCTGGGTGTGAGCTCGCCGGAGTCGAGCGACCACTCGTCGGGAACAAGGCGGAAGCGCTTAATGGTTTCGAAGTTAGCCAGCGTGGCATTCACCCTGTCGATGATCGCCTGGTACTCGGCGCGGATCTGATCGTTGCGGACAAGCTGCAGGCGATCGGACGCAGCCACGCCGTGTTCCTTCGCCCAGGGCTCAAGGGCGGCGAAGTTGGGGGAGATCAGCGCCGAGGCAAATTTATGGCGATCGCCCACGAGCGCGCAGTTGGCGACCAGCAGGCTGGCCTTGAGCTTGTTTTCGATCGGCTGCGGAGCGATCAGCTTGCCGCCGGAAGTTTTGAGAAGCTCCTTCTTGCGATCGGTGATGAAGAGGAATCCGTCCTGGTCGATGTGGCCAATGTCGCCGGTATGGAACCAGCCTTCGATATCAATGGCCTCGGTGTCGCTGCGGCCCTTCCAGTAGCCGTGGAAAATGCTGGGCCCGCGGACGAGCAGCTCGCCGTCGCTGGCAATGCGGCACTCGACATTGGGCAGGGGCCGGCCAACCGAACCCATGCGATTGGCCTGCGGCGTATTGATCGCGATCACCGGCGAGGTTTCCGTCAGGCCGTATCCCTCAAGGATGCGAATGCCCATCGACGCGAACCAGTGGGCCGTATCGAGGCCGAGGGGTGCGCCGCCGGCGATGGCATAGCGGACGCATCCGCCAAATCCGGCGCGCAGCTTCCTGTAGACGATGGCGTCGGCCGCTTTCCAGGAGAGAGAGGACGGCCTGCGGCCTGCGGCAATCTCTTCGCGATACGGCCGGCCGGTGGCTTGCGCCCAGGAAAAGAGGCGGCGCTTGATGCCGGACTCGGACGCGCGCTGTTCCGCGACCTGGCGGACTTTCTCGAACACGCGCGGGACGGCGACGAGGATCGTGGGCCGAATCGCCTGCATTGCCTCCGGCAGCTTGTCAAAAGAAGGGCAATAGGCAACCCGGACCTGCTTCGCGTAGAGGGCGTAGTCGAGGTGCCGGGCGGTGATGTGCGACAGAGGCAAAAAAGAAATGCAGGCGTCGGTGGGCTGAAGACCAAAGGCGTCCAGGGAGTAATTGAGGTTGCTCGCGATGTTGCCGTGCGTGAGGAGAACGCCTTTGGGCTCGCCCGTGGTACCGGAGGTGTAAATCAGGGTGGCGAGGTCACCGGGTTCCACAGAGCGCGCTGTCCGCTCGAAATCAGGATCAGGGTTGCGACCGTCCCGGCTGAGCAGGGAAGAAAAGGTCTCAGCATCGGGGAGCATCTCCTCGTCCATGATCACGACGTGCTCGAGCGGCGAGTCGGCTCGAAGGGCGGCGATCTTGTCATACTGCGCGCGAGTGGAAAGGAAAATCGCCCGGGATCCGGAGTCAGCGAGCAATGGAGCGATCTGGTCGGCCAGCAGAGTGGGATAGAGGGGGACATCGACGACCCCCAGGGTGAGGCAGGCAAAGTCCGCGACGGCCCACTCCCAGCGGTTTTCGGAGAGGATGGCGACTCGATCGCCCTTGCCGATGCCCCAGGAGTCGAGCGCTGCCGCGACGGCGCGAACCCGCTCAACGAACTCATCCGACGAGAGGGGCTGCCAGGAACCCGCCGGGTCCTGCCAGAGCACGGCGCGGTCGCGGCGGCTTTCCGCAATCGTGAAGAAGACATCGTTCAGCGTTTTTAGCTGGAGCACGCGCGACTACTGTATCCGAGCGGCTGGAGCGGCGCAAGATAACGCCCTGGGTTCAGCTGCCGGCGGGAGCTGTGTTTTGCGGCGCGGCGCCCTGGAGACCGAGGGCTTCGGCGTTGGCGCGCATGGCCGCAATGCAGTTGGCGATGTGATCCTCGAGGGAAAGTCCCAGCTCAGCCGCCCCCTTCACGATGTCGTCGCGGTTCACGCCCCGGGCAAAGGCCTTGTCTTTCATCTTTTTCTTCACGCCCGCGACATCCACGTCATGGATCGATCTCGTCGGCTTCACCAGCGAGCAGGCCGTCAGGAATCCGGCGAGTTCATCGCAGGCAAAGAGGGCTTTGGCCAGCTGCGTCTCGCGCGGCACGCCGGAATATTCGGCATGGCCGAGGATGGCGGTGCGCACCTCTTCCGGCCATCCCTGCTCGGTGAGGATCTTGTTTCCGACGAAAGGATGTTCTTCCGCGGACGGATGCTTTTCGTAATCGAAGTCGTGGAGCACCGCGGTGGCCGTCCAGGTATCGAGCAGTGCGGCGCGAGCCTCACCGGTGAGACCGGCGGCATCGGCTTCGCGCTCGGCATACGCGCGCACGCAGCTCTCGACGGCCAAAGCGTGTTTGATCAGGCTGGCCGACTGCGTGTGCTCGTTCAAAAGCGTCCAGGCATCTTCGCGCGTGAAGGAAGCGTCGGCCATCGGGACCATCTCCATTTTCGGTTTTTCCTGGGTTTTGCACGAAAACTTTGGGGAGTCTCGCAGTTTTCACTTGACAAGGAGGATACCCTCCCGGCAATGTATTGCAAAGGCTGAGGTCGGCTTAGCCGGATCAGCCCGGACCGCTCGCTCTGGCGTTCCGCACAATCTATGGCAACTACGTTAGCAACTGTTGAGACCCGCGAGGTACTGCGTTGCGACTTCTGTAGCCTGGTGCAATTCCGCACGTCGAATTCCCTGTGCAGGCGTTGCCACAAGCCCCTCGAAATTGAAGAGCCCGAACCGCTGTCTCCGCAGCTGGTCTCTGCCACCGCGCAGAGCGCCGAGGAGAACGAGGGCATCGATGTGGCGCGCGCCGTTCGCGAAGTGCGCCACGACCGCAACCTCAGCCAGCGGCAGCTGGCCGGGCGCATGCAGGTTCCGCGCACCTATATTTCGAAGATCGAAAATGGGAAAGCGGTGCCCACGCTCTCGTCGCTGCAAAGGCTGGCCCAGGCGCTGCAGGTGAATATCTGCGATCTGCTGCGGGATGGGCAGAGCCGGCGGGCCCGCGAGACCGCCGCGGTGCTGGCCGATCCCTTCCTGGCGGAGATCGCTCCCCTGGTGGCGCAACTGGACCCGTTCCAGCGCTCGATGTTCCTGAATCAGGTGCGGGAACTGGCCCTGGGGCGTCGTCGTCCGGCGTAAATCGGCCGGATGAAATTCCTGTCATTTGGGGCGCGGCGGCGTCGCGTCCCGGCTCGATTCAGGTCTGTATAATCTGGCAGAGAGGAACTGCTCGCAGGGTTCCGCGGCAGCGCGCGCACCAAAGGGCTGCCACCCAGGTGGCGGATGTGCGCGCCCGTCTTACGTCTGCCAGGGAGCCGCCTGAAGGGGACCGTTGCTACTGAATTCCAGCCGTGTTCACGAACTGCCGCCGGACGAGGCAGCGATCTATCGCCGCCTTGATCCTGAGCGGCTGCCCCAGCACATCGCCATCATCATGGACGGCAACGGGCGCTGGGCGGGCAAGCGCAGCCTGAAGCGCTTCTTCGGCCACCAGCAGGGCGCCGAGGCGGTGCAGTACGTGGTGGAAACCGCGTCGCGCATTGGCCTGCCGTGGCTGACTCTCTACGCCTTCTCGCTCGAGAACAATCTCAAGCGGCCGAAGTCGGAAGTGAATTTCCTCATGCGGCTGCTGAAGAGTTATCTCACCAGCAACGTGCAGCGCATGAACGACAATAACGTGCGCATCCAGTACGTCGGCCGCACCGAGGAACTGCCCAGCGAAGTGCGCGAGCGCATGCACTGGGCGGCGGA
>Ga0335075_10013009_pt1 | contig 12545 bp, 10 predicted proteins | sample Lox_Sample_24_FD_206723 | JGI IMG/M metagenome (GOLD analysis project Ga0335075, IMG submission 206723) | Soil microbial communities from Loxahatchee National Wildlife Refuge, Florida, United States - Lox_Sample_2.4 | ecosystem: Environmental > Terrestrial > Soil > Wetlands | place: USA... | reverse complement strand
GCCGTCGACATTTTCTGCAATCTCGGAATTCCAAAAGCGCAGCACGCGATAGCCCTCATCTGTCAGCAAAGCATCGCGCTTTTCGTCTTTGCGTGCATGATCGGGTAACGCATGCTGACTTCCGTCCAGTTCGATAACCAGCTTTGCGCCGTGCTCGACGAAATCGAGGGTGTAGTTGCGGAACGGCGATTGGCGGCGGATGCGATAGCCGAGATGCTTGAGTTCGCGGAGTTTGTACCAGAGCGCTTTTTCTGAATCGGTTGCACCAGAGCGTAGCGTGCGCGCTCTGTTCACTTCCTGCCTGCCGTGATGGTGATGCATCGGCCCGACCCCCACCCGAAGCGCGTGCCGCGCTTCGACCTCCCCACAAGGGGGAGGTTAGTCTATTTTATAAACTTCAGCGTGTAAGCCTTCTTGTAATCCAGCGTCTTCGGATACAGGCCTTCGCTCGACATGGTGTCGAAGAAGGTCTTCCACTGCGCGTCGGTCATTTCACCGATGTGGCCCTTCGGCGCGACGATGCCGTAGCTTTTCATCTTTGCGATCGCCTGCGCGATGAGGCCGTCGGTCATCTCCGGGTTGTCGCGTTTGATGAGCGCGTTCGCGGGAGCGGGATTGCTATAGAGGTAGTCGGTCCAACCCTGCTTCGTGGCATCGACGAAGGCCTGCACCAACTGCGGTTTTGTATCGATCCATTTCTGCGACGTCATCACGAGGTTCGCGCTGCCGGGGTAGCCGTTGTCGGCGAGCAGGAAGACCTGCGGCTTGAAGTGGCCCTGTTGCTCGATCGTGTAGGGTTCGCTGGTGACGTAGCCTTCCTGGATCGCCATCGGATCGACGAGGAACGGCGCGAGGTTGAAGGTATACTTTCTAATCTGCGTGTCGTTGTAGCCGAACTTCGCGCGCAGCCATGGCCAGAACGCGGTCGTCGCCGCGTCCGACACCATGATCGGCTTGCCCTTCATGTCGGCGAGCGAATGCACGTCCTTGCGCGGATGCGTGATCAGGACCTGCGGGTCTTTCTGAAACACCGCCATCACGCTGCGCAGCGGCGCGCCGGCTTTGACGATGTTGAACGCGATGAAATCGTTCGAGCAGATGCCGAAATCGGCGGCGCCGCCGGCCATGATCTGCGGCACGTTCACGCTCGGGCCGCCCTGAAGGATCTTCACGTCGAGACCGCGTTTGGCGTAAAGCCCTTCGGCAAGCGCTTCGTAGAAGCCGCCATGCTCGGCCTGCGCTTTCCAGTCGGTGACGAAGGTGACCGGCGTTCCGGCCCGCGCGCCCGATACGGCCAGAACAGCGGCCAAACTGAGCAAAATCCGCTTCATATCGATCCCCTTGCCGCGCCCGGCTTTTCTCGGCAGAAAGGCGCCGCGCGCCATATTACCCGCCAGGTTTCCGGAATGCATGAGTTTCAAACCTTTGTCTATCTGGGCATGCAGAAGACCGGAACGACGTTCGTCTCCGATTTCCTGAACCGGTTTTCCACCGAGAAATCGATCGTGCACGAGCCGCACCGGCCGGTCGGGCTGGAAACCGATCTCAAGAAATTCTTCTTCATTTCGGTGCGCGATCCGCTCGACGCCTATCTCTCGCTCTACTCGTACGGGAGCGAAGCGAAGGGCCGCATGCGCAACAATTTCGTGCGCGACGGCATCGAGAAGAATTTCTACGACGGCACGATGGACGGCTTCCGCGAGTGGCTGAACTATGTCCTGCGCCCGAAGAACGCGGCGCAGCTCGACAAGCCCTACGCGCATATGGGCGGCGGCCATACCTGCGAGATGATCGGCTTCCAGTCCTGGCGCTATCTGCGTCTCGCGCTCGCCACGCCGTCGGCATCGCTCGCCAAGTGCCGCACCGAGGACGATGTCCGCGCGCTCTACAAGTCGGATAAACTGCCGCGCGCCATCATCCGCTACGAGAATTTCATTCCCGATCTCGTCGCGCTGGTGCGCGGGCCGCTTGCCTATGCGATCTCCGATGTCGACGCGGCGGTCAAATTCCTGGAGACCGCGCCACCGATGAACGCGTCGGATCGCATCGACCGCTATGCGACGGAGATCTTCCTGGAGAAGCGTCTCGCGCGCCGGCTTCTGGAACGCGAATGGTTTCTGCACGAAGAGTTCGGGTATTAGGGCGCCTTCGCGTCCTGCCGCCGCTTCTGCGCGATCTCGACCTCGCCGCTGATGAGTTTCACCACGGCTTCGAGGAAGTGAACCGTGAGCTGGAAATATTCCGGATCGTCCTGTGACCAGATCGTCGGAAGCTCCTTGTCCTGCAGGTCGGGGAAGAGCGGTATCTCTTCCTTCCAGTAGCGTTCCGTGATCTCGCGGTTGCACTGCTCATAGCGGTCGAGCACGGCGCGGCGCTGTTCGTAGGTCAACAGGTCGATGGAGCGCTTGTACGCCTTGTCGCGGCCCATCACGGAATGGAAGAACTTCTCGTAATCGATCTTCAGATTGAGCTGGTTGAAGGCGCGCAGGAAATGCAGCAGCTCGCGGCGCGGCGAGGGGTTGTAGGTGGTGCCGGGCCGGACGTCGGGCACGATCGCCTTGTCGATGTTCAGCAGGCTCAGGAAGTCGGCGATGGTATCGATGTTTTCGCCGTTGCGCTGATAGGGGCGCGCGACGATCGCATCCGCGCCGAACACGACCGCCCACGCATTCATCACCGTTGCATAATCGCCGCGATGCGGCACGTCGGCGAGCCACGTATCAAAGTCCTTCTTGCGTCCGTCGGCCACGGTCTGCTTGTAGAGCGATTGCAGGAACTGATCCTGGCGCCTCAGATAGGCGACGATCTTCACCGGCCCGTCATAGCCGAGCAGCTCCTTGACGCGGACCGGGTCTTCGAACCAGAAGCCTTCCGAACTGAGCACATGGGTCGTGTCGGGGGTGCGCGCGATCTCGCCGCGCACGCCGTCCCAGATCGAGATGTTGGTGTTGCGCCGCCCGCGGATCGACCAAGCAAGCATATGGTGTGCGAGCCGCTTTGGACGGCCGGCTTCGATGTAGCGAACGCCGTGCTGCTGAAGGGCCTCTGCGTTGGCGGCCAGGAATGCCTGCAGCGCGGACGTGCCTGTCTTATGTGTTCCGATGTGAAGGACGAGCAAGAGTGCACCCGCGTTTTTGCACGGCGACCCTAGCGAAGCGGGGCTGCGGATTCCAGCGTTGCGGCCATGGCGTCATGCGCCGTCAGCCGGGGCGCTTCTTCACCGGCTTTTTCAGCTTCGGCCTTTTCTGCATCGGCGGCTGCTCCTCGGTGAATTTGAGGAGCGCACGCAGAACGCTGACCGTCAGATCCATGAACTCCGGGTCTTCCATCGTCCAGCCGGGCGGCCGGTCATGCGGCGGCCTGTCCGGAAACAGCGGCGCCTTCGCGTCGCGCCAGAAGCGTTCTTCGACCTTGCGGTTCGCTTCGGCGAAACGGTCGAGCAACTCCTGGCTCTGTTCCCTGGTGAGAAGATCGGACGAGCGGATATAGTCCTTGTCGATCTTGATGAGCGAGTAGAACAGCTTCTGCTGATCGACGCTGAAGTTGAGCTTGTTGAACGCGCGGATGAAATACAAAACCTCGCGCCGCGGCGACTGGTTGCGGCGATGCGATTTGTAGCGTTTCAGCAACGTGGCGGAATCGATGCCGAGGCCGCCGATGAAATCCTTCACCAGGTCGATCGTCTCGCCGTCGCGCTCGTAAGGCCTGATCTCGATGGCGCTGTCGCCGAAGGCATCGGCCCATTGCGACAGCACAGAATAATAGTCGCCGCGATTGCCGGTCTGCTGAAGCCAGATGTCGAACGTGACCTTGCGCCCGCTCGTGACCGCCTGCTTGTAGAGCGAGGGCAGGTAGGCGTCCTGGCGGCGCAGGTAGGCTATGATCCTGATGTGGCCGTCATAGGCGAGATATTTGCGCACCTTCGCCGGATCGGCGAACCAGAACGCTTCCGTGCTCAGGATGTTGATGGGCTCGCGCGATCGGGCGAGCTCCTTGTTCGCGTTTGCCCAGCAATCCGGATCGATATTGGGCCGGCCGGTCGCCAACCAGGCAAGGGGATGGTGTGCGATCCGATTCTCGCGCCCGGCCTTGACGTAGCGGACCCCCTGTTTCAGCAGCGGGCCGGCGTTGGCGGTCATGAAGGTCTGTAGCGCGGACGTACCGGTCTTGTGCGTCCCGATATGCAGAATAAGCAAGTCGCCTCCCCGGGGCGGTACGCCGCCTCTATCTAACGGGGGTTCACCGCGGATTCCAGCGCGGTGCCGTATAGGGCTCGCAGGCGGCGTGCCGGCGGGCGGCATCGATCGCGGCCAGATGCCTGTCGTCGTCGATCAGGGTGCGAATGAGTATCAGGCCGCGCGGCGTGGGCGTCTCCAGCGCCAGCTTCGTCTTGTCCCGGAGCGGCGGCGTGTTGGAGCGCTTCAGGATGAAGTCGATCCCGCCGCCATGCGCGTCGCGGTCGTTCAGCGCGAAGATATTGTCGGTCTGCGCGTCGAAGATCGACACCGACCAGTAAGTGTTGGGCATGCCCTCGGTATGGACGTGCAGCATGCCGCCGGCCTGGTCGAGATCGAACGGGCAGGCGGAATAGAGCAGGTCCGGGCTCGGCCGCACCACGGCGCGCGACGCCGACGTCGCGCGCGGCGAATGCGTCATCGTGTTGTAGCCGTGCAGCGACGACATCTTGTGCAATGCCACGATCATGATCGCGCGCGGGATCAGCGCTACGCTGGCGAGATGCACGGCGAACGCGGTGACGAGCGCGAGGACGACATAGCGCCAAATGTTCTTGAACCACGTCATCGGCACGCCTCCCGGTGGATGGCGGGAAGCGCGACATGGGCGGGATCTGCGGCGACGGCCGGATCGGGGTTGTAGAGCCGCAGCGTGAGACTGAACGCGCCCGGCGCGACGGTGATGTCGTCGGCGGGTCTGGTGGACACCGATGCGCGGAACGCGCCGTTGCCATCGCGGCGGATCGAATTCTTCGACACCGAGTAATGGCCGTTCGCATTCGGGATCAGGAAATCGTCGCTGCCATAGGCGGTAATGCTCCACCACCGCGTCGGCGGATCGCGGCCCGCGATCGTGTAGCAATCCGCGCCGTCGAGCCTGTTGCCGTCGCTGTCGGTGATGGCGGTGTAGTAGATCGTTTCATGGCGGTTGAGCGCGAACAGTCCGTGCAGCGCGATCGTCGCGCGATGCGCCATGCCGCTCTCGGTGCTGCCGGTGAGAAGGCTGGTCCGCCACGGCCCGTCGGTGACGTCGCCGCCCATGCCCGCGCCGCGCACGATGGTGAGCCACGTCACCGCGAGGCCGAGAACGATTCCGGCCGCGATCGCCAACAAGACCTTGGAAGTTGTGCTCATTCACCCGCCCCGAAAAGGCATTACAGGCAGACTTTGCGACAGGTGCAACCCCTACGCGCGCGCGGCGCCGCATGTTAGGATTGCGGCGCGTTTTTGGGAGTTTCGCGCATGCGCCGGCATCTTCTGGTCACGGTCCTTCTCGGCACGGTCTCGGCGTTCGGCATCAATGCCGCGCGCGCCGATCTCGTGATCTCCAAAGGGCACACCAAGAACGTCACCTGCGATGCCGGCGTCTGCAACGCCACCGCCGCCGATGCCGTGTTGAGCGTCAAGGACCTCGCCAGCCTGCTCGCCGCGTCCGACGTCAGCGTCTTCGCCGAGGGCGTCGCGACCGACATCACGATGACATCGCCGCTGCACTGGGCGAGCTCGCATCACCTCACACTCGGCGCCTATGGTTCGCTGAACGTGAAGTCGACCGTCACGGTGCAGGGCACGGCGGGGCTGACGATCACCACCAACGTCGCGGGCAATGGCGGCGAGTACCGGCTTGTCGGCGTCGGCCAGATCTCGTTCTGGGATACGGCGAGCAGCCTTACCATCAACGGCAAGAGCTACACGCTGTTCAACACCATCGGCTCGCTTGCCGATGCGATCGCCAACAATCCGTCCGGCAACTACGCCTTCGCCATGCCTTACAACGCGGCGCAGGATGGTTCCTATCCCGGCTCCGCGATCCCGACACCGTTCCACGGCTCGTTCGACGGGCTCGGCAACGCGATCGACAAGTTCACGATCTTCAATGCGAACGCACCGGGCTCGCAGCTCGGCTTTTTCTACGATATCGAGAGCGATGGACAGCTTTCGAACGTGACGCTGACCAATGTCTCGATTCAGACATCGCAGGCATCGACCGGCACCATCGCCGCAGACAATCACGGCACGATCACACATGCCTATGCCAGCGGCGTGAACACCGGCCTGTCGGGCGCCAATCAGCGATCGGGCGGGCTCGTCTACGATAATGAAGGCACGATCACCCGCTCGCATGCGGGCGTGGACATGTCCAACGCGCTCTATCTCGGCGGCCTCGCCGCGCTCAACGGCGGAACGATCTCGCTCAGCGACGCGTCGGGCAACATCTCGGGCGCGCAGGTGGCCGGCGGGCTGGTCGCGGAAAGCGACACCACGATCTCCGCCTGTTTCGCGACCGGCAACATATCGCTGTCGCTGAACGAGAATGCGATCGCCGGCGGTCTCGCCGGAAACGCGATCGGCACCATCGAGCAGTCGTTTGCGACCGGCGCCGTCAGCGTCGGCACGGGTACGGACGGCGCGCGCACGCGCAAGCCCAATGGCGTGCAGGCTGGCGGTCTGGTCGGCAACAACCAGGCACATATTCACTACGCCTATGCGACCGGAAGCGTGACCGTCGAGGCGGCGGCGCGCACGCGGTACAGCTCCATCGGCGGTCTCGTCGGCCACAACGAGGCGGCGGGGACGCTGCAGCAGACCTATTCGACCGGCGCCGTCACCAAGATACGGACGCGGAAATTCGAGGGCGGATTGATCGGCTATGAAGAGGCGCCGCAGGGCACCGAGCTCGACAATTTCTGGAATCTCGACACCAGCACGATCACCGATCCCAGCCACGGCGCCGGCAATGTGTCCTACGACAAGGGCGTGAAGGGCATCCCTGACAGCAATTTCCGCAAAGGCACGATGCGCAATTTCGACGGCGCGATATGGACCCAGAAATCCAGCGTCAACAACGGCTACCCCTACTTCATCGCCAACCCGCCACCGCGGTAGGAGACAGATGCGCATGTCCTTTCATATCCGGCTCCTCGCGGCGTTGGCCGTCGCGCTTGGCGGCATGACCTCCGCCGCGAATGCGGCGCTGGTGATTTCCGATGCGCCGACGAGCGGCGTCAATTGCGCCGCGGGCGTCTGCACCGCGACCGCCGCGAATGCGGTGCTGAACGCCAAGAGCCTGAAGAAGCTTCTGGTCGCCACGGATATGAAAGTGGTGAGCGGGAGCGCCGCGCAGGACATCGTCTTCAACGCCAAGTTCCAGTGGACGAAGCCGACGCGGCTCACGCTCGACGCCTATCGCGCGATCATCTTCAAGCTCGCCGTCGTGGCGGAAGGAACCGGCGGCGTCACGCTCATCACCAACGATGGCGGCACCGGTGGCGACTACAGCTTCACCGACAAGGGCAAGCTCACCTTCTGGGATACGTCGAGCAGCCTGATCATCAACGGGACGCCGTTCACGCTGGTGAATTCGATCGACCAGATCGCGCAGAATTTCGCCGGCACCAACCCGGCCTACGTTGCGCTCTCGAACTACTTCGCTGCCTCCGGCACCACGTTCAAAAAGAGCCCCGTGCACCAGCTCAATGGAACGTTCGAGGGGCTCGGCCATGTGATCGACCATATGGCCATCACCGGTGAAAACGGAAAACAGGCGCAGGCCTGCACGGGTCTTTTCTACACCGCGGCCGGCGGCTCCATCATCCGCGACATCCATCTCACCAACGTGAACATCCTCTCGACCAAAGGACGCGACGTCGGCGCGATCATCGGCTGCGGCGGCAACAGCGCGATCCTCGGGTCGTCGGCGCAGGGATCGATCACCGCGACCCGGACGGCCAGCGTCGGTGGGCTCGTGGGCTTCGCATCCAGCATCGTCAACTCCAGCGCTGCGATGACCATCAACACGAATACGGGCGAGCTGTTGAAGCGCGAACAGCCTTATGTCGGCGGTCTTGCGGGCTATGCCGACAGCATCACCGGGTCACACGCGAGCGGGACCATATCGGCCAGCGCCAATGAATATGCCGGCGGCCTTGTGGGCTATGGGATCACGATTTCCCTTTCGTCCGCATCGACATCCGTCAATCTTCCCGACGGCACCTACAAATGCACGCAGGTCAAGCACAGGCGGTTTCCGTCGCTGGGCGGCGGACTGGCGGGCATCGGAGAAATCGTCGACAGATCCTTCGCGACGGGCGCGGTAACGGGCGGCCACAGCGCGGTGCTCGGCGGATTGGTGGGCGATGCCTATTACCTCTCCAATTCCTATTCGACGGGCAGCGTGACCGGCGGCGTGAACAGCTGCATCGGCGGCCTGATCGGATATGCAGAGCCGGTCACGCCCGACACGGGGATCACATCGTCCTATGCCGTCGGCGCGGTATCGACAGCGGGTCCTTACACGCCCGGCGGCCTCGCCGCCTTCGTCAAGAATGGGAGCCTTTTCGCCAGTGACGTCTGGGACCTCGACACCACCGGCATCTCCGACACGTCGCACGGCGCCGGCAACGTCGCCAACGTGTCGGGCATCACGGGCCTCAGCGACGCGGCGCTGAAATCCGGATTGCCGTCCGGCTTCGATCCGGCGGTGTGGGGACAATCGGCCGGCACCAACAACGGCTATCCCTATCTGCTCGCCAATCCGCCGCAGTAAGGATCAATTCCCGTTGTCGTCGTCTTCGTCCTGCTGCACGCGGCCGGGGGGTGGCGGCGGGGGTGGCGTGGAAGCGTTCGGATTGCGGCCGAAGAGCCAGTCGAAGAAGCCGCCGCGATCGCGCGCGCGCTGGTGATGCTCTTCGGAATCGGACGACGAGGCGGAGGGTGTGCCGGATTCGTCGTCGCCGGTCTGCGGTGCCTCGTCCATCGTGGTGTCGAGCGCGGAATTGTCTTCCACCGGCGCCTGCGGTGAGGATTTGCTGAGCGGCGTGGACGGCAGGCCCTTTTCCGCGACCGTCATCACGTCGTGCCAGATCGTGGCGGGCAAGGTGCCGCCGGTGACGCTTTTCATCGGCGAGGAGTCGTCGTTGCCGACCCACACCGCGGCGACATAGTCGGTGGTGAAGCCGACGAACCAGGCATCGTGATAGTCCTGCGTCGTGCCGGTCTTGCCCGCGGCTTCGTGGCTGGCGAGCGCGGCGCCGCGGCCGGTGCCCGAGGTCACGACGCCATACATCATCGCGACGAGATCCTTGTCGACATGATCGGCGATGATGCGCTGCGGCTCCGGCGCGGTGCGTTTGTAGAGCACCTTGCCGCCGGCGCCATCGACTTCGGTCACGTAATACGGCGTCACAGCCATGCCACCATTGGCGAACGTCGCATACGCCGTGGTGAGTTCGATCGGCGTCACTTCGGATGTGCCGAGCGCGAGCGATGCGTTCTGCTCCAGCGGTGACTGGATTCCGCAGCGTGCCGCGGCATCGACGATGGTGGAGATGCCGACTTCCTGCGCGAGGTTCGCGGTGATGGTGTTGACCGAGTGCGCGAGCGCCTCGGCCAGCGTCAGCGTGCCATAGGAACGGCCGCCGAAATTCGTGGGCTTCCAGCCGTCGATATCGACCGCTTCGTCGTCGCGCACGTCCCACGGCGTGAGGCCCGCTTCGAGGGCCGCGAGATAGACGAACGGCTTGAACGCGGAGCCGGGCTGGCGATGCGCCTGCGTCGCGCGGTTGAAGGTGCTTTCGGCGTAGTCGGTGCCACCGATCAGCGCGACCACCGCGCCATCGGGCTTCATCACCACGACGGCGGCTTCGCTCGCGTGCACCTTCCTGCCGGATTTGCGCAGCACCTTCAGCGCGGAAGCGCGCGCCATGTCCTGGATGCGCGGCTCGAGATTGGTGTGGACGATGAGGTCCGCGGTCGGCGCGACACCGTCGACGGTCGCTTTCTTCAGCGCTTCGTCGGCGGCGGTGTCGAGATAGAAATTGCGCGCATCGGTGACGGCGTGGCTCGCGATCACGGCGGGATTGGCGCGCGCATCGGCGGCCTCCTTGTCGGTGATCGCGCCGGTCTCCACCATTGCGGCGAGAACCATGCTCGCGCGTTCCTGCGCCTTCTCGAGATCGCGACGCGGCGAGAACACGCTGGGTGCGCGCGTCAGCGTCGCCAGCATCGCCGCTTCGGGCAAGGTGAGGTCGCGCGCGGATTTGTTGAAGTAGACATGCGCCGCCCCATCGACGCCATAGGCGCCGGAGCCGAGATAGATGCGGTTCAGATAGAGCTCGAGGATCTGTGTCTTCGAGTATGACTTCTCGAGCTGCGCCGCCTCGAACAGTTCCTGCCATTTGCGCGACAGCGTGCGTTCCTGGCTCGTGAACACGATCTTCGCGGTCTGCTGCGTGATCGTGGAGCCGCCGGCGACCCAGTGCCCCGCGCGCACGTTGCGCAACGTCGCGCGCATCAGCCCGCGCACGTCGATGCCGTGATGCTCGTAGAAGCGGCGATCCTCCATCGCGATGAAGGCTGCGGGCAGATAGGCCGGCATCTCGTTCAGATGCAGCCTGTCGCCGATCGCGGCGCCGCGATGACCGACCTCGTGCCCGTTCTCATCCAGGAAGGTGAAGGCGAGGGGGCGATTTACCGAGTAAAGATCGACCTTGCTGTCCAGCGGCGGCGCGAACAATCCGAAGATCGACGGCACCGCGGCCAGCAGCGCGAACGGGATCGTGACGATCACGACCAGGAGCGCGAGCAGCTTGGTGAGCCCGCGGCCGTTCCGCGAGAACCAGCGCTCCAATGACTTCGAAATCGCCCGGAAAGTATCGCCCATGGGCGCGCTAAGTGGCTGAGATTTGAGGCAGTTTCAAGGCTGAGAGGGGGAACGGTTCTGCGCCACGGGCGTTCTCGCAAGGGTAGAGGGGCGGGCCTTTCGGAGACGCCCTATGGCTTACCCTAGCCGTTGCCTTCATTCGCCTGCTGTGCTTTCTGTTCGCCTTAAGATTGCAATCGACTCGCGACACCGCGCGGTTGACCGCCATCCTGCTCCGGTTCGGGCACCCACAGGTCGAGGTTGTGTTAATCAATGAACTCTATAAGTTTGTTCCGCGCCGTCGCACGGCGAGCCGAAGACGGGATCGCGTCCAGCATGCCCGAGTCAAATTCGCCGCCGCACCCCGTACAATCGCATGCAGATTGTGCAACTCTGGCACAGGCGGAGGCGCAACGCGTGGCGAATGACTATCGCGCGGAGTTGGAGCGCAATGCGGGCCTCAAGCCCAGTCCCCTCATCGATAACTCCTCCTCAGTCAAATTCGTTGTCGCCGCGAATTTAATGTTCGAACGCGCGACTAAACGCGTTTCCATATTCAGCGACTGTCTTAGTCGTTATTCCACCGAGCTTCGTGGCGAGGAGGACGACAATTGCGTTCGCAAAGTGTGGGCCGGTGTCGGAGAGGCTGCGCGGCAGTTTCTGCGGCGGGAGAATTCTGAACTCGACATCATAATTCGTGGTTTGCTCGATACGCCTTCAGAGCCTGAACTCCACGAATTGTTGAACGACGCGATCACCGATCCGGCTCGGCGTGGCACGCTGACCCTGCGGATTGCGCGGGACAAATCGTTGCATTGGCAAGATTTGTTTCAGCGTAACTTCGTGGTTGTCGATGGCCGGCATTTCCGATTTGAGGTCGGCGACGGCGCCGAAAATACCCATGCCCTTCTGCAGTTCGGTAATCCGGAAGTAGGCGCCAAGTTTGTGCGTATGTTTGACAAGATGGCGCGCGCCATTGATTCCAACGCGGATCCCGACGGTAATCGCAAGGAATTGCTGTCGCTCATCTATCCTGCGGGGGCTCTCATACCTTCTGAGGGTCGGTGCCGGTTTGGAAGGCCGCCGCCGTATAACTGGAATAGATTTGTCGAAGAACGAAGCTTGCCTCCTGTCCTGTCTGGCATCGAAAACGAGATCGTCGAGTGCGCTGATTAAGCAGCTTGGTTGAATCTGACAGCGGGCGGGGGCTTCGGTGCTGGAATTTCTGAGACGTCTGATTGCTTTCTTTGCTGCATTCTTTGCTGCGGCAGCAGATTGGCTCCTGCGGCTATGGCGTAGCCAATCCGGCGTGGTTGCCGCGCAATGGTCTTCGATCGACATTGGTGCGGCTATCGACAACGCACAATCGGCGATCCGTGACGGCGTGTCCGATTGCGGCCATTGGGTTACCCAGACTACCTCCAGCGTGTGGCATGTCCTGTCGCGCAGACACGTACTGATTGGCGTGGCGAATGGCGTCCTTCTCCTAATCCAAGCCGCTGCCATTTCGGTTTCCATGCTGCTTGTCGTTTGGACACTGCCGCCTTCGCTCCACGCATTTTCATTCTTCTCAGCCGTTACCCACGAATCCGAAATAGTCGATGGCGAAAGCAGGACCATTGGCTGGCTGGACTCGCTCAAAGCGGCGCCAACAACGGACAGCAGGATAT
>Ga0335075_10013008_pt1 | contig 12546 bp, 11 predicted proteins | sample Lox_Sample_24_FD_206723 | JGI IMG/M metagenome (GOLD analysis project Ga0335075, IMG submission 206723) | Soil microbial communities from Loxahatchee National Wildlife Refuge, Florida, United States - Lox_Sample_2.4 | ecosystem: Environmental > Terrestrial > Soil > Wetlands | place: USA... | reverse complement strand
GACAAGAAGCCGCGCGGCCGCCCGCGGAAGTCGCCGGCCGCCCGGATCTGCCGGCCGTGAGAACGGCTGAAGCTCAGCTGCGGCCGCGCTCGTCCAGCGCGCGCAGCGCCTCGGTGAAGGGCCGCTCCAGCCAGGCGAGGTGGTTGGCCTCGCCGTGATGGTGGGTCGTGAGCTGGTCGGATCTCCGGACCGCGGTGTGCCGGACGTATTCGCGGGCGCCTTCGACAAGCGTCCGGATATACCGGATGCCTTCGGCGTCGGTCATCGCCCAGTCACCGCCGCAGGCGACGTAGACCGGCGAGGTGTGGGCGAAAACGCGGCGCCCCCATTCGTCGAGGTGGTAATCGACGCCGAACGCCCGGCAGGCTATCCACGAGTTCCCGTGGATCTGCAGTTCCTCGCTGATCTCGGCCTGCCGTCCGCCGCCGGCTTCCGCCCTCGCGATGACCTCACCGTTGCGCACGACTTCGAGCGAGCGGAGCGGGAAAATGCTGCGCACCGCGGCGTGGACACTGACCGTCCCGGGCCCGGACAGCCCGACAGTGTCGCCCGGCTGGCGGCCGTCGACCGAGAGCGTCACCAGCGGCCCGCCAGAAAGGAACGTACGGCCCGACCGCACCGCCCGGCACCAGGCCGCATAGCTGAACTCCTCGTCCAGCCGCGCGTACGTGCGGTACAGGCCGACCGGCACGGCGCTCGACATCTTGTCCGTGCCGCCGACGAGCGGCAGCCGGTAGCCGCTGTTCAGATATTGGTAGTACTCGAGCATCGCGTCGTCGGAATGAGCCAGCATCTCCACCGCGTCGGCCCGGCCGGTCGCAACGAGGACGGCCGGCTCGCCGTTCGGATTCGGGAAATGCGCGGCCACCACGGTGCCGCCCTGGGCATGCGTCCGGTCGGCCCAGTCGCTCAGCGTCGCGTCCAGCGCGCCGCCCAGCTCGGCCTCGTCGGGACCATCGCTGCACCACGGCATGACCGGCTCTTTCAGGTCCCACAGCACCACGTGGCCGAGCGCGTGCTGCCGGTTCTCCTGGCCGACATACGTCACGTAGCCGCCGCCGCCGTCGACGACGCTGGGCCGGCCCGAGAAATCCTCGGTGTTGGTGAACAGCGCGCCCCACTGCGTCTGCAGCACATTGACGACACGCAGATCCTCGCCCCGCTGTTCGAGCTGAGCGCCCGGGGTCGACAGGAAATGCACGTGCGAGTCGCCAGACCACCATCCTTCCGAGGCCATGTCGGCGACGCGCCCGATCCGCAGCGTGAGGTCGCGCTGACCCGGCTCGATCCGCACGGTCTGCCGGAGCGGCTCATACTCGAAGCCGCGCGCGACGTCCACGACGACGTCACCTCGCGGCAGCCACCCCTGGCAGGTGCCGTCGATGTACGCGTAGCTGCGCTGACCGAGCCGGACGTCACCGCCGACGTCGTAATGCCAGCTCCCGAGATTCTGCGTGACGTGATTGTGGTGGCCGTGCGGCTGGTAGGGAATCCCCTCGGCCGAACGGAAATGGACCCGGCACGGCACCGGGCGCCCGGTCGCGTCGTCAACCACGCTGACGTGCACCCAGTTGCGGCCGCCTTCCGCCAGCTCGAGCACGACCTGGCCGGTGTCCGCCCGCCCGTCACGTTCCACGTCGCCCCAGCGCACCCGGCCAAGCTCGCTGTCGCCCTGCCGGACCGCGACGGTGGCCGACGGCAGCGCGGCGATCGACGTATACGCGGACGTTCCTTCGGTCGCTCCCCAGCCAGCCCGGTCATCCTCGCCGGGCAGCGGCTGCGGGTAGGTCGCCACACCCCGGTCGACCTGGACATCGAAGACGCCGTCCCGCCCGTCCTTCGCCACCAGCCGCACCGGGCGGGCCGGCCCTCGCACGAACGGGTGCTCATCAGCGTCGCTGGTCGTGACGCCGGCCACGACGAACCGCTTGCCGCGCGGAATGAACTCGATCCGCTCGACCGCCCGCTCTGGATGAGGATTCTCCCAGCACCACAGAAAGTATCCGGCCGGCCACCCCATGTCGTGCTCCGCCAGGCGGCCCCCGGATTCGGACCATTTGCCCTCGAAGCGCGGCATGTTGTGGTCGAGGGTGTCCGTGACGGCGAGGAACGGCAAGCGGCCCCACCCCGGCGGCACCACCTGGATCTCGAACCGCTCCCGGATAGGCGCGACCACGATCTCGCCGCCGGCCAGGTGAAACGCATACTCCGCGACGGCCTGCCCGACGGCGTGACCCGCTGGCGCGCCCGGCTCGAGCAGCCGGTGCGCGACGATCACCCGCGGCGCAAGCCGGCCGATCCCGACCGACGTCGGGGCGCCGGGCAGCAGTAAGCACCGCTCCGCAGACGGCGGCTCGGGCCCGATCAGGAACGGCAGGCCACGCAGGTCCACCCTCCCAAGCGGAACATCACCCGGCTCATCGCCAAGAACATCCACACCGGCGTTACAGGCAGCGGACAGGTCTACTGGCGCATAACTGGGCATGCTCCGATCGTAGGAAAACGGCCGGGCTGATCCCAGTGAATTTCGGCCCGCGGACGATCACGCAGCCGGCGTCCCTGGCCAACTGACAGCCGGCGACCGCCTTGGGTCGGCGAGGGCTGGGCCAGCTCGTCGAAGATCGGCAGGAACCCGGCGTAGCGCGCCGGCGGGGAGGAGATACTGGGCACGTGGACGAGCGGATGGTCGCTGTTGATGGTCAGCAGATCGCGTTCCTGGAGAGCGAGGGGGACGGCCGCGCGGTCGTCTTCGTGCACGGCAACTCGTCGTCGGCGCGGACCTGGCTGCCCGTGCTGACCGGGCCGCTCGGACGACGCTCCCGGTGCCTGGCCTTCGACCTGCCCGGGCACGGCCAGTCCGCTCCGGCGGCGGATCACTCGGCTTACTCCCTGCCCGGCTATGCCGCGGTGCTGGCCGGGTTCACTCAGGCCTGCGGGGCAGCCGACGCGGTGATCGTGGGGTGGAGCCTGGGCGGCCACGTCGCGCTCGAGGCAGCCCCGGCCATGCCGGACGCCGCCGGGTACGTCATCTTCGGCACGCCGCCGGTCGCCTCAGCGGCCCAGATGGCAGATGCGTTCCTGCCCAACCCGGCGATGAACGTCGGCTTCACCGCCGACGTCAGCCCGGAACTGGCACGTGCCTTCGCGGCGAGCTTCACCGCCCCGGGATCAGCGCTCCCGCTGGATGACTTCACCGCCGACATCCTGCGTACCGACGGCGCCGCGCGAGCTGCCCTGCTCGCCAGCGTGGGCGAGGGCAGGTTCGCCGACCAGGTGGCGATCGCCCAGGCCTTGGGGCGGCCGCTGGCGATCCTGCACGGAGAAGGTGAGCAGCTGGTGAACCTGGGTTACATCCAGCAGCTGAGCATTCCGAGCCTGTGGCGCAGCCGCGTGCAGCTGATCCCCGGTGCCGGGCACGCCGCCCACCAGGAGGCAACCGCGACGTTCACCGATCTGCTGGACCAGTTCCTCGCGGATCTCAGCTGACGGTCCCGCCGCTAGCGCTTACCGCCGTGCGGACGGGCACGTCACAAGCTGCTGACGCCGAGGTCGTCGGAGCGCCCGGCCGCCAGCCGCTCCCACTGGGGGGTCGGGCGCCCGTTGACGCGCCACTGCTCACCGGTGTTCCGCCAGAACTGCGGCCACCCGGGCGGAGAGTGCTCAAAGGTCTCCTGACGGCCGTACACGGTCATGTCCAGCAGGCCGTACACAGACCCCATCGCCTCCGTGGCCCGGCCGGTGGTCCAGTAGGTCTCGAACACCCGGTCGCCATCGCGCAAGTAGCAGACGATCATGCCGTACCAGCGCCCGGCGAGCAGCGCGCCGGTGGAGCCCTGTGCTGAGTACCAGGGCATCTGGTAGCCCATGAAGTCGCGGTAGCGGGCGCTCTCCTCGTACGGTCCCTCGGAGAAGGTGGCGAAGGTGACGTCGCGCGAGTGCAGGTAGGGCAGGTCGCGGACCTGCCCGTTGCAGAACGTGCAGCCTGCGCACTGGTCCTGCGCGGGCTTGCCGGTGTGCCACATGTGGAAGTACGCGATGAGCTGGCGGCGGCCCTCGAACACCTGCAGCAGCGGCACTGGCCCGTGCTCGCCGGTCAGCGGGATCGTGGCATCCACCTCGACCATCGGCAGCCGCCGCCGGGCCGCCGCGATCGCGTCCCCTTCCCGGGTGTGGGCCTTCTCCCGCACCAGCAGCTCGTCCAGCTGCGCCTGCCACGTGGCCCGGTCGGTCACCTCAGGCACCGGGGCGGCACTGTCGGCTACTGGTCCCCGCTCGTTCCACGACTCATCGTTCATGATCGCCTCCGCGCTGTCCGTCTGGACGCTGGCAGTCCAAGGATCCAGACGGTCAGCGGGCGGGAAATTCATCGCCGCCTGCGCCGGGAACGACACGGCGGCTTGCTAGGGGTCGCGATCCTGGCGAGCCTGACGCGAACGGCCGCTCTGGCGACGTTCTGGCTGCGCCCGCGCCCCGTGGCCGGGAAGGTCAGCGGGCCCCAGCTCGGAGAACCGGGCCCAGGCGGCCTCGCTGTCGACATGCATGGCCAGCAGCTCGCCGGCGTGCTCGATGTGCCTGGTCATGGCGGACCGGGCGGACCGCGCGGAGCCGTGCCGGAACGCTTCGAGCACCTCTCTGTGATCTTGCACCGTCGCGGCAGGCCAGCCGTCAATCGCCGAATGGAACCGGGCCGGGACGTAGCTCAGCGACACCCCGAGGAGCCATGCGAGCTTGGGCGAGCCGGCCAGCAGGTTCACGGCCCGGTGGAACCGGAAGTTGAGCTCTTCCAGCTCATCGTGGTCACCGCGACCGGCCGCCGCTTCCAGGTCGGAGTGCAGTCGCTCCAGGTGCGCCAGGTCGTCCGCGTCGCTGTGCTTGACTGCACGGGCAGCGAGTTCCCCGGCGAGCAGGGCCTGGCCGACAAAGACATCCCGGATGTCGTCGCCGGTCAGGGGGACCACGACGTAACCGCGGCGGGGCTCGAGCTTAACCAGCCCCTGGGCGCGCAGCTCCAGCAGGCCTTCGCGGACCGGCGTGGCGCTGATGCCCAGGCTCCGGGCGATCCCCTCCGGCCGGATGAATTCCCCGCCGTGCAGCCTGCCGGAGACAATCAGGTCGCGTATGTATGACGCGGCCTCGGTACCGAGCTGCGGACGGTGACGGCTGTATTTCCGCGGGCCGTCAACGGGCTCTTCCGGAAATTTGGAGGACCGGGTAATGAATTATTCACCGCCTTGAGGGGACTAGCGGATCGTCGGGAAGTCTATCGGGATGTCAGCTCCGCCGGCGCGGGATACTGCGCGGTGAAGTCGCGAGCGATGTCAATCCGGCGCATGAACGTGACGTCAGGAAACTGCTGTGCGTAGTCGATGAACCTGGCCAGGGCGTCGGACCGCGCCGGGTTCCCGCTGATACGCGCGTGTGTGCCGATTGACATCATCCGCGCGGCATCGTCGCCGTCCGAGCGCAGCCGGTCCAGGGTCGCCTTGGCGGTCAGGAAGAAATCCTCCGGGCTGCCGTAGCCGGTGCCGACGATGTATCGCGCGTCGTTGACAACCAGCGTGTACGGGACGACGAGATGGGCACGGCCCATAATCCGGGTCCAGTAGGGCAGGTCGTCGTTATAGCAGTCCGAGTCGTACTCAAACCCGCCTTCCTCGACCACGAGTTCGCGGGTGTTCGTGCTCATCTCCCGGCAGTACCAGCCCGCAGGCCTTGTGCCGGTGGCCGACTCGATCGACTCGACCGCGAGCTTGATCGCCTCACGCTCCTGGTCGCGGGTCATCTCAAAGTGGTTGCTCCACCGGTAACCGTGGCCGGCGGCCTCGTCGCCCCGGCGGGCCAGCTTGGCCGCGACCTCGGGGTTGCGTTCCAGCGCCACCGCGGCCGCGAAGAACGTGACCGGGATGCCGGCGTCGTCGAAGATCCGGAACAGCCGCCAGATGCCGGCCCGGGTGCCGTATTCGTACATCGACTCCACGGCCAGATCGCGCTGGCCCTCGAGCGCGAACGGCAGCTCGTAAAGGATGTCGTTGACGTTGTCGCCCATCGGGAAGCTCTTCTCGGAGCCTTCCTCATAGTTGACGACGAGCTGGACCGCGACCTTCGCCTCGCCGTGCGGGCCGTGCCAGCGGATCCGCGGCGGGTGCTCGCCGTAACCGGCGATCTCCCGCGGCGGCCCGGGTACCTCCGAGTCGGTGCGGCGGAAAAACGGATCATCGGACATCGCGGCTTCCTCCTACGTTTCGGATCGATCTGCGGCCCGCACCGTTGCATCAGGCCGCGCCTGCCCGGGACAGGCGGCGCCGCGCGGCCGCGGTCAGGCGGTCGGCGCCGGTCCGGATGTCGCCCGGGCCGGCAGAGCTGAAGCACACGCGGGCGCTGTGCTCGCCGCCGCCGCGGCAGCAGAACCCGGCCCCGGGCGCGAACGTCACGCCTGCCTGCTCGCAGTCGGTGAGCAGGTCCGCGGACCGCAGGCCCCCGGGCAGCTCCAGCCAAAGGAAGTAGCCGCCGTCCGGGACGGTCCAGCGTGCCTGGCCGCCCAGGCCGGCCTCCAGGCGTTCGGTCAGAGCGTCGCGGCGCTGGCGGAGCTCGGCCCGGATCCGGTCCAGGTGCGCTGGCAGGAACCCGGCCGCCAGGAACTCCTCCACCACGGCTTGCGGCCATAGCGGCGGAGACACATACGTCTCCTGCGCGGCCCTGGTGACCGGCCCGGCCAGCTGCTCGGGCAGTACCCCGTAGCCGACCCGCAGCCCTGGCGCCACGATCTTCGAGAATGACGAAGCGAACACGGCGAGATGCCCGGCGCCCCGGGCCTCGAGCAGGCTGTGCAGGGACGGGACCAGCTCGCCGCCGAACCGGAGCTGGCCGTAGGGGTCGTCCTCGACCACCAGCAGGTTGTGACGGACGGCCAGGTCGGCCAGCCGCTCGCGGTCCGGCAACGGCGTCGTCGTCCCGGTCGGGTTGTGCACAGTCGGCATGGCGTACAGGAACGCGGGCCGCCGCCCGGCCGTGGTGAGGCAATGCTCCAGCGCGGCGAGGTCGATGCCGTCGCCGCGGCGGGGGACCGCGGCCACCTCGGCGCCGGCCTGCCGCAGCAGGCTGTTCATCCGGTCGTAGGCCGGCACCTCGATGAGCACCGGGCCGCGGCCGGCCAGCACCCGGGTCAACAGCGTCAGCAGGATGTACGACCCCGGGGTGATCAGGATCCGGCCAGGCGCGGTGCCGTGCAGGTCGCCGAGCCGCTCGGCCAGCGGCCGGAACCCGGCCGGCGGGCCGTAGTTCAGCGCGGTGGCGCTGTGCCTCTCAAACGCGCGGCGGGACGCCTCGGCCAGCTCGCAGGCCGGGAGCAGGTCGGGGGAGGGCACGCCGCGCGCGAAGGAGATGACCCCGGACCCGGGCGGGACGGACACGGCTAGTCCAGCCCGGCCAGATGCCGGGCGCCGTCGACGACGATGAGCTGGCCGCTCACGTACGACGCCTGCTCGCTGGCGAGGTACTGGAACAGGTACGCGATGTCTTGCGGCACCCCGACCCGGCCCGCGGGAACCTTCGGCGCCACCGCCCGGACCCCGTCCGGGCCGAGCGAGTTCACCGGGTCGTTGGCCTGCGGCGTGTCGATCACGCCCGGGGCGACCGCGTTGGCGGTGATGCCGTCCCTGCCGTACTCGACGGCGAGCGTCCTGATCAGCCCCACCAGCCCGGCCTTTGCCGCGGTGTAGTGCGGGTGCCCTGCCCAGGCCTGCACCGTGCCGGCGATCGACGAGGTCGCCAGCAGCCGGCCGTAGCCGGCCCGGCGCATGTGCGGCAGCGCCGCCCGGAAACAGCGCCACGCGCCGTTCAGGTCGACGTCGAGCACGGCGCCCCAGGCCTCGTCGCCGAGCTGGCCGGGTCCCGCCTTGCGGGCAATGCCGGCGTTCGCCACCACGATGTCGATGCCCCCGAACTCGGACACGGTCCGGGCCACCGCCGCATCGACGTCGTCGGCGCGGCGCACGTCGACCTCGGCCACCAGGCAGCGGCCGCCGCCACCGGTGATGGCCTTCTCGACCACCGTGACGTCGTGCCCGTCAGGCGGGTACCACGCCAGCGCGACGCAGGCGCCCGCGCTCGCGAACACGCGCGCGGTGGCCGCGCCGATCCCCGACGCGGCGCCCGTGATCAGCGCCACCCGGCCGTCTAGGTCGAACATGCACGGTCCTCTTCTCAGAGCATCACGTCTCCGCCGTTGGGGCAGAGCGTCTGGCCGACGTAGTAAGAAGAATCGTCGGAGGCGAGGAACACCGCCGTGGGCGCGACCTCGTACGCCTCGCCGAAGCGCCCCATTGGCAGCTCGGCCAGCTTCCGGGCGGCCCACTCCTCGGTCTCCTCGGCCATCATGTCGGTCAGGATCGGGCCGGGCGCGATCGCGTTGACATGGATGCCCTGGGCCGAGACCTCGCGCGCGAGCGCCTTGGTGAGCCCGATCACCCCGGCCTTGCTGGCGCTGTAGTGCACCATCTCCAGACCGCCGATCTGGCCCAGCTGCGAGGCGACGTTAATGATCTTTCCGTGCTTGCGCTCCAGCATCCCGGGCAGCACGAACCGGGTGCACAAGAAGACCCCGCGCAGGTTGACGCCGATGACGCGGTCCCACTCACTCACGTCGAGTTCGGCGAAGCTGCTCTGGCTGACGACACCGGCGTCGTTCACCAGGATGTCGACCTGGCCGAATTCGCTCAGTGCGGCATCGACCATCGCCCGGACCTGCTGCTCGTCCGAGACGTCGGTGCGCACCAGCAGGTGACGGCGGCCGGCCCCGGCGATCGCCGACAGCACCGGGGCCGCGGCGTCCGGACCCAGCACATCCGCGATCACCACGTCGGCGCCCTCGGCCGCAAAGGCGGCGGCGATCTGCCCGCCGATCCCGCGTGCGCCGCCGGTGATGATGGCGACTTTGCCAGCCAGCTTTCCAGCCACCGGACCTCCTTCGGGTCAGCGGGCTCCGGCCGCCCAGTGCTTGCGGATGTCTTCGGAGGTGGCCAGGTCAAAGCGGTGCGCCATGAGGAACATGGAGGCGTCGTGCTGCGCCCGGTCGTCGCTGCCGACCGCGTCGGTGACAACCACCACGTAGTAATCGCTGAACATCGCGTCCCGGGCCGTCGACTCCACGCAGCCCTCGGTCGTGCAGCCGGTGACCACCACGGATGTGATGCCGTTGCTGCGCAGCAGCAGGGCGAGGTTGGTGCCCCAGAACGCGCTCGACCGGTACTTCTTGACGACCAGCTCGCCGTCTTGCGGCTCCAGTCCCGGCACGAACCGCTGGCCTTCCGAGCCGTCGAGGGTATAGGCCAGCGGCTCCGCCTGGCCGTGATGCCCGTCATGCAGCCGCAGGTTGAACCTGATCTGCGCGGGCGACTCGCTCGCCCGGTTCGGCAGCACCGTCATCTGGATGAAGACCGGCAGCACGCCGGCCTGGCGCGCCGCCGCGAGCAGCTCGCCGGTCCGCTCGATCACCGGCGGGTACATCGAGATGTCCACGCCCAGGCGGTCGAACCCGCCGCCCGCGCAGCAGAAGTCGCGCTGCATGTCGACGATCAGCAGCGCGGTATGCGCCGGGTCGACGATCTCGGAGAGCTCGGTAAAAACCTGCTTGCCCGCTATCTCGATCATGGCAGGTCCGGCTTGTCCGCGCCGGGGCGCTCGGAGCCCGACGACAGGCTCGGCGAATGTTGCTCGGCGAAGTCGATCTCGTCGGTGGCCATGGTGGCTCCCAGCGCCGCAAGCTTCTCCGGCGATCTCCGCCGCAGGTAGGCGTACAGGCCGTAGCCGATGACGATCCAGGCGAGCACGATGTAGGCCACGTTGTTGTAAGGGAACGGCTGGCCAGGCTTCGCCACCTCGTACAGCGGGTAGATCAGCACGGCCGTGCCGATGACCGGCGCGACGAGGTGCTTCACCACGCTGAAATCGGGCTGCCGCCAGTAGAACTTGATCAGGCAGATGTTGGCCAGCCCGTAGACGAGGATGACCGCGATCGTGCCGATCGACCCAGTCCAGCCGTACACGTCGGTCAGCCCGGAGCCGAGCCAGACCGACAAGATGATGCCGACCGCCACCGAGAACCCGACCACCGAGTAGATCGCCACGAACGGTGACTTGAAGCGAGAATGCACCTGCGACAGGCTGCCGTGGATGACGTGCTCCCGGGCCATCGCGTAGACGACCCGCACGGTGGTGTTCAGCACGGCGAGCATGCAGGAGAACAGCCCGGCGATGGCAGCCAGGTCAACCGGCTGCTTGAGCCAGGGCGCGTAGTGCTGCGCGAGCGTGCTGAACTGAGCCGGGCTGGCCAGGAATGCCTTCAGCCCGGCGGCGGTGTTGAGGTGGAACCCGGCGGCCAGCCCGTAGACGACGAAGACGAAGAAGACCCCCACGCCGACGAGCGCGAAGCGGACCGCGAGCGGCACGTTCCGCTTGGGGTTGCCGGTTTCCTCGCCGAGCACGGCCGCGGCCTCGAAGCCGATGAACGACAGCAGGCCGAACACCACGGCCAGGGCCACGCCGGAGAACCCGCTCGGTCCCGAGGACGGGTTGAAGTAGCTGAGGCTGTTGCCGTGCCCGGCACGGATGATCGCGATCAGCGCCAGCAGCGCGAAGATGACCATCTCGGCGGCGAGCAGGGTCAGGTCGACGCGCACCGAGGTCTTGATGCTGCGAACCGAGAAGGTCGTCGCGATCCCGAGCAGGATCATGCCAAGAATCCACCACGGGACGTTCCAGGCGAACGTGCTCTGCAGGTAGGAGTGCATGAACGCGCCGTTGGCGGTGAACAGGCCGATCGTGAGCACGACGAACGCGCCCGCGTAGAGCCAGCCGGTGAAGAACCCGGCCAGGCTGCCCATCGCCCGGCTGCAGAACGTGTAGAACGACCCTGCCGACGACAGCTTCTTGGCGAACTCGATGACGGTGTTGCCCACGAACAGGGCGGCGATGAACGCCAGCAGGAACGCGAACGGCAGGGCCGCGCCCGCGTCCGCGCCTCCGGCAGGAGCGTTGAGGATCACCGCGAGAACCGGAGCCATGACGGCGGCGGACAGCGCCAGGCAGTTCGGCAGGCTCAGGATGTCCTTGGCGAGCCGGGGTTGGTGCTGGCCGACTCGAGCGGCGGGTTCGGTAGCGGCCATCTTTCGGCTCCTCTCCTTCGGGAACCCAGCTGCGGCATACCGCGGAACAACCCGGTCCCAGCGACCGCCACGGCGGCGCCGAAGACTCGGACACCCGTAGTAGAGCCTCGGGCGTGGCCGGTGTCAAGATATCCAATAGAATATTTAATATTTGATCTTGAACGCCGAGCTAGAGCCCTCCCGGGGCCAGGCAGCCTCAGGCCGTCCGCGCGGGTGCCGGCGATGCGGTCGGCCGTCGCGTGACGAAGCAGGTGGCGAGCAGGTAGTACAGCGATCCGCGGCAGCCTCGTCCGCCGACGGGTGCAGCACGAGGTCGGCACCCGGATCGCGACCGGGTGTCCACTGGGCGATGCCGACCCGCACGTCCCCGCTCATCGGGCCGGGAACCCTCCGGGGACCGGCAGGGCCGCGCCGTCGCCGCGCATAACCGCGCCGTCGCCGACGGGCGGAGCGCGCGGTCGACGTAGGACGCTGCCTGCGGCTGCCACATCTGCCACAGCCCGGCGAGCTGCCCGACCGGATCGTCGTGCCAGTCGACGCGCAGGTCGGTGACCGGCCATGGCTGCGACTCGGCGATGACGATCCCGGCCGAGCGGACGGGGGAGACCTCGCCGCCCGCGGCCAGGCCGGCCCGAAGGGCGGCGATCAGCCGGGCGCCGAGATCGTCCCCGGCCCGGTCCTGGAAGGCCGCGAGCATCGCCGCGGGCACGCCGCGGTTGGCCAGCAGGTTGCCGGCGGCGGCGGCGCCCGCGGCGTGGATGTCCGCCGCCGTGCCCAGCGCCCGCTCGCCGGAGTAGCTCGCCGCGCCGCCGCCCGCGTCGACGGCGGCCAGCTGCCGGTACGCGACGTCCGGCGTGCGGCCGACGAGCGCCGCGAGCGCGTCGCCGGCGGACGCGCCGCCGGCCATCGCGTCCAGCAGCTCCGCGCGCAGCCGGGGGTCGGTCGTGCTCTGGCTGCACACGGCCCCGGCGCCGGCCCGGACCGCCGCGCACCGCGCCGCGACCGCCATGCTCGCGGAGGCGATGACGGCGCCGAACGCTCCCGTGCGCTCGCAGCGGCCCACCAGCGAGAACGTCACGGCCGGACCGCCACGACGGTGACCTCGACCAGCCATTCCGGCCGGGCGAGCGCGGACACGACCAGGCCGGTGAACACCGGGTAGACGCCCTTGAGCCGCCGTCCGAGCACGCGGTAAACGGACTCGCGGTGGCGGATGTCGGTCAGGTAGACCGTGCAGCTCACCACGTGCTCGACCGACGCCCCGGCCTCCGCGAGAAGCGTCTGGACGTTCGTCATCACCTGCTCGGCCTGGGCGGCCGGGTTCCCGATGTGGACGTTCTCGCCGGTGTCCAGATCCTGCGGCACCTGGCCGCGCAGGTAGATC
>Ga0335075_10013007_pt1 | contig 12547 bp, 11 predicted proteins | sample Lox_Sample_24_FD_206723 | JGI IMG/M metagenome (GOLD analysis project Ga0335075, IMG submission 206723) | Soil microbial communities from Loxahatchee National Wildlife Refuge, Florida, United States - Lox_Sample_2.4 | ecosystem: Environmental > Terrestrial > Soil > Wetlands | place: USA... | reverse complement strand
TCGTTCACGTTTTCGAGTACCCAGATTTCGAGCACCCTGTAGTAACAGTTTGCAGAGAGGGATACGCTGGCCCGTCTGCCTGGGATCGGATAGAGATACCAGTTCGTTGAAATGACGGCGCCCTCACCCGTTTTGTCACCAAACTGTCAATAAGTCTGGGTCAAAACGGGTTAATTTTGGGAAATTTTGGGCATCAATTCCAGGGTCCAAAAACGCGAAAAACCCCGGGAAATCCGGGGTTTTCTTACGCGCCAAGATGCTCACCAACTGAGCTAGCCGCCCGTGGCGGGCTGGGTGCGCTCGCACGCACCAGGCCGGCCCGCAATTTTAGTGCGCGGCCCGATCCCTCGCAACCGAGCCTCGATGGCGCCGGATTCGGGCCTGTCATGGGTTGGGCCGCTGCCTCCCCGCCTCCCCTCCGCCTCACGTGGCGGCAACCCGAGCGCGGCGACAGGAAACCGGCACGCGATTCGCTGTAGTGCCCGGGATGGTCCAATGCACGCCAATCATCGGGCAGAATCGCTCGTTCCTGCGAGGGGCGAGCTACGCCAGACGTTCGCAAAAACACGCCTCGTTGCTTGGCGGCGGCAATCTGCGCCGGATGTGCGGCTGTGATACGCCTCCTGGCTGCCCGAAGACACCTCTGATTCTTCGGTAACCACTTTTTTCCAAGGAGACTTCCGATGCGTAAACAGGCTCTCTTAGTCATCTGCTCCGCAACGTTGGGTTTGGCCGGCATCGCCGCCACTGCCTCGGCCCAAAATCCCCGCGAGGATTACGCCTTTGGCATTCGTGACGCCGCCGCCAAGGCCGACAACGACGCCTACTATTTCTATTCCGGCGAAATGTACAACACCCACGCCTACGATAACGCCAACGTGCTGACGCAGTACATCTTGCTGGGCCGGCCGGTTTCGGCCGAGATTCTCGAAGAACACTCGGCTGCCATTCGCTCGAATCTGGCCGCTTCGCAAAAGTCGTACGGCCGGCTGACCAAGGAGTTCAAGAACAACGCCGAGGCGGAAAAGCACTTGAAGAAGATGCACGAGCACCAGAAGGCGGCGCTCGCGGCCCTCGACAAGCTCGATGCCGCCGCCAAGAGCGGCAAGACCGATGCAAAAACGCTGTCGGCCGATGCCAAAGCGGTCGAAACCGAACTGGCCGCGGCCTCGGGCGAGCACCAGCGGTTCTTGCAAAAGATTGGCCGGGCGCCTGTCGCCGCGAAACCGGCCACTCAATGATCACCCGCCCAGCGCAATGCAAAAGGCCGTTGCCGCGGGCAAGGGCCTGAATGCATTCGCTTGTTTGCCAGTCGCTTACCGACCAGGGGGTGCGGTGTCGGCCCACGGCCCCCAATCACGCTGACTGGCTGTTTGGGTTCGGGACCTCGAGTTCGGACATCAGCAGCAGGTCGAGCACACTATAGCTTTCGTTGGCCTGAAACACGATTACGGTTCGGCCCGACTCAGATTGAGCGACGAAGTCGGGGTGCCCAACTGAGAATGCTCGCCCATCGGCCATCCGAATCGTGAACGGTCGAAACGGTTGCTGATGGAGCGTGGCTCGAAACTGTTCAGTCGTCATACAACGAATTATACCCAATGCAAAAGGCCCTTGCCGCGGGGCAAGGGCCTGAATGCATTCGATCGTTTCCCACTCGCTTGCCGACCAGCGATTACGATTCGCGCCGTCGCCGCACGGCCCACAGCACGCCCGCCGCGCCGCCCATGCCGAACAGCGCCAGCGTGCCCGGCTCGGGAACCGAGTAAATGTAGGTCACGGTGACCATGCCCGAGGTGACGCCGGCCGACGGATTTTCGGGCCCGTAGCCGCCGTCGGTGATCAGCGAAGTTTGCAGCGACGAGGTGCTGCTGACGTTGAACGTGCCGAGGCCAATGTAGGGCGTGACGCTTGCGCCGGTCAGGTCGCCCGTGCCGGTGTCGCTGCCCGAGCCACCCGACACGGTGAAGGCGTCGGTGCCGGTGTAGGTGCCGGGAGGATTGACGTTGGCGGTCACGGTGCCGCTGGCGGTTTGCATCGGGACGGCGGTCGCCGCCAGCCCGCCCATGGCATGCACCATCACGGTGGCGCCAATTCCCAACGTGACGTCGGTCGGCACGTCGGACAAATTCTGAAACTGGTTGATGCCGGCCGAAGTGGTCGAGACCAGTTGAATATCGACCTCGGTCAACGTCCCCAGCGAGGGATCGAATTCGCTGAGAGAGCCGACAACGTGCGAGCTTTGGGGCACCGATTCGGGCCCATAGCTGAAGCTGAACGATTCGGTCGAGGCCCGGAGCGGGCCGGCAGTGCCCAAGAAGGCCGCCAAGAATCCGCCGGAGAGAGGCAATGCCGCACGCTTCGCCCGCCACAGAGTGCGCGCAGCTCCCGAATAGGAGAGGCCCAGAGAACGACTTTTTTTATCCGCCATTAGCGTTTCCTTTTAGCGCCTATTTGCCGTCAAGAAAGTTCCGTTCGAATCGGTGGTCGCAAACGAGCCGCAGGGAATCGGCCATTGCCCTGAATCCAGGGCCACTCCAGGAAATGCCGCGAGCCCGCCTCCACCCGAGCGGCCAGAAAAGGCCTCTCTCGCTCTTAACGGTGGGGTCTGCCCCCCGTAAGGTGTAAGCACATGATAGGCCAGGGAAAACGAATTGCAAGCATAATCGCCACAAAACGCAAAAATAGACGAAACGCTCACAAAGCCGCAATTTTGGCTAGGGCGCTAAGCATCGCCATTCCCGGTTCCCGCTCTCCCCGCGAGCACCTCGGCGCCGCCGGCTGAAGGCGCTGCGACCGCGTCCGCGGCGCCGGCAGACTTCCTGGGTTCCGCCGCGTTTCTTCGGCCTGGCGGTTTTTCTACGGCGGCTCGGTTAATCCGCCCGCCGCGCCGCGGTTCGTTTCGTGGCTTGGCAAATCGGCCTGCTCGTGCGGCTTGCCGACCGACTGCCAAGGCTCGCTTGCCCGAACATCAACCATCCTTGTCCGGAGGAGACCGATCATGCTCCGCGAATCGTTGCGGACCAGCCTGGCCCACGTCGGCCAGGCGCTCCGCGAGCCCGAAGACTTTACGCTCGCCTGGCACCAGCACGCCGCCGAGTACCAACCCGCGGTCTGGCTGGCACTGGGCCTGACGGCCGTGGCCGGCACGCTCAGCTACGGCATGACGATGGGCATCGGCCTGGGAGCCAGGGCGATCATCGAGAAGGCTGCGCTGCTCACCCTGGCCGCCGGACTGGCTTGGGCCATTCCGCTGCCCGCACTCTACATTCTGCGCAGCATGGCCGGTTCGCGGTTGCGGGCCAGCACCACGCTGTTGGCCGCCCTGGTCACGACCAGTTGGGGAGGGCTGGCCCTGATCGCCTCGGTGCCGATCCATGGGTTCTTCCGCGTCGCCATTCCCGCCCAGGCGCCCGAGCTGTTCAGCCCCACGACCGCCGAGCACATCGTGCTGGCCGTCAACCTGTTGGTGTTCTGCGGCGTGGGTCTGTCAATGGTCGACGTCTTTTTGCGAGTGATCACTAGTGTCGAGCCGCGCGCCGCAGGGCAGCCGGTGTGGTTTCCCATGCTCATCGGCATCATCGGCGGCGAACTGTTCTTGCTATTTGGCTTGTTCGCCTGGTGAGCGCGCTGCCGCAGCATCCACAACGATACTCCTCTCAATCGGAAGGAAATTACCGATGATCGAATTAGCCGAAACTCCGCGCGACGCAGCCGCGCCGCTTCCCTTCACCGCTTGCCGGGCGCTCGACGAGCCGGCGATCGCCCCCGAGGCCGTTGACCCGGCCGAAGTTGAACCACCCGTGCTTGCCATCGGGCCCGACGAAGAGATTTCGACGCTGGCGGTGGTCGAGCTCTTGCTCAAGAACGATTGGGCGCTGAACCGCCTCGTCGCCAGCCCGCGGCGGCAGCGCGAGCTGTTGCCCAAGTTCCTGGCGATCGCCGTGGCCTGCTTCACCATTTATGGCGCGGTGGCCACCGGCGTGCTCAACGGTTTCGCCTGGAAAACGAATCTTTGGCTGCCTCATCTGCCGCCGGCACGCCTGGGCAGTCTGTCGATTGCCAATCTCCTGCTGGCCTACACGCTGGGGCTGATCGCGGCCAACGGCATCTGTCTGCCCAGTTTCTATTTCTACGGACTGTTGGCCGGCCTGCGGACCACGATGCTGGCGATCGCCACGCACGCCGTGAAGGCGATGGCCAGCGGCGGCCTGGCCCTCGTCGGACTGTTGCCCGTGTACCTCGGGCTGGCGTTGTTACCGCTGGTGTTGCCCAGGGGCTTTCAATTCGTTGGTCACGGCAGCCTGGCACTGTTGGGCCTGGCCTTGCCGTTTCTGGCCGGCCTGCGCGGCGCCACGAGCTTGTTCGTTGGCCTGGTCGGATTGGCCGACACGATGCATCCGGCTCGCCGCGGCCAGCGCGAATGTCTGCTGCGGCGGATGATGCTGGCCTGGATCGGCTGCTACACGTTCGTCACGCCCGTGGTGATCTACTGCCTTTGGAGCTGGCTCGGCCATTGGACGAGCGGCTTCGGCAACTAAACGGCGGCCCAACCCAGCGAGCGTTGCCGGGCACCGGCCGAAGACCGGTCGTGGCAAAAGCGAGCGGCGTGAGGGCTCGCGCAGCGAGGCCCGAGCGCGACAACAAGGAGCGAAGCGATGGGATTCGGCGAAACACTCGTTTTCTATCTGGTGCTGGGCTGCGTGGTGGCCGTGGCGGTGTATGTCACGCAAGACCGCCGCGGCATCGCCGGCACGGCCTTTCGGCTGGCGATGGCGGCCGCGTTCTGGCCCCTCTATCTGCCGCTGCTCTTGTCGAGCGAACGCGGTGAGGCGTCCAGGCGGCAGCCGGTGCAATCGCCTGATGGCATGGCGGCGGCCATCGCCGACGTCGAACGCGAACTCGACGCGGCACTGGCCAATCTCGACGGCTGGGCCGAAAGCGCGCTGGCCCGCGAGAAAGGTCGCATCGCCGAACTCCGCGAAGCCCTCTCCGCCCAAGCCCGGCGGATTCGCGAAATGGATGCGCTGCTGGCCGCCGTCGCCCCCGCCGACAAAACCGCGGACGATGCTGAATCGGCGGCCGGCGCATCCGCTGCCGAGTTGCCTGCCGGCGACGCCACGGCGCTCGGCCGCTGCCGGCGCAGCGAGCAGGCACGGGCCGAAAACCTGGCCCGGCTGGCCACCGTTCGCCGGCAAACCCACGCCGACCTGATGGCCACGCTGGCTTGGATTCGCGAGTTGGTGTCGATGATGCACCTGGCCAAATTCACCGGCGCTCCCGCCTCGCGAAGCGAAGAATTGATGGCCCAAATCGCCGCCGCCGTCGAAGGCATTTCGGCCGCCGGCCGCACGGCGAGCGACGATTGGCCCGCTGTCGAAACGACCGACAGCGCGGAGCCGGCGGCAACCGACGCCGCCACCGAGCATGCGGCAGCGCATTGATTCAAATCTTCAACCGACACGAACGTTTTTCATTCAGGAGCCCACGGCCATGAAACTTTTTCAGCGTACCGCCGACGTCGTAAGCGCGAATCTCCACGATCTCGTCGGGTGTCTGGAACAGCCCGACCGCATGCTCCGTCATAGCTTGCGCGAGTTGGAAGCCTTGGTCGAAACGACGACCGCGGCGGTCGCCCGCTCGATCGCCGCCGAGCGGCTGTTGGCCCAAAGCCAGCGCGAAGCCGAGGCCGAAGTTGCGCGCTGGGCCGAACGTGCTTCGGCCGCCGTGGCTGCGGGAGACGACGGTTTGGCGCGCCGGGCGATCGAGCGCCGGCTGGAGCACGAGCGGACGCTCGCGCTGCTCTCGCGCCAATTGGCCGAAGCGGCCGAAACCAACGCCGCCCTGCGTGCTCAGCTCGAAACCCTGCGGGCGAAATATGCCGCGGCCGATAGCCGGGTTCGTCTGCTCGCCGCGCGCAGTGCAGTGGCCGACGCCCGCCGCGGCGCTTCCTCTCCAAAATCTTCTCGCCGTGTGCTGGCCCGATTGGAACGTTGGAGTCGAGCGGTCGAAACGGCCGAAACCGAATCGATCGTCATCGCAGAACTAGCGACGGCCGACGACGAGCCGCTGGCGGCCGAATTCGCGCGCCGCGCCAGCGCCGTCGAAGCCGAATTGGCTCGCTTGAAACAACCGGTCGGCTGAACGTGCTTTGGCCCCGGCTATTCGGGGCGTTTGGCCGCTGGAGGCGGGACCGTAGTTCCCTCAAAGGCGCTTCGGGGGCGCGATGCGCGGCCCGATAGACGTGGTGCGACTCGCTCTCGTCGCGCCGGACGATTCCCTTGTCGAGCATCACCGACAGCATTTTGACCGTCGTCGAGTTGTTCGTCCCTTTGTCGGCGCTGAGCCGGGCATGGATGGCGCGCACCCGGCCGGGGCCCAGCCCCGAAGGTTTTCGCTACCGCAAGTCCGGCGCGGACGAATCTACGCTTGGCCCCGTCGGCGACGGCTTGCCGATCTCCTGCTGCCGAGCGAACATGGATTCGGGTGCCGGCGGGGCGTTTGCCAGCAGCGGGGTCTTCGTCGGGGTCCGGCCGGTGTCAAACTCAGCAGCCAATGAGCGAAGCCGTTACCGAAAAACGTTCCAATCAGCCGCGGTCAGCTGGCGAGCCGCGCCGGCCGAGGCTGCAAGTTCTCGGCATTTGCGCGCTCATCGTCGCCGCGGTCGGCCTGGTCTTCGGCCAGACGGCCCAATTCGAATTCATCAACGTCGACGATGCGGGCTTCGTCTTCGCCAATCCGCACATCACCCCCGGCGTCACCCTGTCGGGCATTCGCTGGGCGTTTACCGACGGTCCGTACGGTGAGTGGACGCCGCTGACCGACATCTCGCACATGCTCGATTGCCAGTTTTTTGGCACCCAGCATCCCGGCCTGCATCATCTGACGAACGTCGTGCTGCACGCGGCCTCGTCAGTCTTGCTGTTCTTGGTCCTGCTGCGGATGACCGGCCAGCGCTGGCTTAGCGCGTGGGTGGCGTTGGTCTTTGCCATTCATCCGTTGCACGTCTCGACCGTGGCCTGGGTTTCCGAGCGCCGTGAGGTGTTGGCCGGCTTGTTCTTCATGCTCACGCTCGCCGCCTATGTGCGCTACGTCGAGCGGCCGTCGCTGGCCCGCTACGTGCCGGTGGCCCTGTTTTTGGCCGCCGGTTTGATGTCGAAAGCCATGCTGGTCACGGTCCCCATGGTGCTGCTACTCCTCGACTATTGGCCGCTCGCGCGGTTTCAAGCGCCGGCGTCAGAATCCGGTTCGCCGGGCAACTGGCTCGCTCGCCTGCCGGTCGGCTGGCGGCTGGTCGTGGAAAAGATTCCACTCTTTTGTCTGTCGGCCACGAGCTGCACGATCGTGATGGTGACCCACGCCTCGTTCGCCTTGTCCCAGCGGGTCGATCACTTGTCGCTTGCGACCCGGCTGGGCAATGCGGCAGTGGCGGCGGCCGCCTACGTCGGCCAGTCGCTATTGCCGATCCGCCTCTCGCCGTTCTATCCCAATCTCGGCAGCCACATGCCAGCGGAATGAATCGCCGGTTCGTCGCTCGTTTTGCTGGCAATCAGCAGCGTGGTCGGGTGGCTCTGGCGCCGGCAGCCCTACCTTTTCGTGGGCTGGCTCTGGTTCCTGGGAATGCTCGTCCCGGTCCTGGGACTGGTGGGACATTTCCTGCAAGGCCGGGCCGACAACTACACCTATCTCAGCCAGATCGGCCTGTCGATTGCCGTGGCCTGGGGCGTCGCGGCCGCGGTCCGGGCTTGGCGATCGAAGCCCGGGGCACACGCACCCGCATGGCTTTTGCCCGGCTTGGCGGCCGCCTCGGTCATCGCGCTGGCGGCCACGAGTTGGGTTCGAACCGGCGATTGGCGAACGACCGAGGCCGTGTGGACCCGCACCGTCGCCGCGACGCCGAATAACTCGATCGCTCATTACTGCCTGGCCCGCGTGTACGTGCAGCAAGGAAAAATCCCCGAGGCCACCGCCGAGTGCCGCCAGGCCGTGGCCCAATACACGATCGGCCGCCACATGATCGCCGAGGCCCACGTGCTGCTGGGCGAGTGTCTCGGTTCGCAAGGCAAGCCGGTCGAGGCCCTGCGAGAATTCCAGGATGCGGTACAGATCGATCCGCTCTCCGATCTGGCCCACTCCCGGCTGGCAATCGCGCTCATTCGCGGCGGCCGACTCGACGACGCGATCGCCGAATTTCGCGAGGCCGCGCGGCTCAATCCGGGCCAGCTCGATCACCGGATCGACTTGGCGAACGCCCTGCTGGCCAAACGCCAACTGGCCGAAGCCATCGAACTGTGCCGCGAGGTTTTGCAAATCGATCCGCATGCCCAGCGGGCCAAGATGGTGCTCGAGCAGGCCTTGTCCGCCGAACGCAAGACGCGTGGCGCGTCTCCGTAGGGCACGTTCTTTGCTGCGTCGCGCTTCACTCAACCGCCGCCCCGTTTACGTGAAGCACGCTTCCACCGCACGATCGCTCACCGATCTTCGCACGCCTCGACGGCCAGCCGAAAGAGCCGATCGATTTTGACTTTGTGCTCATGGCCGGTTTCGTCGCCGACCAGCCGGACCACGATCAGATCGAGACTGGGAACGATCAGCAGGTCGTTCTCGAACTTGCCGATTGCCGCGAACGCGTCGGAAGGCGTGCCGCGCCATTTCCCTTGCGCGTTGTTCCACCACAAGTAGCCGTAGTTTTTCTCCAAGTCTTGCGACGGCCGCGTGGCCCGGGCGAGCCAATCAGCCGGCACGATCTGCCGGTCTTTCCAGCGGCCGCGGCGCAGCACCAACAGGCCAAAGCGGCCCAGCCCCCGGGCCGTGATGTGCAGGCCCGAGTAGGGAAGCGGCAACCCGCCGGCCTCGTCCCACGTCCAATCGACCGGGCGAATGCCGATCGGCTTGAAGATTCGAGCGGCGACGAATTCGTCGAGCCGCTGGCCCGTCGCCCGCTCGAAGCAAGGAGAGAGCAGGGCCAGGCCGGTGTTGTTGTAATCCCATTTCTCCCCCGGATGAAAGTCGAGCGGCGCTTCGAGCATGGCGTAACGAAACGGATCGCCCACGCGGTCCAGCTTGTGGTTGTTGTACACCCCGCTCGTCATGCTCAGCAGTTGGCCGACCGCGATCGTCTTCTTTTCCGCCGGTGCCAACTCGGGCAGGAACTTGCCCAGCGGCGTCGTCAGGCTGAGTTTGCCTTTGGCGATCGCCATGCCGACGGCCGTGCTCGACACGCTCTTGGTCACCGAGAAGGCGAGCAGTGGCTCGTTCGCTCGCGCGCCGGCGAAATACCATTCGCCCACGATCCGGCCGTGGCGAATGACCAGCGCCGCCCGCGTTCCCGATTGCTCGTGCCACTTGCGGACCGCCTCGAGCCCGGCTTCGGACATTTGCACTTTGTCCGGCGGCGAAGTCTGCCAATCGGGCACCGGCCAGGCCAGCGGCTTAGTCGGGCTGCTGTCGGCGGCCAGCGCCGCGCACTCGCCAAACGCCAACACCGATAGAAAGAGCCGCGCTGCCAGGATCAGCACGCCCGCTATTGCCGCGGCGCGATCTCGCTTTGAGCCACCATGCTCGGTTCGATCCGTTCGCCCCCGCCGCGCGTGAACAGCGCCCGCAGCAGGTCGCCACGAATCGAACCCTTGAGGTCGCGGCTTTGCCCGTCGGCGAATAGCACGAGAAAATTGGCTTCGCCGTCGGTGATGCCGCGCTTGGGACTGGCCAGATCGACGGCCAGATCGTCGGGTCGGGTCCAAACGACGGCGTGCTCGGCGTCGGCCTCGACGGCCAAAATCGTCAGCGCCGTACCATCGGTGAACGACTTGGCGTTCCGCTTGCCAGGCTGCGGCGAAAAGCTCAGCTTTTCCCCCACCGCGGCCAGAAACCGCGTCTGCCCCGGGGCCGACTTGGCCGTGCGGTAGACGTCGGGCATTTCGTCGGCGAGCGGGCGATTGTGCGGGCTGTCCCATGCCTCATCGACGCGGAACCGCTGGAAAAGTTCCCGGCCACCGGGCAAGAAAGGCAAAATCGCTACGCGCCAGCTCAATAGCGGCCGGCCCGCCGCGTCGCGCATCGCCACGTCCGGAAATTGCTGCCGGGCGTCGTGAGCTTTGCGAAGCGCCTGGCCGATCTGCCTCAGTCGGTCGGCATCGGTCACTTTGGGCAGCGGCATCGGTGCCGGCACATCGGCGGCCACCCGCGCGGCATTGGCCCGCTCTTCGGCCGCGGCCGCCCGGTCACGATAGGCGGGATCGATCGCCGCGCACAGGTCGTCGGCATCGCCGCGGCCAAGCATGATCTGCGCCCGGCCCGACATCTTGCTCATCATCTTGGGCGCCGCCAGCACCTTGCCATCCATGACGATCGCCAGCCGCTTGCCGCGATTCTGCTGGCTGACCTCGGTCATCTTGGCCGCTCCGGCCGGAGTGAACTCGATGTTCACCGCCTGTCCGTGGCCGGTCACGACCACGACGTTCGCCTGGGCCACGTCGTCGCGCGTTAGGGCCGGCTCGGCGTGCAGATAAACCGTTTCGCCTTCGCGGCCTTCGATCTCGGCCGCGGTCAACCCTTCGGCCTCTTCGGCCTCGGCCACGTAGAAGCCGACTTTGGCCTGCGCCGGATCGGTCGCCGGCTTGTCCGCGTTCTGTTCGTCCTCGGCCGGCACGGCTTTCTTCGCGTCGGCCGTCGCTGCGGCGGGCGCGGGCTTCTCGTCGGCCTGGGCAGCGAGTGCAATCTGGGCGCTAACTGGCACCACGCAAAGCGTCAGCACCGCGATCGCCAGGAGTTCAATTTGTCGCACCAATCGTTTCATCGCACTTCCGGCCGGTTGCATTCCGTTCCGCGGGGTGAGGCCAAAGGTCTTCGCCGCCGTGCGGCGGAATTGGCAGAGGATTTGCCAATCGTAACGTTCGCGGCCGGCAAACACCACTATTCCCCGGGGACCTTTTCGCCCGGGGAGGCCCCCCTTTCGCGACGAGCATCCCCACGGCGTCCCCGCAGCGCCCCTCGCGGTGCCGGGCACACGGCGTCACGGTTTTTCGGCGGGTTTGCCCGGTGTATCTGCGCCGGCCGAATCCGTCGCTTCGTCGTCGCCGGAGTGGAAGGGGGGATTGGGCCGCCGCGGCCAGGCCCGGCCGCGAATGAGCAGTGTTTGATCGTCGTTCCGCTCGACCCGCAGCACCACCAGCTTGCCGTCGCCGGTTTCGAGCACCACCGCGGGCTGTGCGGCCATCCCAACCTCGGCCACGAATTCCTGCCAACTTTCGGACCAGGACTGCGGCTGCCGTTCGGCCGCCTGGTATTTGACCAAGTGCATGCTTTCCAGCGGCGCTGCCGCAAGGCGCTCGCGCAACGCGGCGAGCGGAACGCGATCGATCGCTTGCCACTCGAACTCATGCAGCGTGGCCAGGCGCGCCCCGTGCCGCGCCCGAATTTCGCCCGCCTGGACGTCGAAGCTCAAGTCTCCCTGCTTATTCTCTGCGAGCCAATTCGCGATCTCTTCTTCCTCCAGCCCCAACGGCGGCTCCAGCGTGTTATTGTCCGCCACGTCCAAGAGCACGTGCCGGCTGTCGGGCTTGTGGTCCCACCGCCACTCGACGTCCCATTCGTCGCTGGCCGGGGCAAAGTCGAAATCGTAGGTGCCATAGACGTGCATGCTGCGGGCCGCGAAACCCGGCGGCCAGCGCCGTTTCAGCTCGGCCGACCGCGTGTACACTGCGGCCAGGAACAATTGCTTGCGGGCGTTCTTTGGCGCCTCATCGCTCATCACGTGCCGGCGGAACGTTTCGAAATCTTCTTCCGACATCGGCTCGTCAAAAAACGGGTTGAGCGGATTGAAGAAACAATTCCGCTCCAGGCGTCTGGTCTCCGCCATCAGTTTGAGCGTGTCCGCCGACAGACCGGCCGGCAGCCGGGCCACGGCCACCTGTTCGAGGTAATGGATCATCCACAATCGCTGAATGAGAATCGCTTGCCGTTCGTCGGGCGTGAGATAGGCCCGGCGCTCGGTAGCCGTCCAAATTTGCCATTTCAGGGCGTCGAAGCGGGGCCGAAAGCGCAGGTAAGAATCGTCGTCGAAATTGCGCTGGACGAATTGGGTGATGGCCCTGGCGATCGCCGTGGCGTTCGATGCTTGCACCTGCATCCGCACGTGTTCTTCCAAATAACCGCGCAGCTCGCCGCGGAGCGCGTTCCGCGCTTCGGAATCCACGAACGCCGGACCGTAAAGCGACAGCGCCTCGGTGAACCGGCCGGAGAAAAACTCGGCCGCCTCGAACGGCGTCAGCGGCACTGCGCTCTTATCCTCCGCACCGGCTGGCGGTTCATCGCCGGTGGCCGGGATAGCCTTGCCCAGCCAGGCAGCCGCCAGGGCCAGCAGGATGAAATTTCTCGCGGTGCTCGACATCTCTCAATTTCTCGGTGGCACTGCGAAAAACCGAAAGTTCACGGTCCGGGGCCACCCTCCGGCGCCGGTCTGCCCGCCGCAGCTTCGGCCACCTGCAGGTCGCCGGCATGAAAGGGGGGATAGGGCGGGCGCGGCCACGTCCGGCCACGGACAAGC
>Ga0335075_10013006_pt1 | contig 12547 bp, 10 predicted proteins | sample Lox_Sample_24_FD_206723 | JGI IMG/M metagenome (GOLD analysis project Ga0335075, IMG submission 206723) | Soil microbial communities from Loxahatchee National Wildlife Refuge, Florida, United States - Lox_Sample_2.4 | ecosystem: Environmental > Terrestrial > Soil > Wetlands | place: USA... | reverse complement strand
GCCGAGGGCATAGGGGATCAACTGGCGTTGCTCGTCTTGCTCCGGGAGAAGGGAGTCAGCCGACGGCAGTTGCGGTCGTTCGCGGGGTTGTCGAACAACAGCCGTCGGATGATCCTGGACATGATCGGCAGCGCGGCCCGGATCGAGGGGCAACCCAGCGAATAATTGCAGTGCCCCACGGTGCTGATGCACGGTGGCGTTCATCTTCAGCAGCAGTGGTTGACACTCAAGTCACGGAAGGCCGGGTTAGCCCGTAGCAGCGAGAGGAGCCTGCCCCGCAGACTCGGCGGCGAGTATCCGCGCAGCCCGAGGCCGGGCTCTGCTGGTTGCTGCGGTGGCGTGCCGTTCGGCGGCCAGAATCTGGGGTGTTTCGGCTGGCGAGACGGGGCATCTAAACCCTGTGGGGGCGGACGGGAGGCGGCGTCGGCTTACCGAGGGACCACGGCGGCGCTATCCGCCGTTGTCGGAGCGGCAGCTAGATGTCCTGCGCTGGGTCGCCGACGGGTGCCCGGATCGTGAATGGCCGGATTTCACGCACAAGACGACCGCGTCTGCCCTTGCCGGGCGCGGCCTTGTCGTTGTCCGCCGCCGGGCCAAGCGGTGGGAAGCGGCGATCACCGACGACGGACGCTACTACCTGGAGCACGGCGTCTACCCGGGTCGGACGACGCATGTGCCACGGCCATCGGCTCGCCGTCGACAGCCTGTGCTGGATGTGACGGCAGAGCAGTTGCTGGCGGAAGTGGCGGCCGGTGGAGGATGCCTGACGCTCCGCGATCCGAGCGGTCGGCAAGGTCATCGCAGATGGCCTCGTCCCGGACGGGCGTGTTATCTCCCAGCGTGGGCGCTATAGCGGAGACCTCCGGATCTGGCTCGAGGACCTCAAGGATCAGCCGGACCAGCGGGCAGACCCGGTTATCCCGGTGCCGGACGACCTTGACGAAAGCCATGAGGCTGTAGCGCTTCTCCGTGACCGGCCAGAACTCCTGGATGTCTCTGACGAAGTCAGGCCACGGGCACTGCTCATTGCCCAGGCGATCGCCGCCGAGTGTGTTCGCCGAGCGTTCGGTTTCGGTCTGCGGCCGCGCGATGAGCCGTCTTTCCAGATCACGATCGGTGACGATATCTTCCCGTTCTCGTTGTCGGAGGAATACGAGAAACGTGAGGTGCCCGCCCCGGAGAAGCTAGCGGCGGTGAAGTACGCATGGCAGCGTGTTCCGGTAGAGGAACGTCAGGTACGGTCGGGGCGCTTGGTCCTGCGGCTTGAAATGGCCTATTGCTCGTCTTCGTGGGCGGACCGGAAGCGCTGGACGCTGCGGCACAGGTAGAGGCACGCAGGCGGCAAGAGGAAGAGCGTCGGCAGCGGCGGGATGACTGGGAAGCCGCGATCCAGGAAGCACATATCGCTTATGTCCAGCAGTTGAACCGCGAGCGCCTGAGCGCGCAATGCGATCAGTACGAGCAGGCCGGAAGCATCCGGGCTTACTGCGCGCAACTCGACAACCTCGCCGCAGAATGCCGGGATCTTGAACAGGCTGGCCTTGTCCGTCAATGGGCAGGGTGGGGCCGGGCAGAGGCCGACCGGATCGACCCGACCCGTGCCCCGGGGAGGCTCAGGTATGTTGTTCCGGCTGACATCAGCGAATCTGAATTGCAGGAGTTCATGCCGCCCGGCATGAGCGCGTGGAGACCGCCGGACTAGTCGGCGTCCTCATGCCTCTGCCGGAGCAGGTCGGCAGGAATCCCAAGCGTGTGTTCAAGGCGGGTTGCTTGTGCCGCTTGTCCGGCGGCTCGAAGTGCGTCGATGGCTTGCTGGGCGATCTCGCCGACCCGCTTGATCTCCTTGCGGAGTTCGGCCAGTTCATCGAAGCGTTCATTTGCCTCGATGCCGCACCAGGAGCGGAGGATTTCCCTGACTGGCCGGTAGCGCTCGTTGTCCCAGCTGGCGCAGAACTCGGGCTTGAAAAAACGGTCGTTGCTTCGCCGTCCTGTACGAGTCCAGTGTCCGTGGATCGCCTCGTGCGCTGCCTTCCGCTCCTCGTCCGCGACTCGCTGCAGGATAGGGTCCGGATTCTGGCGCGCAGCAGTTGCAGCGATGAATTCGGTGACTTCCCAGGGGGCGATAAGCTGGCCGTCTTCCATGAACGCCAGTGGATGCCCGGCTAGCTGCGTGTCCTTCAGTCCAAGCTGTCTGGCTAGGGCCGATGGGTCGCTGATGCGAACCGCGCCAGACTCCCGCCAGCCAACCTCCACCTGTTCCGGCTCAAACAGGGTCTCGATGACGTCGTCCGCCGCTCTGAACCAGGGATCGTCGTCTTGACAACCGGCTTTGCGGATCCGATCCCAGCGTTCTTCGTAAGCCCGGTAGTCCTCCACGCCATCCCACGGCACCTTCAGCCGAGTCGGCGGCACCCAGTCCTCCTTGCCCTCGAAGGACTCATCAACGAACCGGACGAGAACACGGGCCGGGCGCTTGACGCCATGCCGGATTACCTCAACTGCTACGAGCGGATCGAACAGTCGGGCGCGGTAAGCCCAAGTCTCACCTGGCGCGGGGTCCTTCTGGCCCGGGTCGACCACGGCAGATCCCTCCCCGGTGGATTGGCCGATGCCGCTGAAGCCTCACTATCGATAATGTAATCCAAAGATTGTTCATAGACGCATCGTTCACCGCTTTCAGCGTTGGCGGCGCTCCCTCTGCTGCTGTCAAAAGGCCGCTGGTCGGGTGTGTCGGCCTTTTGTTCGCGCCCGGCATGCACCTCTCGCCTGGGATACGGTCTGTCCTGTGGATCCACTGCCGTTGTTCGAGGCGGAGCTGGCAAGGCGCGGACTGCAAAACGCTGCTGGTCCGTCGGCTGGCCAGCGGATCGTCTGGCTGCCTGGGGCGCGGGTAGTGGTCACCCTGGACAACCTGGCTCGCGAGTTCACCGGCGGGAGCGACGACCCGGACATGGTCTCGCGCTTCACCGATCAGCTCATATCCGCAGTCCACCCGGCACCACTCGACGCGAGCAGGCTGTACTGGTGCCTCGAACCGAACGACTACCAGCACGCCGCCGACTACCGTGCCGGGGTCAGCCCGCAGCTGGACCGGGTCCTCGTCCACGCCAGCGACGACGGCGCCCTGACCCGGTGGGTTACCTCGCGTGCCCTTGGCGAGCTGGGGCTTTCCGCGGACGAGGCCGCCCGGCGGGGGTGGTCCAACCTGGATGCCGCACTGCGCCGGGCTGTCCCGCGCACCTACACCGCTCCCGGTGGCGCCACCCTGGTCAGTTTCGCCGCCGGAGTGCCGTCCAAGGCATCGCTGCTGCTGGCTCCGGCACTGCGCGAGATAGTCAGCAGCCTCACCGGCTGGCCGGTCCTGGCGGTCGCGCCCGACAGCGACTTCCTCTACGTCTGGAACGCCGCGCACCGCGAGCTCATCGCACGCCTGGGGCAGGCCGTCATCCGTGAGCACTCCCGCGCGCCGCACCCGCTGTCTACCGAGGTCTTCGAGATCAGCGACACCATCCGCGCGACCGGCAACTACCAGAACAGGACCAGCCCGCCAGCACTATGAGGCAGCCGCTAGGCCCACCGTGAGACACGCGGGGGCACTGAGATGGCAACGGCGTGCGACCGTAGTAATATATTCCTGCCGGACTTCGGGAGGCGGCACACCACCCGAAGCCGGATCCATCCAGATACCCCGCCAGATCGGAGAAATCTGCCATGGCCATCTCACGGATCATCGCCGGGACCGGGGTGGACCTGGCCGAGATCCTGGCCATCCAGGATGCGCACGCCAAGGAAGCCTGCGACCGTGAGTTCCCGGACTCGCCACGGCTGCGGACCTGCGAGCCCGCGCTCCGCAGCGCGTTCCTGGCCGGGCAGGACACAGGCAAGGCCGCCGGGCTCGAGAGCGAGTACGAGGCCCAGCATGACCTGGTGTTCGCCATGCTCTGATGCCTGAAACATGGCGTACGTAGCCCCGGGAGGCGTCCGGTCTCCCGGGGCTCTTACGTATCCAGGCATGCGTACGCAGCGGACGGCCGGCGACCCCGCCGCGGCGGGTGGCACACGCCGGCCGTCCTCGGGTTCCATCCGGACCCCGGAGCGGGATCTGCCTGACGGCGATCCCTGCTCATGCCCGATGATAAAGCGATGGCTGCGGTTCGGCCGGGTGGTGAGCTCCCGGCAGGGATGACGACCCTGCGGCGGTGGGCAGCCCGGCATGGCCGGACTTATGACTATGTCCGCCAGTTCTGGCGGACCCGCGAGGGATTCCCCGGACGGGAGGGGGAGTTGCCGTCTCGCGCTCGCAATGGCGGTGGGCCAGGCGAGCGATATTACGACGAGGCGGCCTTGGACCAGTGGCTCGCTGCACAAGCCGATCTGCAGCCGCCAGCCCGGATCGAGCCGTCCGCGCTCCGGGTCGATCCGGACGACCGGATCACGCTCGGCCGGTTCGCTGCCGTCCTTGGCAAGGCACGCAACACCGTCGCCCAGTACCGTGATCAGCCCGGTTTCCCGCAGCCCGACCCGGATGGCGCCTACCGGGCGAGGGACCTGATCGACTACTGGAACTCACGCCCTGGCCACCGCGGGCCCACACGCCGACGGTGAATGGATTCTCTGTGAGCGGCGTGCAGTGGAGACCGCGGGCCGTAGGAGGCGTTTGATGCTGCGACCGCCGCGATGCTCGTTGACGCGCGGGGTTGGCGGCTGGCGGAGATGCGTAAGCGGCGCGGGTGCCGCGGATCGAGCGCGGTGAAGCGTCCACGCAGGATGTGCTGGACCGGTTCGTCGCTGCGCTCGGCACGGATTATTTCGTCGTGAGGTGCCACAGGTAGATGTAGCTGCCGTCATCGGTGGCGAGGGTGTTTCCGTGCGGCGCGAAGGCGACTGAGTTAACCCCTTGGCCTCCCCGCCCGGTGAGGGTGGCGAAGCGCTCATCCGTGGTGGTATTCCACAGGTAAGTATTACCGTTGCCGTCGTCGCCGGTGGCAAGGGCGTATCCGTTTGATGCCCAGGCGACCGAGTTGACGCCGCCCTTGCCCGGGTTGGGGAGGATGGCGGTGACCGTGTCCGTGCTGGTGCTCCACAGGTATGTATTACCGATCTGGTCGCCGACGGCGAGAGTCTGCCCATCTGGCGAGTAGTCGACTGAGACTACGCACTGGCCTCTGGGGTCTTTGAGGGTAGCAATGAGCTTGCCCCCGGTGGTGTTCCATAGGTAGGTATTAGCATGGTTATTGTCGGCGGTGGCGAAGGTGCCTCCGTCCGGTGCCCAGGCGATCGAGTTGACTTGCCCCCCTCCTGGGTTGTTGACGGTGAGCAATGGCTTTTCCGTGGTGGTGTTCCATAGGTAAGTGGCGCCGTTCTGGTCGCCGGCAGCGAGGATCTGCCCGTCCGGTGAGTAGGCGAGCGCGACCACGGCCGAGGTTCCTGGCTTGGTGAGGGTGGCTGTGACCTCGTCTGTCGTGGTGTTCCACAGGTAGACAGCGCCGGTCTGGTCGCCGACGGCGATGATCTGCCCGCCCGGTGAGTACGCGACCGAGTACACGCCCCCGCTTGGGCCTCCCGGATTGGTGAGGGGGGCACTGGGCGTGCGGGTAGCGATACTCCACAGGTAAGTCGTACCGTTGCTGAAGCCGGAACTCCAGCCGCCGGAGGCTAGGTACTGCCCATCATCGCTAAAGGCCACCTTGTTGATAGCTAGATTGCCGGGTGTCTGGAGGCTGGTTATCAACGAGACTGTCATCGGTTCTGAAAGCGGTGGGTTGTCCTTAGCTGTCGTGGGTGCCGGTTGCCTTGGGCTGTTCGTCGGTGTCGTGGTGTGGGACGGGTGACTCGTCGGCGTTCCGGTTGCCAGCGCGCCGCTCGTCGGTGCCAGGAGTGCCGGGCTGTCCTTGGCCGTCGTGGTGTGGGACGGGTCGCTCACCGGTCTTTCCGTTGCGCTCCTGACGAGGACCGGGACGGCAATCGCTCCGGCCACGACCGCGAGAGCGGCGGCAGCGAGCGCGACAGTTCTGCGATGCTGGAGGCGGTTACGCAGGCCGGGCCGCCGTCGCGCTGGGGATGGCCCCGGCGCGGTGATCACGCGCAGGTCCCTGAGCACCCTGTCCGCGGAGGGGCGGGTGCCCGGGGTTTTGCGGAGAGCGGCGAGGATGACGGGGCGGAGTGGGTCAGGCATGTCGGCGAGGTCGGGCTCGTCCTCGATGATCTCCCAGAGAGTGCCTAGCCGGGATTTCCCTCCGAACGGCTGGTGGCCGGTCGTGGCGTAGACCATCGTGCTCGCCCAGGAGAAGATGTCCGACGCGGAGGTGAGCTTCTCGTGCTGTACCTGCTCCGGCGAACAGTAGGCGGGTGTCCCGGTGCGAAGCCTCTCCGCGTCGCGGTCCGAGCCAGAGGCGGCAGGGCTGGCGACGCCGAAGTCGACGACCTTCGGTCCGGTGCCGGACAGGATCACGTTGGATGGCGTCAGGTCGCGGTGGACGATCCCTGCGCGGTGGATGGCGGCAAGGGCGGCGGCTGTTCCGGTGCCGAGTTCCAGCGCCTGCTCCAACGGCAGCGAACCGTCCTGGGACACTTTCTCAAGGAGGGTCGGACCGTCGGCAAACTCGGTTACCAGGTACGGTGGCCATGCATCTGTAGCCGCCTCGATGACACGCGCGACGGACGGGTCCTGGACCCGTTGCGCGCTGTCGGCCTCTTCGGCGAATCGCCGCCGGAAGTCTGGGTCCCCCGCGTACTCGGGCCGGATTACCTTGAGGGCGCGGTCATGACCGTGGCCATCTGTGACCAGGTAGACGATGCCCATCGAACCTTCCCCCAGACGTCGCAGCACCTTATAGGACCCGATGGAACGCGGATCTCCAGGTGGGTCGGCCTCGCGAGTGGCCGCGGATCGCCGGGTCTCGGGGGCATTGGCGTGTCCGGCCTCTATCGCGTGCTCGGCCCGAGCAGTGACCTGGGCTTGCGCCGTGTGCTGTGGCGGCGTGTGCTCGGTGTGTTCGACATAAAGCGGGGTCGCCAGCACCATCGCGACTCCGGACGGGCCCTTGTCCGTGCCGTCGTTCGGGTCGTGGCGCGCGAGGATCCGCGCGAGGAACCGCACTGGCTGCGGCATAGCGCCGACCTGCCGTGCCGAGGTCTCCAGGTCATGCCAGAACCGCTCAGGCTGACCGTTACCTGACACCGCCTCCCTGATGGTGGACGCGTACGAACCTGTCTGCTCTTCGGACGCGGGGTATCCGAGCACATTGCTTACCGACCCGCCCAACGTCACCAGGACAGACCCCGCCTGGCCGCGGAACTCACCGCAGAAGAGCACGGTCCTGCCGTCCTGCAGGGGTTTCCAGCCCATCTCCGCCTCACCCGCGATCCAGTCGCGGCCGGAAGCGATATCGCCTACTGGAAGGCGCTGCCGGATGTAGCGCTCCGCGACGGTGAGCCGCGCGACCCGACTCCGGTTTCGCAGCGAGCGGTCGACCGAGGTGCTTGACAGCGTCAGGCTGAGCAGCTTGAGGTCAATCTTGAGTTCTGTCGCGATGGATCGGCGGGTCTGCTCGTCAATGGTGTCGAGGATCTGGGCGAGCTTCAGCTCGGACAAATACACCAAAGACCGCAGAGGATGCTTATCGTTCCCCTGAACCACAGTAGTAGGCTCCCCGGAAATGACCGTCAACGGTAAGAATTCGCACTATAACGGCTCCGCTCTGCGCGACCGGCGGTGTTAGAGGAATCGTCACATCGGGCTTGCGCCACGGGACGGCAATTTCTATTGGCCGATCATGGTCGTATTGGTCCACCGCTGGGAGCTGTCGGCCACCCGTGGCCATGACGCAGGAGCGCAATCACGACACAGAAGCCACACAGAGAGCAGGGTATGTGATCAGGTGGCCTGACCACTTTTTCGGGCGGGATAGAGGTAGGCTTCCACGGCTCTAGAGGTTACTGTGGTTAATGAGACCAAGGGGGCAGTGACTATGAACGATCAGGGTACCCGTCATACGATCCCATCCGCAGCCAACGGCGCTGTCCGGCTCCGCCGGGTAGACGGTGGCCGTCGGCATGCGATCAAGGTCAAGCTAGACGAGGGGTCCGGGCGTCATTGGCCGCTGAACTGACCGGCCTTCGGCGCTTGACCGCGAACCTGGCTAACAACATCAACCAGATCGCCCGGGTCCTCAACTCCGGCGGTGTACCCGATAGCAGTATCCCCGCGACGGCGGATGCGGTGCGCCGCGCGACAGCCCGGATCGATTCCGTCCTGGCCGGATTGGCCGCGGATCCGTCCGGCCGTCCAACGGTACGCCCCACTTTCCCATCCGCAGGTCACGGATCATCCGCGCCGGCACCCCGGATCGTCCCCGAGCCGCCGAAGTGATCGCTCAGGTCTACCGCGCGACTCGATGCCAGACCTGGTGAGCTACCTGTTCGGCCCGGGCCGCTGCAACGAGCACGTCAATCAGCACCTGGTGGCCGGGTACGCGGACGCGGTCTTCACCGCTGACAGCAGGTTGTGGCAGGACGAGCCCGGCAAGCTTCGTTCTGTCCGCAAGGAGGCCCGTGAGCTGGGCTGGCAGGTCGACTATCCGCGTTCGCGCTGGCAGGCGGACGTTTCGCGCGGTCACGTGTGGCACTGCTCCCTCTCCCTCAAAGCCGAAGAAGGTCCGCTGACCGACGCCCAGTGGACCCAGGCAGCGCACGCCCTAGTCGACACGCTCGGCTTCTCCAACGCCCAAGGGAAGGCTCCGTGCCGGTGGATCGCGGTCCGGCACGGCCTGTCCAAGGACGGCAACGATCACATCCATGTCGCGGTGAGCCTGGTCCGCGAGGATGGCACCAAGGCGAGCACGTGGAACGACTACCGCAAAGCCGGAAAGGTCTGCGAAGAGCTGGAGTGCCGTTTCGGCCTGGAGCACGTGCCGGGCCGGAGCACGCACCGGAGCGTTCCGGAACCCAGCCGGAAGGACCGGGAGATCTACGCCGCCCGCGGTGACCCGGAACCGCTCCGGGTCCGCCTCGAGCGCACCGTGCGCGGCTGTGCGGCCGCCGCCAGATCCGAAGCACACTTCATCGCCCTGGCCCGTGCGAACGGGTTGCTCATCCGGCCCAGGTACGCCGACGACCCCGGCCCGCGAACGGTCGCCGGATACGCCGTCGCGGCTCGTGATGGGCGTCAGGCGTTCAGCCGTAAGACCGGGACGACGGGCCCGGTATGGTTCGGCGGTGGCAAGCTGGCCAGTGACCTGACCCTGCCCGCGCTGCGGCGCCGCTGGGAAACGCCGGGGCGGAGCGTGTCAGCGGTCCGGGCCGAGGCCCTGGCGGCCTGGTCGGCTGCCGCCAGCCTCGATAACCCGCCCGGCACCACAGCGCCCCACCCAGAGCCCGCCGGGCCCGGCCCGGTCCCGATCGATGCACCCGCCGCCGCGGACCTGCTGGCCGCCGCGGCGACCGCGTGCGAGCCCGGCGCTCCCGGTCCGCTGTCGCAGGCCGCCCGGCACATGGCCCGCGCAGCCCAGCACGTAACTCCGGCCCCGCGCCGCCCCGAGACCGCCGCCGTGATCAGCGAGATGGCTGGCACTTTCCTTGCTGTCACCCAAGCCGACGCGCTCACCCTGGTCAGTGAAGTCGCGTTGCTGGTCGAAGCCGTCGCCACCACCACGCTCTCCCGTGACGCCACCCAGGCCAGCATGCTTGTCGCCACCCTGGCGCAGGCCGCCGACCAGCAGGCCAGCGACACCCTCGCCACTCTCCCCGTCAGGAGGATCCACACGAAGGAGGACGCGATGTCCGAGCCGACGCATGAAGAGGAATTCCTCGCCCAGCTGACCACGGCCGGTGTCCTGGCTGCCCGGCTGGCCCGCGCCGCCATTGGCCAGTCGCCGGGAGTGCCCGCTGACGTCAAGGCACTCCGGGCTGCCGGGTACACCGAGACCACCCCGTTCGACGCGCATCTGCGCCGTGCGCTGGGCGAGCAGCGCTGGGCGTGGTATACCGCCGACCCGGCCAGGATCGTGTGCGCCGCCGCGATCACGAACGCCGCCCGGGCCGGGCACGATGTTCCGGCCCTGCTCACCCGGGTCTGCCAGCGGCGCGCGTGGGAAGACGACCAGACATCCCCGGCCCGTTCGATCGCCCGGGTCCTGGACTACCGCATCAAGCGAGAGATGTCCCGCCGTACCCCGGCTGTCTCGCCGCACAGCTCAGGCAAATATCTGGGCAGAATGGACGGTGGTATCAGCGCGCCGTCTGGTGTCACCGCCCCCGGCCCGCGCCGCCCTCCCGAGGACACCCGCCCGCAGCCCATGCCCGTGACCCCGTGGGACGAGCAGTTGCAGGACCTGCTCGGCCAGGACCGGTGGAACGAGTACGCTGCCGACGAACGCCGCCGCGACATCGCCGCGCGCCTGACCGAGGCCGCCGCTGACGGCCACGACATCGGCGCGCTCCTGACCAAGGCGGTCACCTGCCGGGACTGGGAAGACGACCCGGTGTCGCCGTCCCGCCGCGTCGCCGGCGTGCTGAACTACCGAGTCCAGGGCCTGATCGCTAACGGCGGATTCCAGACCACAGGGCAGCACACTCAGCTACCATCCGAGGTCGCGCAGGCAGTCAGCCGTTCCACCGCACCTGCCCGTGACCAATCGCACCCTGCACACCCCGCCGCCGAGGCGCCGCCCAGGCCGCGCACCACCCAGCCGCAGTCCGATCGAGGCCGCGGATAACCCTGAACTGGAGGAACACGATGTCGGACCCATCGGCAGAGCCGAGCCTGACCCCGCTGGACCTGCTGGCCCGCCAGCAGGAGGCCATCGAGCAGCTCTCCGCGACCGTCGCGCTGCACCAACGGCAGATCGAGGCCCTTTGGCGCCGCATCCAGGACCTGGAAGGCGTCCCCTTCCCCGACACCGAACCGCCAGAACAATGACCGACAACGACCGCAACCGCCCGGCCGCGGTCAACATCCTGGCGGACTGGCACCAGCCGCTTGCCGACACCAGACAGGCCGCCGATCTTGACGCGCGGACCGCTGTCGTCGTTGCCGGCACGGCGGCACACCTTGGCCGCGCACAGACCACCGACGCGGTCCTCCATCCGCTCCGTCCGGTCCGCGATCCCGAGCTCGTCCAGATCCATGCCGAAGCCGGCCGGTTCTACCAGGCCTGCCTGGCCGGCAGCTGGGTGCCCGGCTACCTCGCCGATCGCGGCTTGGACGCCGCGCTGTTGCCCAGCTCGCCGTGGAAGATCGGCTACGCGCCGGCCAACTGGACCATCCTCACCGAGCACCTGCGCGGCCTCGGCCATTGTGACGCCGCCCTGCTCTGCTCAGGCCTGGTCGTCACCGGCAGGAACGGCCAGCTCCGTGATCATTTCCACGACCGGTTGATGATTCCGTTGCGCGCCGAAGACGGTTATGTCGTCGGCTTCATCGGCCGTCGCCACCCCGATGCTGGTGATGACCATGGCCCGAAGTACCTGAACTCGCCCGACACCGAGATCTTCACCAAAGGCCACGTCCTGGCCGGCCTGGCTGAAGGCCGCCGTCGGCTCGCCAGCGGGGCCAGGCCGGTCCTGGTCGAGGGGCCACTCGACGCGATCGCGGTCAGCATCGCCGCCCCCGGCCAGTACGTCGGCATCGCCCCATGCGGTACCGCGCTGACCGGCGAGCAGGTCGCCGCCCTCACCCGCACCATCCCGCTCGCCGACCGCGGTCTCCAGGTCGCATTCGACGGCGACACCGCCGGGCGCAACGCCGCTGTCCGCGCCTACTCCCTCCTGGCTCCCGTCACCAGCAACCTGACCACCGTCGCTTTCCCCGACGGCGCCGACCCGGCGTCGGTACTACAGGCAGGGGGACCGCGTGCACTGTGCGGCGCGCTCACCGGCATCGTTCGCCCGCTCGCCGACCTGGTGATCGACAGCCGGATCAGCGATTGGGCTCATGGCCGGGACCTGGTGTTCGCCGAACTGCAGATCGGCGCGCTCCGCGCCGCTGCTACCGTCATCGCGACCATGCCGCCCGACCAGGCCGGCCCTCAGTCCGCACGCTTGTCCACGCTGTTCGCCGAACGCTATGGCTGGAAACCCCAGGAAGTCACCGCCGTCATCATCGACACGATCGAACGCCACTACCTGGCCGGCACGCCACCCATCGCGCCATCCCCGTGGGCCGTCGTCGCCCGCGCTACCGCACCACCACGACAGCGACCGCCGGTCGACGGTGCAGCAAATGACTCGCCGCCACGACTGCGAGTTGCCGCATCACGGTCGGCGCAGCGAGAGGCATAGCGCTACGTGCCTGGCTTCCGTTCCGTCAGCCACTGGTCAGCAATCCGGCGGGCATCGGTGAGTAGTTCATCGACATCGGCCTCGCTCGACAACTCCGTCTCCGCAAGGCCGTCCAGCAACGCGATGATGGCTCGCAGCCGAGGTTCCAGTTCAAGGGGATGCGTCACGTTCTGGCCGAGTGAATAGCGAAGAACGTCCTCGCCGACGACAGGATCGAAGTCGAACTCGTCGCCGTCAGTCAGCCGTGACACGCGAACTGAGGCGACAT
>Ga0335075_10013005_pt1 | contig 12548 bp, 10 predicted proteins | sample Lox_Sample_24_FD_206723 | JGI IMG/M metagenome (GOLD analysis project Ga0335075, IMG submission 206723) | Soil microbial communities from Loxahatchee National Wildlife Refuge, Florida, United States - Lox_Sample_2.4 | ecosystem: Environmental > Terrestrial > Soil > Wetlands | place: USA... | reverse complement strand
GCCACCTCGACCGACTCGGCGGCGCAGGGACGCCAGAGCACCGCGCCGGCGGCCCAAACGATCTTCCCGCTCACGCTCGGGTCATCCGACCAGGTCTGAGCCGGCAATGTAACCCCCGCAAGTCAACTCGAACCTTCGCCCTGATGGACATCGTCGTTATCGTCCAGCTGGCCTCAGCTGCTCCGGTGTTGCTCCATCAGCGACACTTGGTGGTCGCGAACCGTGTGGCCCGCGTGTGGCGATGCCGTCCACTGTGCTTCCGCGCCGAGTTCCCAGCAGCGCGTGGCAGGATCCAGCGCCGACTCGAAGATGTCGTTCAGCTGTGCGGTCAGTCGCGGGTCTTTCACCTGAGCCAGCACTTCGACCCGCCGATCGAGGTTGCGGTGCATCATGTCGGCACTGCCGATCCAGAACTCGTCGATCGCGTTGAAATGCAGGATCCGCGAGTGCTCCAGGAATCGGCCCAGAATTGAGCGCACGGAAATATTTTCGGAGAAGCCCTCGACACCGGGGCGCAACGCACAAATTCCGCGCACGACCACCTGAACCCGCACGCCTGCTTGCGATGCGCGATAGAGCGCGTCGATGACCTGCTCGTCGACGACCGCGTTCATCTTGAGCCTGATTCGCCCGTTACCGGATTCCTGGTGAGCGGCGATCTCGCGCTCGACGCGTTCGATGATGCCGGAGCGAATACCGTGCGGTGCGACCAAAAGGTTGCGGTAGGACAGCTTGCGCGAATAGCCGGTCAGCGAGTTGAACAGGTCGGTCAGGTCCGCACCGATGTCGGGGTCGGCGGTCAACAGGCCGATGTCCTCGTAGAGCCGGGCGGTCTTGCTGTTGTAGTTGCCGGTCCCGATATGGCAGTAGCGCCGGATCGCCGGGCCTTCACGGCGCACCACCAGGCATGTCTTGCAATGCGTTTTCAAGCCCACGAGGCCGTAGGCCACGTGCACTCCGGCCTGCTCTAGTGTGCGGGCCCATTTGATGTTGGCCTGCTCGTCGAATCGTGCCTTGATTTCGACCAAAGCCACCACTTGCTTGCCGGCTGCCGCGGCTTCGATGAGGGACCGCACGATCGGTGAATCACCGGAGGTGCGGTACAGCGTTTGTTTGATCGCCAGCACGTTGGGGTCGGCGGCCGCCAGCTCGATAAATCGTTGCGTGCTGGTGGAGAACGAGTCATAGGGGTGATGTACCAACACGTCACCCTCGCGCAGCGTCGCGAAAATGCTCTTCGGCGTTTCCCGGTCGGCGAACGCGGAATTGGTGGCCGGAACGAATGCGGGATCCTTCAGTGCCGGCCGGTCGACGCCGTAAATCTGCCACAGCGACGAAAGATCAAGCAGCCCGGGCACTTGGATGACGTCGCCGGGATGCACGTCGAGTTCACGCAGCAGCAGCTCCAACATGTGCTCGGTCATGTCGTCGGCCACCTCGAGGCGCACCGGCGACCCGAAACGTCGACGCGCCAATTCGCGCTCGAGCGCCTGCAGCAGATCTTCGTCGCGGTCCTCTTCGACCTCGAAATCGGCGTTGCGGGTAATGCGGAACGCGTGGTGCTCGACGATCTCCAACCCCGGGAACAGTGTCGGCAGGAAGGCCGCGATGAGTTCCTCCGTCGGTAGGAAGCGGACTTCTTCCTTAACCGTCGACCCCTCTGCGCCCTGCCGCACGTCGAGCTCAACGAAACGATCGACGTTGTTGGGCACCTTGACTCGGGCGAAGTGCTGACCGCCGTCCTCGGGCTGCCTGACCGTGACCGCGAGATTCAGGCTCAAGCCGCTGACGAAGGGAAACGGGTGGGCCGGATCGACGGCCAGCGGAGTCAGGACGGGGAACACTTGCTCGTTGAAGTACGTCGCCAGCCGCTCGCGCTCCGACTCGTCCACATCGGCCCACGTGACGACGTGGATGCCTTCCTCGGCCAACCCGGGCCCCACCGAATCGAGGAACACCCGTGCGTGCCGGGTGGCGATCTGCTGGGTCCGCTCGCCGATGCGACGCAGTTGCTCGCGCGGGGTCAAGCCGTCCGCGGAGCGCACCGAGAGGCCCATCTCGTCGCGTCGCTTGAGGCCGGCGACGCGAACCATGTAGAACTCGTCGAGGTTGGAGGCGAAGATCGCCAGAAATTTTGCCCGCTCCAGCAACGGCAGTGAGGTGTCGGCGGCCAGCGCCAGAACCCGTGCGTTGAAGTCCAGCCAGCTCAGCTCGCGGTTCAGGTAGCGGTGTTCGGGAAGTTCGTCCTCCACGAAGGCCGCAGTCGCAGCGGGCGGTGCGGCGGGCGGTGGACCGTCCGGCCGCCACGCCGGTCCGTCGGACCGCGCCTCGGCTGAGGTGGTCGTCACTGCTGCCTCGCTGCTCTCCCGGGCTTCGATTTGGGTCACCCTTGCGATCATTCCCCATCATCGGGCGGTGCTGCTACCCACCGGCGGACGTCCATTCGCCGTTGAGGAGCCGTTTACCTCTCGTTACCGGGGGGCGTTCGGTCGGGTTGTCGTGACAGCCCGGCCAGTCGCCGGCCCGATCCCCAGACGGCGCGCAACCGCCAGGTCATCGGGTGTGTCGATATCGCAGCGCAATCCCGGCCACGCCCCGGTGAGCTCGACGGCGCCCGAACGGCGGTGCTGCGCGCAGGAATCGGGCCCGAACCTTGGGTCGAGCGCGGTGCCGAATGCACACAGCGCCGCGGTGCCGGTGCCGAGCCGGTCGGCGACGAAACTACGTTCGTGGTGACGTGCCGCGGCGATCGCCTCGGCGAGTTCCTGGGTCTGCAGCGCCGGTAGATCCCCTTGCAGCACAAGGATATTGGATACCGAGTGGGCCACCACCTGCTCGGCTGCGGTGATGGCGTTGTTCAGCGGGTCAGGGTGGCCTGCTGGCGTGGGATCGGGCAACACCTCAGCGCCGAGTTGGCGCGCCGCGGCCGCCGCGGCGCCGTCGGGAGTGATGACGGTGATGCGGCGTACGGACCCGACCCGGGCCGCGGCGGTGAGAGTGTCCACCAGCATGGCCAGCACCACGTTCTCTCGCGTCTGCGCGGAGAACACCGGTGCGAGCCTGGTCTTGGCTGCGGCCAGTCGCTTGACCGCGACGATCAAACCGACATCGCCGCCGGCGTCGGCTCGGCCGCTCATAAAACCATCCTGCCAGTGCCGAGGTTCATCTCCGCTTAGGCTCCTGGGCTGGGCTACGGTTGAGCGCCGACGATTCGACGAGATGGGAACGAAACACGACCATGGCCAGCACGACAGCGGTGATGGGGGCCGGCGCCTGGGGCACGGCGCTGGCCAAGTTGCTTGCCGACGCCGGTAGCGAGGTGACCCTGTGGGCACGCCGATCCGACCTCGCCGCGGAAATCAACGCCGGCTGTCACAACCCCGACTACTTGCCTGGCGTGCAGTTGCCGCCGGGGATCCGGGCCACCGGCGACGCGGAAGAAGCGCTGAGCGGGGCGACGACCGTGCTGCTGGCGGTGCCGGCGCAGACGCTGCGAACAAATCTCGAACAGTGGAAGAGCCTGTTCGCCCGGGGCGCGACGCTGGTCAGCACCGCCAAGGGCATCGAATTGGACACGCTGATGCGGATGAGCCAGGTCATCGTTTCCGTGACCGGTGTCGACGCGTCACAGGTCGCGGTGATTTCCGGGCCGAACTTGGCCAGTGAGATCGCCGACGAGCAACCCGCTGCCACCGTCATCGCGTGTAGCGATTCCGGTCGCGCGGTGGCCGTGCAGCGGATGCTGAACACCGGATACTTCCGGCCGTACACCAACGCCGACGTGATCGGCACCGAGATCGGCGGTGCGTGCAAGAACGTCATCGCGCTGGCCTGTGGAATGGCGGCCGGGGTGGGGCTGGGTGAAAACACCGCGGCGGCGATCATCACCCGCGGCCTGGCCGAGATCATGCGGTTCGGGATCGCAGTCGGGGCCAAAGGCACCACCCTGGCTGGTCTGGCCGGGGTCGGCGATCTGGTGGCCACCTGCACCTCACCCCGCTCGCGTAACCGCACCTTCGGCGAATCTCTCGGGCGGGGTAACACGCTGGAGTCGGCGCTCGAGGCCAGCGGCGGCCACGTCGTCGAGGGCGTGACGTCGTGCGAATCGGTGCTGGCGCTGGCCGCGAGTTACGACGTCGAGATGCCGTTGACCGACGCAGTGCACCGGGTCTGTCACAAGGGCCTGTCAGTGGACCAGGCGGTGGTTCTGCTGTTGGGACGCAGCACCAAGCCGGAATGAGACTCGCGGCGGGTACAGCGGAGCTAACGTCGCGGTAACCAGCACCGGAGCATCCAGACGGTAGCCTCTTTAGGTTGTGAGTGCCCGCCTGCCCGCCAAGACGACCGATCGCGGCCGCGTCCGCGTCGCCGTCGTGTTCGGGGGACGCAGCAACGAGCACGCCATCTCGTGTGTCTCGGCGGGCAGCATCTTGCGCAATCTCGATCCGGAGCACTTCGACGTGGTCGCCGTCGGCATCACCCCGGACGGCTCGTGGGTGCTGACCGACGGGAACCCGGACGCGCTGGCGATCACCAACCGGCAGTTGCCAGGCGTGAGCCCCGAATCGGGCACCGAGCTGGCGTTGGCTGCCGATCCGCAACGGGCCGGTCAGCTGGTATCACTGTCGCCCGGCGGGGCGGAGGTGCTGGCATCCGTCGACGTGGTCTTTCCGGTCCTGCACGGACCCTACGGGGAAGACGGCACCATCCAGGGCCTGCTCGAACTCGCCGGCGTGCCCTACGTCGGCGCCGGGGTACTGGCCAGCGCGGCGGGGATGGACAAAGAGTTCACCAAGAAATTGCTTGTCGCCGAAGGACTCCCGGTTGGCGCCTATGAAGTGCTGCGGCCGTCGCAGCCGACGCTGGACAGCGGGCCGCGCGAACGGCTCGGGCTTCCGGTCTTCGTCAAACCCGCGCGCGGCGGCTCGTCGATCGGCGTCAGCCGGGTGACCAGCTGGGACGAGCTGCCGGCGGCCGTCGCCCATGCACGCCGGCACGATCCGAAGGTGATCGTCGAAGCTGCGGTGGTCGGTCGCGAATTGGAATGCGGGGTGCTCGAATTCCCTGATGGCACACTGCAGGCCAGCACTGTCGGCGAGATCCGGGTGGCGGGTGTGCGCGGACGTGAAGACTCCTTTTATGACTTCGCGACCAAATACCTCGACGACGCCGCCGAACTCGATGTGCCCGCCAAGGTCGACGACGACGTGAGCGCCGCGGTGCGGGCGTTGGCGATCCGGGCGTTCAGGGCGATCGACTGCCAGGGCTTGGCCCGGGTCGACTTCTTCCTGACCGATGACGGGCCAATCATCAACGAGGTCAACACCATGCCCGGGTTCACGACGATCTCGATGTACCCGCGGATGTGGGCGGCCAGCGGCGTGGATTATCCGACGCTGGTGGCGACCATGGTTGAAACGGCGCTCTCGCGCGGGACGGGTCTGCGCTAGCGCGCGAGTGTGGGCTCGATGCACGCTGCACGGCCTCGCACCGTGACACAACGCCACACTCAGCCAGTGATCAGCCGGCCGGCGCTGGGCTGATCGGCACTGCCGGCATCGTGTGGTCGATCAGCTCGGAGAGTTGCTGGATCGGCGTCGGGCCAGACCCCGACGGCAACGTGAGCGCCACATAGACCGGTCGGTCGACCGTGTACCAGGTCGAGCGGTCACCTTGGTGGGCCTCGAACCACTGCACCCGGTCGACAAGCTGGATCGGCGAACCGACCGCGAAGTCTGTCGGACGGTCGAGGCCGCACCGCAGCACCACCGGGTCGCTGTCGCTTGCGGTCCGCCAGGCGGCGGTGGCAGGCGGGGCGGGCTGTGCGATCGGGGCGCGCTGATAGTCGCCGAGTCGCGGCGGCAGGGCGTCCAGCAGCGCTCGGCATGCCGGCTCCTGTGCATGGGGAGCGGGGACAGTCGGGATGGTCGCCGGTTGCAGCGGCGGGTGGCGGGTCGCCGCAATCGCCAGAACGACGCCGACGACACCGACCGCCAGCACCAGTGCGGCGATCAGCACCGCCCGCGGTGGCCCGTCCGACTCCGTCATTGCCTCACCTTCCGCTGACCCGGCTTAGACTCCCGAAGTCAGCGGACAAGAACCTACCGGAGGTGGTGTGGGCAGCGGCGACTCTGATCCCACGCTGGGCGACGTCGGCGAATTCGGCGTCATCGAGGGGCTGATTCGGGATCGGCGCCAGCCGGACACGGTCGCTGTCGGACCGGGTGACGACGCGGCTGTGCTGCTGGCCGCCGACGGCCGTGTCGTGGTGTCGACGGACATGCTGGTCGAGGGCCGGCACTTCCGGCTGGACTGGTCGACGCCGCACGACGTCGGCCGTAAAGCCGTCGCCCAGAACGCCGCCGACATCGAAGCGATGGGCGGACGGGCCACCGCGTTCGTCGTCGGCTTCGGCGCACCGCCCGAAACGTCGTCCGCACAGGTTAGGGCGCTGGCAGACGGAATGTGGGACGAGGCCGCTCGGATCGGCGCCGGCGTCGTCGGCGGAGATCTGGTCAGCAGCCCGCTGTGGGTGGTGTCGATGACTGTGCTGGGCGATCTGGCCGGCCGACCGCCGGTGTTGCGGTCGGGGGCGCGGCCCGGCTCCGCGATTGCCGTCGCCGGCCAGCTGGGATACTCGGCTGCAGGATATGCACTGTGGCACAACGGAGTTGAGGGTTTCGACGATTTGCGACATCGCCACATCGTCCCGCAACCCCCTTACCGACAGGGTCGCGTGGCTGCCGATGCCGGCGCGCAGGCGATGATCGACATCTCCGACGGACTGATCGGCGACCTGCGACACCTGGCCGAGGCATCCGGGGTGGGCATCGACGTGAGCACCCAAGCGCTGAGCGCCGATCGAGAAGCACTGCTGGGTGCCGCCGAGGCCACCGGGGCCGACGCGTGGACGTGGCTGCTCGCCGGGGGAGAGGACCATGCCCTGGTCGCGGCGTTTGCCGGGCCGGTTCCCGCGGGGTGGCGGGTGATCGGCCGGGTGCTCGACGGGCCGGCGCGGGTGCTCGTCGACGGCGCAGAGTGGCTCGGATACCCGGGCTGGCAGTCCTTCGCGCCCGGTGACGATGCGGGCCGCTGAGCCGGCCGAGAAGAGGGCGGACGATTCGGTGGTTAGGGTGACCCGATGACCGTGTGTGCGCAGGGGCCGGCGTGACCGCACGGCCGCTGCACGAACTCGTCGATAACGGCTGGGCGGCCGCACTCGACCCCGTCGGTGACCAGGTGGCCAAGATGGGCCAATTCCTGCGCGCGGAGATCGCAGCAGGCCGGGGCTACCTGCCGGCTGGTCCGAACGTGTTGCGCGCCTTCACTTTTCCCTTCGATCAGGTGCGGGTCCTGATCGTCGGCCAGGACCCGTACCCGACGCCCGGCCACGCCGTCGGCCTGAGCTTCTCGGTGGCCGCAGCTGTGCGGCCGCTGCCCCGAAGTCTGGAGAACATCTTCGCCGAATATGCCAGTGACTTGGGCTATCCGGCGCCCTCCTGCGGCGACCTCACACCGTGGGCGCAGCGTGGGGTACTGCTGCTCAACCGCGTGCTCACCGTTCGGCCGGGCAACCCGGCATCGCACCGCGGCAAGGGCTGGGAGGCCGTCACCGAGTGCGCGATACGAGCTCTGGTCGATCGCCGGCAGCCGATGGTGGCGATTTTGTGGGGCCGCGACGCCTCGACACTGAAGCCGATGCTGGCCGGAAGCGACTGTGTGTCGATCGAATCGCCGCATCCTTCGCCACTCTCGGCGACACGGGGTTTTTTCGGCTCGCGCCCGTTCAGCCGCGCCAACGAATTGCTCACGGAGATGGGCGGCAAGCCGATCGACTGGCGCCTGCCCTAATCGGTATCCGCTATCAGTCGCCGCGGGAGGCCTGACGGCTAGCCGCGGGTGACCTTACCGGCCTTGATGCATGAGGTGCAGACGTTGATGCGGTGCTTGTTGCCGCCCGGGCGGGTGGCAACGCGCAGGCTCTGGATGTTGGGGTCCCACCGACGGCTGGTCCGGCGATGGGAGTGCGACACCGACTTACCGAAGCCGGGGCCCTTCCCGCAGATATCGCAGACGGCAGCCATAGACAAACTCCTCGAAGTTCTGGGGCCAAGGGCTGATTGCCCTGCTCTGCCCCGCACGCGGGGGGACCCCCACCTCAGGCATCTTATATCGTCGCAGCGCGCAACCTGAACGGGTGGCCCGGCGACCTGGCAAGGATAGCCGCCGCCGGGCTGAACCGCCAAAACGATCAGCACTCGCCGTGCGCCATGTGACCTGTGCTGTCGGGCTCAATGGATAGGCTGGCGCCCACCGATAGCGGCGCGAGGAGGTGGGTTTCAGATGGGGTCGGGGCTGGCTGGGCCGGATCGCCCATTGGACGCGTCCGCACTGCGCGACTGGGCGCACACCGCTGTTGGTGACCTGATCACGCACATCGACGAGATCAATCGGCTCAACGTGTTCCCGGTCGCCGATTCCGACACCGGCATCAACATGCTGTTCACCATGCGCTCGGCGCTGGCTGAGGCCAACACCGAGGCACGCTCGGGCGATGCCGTGCGGGTGTCGGCCGCTTTGTCGGCGGGCGCTCTCAACGGCGCCCGCGGCAACTCCGGGGTGATTCTCTCGCAGATTCTGCGCGGTATCGCCGACGTCACCGCCCGCGCGGCCGCCGAATCCGGCGGCGAACTGCAAGTCATCGACGCGGCGTTGCTCGGCGCGGCGTTGCGGCAGGGCGTGGACCTGGTTGTCGCCTCGATGGGCGGCCAGGAGGTCCCCGGGACGATCGTCTCGGTGCTGCGGGCGGCCGCCGGTGCCGTCGAGCAGAACGCAGCGGACGGGCTGGGCCGGGCGGTCAGCGCCGCCGGCGACGCCGCGGTGGTCGCGCTGGAGAAGACCCCCGAGCAGCTCGACGTCCTGGGCGACGCCGGGGTGGTCGACGCGGGTGGGCGAGGGCTGCTGGTCCTCCTGGACGCCTTGCGCTCGACGACCACCGGCCAGGCGCCGAACCGCGCGTTGTACGAGCCGTCGCCGCGCCGACAAGCCGCGGAACCCACCCCGCAACCCCCCGCGCCGCAATTCGAGGTGATGTACCTGCTGGGCGGCTGCGACACCGAGGGCGCCGACTTGCTGCGCGAGCGCCTGGATGAGCTCGGCGAGTCGGTGGCCATCGCGACTTCGGGCGTGGTCGGCGGTTACTCGGTGCATGTCCACACCGACGACGCCGGGGCCGCTATTGAAGCGGGGCTGGTGTTCGGCAACCCGCGGCGGATCCAGATCTCGGCGCTGACCGGCGCCGCCGGCGGGCTACCGCCCGGCAGCTGGACCCGGGAGCGCGCGGTGTTGGCGGTCGTGGACGGCGATGGCGCGGCCGAGTTGTTCTCCGGCGAGGGGGCGTGCGTGCTGCGTCCCGGCCCGCACGTCGCCGACCCGGCGACGGCTATCAGCGCCCAGCAGCTGCTACGGGCGGTGGTGGACACCGAAGCCGCGCAGGTGATGGTGTTGCCCAACGGCTACCTGGCCGCCGAGGAACTGGTAGCCGGCTGCACCGCGGCAATCGGGTGGGGCATCGACGTGGTGCCACTGCCGACCGGGTCGATGGTGCAGGGGCTGGCCGCGCTGGCGGTACACGAACCGGGCCGGCAAGCCGTCGACGACGGTTTCACCATGGCCCGCGCCGCCGGCGCCGCCAAGCACGGGTCGGTGCGCATCGCCACTGAAACGGCGTTGACCTGGGCCGGCAGCTGCGAACCCGGCAACGGGTTGGGCATCGCGGGGGACGAGGTGCTGATCGTGGCCTCCGACGTCGGATCGGCGGCGACCGGGTTGATCGATTTGCTGCTGGCCGCGGGCGGTGAGCTGGTGACGGTGCTGGTCGGCGCCGACCTCGACGGGCATGTCGACGCGGCCGCTGTGCGCGAACGGCTGCAGGCCCACGTGCACGACCGCCACCCGGGCACCGAGCTGATGACCTATCGCACCGGGCACCGCGGCGACGCGCTCCTGATTGGGGTCGAGTAGCCATGGCGGCGCTCGGCGACCGCCTGGACCACATCCTCGGCGCCAAAGCCGCGAACCTGCTCGACGAGGTGTTCGGTATCCGCACCGTCGACGACCTGCTGCGCCATTACCCACGCAGCTACGTCGAAGGCGCGAGTGTGCGCGGCGTGGGCGACCAGCGGCCGGCCGAAGGTGAGCACGTCACGCTGGTCGACGAGATCACCGGTGCTGTCGAGAGGCGGATCCGGAATCGCCCGCGAGACAAGATATTCATCGTCACCCTCGGCTCCGGTCGCAACAAGGTCACCGCCACGTTCTTCCATCCGAAGAGATGGATCACCGACCGGCTGGCCGTGGGAACCCGGGTGATGCTCTCCGGAGAGGTCAGTTTCTTCCGGGGCGCCATGCAGCTGACCCACCCCGACTTCCTGATATTGGACTCCCCGGACGGTACGAACCCCGGCAGCCGCTCGCTGAAAAACATCGCTGCCGCCTCACAGGCCGTCAGCGGTGCGGTGCTCCAGGAAGCGTTCGAACGCCGCTTCTACCCGATCTATCCGGCCAGTGCCAAGCTGCAAAGCTGGGACATCTTCAACTGCGTGCGCCAGGTGCTCGAAGTCCTCGACCCGGTGGCCGACCCGCTGCCGAAAGAACTGTGCGCCGAGCACAATCTGATCTTCGAAGACGAGGCGCTGCGGGCCATCCACCTGGCCGAAGACAACGCCGACCGGCGGCGGGCCCGAGAGCGTTTGGCCTTCGACGAGGCCGTCGGGCTGCAGTGGGCGCTGGTCAGTCGCCGCCACGGCGAACTGGCTCAGTCCGGACCGGCGGTGTCAGCGCGTTCGGACGGGCTCAAGGAAGAACTCCTGCGGCGCTTGCCCTTTGAGTTGACCGCCGGCCAGCGCGAGGTGCTTGAGGTGCTTTCGGCTGAAATCGGCTCAACACGCCCGATGAACCGGCTGCTGCAAGGCGAGGTGGGGTCCGGCAAGACGATCGTCGCGGTGCTGGCGATGCTGCAGATGGTCGACGCCGGCTATCAGTGCGCACTGTTGGCGCCGACGGAAGTCCTTGCCACACAACACTTCCAGTCGATCAGCGATGTGCTCGGTCCGCTGGCGATGGCCGGCCAGCTCGGCGGTGCCGATGACGCCACCCGGGTGACACTGCTGACCGGCTCGATGTCAGCCGCCCAGAAAAAGCAGGCTCGCGGCGAGATCACCAGCGGCCAGGCCGGCATCGTCGTGGGTACCCACGCGCTGCTGCAAGACGCGGTCGAGTTTCATCAGCTGGGCATGGTCGTCGTCGACGAGCAACACCGGTTCGGCGTCGAGCAGCGAGACCAGTTGCGGGCCAAGGCTCCCACCGGAATCACGCCGCACCTGCTGGTGATGACGGCGACACCGATACCGCGGACGGTGGCGCTCACCGTCTACGGAGACCTGGAGACGTCGACGCTGCGTGAGCTTCCCCGGGGCCGACAACCGATCACCACCACCGCCATCTTCGTCAAGGACAAGCCGGCATGGCTGGACCGGGCCTGGCGGCGCATCATCGAGGAAGTCGCCGACGGGCGCCAGGCCTATGTGGTGGCGCCGCGGATCGACGAGACCGACGACAGCGGCCAGACCGAGGACGACGCAAGGCCTTCGGCGACAGCTGAAGAGCTGTTCGTCAATCTGCGCAGTGACCAGTTGGCCGGTCTGCGGCTGGGACTCATGCACGGGCGGCTGACCGCCGACGAGAAGGACGCCGCGATGACGGCGTTTCGTGCCGGTGAGATCGATGTGCTGGTATGCACCACCGTCATCGAAGTCGGCGTCGACGTCCCGAACGCGACGGTGATGCTGGTGATGGACGCCGACCGGTTCGGGATCAGCCAGCTGCACCAGTTGCGGGGCCGCATCGGGAGGGGCGCGCACGCGAGCGTATGCCTGCTGGCGAGCTGGGTGGCACCGGATTCGCGCGCCGGCCGGCGACTGAACGCCGTGGCCGAGACGCTCGACGGTTTCGCGCTGGCTGATCTGGATCTCAAGGAGCGACGCGAAGGAGATGTGCTGGGCCGCAGCCAGTCCGGCCGTGCGATCACCCTGCAACTGCTGTCGTTGATCGATCATCAGCACATCATCGAGGCAGCCCGGGACTTCTGCGAGCAGATTTATAACGACGAGGCCGCCAATCCCGGATTAGCTTTGCTGGCAGCACCATTCACCGGGAGCGAACGCATCGAATATTTGGACAAGTCATGACCCGCCGGGCTCTTCTGTGGCTGGCCGCGATCGCGCTGCTCGCGGTGTTGGTCGCCTATCAGGTGGTGACGACCTCGGCGAGGGATCGCGCCCGCGAATTCGCGGCGAGCGCCGACGTTCCGACGCTGCAGCCCGGTATCGACGTGCTGAACGGAATAGTTTTGGTGCCGGCTAGGATCCATCGCTACGACTACCGTCGTGCGGCGTTCGGCGACGCCTGGACCGACGACACCGACGCGCCCGGCGGGCACAACGAATGCGATACCCGCGACGACATTCTCAACCGGGATCTGGTCGACA
>Ga0335075_10013004_pt1 | contig 12548 bp, 11 predicted proteins | sample Lox_Sample_24_FD_206723 | JGI IMG/M metagenome (GOLD analysis project Ga0335075, IMG submission 206723) | Soil microbial communities from Loxahatchee National Wildlife Refuge, Florida, United States - Lox_Sample_2.4 | ecosystem: Environmental > Terrestrial > Soil > Wetlands | place: USA... | reverse complement strand
GTTACCTTCAGCTACAGGCTTGGTCGGTAGGCCCGAGATGGACTTGCACCATCCCGACAAGGCACGCTCACGGACGCACGATGGCGGGCCTGCGCCCGCCATGACGATCGGGCGCGGCCGGCGAGTCGATCATTAGGTGGGCCGGTATGAGGTTGCTTCGTCGCTTCGCTCCTCGCAATGACATGCGGGCGGCAGCCACGAGTCGGCCATCTGGCGGTCTGATATTATACCGTCACCATAATGATTGACACACGCCTTGGCAAGCGAATCACGACAGGCACGTACGCCTGGCACACTGGTTTACGACTCGCGAAACGCCTGTGCAGCCCGCTTCGGCATTATAGATTCACCACAAAGACACGAAGGCACGAAGCCAGCGAAAACGCATGCGATGTGCCGCCGCGAAACGGAGAACCTCGGTTCCCAATTTGCGCAGTCCTCGTGTCTTTGTGTCTTCGTGGTGAATCTGCTCCACGCTCTAATTCAAACGGTCCGACGAGTCAGTCATTCCGAGGTTTGATATAATATTACTTCTCTCTGCGTTCTCTGTGGCTTTATCTTTTTCTGTGACCTCTGTGTTAAAATATTATCAGCCGCATGACGCACCGGCTTGGCGCGACAACCCCCTCAAAGGCGGGAGCCACCGCGCACAGTTCGCGCCATATCCTGCAGTCTCAGCCCGGCCCGCATCAGCCTCTAGCAACGCGCACTGACGCCACGTGCGCCCCCGCAACAAACCCCGCCCGCGACAACGCACCAACGCCCCCCACCTCAGATAACCCTTGCCTCCTGCAACGCAGCGACCTCGCCTTCGGAAAGGCCCAGCCACCCGCCATAAATCTCCATATTATGCTGCCCCAGCGATGGACTGGGCACCGCCGTCACCCGCTCCGCCCCGTGCAGCCGCAGCGGCGAATTGGGAACCACGACCGAACCCAGCGCCGGATGATCGATCCGTTCCAGCATGCCGCGCTCATGCATGTGCGGATCGTTCATCACTTCCACCGCATCGCGCACCGGCGCACAGGGAATGCGATAGCGCTTCGCCGCTGCCACCACCTCTATCTTCGAATGCCGGCGAGTCCAATCGGCGACCACCGCCTCGGTTTCCGCCATATGGGCCGTGCGATCAGGATTGGTCCGGAACCGAGGGTCGTCCCGCAGATCCTCGCGGCCCATCGCCGTCAGCAGGTTGGTCCAGTGCCCCTCGGTCACGACATGAATCGCGACCCACCCGTCGGTCGCGGGAAACGTATTATACGGCGCACTGTTGAGCCCCGCCTGCCGATTGCCCGCACGCGGCGGCACCTTCCCGGTGCGCTGGTAGTAATCATAACTGGCCGCAAGCGAGCAATACACTGCCTCCTGCATCGCCACTTCGACAAGCTGGCCCTGCCCGGTGCGCGCGCGTTGCAGCAGCGCGGTCACCACCGCCGCGTAGAGATGGATGCCCCCCATGAAATCCACCAGCGTCGGCCCCGCCTTCATCGGCGGACCGTCCGGATCGCCGGTCACGCTCATGATCCCGGACTGCGCCTGGATGGTGAAATCCATCGCCAGGCTGTCGCGATCCGGACCGCTGATGCCAAACCCGGTACCCGTCGCATAGACCAGCCGGGGGTTCACCGCCTTCAGCACGTCGTAGCCGACGCCCAGCTCGTCCATGGTGCCGGGGGAGAAATTCTCCAGCAGCACATCGGCGCGCTGCACCATCCGTGTCAGCAGATCGCGGCCTTGCTCCGTCTTCAGGTTCAGCGTGATGGCACGCTTGTTGGCGTTCAGCATCGCAATCGGCAGCGTGGTGTCACCTTTGCCGGTGGCGAGCACGCGCCGGCGCAGCGGCTCGCCGCCCGGCGGCTCGATCTTGATCACGTCGGCGCCGGCCTTGGCCATCAGCAGCGTGGCGTACGGGCCTTGGTAGATCTGGCCGAAATCCAGCACGGTGATGCCGGCAAGCGGGGTGGTCATCGGGGCGTTTCTCCGCGGTAATTGCAAACAGCATACAGTTCAATTGCAGCGAGCGGTAAACTCGCCGGTTGCGCCACCAAACGGCGAGGACAATTCTGTTGGATTTTAATCGGCATTTGCGGCCGCAGACACTTCTCGCGAGAGGGCGTTTCTCCGGCAGGAAGCTGTTGCCTAAATCAAGGTGGTCGGCCGTGACCATAAGCTTGCGCGCCGTGGGGTACCGCTCCCGGCCGATCTGCCAGCCACAGGCGCAGGGCGTTGACGGCGAACTGTGCCGTATCGTGGTCGATGCCGAGGCTGACATAGCCTTTATTGGTAACGACGTCATAGACCCCGTACGGTACCACCTTGCCAGGTTGCTTGTTCTCGAAATCGTGCGTGTCCACCTTCACCGGTTTGCCCTGCGGCCCATAGTCGCTGCCGGCGTTCTTGTAGGGGGGTTCTGCGACCCAAGTCAGTTACCGTTTCCGCCAACACCGTATTCGCTGTCAGCGATAACGCCATCAAAATCGAAGATCAGACCGCGCACGGGCATTTTGCTTCCTCCTCTCTCCCGCGAGAGCGTGTATCTGCTACCGCGCTTCCCAACTCAGGCCCCGGAACCGCTGCCTTCTCTACCGGTGCGGCTCTCAAAAACTTCGCACTCCTATTGGCGGACCGGCAAATCGGCGTGGTAGACGCTGCGCAACGCCGCTACATGATTGGTCGCGACCACAGCATCCGCGGAAGGATGGCAGGCGCCATCGCATTAAGTTCTGTCCGAACCGGAAGGCCGTACAGGGGTGCACCTTGAGCGCCTCGAATTGAATCGTCAGGCGTGCCGGCAGCGGCGCCCTCACTCCGACTTTCGCGGCCCAAACCCGCCATCGCGGGACAGGCAGTCGAGCGCCGCTTGCACCCCGCCCGGCCGGTGCGGGATTCCGGCTGCGCGCAGCCCAAGCTCCACGCCGGACAGTGCGCCGGCAAGCTGCAACGGGCCCAGATCGCCCATGTGGCCAATCCGGAACACCACGTCCTCGATCCGGCCCAGGCCGTTGCCCAGGCTCATGTTGAAGCGCTCCAGGATCACGTTGCGCAGGCCGTCGGCACTGCACCCAGGCGGCACCCGAACCGCGGTCACGCCCGGCGCATAGGCGTCCGGATCCTGGCATTGCAGCTCCAGCCCCCAGGCGCGGACCGCGTCGCGCGTCGCCTGCGCGTAGCGCGCATGGCGGCCGAACACGCTCGGCAGCCCTTCCTCCAGCAGCATGGCCAGCGCCTCGTTCAGCGCGAACAGCAGGTTGACCGCCGGAGTATAGGGGAAGAAGCCGGTGCGGCTGGCGGTGACCAGCGGCGCCCAGTCCCAATAGCCGCGATCCAGCCTTGCGTCGGCCATCGCCGCCAGGGCCTTCTCGCTGATCGCGTTGAAGCTCAGGCCTGGCGGCACCATCAGGCCCTTCTGCGAGCCCGCGATCGTCACGTCCACGCCCCATTCGTCATGGCGCAGATCGGCGCAGGCCAGCGACGAGATCGCATCCACCATCAGCAGCGCCGGGTGGCGCGCCCGATCCATCGCGGCGCGCACCGCCTTCACGTCCGTCATGCAGCTTGTCGACGTCTCGCACTGCACCACGCAGACCGCCTTGATGCGATGCCCGCGGTCGTCGGCCAGCATCGCGCCGATCGCCTCGGGGTCGGCGCCGCGCCGCCAGTCGGTATCCAGGAACAAGGGATCCAGCCGGTGCCGCAGCGCCAGCTCCTCCCACAGATGGGCGAACCAGCCGGTGCGGGTCATCAGCACGCGGTCGCCGGGCGACAGCGTATTGACCATGGCCGCTTCCCAGGCCCCGGTGCCGGAGGCGGGGAAAATCGCCACAGTCCCCTCGGTCTGGAACACCCGCCGCAGCTTCGTCACCACCTCCCGGCCGAGAGCGCCGAATTCAGGGCCACGATGGTTGATGGCGTTGCGGTCCATGGCCCGCAGCACGCGGTCGGGAACGTTGGTCGGTCCCGGCGTTTGCAGGACGTGCCGGCCGGCGACGGTGATGGTCATTGTCGACGCTTCCTCTTGCGGGCGGCAGAGAAAGCATGCAGGTCACGACTTGCCAATAGGGCGACGGATCGCCAGATGAGCTACCGATCGCCGCTGTCGTCCTTGCGGGACGCCTTCCCTGGCCTCTCCCGACCGCGTGCAGCCGACTGGCTGACGCTGGCAGCATCCAGTTCCCGCATCGCCTGGTAGATCGCTTGCGTCACCTGCTGCGGAGTCAACGCGAGCCATTGCTCCGTCGTGAAGCGGTTGCGTGCCCGGCGGTAAGCTTCGTTGAAGAAGTCGCTCATGAGAGAAAAGGCGTACTCGTTTATGTAGCGTTAAAAAAACGTTATAGTGGCATGCCCCGGAATGCAACAGCAAACATTTCGCCGCGCCACAGCCGTGGCCTCGTATGCCCTTCCGCAATTTCAGCGCAGCTTCGATGATCTCGGATGCCGGGTTGCTTTTTGTGCCGGCTGGCCAGGCCGCCTCGTTCCGGCTGACCGGGCCGCCTTTTGTGCCGGCTGGCCGGGCCGCTTTGTGCCCCGGGCCGGGTCGCCTCAACGGCGCCGGTGCAAGCGCCCCAGAATCGCGAGCGCCACCCCGAACAAGGGCAGCGAGGCGGGTTCGGGAACAGGGTCGGCGGGTGCGGATGATCCGGCGAAGTTCAGGGTATCGTAGTGGCTGCCGTCGCCGCTGACATAGATCGTCTGCTGATAATACCCGGTATCCAGGCTGAACGGCGCATCGATGGTGACGCCGGGCACCCAGGCGCCGGTCGCGAACAACACGAACTCGAGCAAGGGTGTGGGGTCGAAATTGGCCAGGGTGATTTCCGTATCGGCGCCGTTCGCACTGTCGATCACCTCGGCCTGCATGGTGCCCGCCGGCGCCAGCGTCACACCGCCGATCGTCACGCTGAGGGACAGGTAGCCCGCGCCAAGCCAGTCATCGGAACCGGACTGCACCGAATACGAAGCCTGCCCGGTGTCGTAGCTGTACGTGGCGGTCACCGTCTGGCCGGACAGATCGGCCCCCGGCGTACCGAACAATCCATAGGTGTCGTACGTGTTGCCATCGATCCTCCCGGTGATGGTGCCGCTGACAACCGTGGCCTGGGCCGCTCCGGCCGCAACCAGGAAAAGTGCAGGGGCAAGAAGGATCGATCGGGGCATCATGCCTGGCTTCCTTGAACCTCGCGTCCGCGGCAAATGGCACTGCGGACCAAGACGCCAGGAACAAAAGCAAAACACATGCCATTTGTTAAAAACCTGGAAACGTTGCAACTCTTTGAATACAATGGTATTATCACGAAGATCTGTAAAATTTCCCGACACACCCGCCCGGCCCCCGCGGGCGCCATGGACAGCCCGTAAACCACCAGCGCAACCTCAAGGGTGTGCTGCTCCGCACCAGCGCCTATCTTGGCTACACTGCTGGCTGCCCCGCATCGACGACCGCCGGATTGCTCGCCCCGCCATGTCCCTCCTCACCGTGTCCGCTGCCACGATCCGCCTCGGCGGACGCGCTCTGCTGGACGGTGCCGACCTGGCAGTCGACCCCGGCCGCCGGATCGGCCTGGTCGGCCGCAACGGGGCCGGCAAGTCCACGCTGCTGCGGGCCATCGCCGGCGAAATCCCGCTGGACGGCGGCGACATCCGCCTGGCGGCACGCGCCCGCCTCGCGACGGTGGCGCAGGAAGCTCCCTCCGGCGACGCCTCCCTGCTGGACACCGTCCTGCAAGGCGACCAGGAACGGCTGACCCTGCTGGCGGAGGCCGAAACCGCCGATCCCTCTCGCCTGGCGGAAATCCACGACCGCCTGCGCACCATCGGCGCCGACGCCGCACCGTCGCGCGCCGCCGCCATCCTCGCCGGCCTTGGCTTCGATGAGGCAGCGCAGCAGCGCCCGGTGCACGAATATTCCGGCGGCTGGCGGATGCGCGTCGCCCTCGCCACCGCCTTGTTCGCCAACCCCGACCTGCTGTTGCTGGACGAGCCGACCAACCACCTCGACCTCGAAGCGACGCTGTGGCTGGAATCGTGGCTGTCCCGCTTCCCCGGTGCCGCCCTGATCGTGTCGCACGACCGCGGCCTGCTCGATCGCGCAGTGCAGGCCATCGCTTTCCTCGACCGCGGCAAGCTCGCACTGACCCCCGGCGGCTTCGACGAGTTCGTGCGCATCCGCACCGAACGCGCCTTGCAGCAGAACCGCGCCGCCGACCGCATCGCCGCGGAACGCGCGCACATCCAGTCCTTCATCGACCGCTTCCGCTACAAGGCGAGCAAGGCGCGCCAGGCGCAGGCGCGCATCAAGGCACTGGCGCGGCTGCCGCAGATCGAAACCGTGGTCGATCCCACGCCGACGCGATTCGACTTCCCCGAACCGGCCCGCATCGCCCCGCCGATCCTGGCGCTCGATCGGGTCAGCGTCGGCTACGACGGCGTGCCGGTGCTGCGCAGCGTGTCCGCCACCATCGACATGGACGACCGCATCGCGTTGCTGGGTGCGAACGGCAACGGCAAGTCCACGCTGGCGAAACTGCTGTCCGATCGCCTGCCGCCGATCAGCGGCGAGATCCGGCGGGGTCCCAAACTGCGCGTCGGTTATTTCGCGCAGCACCAGACCGACGAGCTGATCGCGAAGGACAACCCGATCGACCACATGGCGCGGGCGCTGCCGCGCGCGGCGCCAGTACAGGTGCGGTCGCAGCTCGCGCGGTTCGGCCTGGATGCGGATCGTGCCGAGACGCCGGTGGCGAAACTGTCCGGCGGCGAGAAGGCGCGCTTATTGCTCGCCCTCGCCACGCGCGACGCGCCGCAATTGCTGATCCTGGACGAACCGACCAACCATCTGGACATCGATGCGCGCGAGGCGCTGGTGAAGGCGCTGGCCGACTTCCAGGGCGCGGTGCTGCTGATCACGCACGATCCGCACCTGGTGGAGCTGGTCGCGGACCGGCTGTGGCTGGTCGCCGACGGCACCGTACGCCCGTTTGACGGCGATCTGGACGACTATCGTGCCTTGCTCGCGGAACGCGCGCGGCCCGTGTCACGTACCGAGTCCGTGACCCGGCGCGACGAACGCCGCGAACGGGCCGAAGCGCGCGCGGCATTGGCGCCGTTGCGGCGTCAGGCGAAAGAGGCCGAGGCCAGGCTTGGCAAGCTTGCCGCCGAACGCGCCGCGCTGGAGGCACGGTTGGCCGATCCGGCACTGTATGCACCGGGCCGTACGGCTGAAGTGACGGCGGCAAACACCCGCCTGGCGGCGATCACCCGCGAGCAAGCCGACGCGGAGGCCGCGTGGCTGGCGGCAGAGGCGGCGCTTGAAGCTGTCGGCTGAGGCGCGGACAGGCTGCGTTGGCAAAACGCCCGGACAGAACTCGATTCCGAAGTTTGATACCAGCCCGCCTAATGATTGACCCGCCGGCTGCGCCCGATCGTCATGGCGGGCGCAGGCCCGCCATCCACGTCTATGCAGCACGCGGCTAGAAAATCGTGGATGCCGGCCTTCGCCTGCATGACGCGGAGGGCGGCGGTCGTGCGTAAACCTTTATGCAGGCTGGTATGACATCACGACCGTGGCAGCCCGGCATTGTTCACCACGAAGTTAGCCGGCGGCGTCGGCCGCACCACCATGGCAGAAAATGCCGTGGCGTGGTTCGCCGACCAATGGCCTGGGCTATTTTCGTGGTAGGCATGAAGCCACGAGCCAATACCCCTTCGTGCCTTGGTGGTGGATACTTGCGATACGCTGACAGTTTTGAGTCTGGTTCGCTGCGGTGCGATCGCAAGCGCTTTATGCGTGGCCAGTCAAAGTCCGACTTGCCTCACCCCACCGAGAATCGCACGAACCGCAACAACTCCTGCGGCGACAGCGGCTTCTCCAGAACCGTCATCGCGCCGAGATTTTCGGCCGCGCGCGCAACTTCCGTGTCGACTGCGCCGGTGATCAGCAATGACGGAATCGTTACATCCTTGCGGGACAGCGCCGAGATCACCGCGACGCCGCTCATGTCCGGCATGCGCTGATCGATCACCAGGCAGGCGATCGTCTCCAGGGCTGCATTGTCCAGGAAGGTCTGGCCGGACTCGAACGTCTCGACAGAATAGCCGTCCGCCTCCAGCAACCGTCGCAGCACCTCCCTGACTTCGACATCGTCGTCGACAATCGCCACAATGGTCGCATTGTCTCGATTCATGCCGATGGCTTCCTCGTGCAGGCGACACGGGGGCGCGTCGCATTGGCGATACTGTAACTGCATCTCGGCGAAGGAGCTAAGAGGGACTCCGGGTCATCACTTGCTATTGTGGTGAGGTGGCCCTATGTGACCGCGGTCCAGGCGGTGCATTGCCGAATCGGGCACGGACCCGGTACTGTTCGTCCGGTCCAAACGCCGAACCGGCCGTCGCCTCCCAGTTGCCATCATCGCGGGGGTGTGCTCTCGTTCCGATAGCGCAATTCGGGCGCAGCCGAATGGGGACGGCTGTGCACGCAAATTGTGCAAAGGAATGCTTGTTCGGAACACCTCCGCTAACCATCACGTCCGGGCGAAACCATCGTGTCTGACAACGAAAAGCCAAACTTGGAAACCCACCGGCCAACCCTTGTGCTCAGCTCCGAGTCCGCCGCCGATCCGATGCAGGCCGCCGAGGCTCGTATGCGTCGGGCACTCGGGCTCGAAGGCGAGCAACTGCGCGCCCGCCCGGCACAGGAACGTGTAGAGCCGCCACCCCGGCCGGCGGAACGGTTTGTGCCCGGTGGCCATAAGCGCCGTTTCGTGCACGACGGCGAAGTGCCGGTCACCGTCGTCCACGGGATGATATCGGGCCGCCGCGAGCATGGCGATGGCAATGGCAGCCGCAACGGCAACCACGCAGCACCCACCAACCGGCTCGAGGTTGCCGAGGCTGCGCTCGCTGCGGAAATCGCGACGCGCGAGAGGATCGAGCGCACGCTACTGGAAGTGCAAGCCGCCGCGCACGACCTGCGCACGAAATTAGGCCACGCCGACCTCGCGCATCAGGAAGCGGTCGAAGCGCTGCGCCGCGAACGCGAGGCGACGGAGGAACTGCGGGCCGAGCTGCAGGAAGCCCAAGCCCAGATCGCCGCGGCGCGGGAAGCCCAGCGAGCCGCGGAACGCGCCTTGGAAGCGTTGCAGGAACAACAACCCGTACCGGTCGAGACCGTGCCCGAGCCCGCCCCGCCGGCGCGCCGCGGCCGCAAGCCGCGCCTGGCAATCGCAGCGCCGGCGGAACCGGCCAAGCCCGCCGCCAAGACACGCAAGGTCGGCCGTCCCCGCACGAAGGCCATCGGACCGGCAAGGGAACCAAAGCCGATCCGCTGGTGGGTCGCCCCGCGCAAGAAACGCAAGTAGCAGAAACCTCCCCCGCACACCGAAAACCCCTCCCACACACCGAAAACCTCTCCCGCACAGCGGGAGAGGTCGAGATGCGAAGCATCGAGGGTGAGGGTGATCGGGCCGGTACTCAATCGTCCCCTATCGAATCGCAGCGCACCAACCCGATCGTCCCCACCCTTGTCACCTAAGCCGGTACAAGCGTTTGGCACCCATGCCGCTTCAAATTCCGTTTCGCATCTCGTTTCGCGCGTCCCCCCGCGCTTCAACCCCCCGCCCTTGCCCAAACAACCCGCGCGCCAGCGGCGACATCAAATCCATCCCAACGCCCTTTGCACCTTCGCCACCGCCGCCATATGCCGCTCGTGGTCGCCGGCGAATCTCAGCACCAGGTGGCTTGCGCCAGCCTGCGCATAGTCCGCAAGCCACGCCGCAATGCCAGCCGCCGGCCCCGCGTAGCAAACCTGCCGCTGGCGCGTAACCGAGGCAGGTTGCCCGTAATAGCCTTCCAGAAACCCGTTCAGCCGTGCATCGGCCCGTGCGGCATCGTCATCGAGCGACACCGTCAGGTAGATCGCCCCGGTCAGCGCCGCTGCGTCCCGACCCGCCGCCTGCGCGGTCGCCCGGATCTGCGCCCAGTGCGCGGCGTAGGTCGTGGGATCAGGCGCATTCGGGAACCAGCCATCGAACCAGCGCCCCGCACGTTCCAGGCTCACCGGCAGGTTGCCGCCTATCCATAGCGGCGGACCACCCTCCCGGTATGGCGTCGGCGCCAGTACCCCGCCCGTCACCTGCCAGCGTCCGTCCCAGTCCACCGCCGTCCCGGTCCACAGCGCCTTGCACAGCCGCAGCCCTTCCATCATCCGCCCCAGCCGTTTCTCGAACGACACGCCGGCGGCGGCAAACTCCGCGCGGATGTTCGGACGGTCGGACGCGAAGCCGACCCCCAGGATCAGCCGCCCCTCGCTCACCTGATCCAGCGTCGCGACCTGGTGCGCGAGCAAGACGGGGTTGCGCAGCGCCGGCAGCAGCACCGCCGTGCCCAGCTCCACGCGAGGCACCCGCCCCGCGACGCCGGCCAGCAGCGTCAGCGGCTCATGCCGTGGCCGCGCCAGCAGCGAATCGCCCACCCACACCGATGCGTAGCCCAGCGCCTCCGCCCGCACGGCCAGTTCCAGCAACGGCCGAGCCTGCGGGCGTCCTTCCATGATCTGCTCGCGTGTGGGGAGCAAGTAGCCGAGCTTCGGGGGCATTGGGGTCTCCGATCCATGCATGGGCCGATCCTAGCCAACCAGACCTCTCTCTTGACAGCCGCCCGGACGCGAGGTTCGCATCCCGCCGGCAGCTCAGGACCGGCACCGATTGCCCCAACTCGGATTGCATACCCCGATCGGCGACATCACCGTCTCGGAAGCAGACGGCGCGGTCGTTTCACTCGATTGGGGATGGGGGCGCGATGCCACCGCCGAAACGCCGTTGCTGCAACGCGCCCGCGCGCAGTTGCAGGCATATTTCGATGGCGATCTGACGGATTTCGATTTGCCGTTGGCCCCGGCCGGCACCACCTATCAGCAACGCATCTGGCAGGCATTGCGCGCCATACCCTACGGGGAAACGCGGTCCTACGCCGCTGTTGCCGCCGCGGCCGGAGGCAGCGCGCGATCGGTCGGGCAGGCCAACGGCTGCAATCCGATTCCAATTATCATCCCCTGCCACCGCGTCGTCGCCGCGCATCATCTCGGCGGCTATTCCGGCGGCGAGGGACTCGCAACCAAGCGTTACCTGCTCGCGCTGGAGGCACGCGACAGCCTGCTGTGACCCGTGTCCACGACAAGCCCACCCGGGGACAAACCCGGTGCCAATACGGAGAAAACACGATGACCAAGGCCATCCGCATTCACCAGCCCGGCGGTCCGGACGCTATGAAGTGGGAGGACGTACCCACCCCGGAGCCGGGACCGAGCGAGGCGCTGATCAAGCAGGAAGCCATCGGCCTGAATTACATCGACGTGTATTTCCGCACCGGTCTCTACAAGGCACCCAGCCTGCCGCTGGTGATCGGGCAGGAAGGCGCGGGCACCGTCGTCGCGGTTGGCAGCAACGTGACGAACGTGAAGCCGGGCGACCGTGTCGCCTATGCCGGCGCAATCGGCGGCTACGCCACCGAGCGCGTGATCATCGCCGACCGGCTGGTGAAGCTGCCCGACGCCATCGATTTCAAGACCGCGGCGGCGATGATGCTGCAGGGCATGACCGCGCAGTACCTGGTGCGCCGTACCTACCAGGTGAAGCCTGGCGACACGATCGTGGCGCATGCCGCGGCCGGCGGCGTCGGGTTGATCCTGTGCCAGTGGGCAAAGTATCTCGGCGCCACCGTCATCGGTGTCGTTTCGACGCCGGAGAAGGCGGCGCTGGCAAAGGCGCACGGCGCCGCCCACACGGTGGTGGGCTATGACAATCTCGTCGCCGAAGTGAAGCGCATCACCAACGGCGCCATGGTGCCGGTCGTGTATGACAGCATCGGCAAGGATACATTCAACATCAGCCTCGATTGCCTCGCGCCGCTTGGACTGATGGCAAGCTACGGCAGCGCGTCGGGTCCGGTGCCGCCGGTCGATATCGGCATCCTGGCCGCGAAAGGCAGCCTGTTCCTGACCCGGCCGAGCCTCGCCACGTATGCCGCCAGGCGCGAGGACCTTGAGAGGACCGCGGCGGATTTGTTCGACGTGGTGCTGAAGGGCGCGGTGAAGATCAACGTGAACCAGACCTTCCCGCTGAAGGACGCCGCCGCGGCGCATATCGCACTGGAGAGCCGCAAGACGACGGGCAGCACGGTGCTGGTGCCGTAACCCTCACTTCCATTGTGAGAACCCCGGCTGTCATTGTTGGGGTGGACGGCCCCACGGCGAGTTGACCGCCGGCCAGGCGGCCGATCCGCCTTGGATGAAACGTCGCCGCGCCCACCCTGCTCGTCATGGCCGGGCCTGACGCGGCGGTTGTGCGTCCGCGAGCGTGGCTTGTTGGGATGGTGCGAGTCCATCCCGGGCCTACCGACCGAGCCTGTAGCTGACGGTAACTGCGTCATCGCGAGGTGGGGTGGAGAGCAACTGGAAGCGAAGCAGCAATCCGTAGGAGACGAACTCGATTCGGCCGGGCCGTGTGGCGAGCCACCGGTGGAATGGCGAAGCCCGGACCTGCGCAAGCGGGAAG
>Ga0335075_10013003_pt1 | contig 12548 bp, 9 predicted proteins | sample Lox_Sample_24_FD_206723 | JGI IMG/M metagenome (GOLD analysis project Ga0335075, IMG submission 206723) | Soil microbial communities from Loxahatchee National Wildlife Refuge, Florida, United States - Lox_Sample_2.4 | ecosystem: Environmental > Terrestrial > Soil > Wetlands | place: USA: Florida... | reverse complement strand
GCATGTCCTTGACCATGACCATGGTTCCCCGAGAGCCATGGCGCTCTAGTCACGCCCGACATCGTGAGTCCGGTAAGCCGCGTGCTGTGGCCTGCCGCGAAGCGCTGAGGGCGGACGAAGGAGGCTCACCCCTCCCATGAAGATCACTCACATTGCAACAGCCGCCGTCCTGCCCGCCGCAGTCGCGGGTGCAGCGATCTCGCTGGCGGCGACGTCTCACGCCGCCCCGCGGCACACCGCCAGCCCGGCACCGAAGCACAGCGCGAATGTCGCGCCGGCCCGGGCGACGGCGGCCCAGGACGCTCAGACCGCGTCGTCCGGCGGCCAGTCCGCGACCCACATCTGGGTCACCGTGCGGGCCGGGCAGACCCTGAGCGGAATCGCGACTGCCCACCACATGAGCTGGCAGGCGATCTACGCCACCCCGCCGAACACGCGCGTCGTGCACAACCCGGGCGTGCTGACCGTCGGCGAGCGGCTGCGGATCCCTGCCGACCCCCGGCTGCGCGCCGCGCAGTTCGACCAGAAGTACGCGGCTGGCCTGCGGCAGGAGGCAGCGGCTGCCCCGGCAGCAGCCGCTCCGGCCGGCGCCGGTGAGGACAGCGGTGCCGCGCTGACGGCCGGCGAGTCGTCCTTCGAGCAGTGCGTCGCCTGGCGCGAGAGCAGCGACACGCCGACGGACCCGGACGGGCTGTTCGGGATCCTGCCGACGACCTGGCAGTCGCTCGGCTACTCCGGCACGGCGGGCGAGGCGTCCGTTGCCGTGCAGAAGGAGGCGTTCGCCCGGCTGTACGCCGAGGACGGTACAGCGCCCTGGGCGCCGTACGACGGCTGCTGACAGCTGGCTCGCACGTCGCGGCCCTGGCTGCCCGCTGCGGGCGGCCAGGGCCGGGGACCCGGTGATCGCCGATGGCAGGGATGCGCATGAACCGAGGATGCGGAGAAAAGATACCTGTTACGCGACCGGCTGCAGCTCGCTGATCACGTCATCGGCTGTCATCGGCTTGGAGAACATCGGGTAGTCGTAGCTGATCGCGTTCTCGTGCTCGGGGACGGAGGTCGCGGCTGTGCAGTCGGTGAGAGTGATCACCTGGTAGCCGTTCTCGTAGCCTGTACGCATCGTCGACTCGACGCAGCAGTTGGTCAGAAACCCGCCGAGCACGATCGTCGTGATGCCCTTGCTGCGCAGGATGAAGTCGAGGTTCGTGCTTGCGAAGGTGTCCAGGCCGCGCTTGCCCTCGATGACGATGTCGCCGGCCTGCGGCGCCAGGGAGTCGACGATCGCCGCACCCCAGCTGTCCTTGACGAACGCGCTGCCGTCGACGACGCCCTTGAGAATGCCATACGGATGCCTGCTCAGCTCGTTGTAGCCAGCTGCGAACGTAATCGGTGCATGCATGATCGTGGCTCCCGCGGCTCGTGCGGCGTCGACCACCTTGCGGGTGTTCGCGAGCATGCCTGTCTTGTCCATCACCTCCGCGACGGCGCCGTGCAGCACCCCGCCTTCGGAAGTGAACTCGTTCTGGTACTCGATCAGCACGACCGCAGTGGTAGCCGGATCCAGTGACATGGATTCCTCCTCGCCGTGTGGCGCTTGCGATGGGAGCTGCGCGCTACTAGGTACGCTAACTCGTCGGCGTCTGGCCGGCTGCCGGCGAGCGTCAGACCGGGGCGTTAACGTCGTCATCATGGCGACGATCGACTACGCGGTTCCCGGCCCGCTGACTGACCTGAGCGAGATCGGGGCGGAGGCGCTGACCGGTCTTCCCGCGGACCCGGTAGCGCTGTGCGCTGTGGTGCCAGGGCTGGTTGTGCATCCGCTGGGAACCGACGGCCTCGGGCTGACGCCCGAGCGACTGGCCGAGAGCCAGCTGCGGTCCGCTGACGGCATCGCCCGGCGGCTGCTCGAGCTTGATCCCGCATCGCTCGCAGTACCGCGTGAGCCGCGCGCCCGCGTGGTCGGCACCTGCCGGAACTTCGTAGTACTCAGCTGCGCCCTGCTGCGCTGGCGCGGGATTCCGGCGCGGGCCCGGTGTGGCTTCGGCATGTATTTCCAGGCTGGCCTAGGCCTCGATCACTGGGTCACTGAGTACTGGAGCGATCAGCAGGACCGGTGGGTTCGGGTGGACACCGAGCACCTGGAGCACGACTTCGTCTCGGCGCCGGCGGACCTGCAGCGTGGGGAGTTCCTGACCGGCGGCGAAGCCTGGGCTGCCATCCGGTCCGGTTCCGCGGACGGGCGGAAGTTCGGCGTCGTCGGGACGGAGAACTTCGGTCCGGCCGAGATTCGCGGCAACGCCATCCGGGACCTGGCCGCGCTCGCGAAGCGCGAGATGCTGCCGTGGGACGAGTGGGGCCGGATGGGCGAGTCGTACCGCGGTGAGACCGGCTCCGACTACGACGACTTGATCGACGACATCGCGGCCGTCTGCGGCGCGGGTGATCCGGCCGTCATTGACGCGATGTACGAGCGGGACGAGCTCCGTGTACCGGTCGGCCTGCTGCCCTGATCCCGCGCGGGTGACTACGGCAGGGTGGCAGCGAGTGCGGTGTACGTGTCGAGGACGGAATCCCAGAACGCGGGGACGTTGATCGTCGTCGCCACGAGCGCGTTGTGATTCTGCGGCCCTGAGCGGAAGTCGGTCACCGTCATCCCGGATGTCCACTGGCCGCTGGTCTCGACCACCACATGCGCGGGCTCGCAGCCGAGCACGTCAGGCCTGGCCACGTGGGCGACCGCGCAGACATCGTGCACTTCGGGGCCGTGCAGCGGGCCGCGGGCCGCTTCGGTTGCGGCGTCGTCGCCGTCGGCGCTGCTGAGCAGGCAGGGCAGCACCAGCTCGGTCGCCAGCCGGCCGAGGCTTCCGATGCGCTCGATGACCGCCGCATCGGCTGTAGCCTGCAGCGTCACGTCCAGGCCCACCATGGTGACCGTCCATCCGGCGGAGAAGACGATGGCTGCGGCTTCGGGATCGACCGCGATATTGAACTCGGCGGCGGGCGTGATGTTGCCCCGGCCACTGGAACCTCCCATGATCACGAAGTCCCGCACGCTGCCGGCGAGCGCAGGTTGCCGGCGCAGGGCGAGCGCGATGTTGGTCAGCGGCCCGGTGGCGACCAGAGTGATCTCACCGGGCGCAGCCCGCACGGTGTCGATGATGAAGTCCGTGGCGTAACCGGAGCGCGGACCGGTCGCAGAGGCCGGAAGCCTGGCGCCCCGCAGTCCGTCGGCACCGTGTACCCGCTCGGCGGTGACCGGGGCACGCAGCAGCGGAACGGCGCTGCCCGCAGTAACGGCCACGTCCCCGGCACCGAGGAATTCCAGCACTCGCAGGGCGTTGCTCGTGGTCTTGCCGAGGCTGACATTGCCGGCGACGGTGGTGATGCCGACCAGGTCGATGTCCGGGCTGCCGACTGCGTAGGCGATAGCCAGGGCGTCATCGACACCGGGGTCACAATCGAGGAGGATCTTCCGGGCGGCGCGCGGGTGATGCGTCATCAGGTCCTGTCGTGGAGAGTCAGCCGCAACTCGGGCAGCGGGGGAGCGCCTGCTGTCAGCAGTGAGTGGATGCGGTCGTGGTCGAGGTTGTCCGCGACGAGGTCGGCGAGGCGCTCCAGCCTGGCCTCGCGGATCGCCGCGAACGAGATGTTCCGCGCGACGGTAAAGCTCCGTCCGGCGACCCTGGCGACGTATCCGAGGTACTCGCGCCGGAAGCTGTCGTTCTCCAGCAGCCCGTGCCAGAGCGTGCCTGCGACCGCCTCGATGCGGCAGCCTTCGTCGGCGAAGAATGGCTCGCCGCCGTCCCGGCTGATGACACCGTGATGGATCTCGTAGCCCTCCACCACGACTCCGTCGGCGAGCGTCCGCTGCGGCCGGGCCAGCACTTTCTCCTGGCCGAACTCGGTTCGCACCGGCAGGAGCCCAAGACCCGGCACGTCGCCGGCGCCGCTCTCGACGTCGTCATGGATGAGCGTGCCCAGCATCTGGTAGCCACCGCAGATCCCGAGGACCGGCAGCCCGCGAGCGGCATGCCGGGCGATCGCTTCGTCGATCTGCCGCTCGCGCAGCCAGGCCAGGTCGCGGACGGTGGCGCGGCTGCCGGGCAGGATCACCAGGTCCGCGTCGGCGAGTTCCGCCGCCTGCCGGGCGAACCGCACGACTACGCCGGGCTCGGACGCGAGGGCGTCCACGTCGGTGTGGTTGCTCATCCGCGGCACCGCGATGACGCAGATGCGCAGCACGTCGGCGCCGATCGGCGGGCTGCCCGATCGCAGTAGCGCCCAGTCGATGGCGTCCTCGGCATCGACGCCGATGTCGCTGGTGAAGGGCAGCACTCCGAGGACCGGGCGGCGCGTGATCTCCTCGAGCATGTCGAGGCCTGGCTTGAGGAGCGTGACGTCGCCGCGGAACTTGTTCACGATGAACCCCGCGAGTAGCGCTTGATCGGCGGGGTCGAGCACGGCAAGCGTGCCGGTGAACGAGGCGAACACGCCGCCCCGGTCGATGTCTCCGACGAGCACGGCCGGGATGCCCGCCGCTCGCGCGAAGCCCATGTTGACGATGTCAGTCTCGCGCAGGTTGATTTCCGCCGGGCTGCCCGCGCCCTCGCAGATCACCACCTCGAACCGCCGCGCCAGCTCCCGGTAAGCGCTCGTCACCACGTCGAGCAGGGCTCCGCGCGGCCCGCGGGTCCAGTACGCCGCGGCGTCCGTCTCGGCGACTGGCCTTCCCAGGACGATCACCTGGCTGCTGGTGTCACTGCCGGGCTTCAGCAGCACCGGGTTCATGATCGCCTCGGGCTCGATGCCGCAGGCGCGGGCCTGGGCGGCCTGCGCGCGGCCGATCTCCTCGCCCGCGCGGGTGACATAGGAGTTCAGCGACATGTTCTGGGCCTTGAACGGCGCCACGCTGATCCCCTGCCGGGCCAGCCACCGGCAGAGTCCGGCGGTCACCGCCGACTTGCCCGCGTCCGATGTCGTCCCCGCGACTAGGAGTGCTCCCACGTGTCGCAGACTAGGGCACGCTCCGCAGGTTCGGGTGACCGGCATGGCAGCGCGCTGCTTCCTGGCACCCGATGCCCGCATAGCGGGCATAACGGGCCGGGTCCACTCTTCGGCAGGCTGCCGACTCAGGCTCTAGCCGCCGGCGGCCTGGAGCGCGAGCAGGGCGACATGCAGCGAGAGCCGGGACTCGGCGGGCTCGAGGCTGACGCCCAGGACTGCCTCGATCTGGCGCAGCCGCTCGTACATCGTCGGCCTAGCCAGATGCGCGCGCTGGGCAGCCTCGGCCTTGTTGCCGCCGGCCTCCAGGTATGCCGTCAGCGCCGGCAGCAGCCGCGGGCCGGCCCGGTCGTCGTGCACGAGGAGGGCGCTCAGCTCCCGCTCGGCGAAGGCCTGCACCCGCGGGTCGTCCCGCAGCAGGTGGAGCAGGCCGCGGAGCCGGAGGTCAGGCAGCCGGTAGTAGGCCTGATCGCCGCCCGCCCGGGTGGCGGCCCGGGCGACGTGGTCAGCTTCGAGGAGCGAGCGCTGCACTCCGCCGACGGAGTCGACGGCGGACCCGGCGCCGATCACGTCCTCCGGCGCGAGGCGCGGCCTGAGCTGGCTGGCCAGCCGCGCGAGCGCCGCGTCCGGGTCGGTCCGCGGCGGCAGGGCGAGCAGCGCCGCGACCCGGTCGTCGTCCAGGGAGCCGACCAGCGCCGGGAGACGCACCTGGCGGCATGCGTCGGCGAGCGCGTCAGCGACGCTGGCCGCGCGCGCAGGCCCGGCGAGCGCCCCCGTGGTGGGCGCGGCCGTGGAGGGCCCCCCTGTGGTGTGCTCTCCTTCGGCCAGCGTGGACGCGCTGGCCTCGGCGCTGCCTGCAGCCCGGCCGTGCCGCCTGCGGTCTGTGACGCTGGCCGACTTGGCGACCCGTATGACGACAGTGACAAGCAGGCGGCCTGCGACCGGGACCCCGAGCGCGCGGGCGCGAGCTTCCGCCTCGGCCGGATCGCTGTAGCCGTTGCCGAGGAACGTCGACAGGATCGTCCGGTGGGCCTGGCGTTCGACGCTCTCTCGCTGGTGATCGAGCAGGCGCCCGAGCGCCAGCGTTGTCGCGGCTCTCTCGATGAGCGCACTGTCGCCGGGCCGCGGCGCCTCGCCGCGCAGCATGATCAGCCGTCCCCAGTCCTCGCCTCGGGCCCCGACCACGGTCACCAGCCAGCCGGACGCGGCGTCGTAGCCGGTGCGTCCGGTCACGCGGGCAGCACGGGAGCGGCCGGAGAAGCCCGCGAGCAGGCTCGCAGCGTCGGCACCGAGCGACGCGCAGGCCAGGACCTGGTGCGCCGGACTCTCCAGGATGACCGGGCAGCCCGCCAGGGTCGCGGTCTGAGCGACCACCTCGTCGGCGGGCGCCCCGGAGACCGCGAGCTCGGTGAAAACCTGATGGAGTCGCTCGGTCGACCGCAGCTCGGCTAGCTGGGCATCGATGATCCGGGCGTGCACAGCCTCGGTGATCTCGATGAACTGCGTCTCGCGCTCGAAGACGACAAGCGGCAGCTGGTGGTCGGCGGCGGCCGCGACAAGGGCAGGCGGCAGACTGCGGGAGTACCGTGAGCCGAGCTCGACTGCCAGGGCGCTGACTCCCACTGCGGCGAGCTCGGCGACGTAGCGGGTCAGCCCGGCCGGGTCCTCCGGCAGAGCGATGCCGGTGGACAGCACGAGCTCGCCGCCGCGTAGCAGGTGAGCCGCCTGCGCGAGCTCGATGACGTGTACCCAGCGAACGGGAGCGGTCAGCCGCTCGCGGCCGGCGAGCACCCGGGGCGCGCCGTTGCGGACGGCGTCGAGAGCCAGCACTTCTGCGACGGTCGGCAGCATCGTCCGCACCTCCCGGGGCCCGGCCAGTCCCCGGGCCGCGACGCATCGTACATACTGTCTCAGCTTCGGCCACGTTACCTTACAGATCGTAACTTGGCTTGACCGCGTGGTCGCGACACACTGGGCCCTAGAGGACGATGAGGGCACACGGCTGGGCAGCGCACCGGAAGGCAGAGCAGCGCCATGGAGCAGGCAACCACGCATCGGACGCACTGGATCAACGGCAAGCCATGGACCGGCGAGGCGGCCGTTCGAGGCGACATCTACAACCCGGCTACCGGCCGGGTGTCCGGCACTGTGGACTATGCCACCGCAGCCGAGGTAGACGCCGCGGTGGCGGCAGCGAAGGCGGCGCTTGGAGGCTGGCGGGAGACATCGCTGGTGCGGCGGGCCGGAGTGATGTTCGAGTTCCGTGAGCTTGTCCGTAAGCACTCTGGTGAGCTGGCCGCCCGGATCACGGCCGAGCACGGCAAGGTGGCGTCCGATGCGGCCGGCGAGGTTGCCCGCGGCCTCGAGGTCGTGGACTTCGCCTGCGGAATCCCGCATCTGCTCAAGGGCGGATTCTCCGAGAACGTGTCCGCCGGCGTCGACGCGTACTCCATCCGGCAGCCGGTCGGCGTCGTCGCGGGCATCACGCCGTTCAATTTCCCGGCCATGGTGCCGATGTGGATGTTCCCGATTGCCCTGGCGTGCGGCAACACATTCGTGCTCAAGCCGTCGGAGAAGGACCCGTCCGCGTCGCTGCTGCTCGCCGAGCTGCTTGCGGAGGCCGGGCTGCCCGACGGCGCCTTCAACGTCGTGCACGGCGCCAAACCCGCGGTCGACGCGCTGCTCACGCATCCGGACGTCCGCGCGGTGAGCTTCGTCGGCTCGACGCCGATCGCACGCTACGTTGCCGAGGCTGCGACCAGTCACGGTAAGCGGGTTCAGGCACTGGGCGGTGCCAAGAACCACATGGTCGTGCTGCCAGACGCCGACCTCGACCTCGCCGCAGATGCGGCGGTGAACGCCGGCTTCGGCTCGGCGGGCGAGCGCTGCATGGCTATCTCGGTACTTGTGGCCGTCGATCCGATCGGTGACGAGCTCGTCGGCAAGATCCGGGAGCGGATTGCCGGCCTGACTGTGGGCCCCGGTGACGCCGAGGGCTCGGACATGGGACCGCTGGTCACCCGCGCGCACCGGGACAAGGTGGCGAGTTACCTGGACTCTGGTGTCGCCGACGGCGCGACGCTCGCGGTCGACGGCCGCGACCATCCCGTGACCGGTGCCGCGGCTGACGGCTTCTGGCTCGGGCCCACGGTGCTCGACCATGTGCGGCCGCAGATGCGCGCCTATCAGGACGAGATCTTCGGGCCGGTCCTGTCGGTCGTCCGCGCCGCGAGCTATGCCGAAGCGCTTGAGGTCATCAACGGCAACCCGTATGGCAACGGAACCGCGATCTTCACCAACGACGGCGGAGCGGCACGCCGGTTCACGCACGAGGTCGAGGTCGGCATGGTGGGCGTCAACGTGCCGATCCCGGTGCCGATGGCGTTCTACTCGTTCGGCGGGTGGAAGTCCTCGCTGTTCGGCGACACGCACGTGCACGGCACCGAAGGCGTCCAGTTCTACACGCGCGGGAAGGCCGTTACCTCACGCTGGCTCGATCCGAGCCACGGCGGCGTGAACCTGGGTTTCCCGGTTAACCAGTAGATGAGCGGGCCCGCGCGGCGGCCGCCGGTGCGCGCGCGTGACCTCGGCATTCCGTTCGACGGCACGCCGGGCCGCTGGAACGCGATCACCGACGTGCCCGGTGTCGAGGTGGGCTTTCAGACGCTGATCCGCGGTGACTCCGTCCGCACCGGCGTCACCGCGGTCCACCCCCGCGGTTCTGCGGGTGCCGGTGATCCGGTAGCCGCCGGCTTCTTCTCGCAGAACGGCAACGGCGAGATGACCGGGCTGGCCTGGATCGAGGAGTCAGGCACGTTCAGCGGGCCGATCGGCATCACGAACACCCACGCCGTCGGCGTTGTCCACGCCGGGATTGTGGCCTGGACTGTCCGGCATCACCCGGAACTTGCGCAGGCCTGGCTGCTCCCGGTCGCGGCGGAGACGTGGGACGGGTACCTGAATGACATCAACGGCCATCACGTGACGGAGCAGACTGCGATCGCCGCCCTCGAGGCGGCCGTCTCCGGGCCAGTCGCCGAGGGCTCGGTCGGCGGCGGCACCGGGATGAACTGCTACCAGTTCAAGGCAGGCTCCGGGACATCGTCGCGGCTCGTCAGCTACGCCGGCACCGAGTACGTAGTGGGCGTGTTCGTCCAGGCGAACTTCGGCAGCAGGGAGGAGCTGACGCTGGCAGGGGTGCCCGTCGGGCGCCTGGTCACCGCCGACAACGCGCTCGCTGACTTCAGCCTGGCTCCCGACGGCGCGGGCTCGGTCATCGCCATTGTCGGCACCAGCGCGCCGCTGCTCCCCGGTCAGTGCAAGGCGCTCGCGCGCCGGGTGACGCTCGGGCTGGCCCGGACGGGCACGACTGGCTCGCACTACTCCGGCGACCTCTTCCTGGCGTTCTCGACCGGCAATCCGGGCGCGATCACGCCGGGTGCCCGGGTCCGGGCAGCTGCTGGCGGCGACGAGTACGACGTGCTGCGATTCGTCCCGTGGGGCGCCCTCGACCCGTTCTACGCGGCGGTCGTGCAGGCCGCCGAGGAGGCGGTGGCCAACGCCCTGACGGCAGGCGAGGACATGACCGGCAGAGATGGCCACCGCAGCCCGGGACTGCCCCGCGAGCAGGTGACCGAGCTGTTCGCCAGGCGCCGGGAGCAGTACGGAGTGTAAAGCCGGGTGGCCCCATCGAGACGTTGTGTCAGCGCTGGTCGCGGGCCCGCGCTGTTAGGCTTTGAGGCACTAGCCGAGCATTCCGGCAGTGTTCCCCCGGGCAGGAAGATGGTCGCCATGACTGATATTGCCGCCGACCCGCAGCGCGGTGCCGAGGTCTACGCGATGGACCGGGCGCACGTGTTTCACTCCTGGTCTGCTCAGAAAGCGCTGAAGCCGGTCGCAGTGGCGGGGGCGGAGGGCTCCTATTTCTGGGACTACGACGGCAAGCGGTACCTGGACTTCTCCAGCCAGCTCGTCAACACCAACATTGGCCACCAGCACCCGCGCGTGACGGCGGCAATCGCCCGGCAGGCCGCCCGCCTGACCACCATCGCGCCGCAGTACGCGAACGAGGCGCGCGGCGAAGCGGCCACCCGCCTCACTGACCTTGCGCCCGGCGGCTTCGAGAAGGTGTTCTTCACCAACGGCGGCGCGGACGCGAACGAGAACGCTATCCGGATGGCCCGGCTGCACACCGGACGCACGAAGGTGCTGAGCTTCTACCGCTCCTACCACGGCAACACCGGCGCGGCCATCACCTCCACCGGTGACCCGCGCCGCTGGCCGAACGAGTTCGCCGTCGGGCACGTGCATTTCTTCGGCCCATACCTGTACCGGTCGGCGTTCTGGGCCACCACGCCCGAGCAGGAGTGCGAGCGCGCCCTGCAGCATCTCGAGCAGGTCATCCAGCTTGAGGGCCCGGAAACGATCGCGGCGGTGCTCATCGAGTCGGTCGTCGGCACGGCGGGTGTGCTGATCCCGCCGCCGGGATACCTCGCCGGTGTGCGCGAGCTGTGCACCCGGTACGGCATCGTCTACATCGCCGACGAGGTGATGTGCGGCTTCGGGCGGGCCGGCCGCTGGTTCGCGTTCGAGGACCACGACGCGGTCCCGGACCTGATCGTCTTCGCCAAGGGCTCTAACTCTGGGTACGTGCCAGCGGGCGGCGTGATTATCTCCGACCCGATCGCGGCCACCTTCGACGAGCGCATCTTCCCCGGCGGCCTGACCTACTCGGGGCACCCGCTCGCATGCGCGTCGATCGTCGCGACGATCGACGTGATGAAAGACGAGAACATCATCGGGAACGCGGCCCGGGTCGGAACTCAGGTACTGGGTCCCGGCCTGCGGGACCTGGCCGACCGCCATCCGGTGATCGGCGAGGTCCGCGGAACGGCGGTCTTCTGGGCCCTGGACCTGGTCTCGGACCGGGCGACCCGGGCAATGCTCGCGCCGTACGGCGGCTCCTCGGAGGCCATGAACATGCTGGTCACCGAGTGCAAGTCACGTGGCCTCATGCCGTTCACGAACTACAACCGCCTGCACGTGGTCCCGCCCTGCACCGTCACCGACGCCGAGGCCAAGGAAGGCCTCGCGATCCTGGACGAGGCTCTCGCGGCGATCGGACATTATTACCAGGGCTGACTGTCGCCCGCCTTTGCCGAACCCGGAACAGGGCATTACCAGGGCTGATGCGCGCGCTGGTTCGGCCTTCACTGTCGGTGGGTAGCGTTCCAGGCGACGCTGAGTTTCAGCGGTGATGCGTCGGGCGCACGGGGGATCTGGCCGCGGAATCCGGATCTGCCCAGGGCGGCTTCCCGCCTGACGCGACGACTGTCATCCTGCCTACCCGCGGTCGCTTCGCCATGCGCTTGCCCGCTAAGGAACCATGAGCAACTCAATCCGGCTGCACCCCCCGGTCCGGCGCGACGGTCCTGCTGTGCTGCGCGGCCCTTCGACCGATGTACTCGGCTGGCTTGCCGCGGCTGGCATCGGCGGCTCGCTGCTCATCATGATCGCCGCGTCCGTGATCAGGCCGGACTGGATGGCCCCCTCGCTGGGAATGCCGTCTCCGGGGCCGCCCTGGCAGGTGCACGCGCACATCCCGGCCGGCCTGGTGGTGATCGTCCTGTGGCTGGCAGTGGTGATGGCCGTCGGCGGCATCGTGGCTGGCCTGCTTGCCGCGCGGCGAGGTGCGCGTGGCCCGGTCAGGCTCATCCTGGTCGGCTCGTTGCTGGCTGTCCTCGTACTGGCGCTGCTGCCTCCGGTCGGCTCTACCGACGCGCTGGACTACGCCGCCTACGGGCGGCTCACCGCGCTCGGCATCAACCCGTATGTGGCTACGCCCATCTACCTGCGGCTGACAGATCCGGTTTTCGGCGTGTCCATCCCGACTCACTGGGAACACCAGGTCAGCCTGTACGGACCTGCCGCGACGATCGAGCAGTACCTCGCGGCCCGGCTGGGTGGCAACTCGATGGCCCTTGTGGTTCTGTGGCTGAAAATCTGGAATGCGCTAGCGTTCGGCGGGGTCGCCTTCTTGCTGGATCGCGTGCTGCGGCCGCATCCAGCCCAGCGACTGCGCGCGCATCTGCTCTGGACTGCGAACCCGCTGCTGATCTGGGGCCTCATCGCTGGCGGCCACGTCGACGTGCTAGCGGCAGGCGCGGGACTGGCCGGGTTGCTGCTGGCTGGCCGAAGCGGGCCTGGCGTGCGGCCAGTGGTCTGGCGCGCGCTGGCCGGCGGGGCACTCGTCGGCCTGGCGGCGGATATCAAGATCGACTATCTGCTGCTCGGCCTGGGACTCGCGTGGGCGCTGCGGCGGTCCGTGCCGGCGCTTCTGGCGGCCGCCGCGGGGGGCCTGGCGATCCTGGCGCCCACGTACGCCTGGCTCGGCATGCCGGCGTTCCGTGCCCTCTTCGCCCGGCGGGATAAAACCACGCAAGACAGCTTCTACCGGTTCGTTGCCGCGACCGACTGGAAGTACCTCATCGTGGTCGCCGTGGTGCTGTTTGCCGCGATGACGATCTTGCTGCTGCGCAGGCTGCCCG
>Ga0335075_10013002_pt1 | contig 12551 bp, 8 predicted proteins | sample Lox_Sample_24_FD_206723 | JGI IMG/M metagenome (GOLD analysis project Ga0335075, IMG submission 206723) | Soil microbial communities from Loxahatchee National Wildlife Refuge, Florida, United States - Lox_Sample_2.4 | ecosystem: Environmental > Terrestrial > Soil > Wetlands | place: USA: Florida... | reverse complement strand
CGGTTAACAGGGCTACCCACCAGTTGTTGGTCGAATCGTCGCGGGTATTGAAGCGGCGCGCTCCCCATATATGGGTTGCCGAGTTTACCAGCCAGGTAACATGAAAGCCGATGGAAATGCGCAGGAACACGCCCCACAGCACCCAGGATACGCCCAGCCTCCAACCGCCTGCCGCGGTGCCGCAGCCCATCAGCCCGATGCCAACGAATGTAAGCGGCAGCCAGTGCCAGACCGCCAGCCAGCGGTAGAATCGGTCCCGTTCCAGATCGGGTGCGTAGCGCGAGAGTATGTTGGTCTTATTGTGCAGCGCGCCGCTCAAAATCCAGCCCATGTGCGACCACCATTTGCCGTCTCGCGGAGAGTGCGGATCGCCGGGCTTGTCGGTATATTGGTGGTGCAGTCGATGCACGGCCACCCAGTAGATCGGGCTGCCTTGCAGCGCCAGCGCTCCGCAGATCGCCAGAGAATATTCCAGCCACTTGGGCGTGGTGAAGCTGCGATGTGTGAGCTGGCGGTGATAGCTGACCCCGATGCCCGCGTTCTGGCTTACCAGCCACAGTATGAGAAACACCGCGAGCGACGACCAGTGAAAGCTCAGCAGCGCCGCAATGGCTCCGAGGTGAAAGCCGGCAATTACAGTGAAGAATATCCAATTGAATGTATGCGTCTGGTCGGGGCCCAGATCGTTAGTTTCGGCGGCACCATCGAAGGGTGTTTCTGCAATAAGAGTCGACATCAGAATCTCCATCTGCATCTTGAACGAAAGGGCGCGCAATCCGGCTCCGCACAAGATTAAGAATCTGCACCATCTACCTTTAGCATGTCATGCTCAGCAAGGGCGAGCGAAATTAGGTAGTGGGTCAGTTTGAATTTCAAAATGAGCCACTACCCGAAGTTGCTTCCGTCCCGTCTGATTTCAAATCGGCGCGAATGCAACCGCGCCATAACAGGACGGCATTCCCTTTCATTGACCTGACGGCCCCGCCTTTTGTGCGGCAATCCATGCATCGACCCGCGACTCCAGCACATCGAGCGGCAGCGCGCCCGAGTCGAGCACCTCGTCGTGAAACGCGCGAATGTCGAATTTATCGCCCAGCGCTTTTTGTGCACGGGCGCGCAGCTCAAGGATCTTAAGCTGCCCCGTTTTATAGGCAAGCGCCTGGCTGGGCCACGCGATATAGCGGTCCACCTCTGCCTGCACGTTTGTCTCATCGATATTCGAGTGCTCGTGGAAATAATCCACCATCTGCTGGCGGCTCCAGTGCTCGCTGTGCACGCCGGTGTCGACAACCAGCCGTATCGCGCGCCACATGTCCGCTTCCAAACGGCCGTAATCCGAGTAGGGGTCCTTGTAAAAGCCGACATCTTTGCCCAGACGTTCGGCATACAGCGCCCATCCCTCAACAAACGCCGTATATTCGCCGTATTTGCGGAACTCCGGAACGCCGGTCAGTTCCTGCCCGATCGAAATCTGCAGATGGTGGCCGGGAATCCCTTCATGGTAGGCGATGCACTCCACGTCGTACAGATTGCGCTCGGTGGCGTTATAAGTATTGATCAGCAGCCGTCCTGGCCGGCTCCCGTCCGACGTACCTGCGTCGTAATAGGCTTGCGGTGAGTCCTTCTCCAGGAAATCCGGCATCTGTACCACCTCGAATGGCGCTTTCGGCAGATGACCGAACAAAGCAGGCAGCTTGGCCTGCATCGGTCCCAGGTAGCTTTTGTAGGCTGCCAGCAGTGCATCCGCTGAGGCCGGCTTCAGCTTGGGATCGGCCTTCAGGCTGGCGTTGAAGCTGGCCAGGTCTTTGAATCCCAGCTTCTGCGCGATGGCCAGCATCGCCGCCTCGTCCTTCTTCACCTCATCCAGTCCAAGCTGGTGAAGCTGGTCGGGCGTAAGGTCGGTTGTGGTGGTGCGATGAATCAGGAATTGGTAGTACTTCGCTCCGTCCGGCAGCGCCCAGATGCCGGGCTCGGTGCGTCCTGCGGGAATGTAGCTTACTTCAAGAAAGCGCTGAAAGCGCATGTACGCCGGCATCACTTCCTTGGTGATCGCAGCCAATGTTTCGGTCTTGATCCGCTGCTGCTCGGCTGCCGGAATCGAGGCCGGAAATTTTTCGAGCGGCAGCGCAAAGGGCGAGTCCTCAGGCTTCTCGCTATCGATCGCCTTCACCTGGGCCAGCACTTTTTCCAGCAGAAACTTTGGCGGCACGCGATGGTCGTCCATGCCAATGGACATGTTGGTTGTCACCTGGTCAAAGGCTCCGGGGATCGCATGCAGCCGCGTAATCCAGTTGTCGTAGTCCGCAACCGTGGTGAAGCTCAGTTGCGAAACCAGTTGCGGATACCAGTTCTGGATGCCGTCCATCTGGTTCACCGGCATCTCCCACTCTTTGAACTCGGCCGCCTCGGCGTCGTCGGTAAATCGGCGCAGCAGCAGCTCGCGGCTCAGCTTCTCCTGGTCGCTCAGTCCATTGGGATCGATCGCCGCCAGGCGCAGAAGAAAGTTCTGTTCCTGCTCCAGCCAATCGTTATAGGCCTTCACCGAGTAGTCGGATACCTTATCGTCAAACCGCTTGTCGCCTATGGTTGAAGCGAACTCAGGATTGACTTTGAGATACGCCTCCCAATAATCGTGGAACAGGTCGCTGAGCTCTTTGCTCCGTTCGGCTGCAGAAGCCGGAGCCGTCTGCGTACCCGCAAGCGTCTGCGCACGCAGCGCGGGCAGTGAAGTGAGAATCAAGGAGACGGTGAAAGCGAGTGCAAACCAGCGGAGTTGTCTCAATCGAGTGGTCCTGGGCGTGGAGACGCATTGTTAGTGAGTGTAGAGCACCGGAGCGGCTATTCTAACCGGTGCGCCCCAGCATCGTGGCAGAGCCCGCCGCGGCACGCCTCCAGCGTCGCGGCGCGGCGCGGCTCATTTATCTGTCCCCGCGCGAATCGCCTGGCGTTACATCTGCAACAGTCTGTTTAAGTCTGGATTACCCCGTTCTGCGCCCGCTCGACGAGCACACCGAGTTTCATCGCAGCTTCTCTGGTTACAGGAATGAAAGTCGGAAGACCATTTTCGATCACATAAAAAGGCGCATGCGCGTCTTCGTCGGCAACGCCGGCCGCCCTGAGTGCATCGGCGAGATCGCCGGGATGCAAAAAAATTTGATCTTGCGCGCTTTCATTGTCGATTCCATCACGCGGGCAGATAGAACATTTTACCTGCGTGTGTGTAAATTCGCGCTCAATTTTCGATATAAGCAGTAGAACTTTTGTCATGACAGCACATCCTCAAAATGCAGGTTCTATCATGCAAAATTCTTGCCAAACCTCCCCTGCATGCTGCGGCTCTTTATGGTTTCTTTATCCAACCAGTTCACCTCTACATGGCATCCGAGCTTTCGATTGGATTATGACGACTGCTACCCTAAACGAACTGCTGCGGACCACTCTTACCGAGGTGGAGAGGTCTACGGACTTGGATGAAGACGATCCTGCTATTTTGGGGTTGAAAAACTCGCTCGTTCGCTCAGTGGCGGAGCTAGCTGTAAAACGAGAAGAGGTTCCGCAGTCAGGCGCTGTCCACGAAGCCCATCCGGTCGGCGCGTCCACCGACATGCAACCGCGAGTGCAGAATATCCCGCGACGGGGAGAATCCCCAGACTCGCCGTGGGTATTTCACCGTGGAAGCCGCTCCTGAATCCTTCACTCGAAAATTCATCTGGCTCATGGACCGGCGAATTACTTGCCTTCAATGCGGCAAGTAGTTCATCCTTAACCCTGTCATGAAAGCCATCCAGATTCGTGAGACGGGCGGTCCTGAAGTCCTCACACTCGTTGAGTTGCCGATTCCGCAGCCGGGACCGGGCCAGGTGCTCATCCGTGTGGAAGCCACGGGCGTCAACTTCATCGAGACGTACTTCCGCAAAGGCGTCTACAAGGCTGCGCTGCCGATGACACCAGGCAGTGAGGCTGCCGGCACAGTGGAAGAGCTTGGCCCCGGCGTGGCTGGATTCGCCGCCGGCGATCTCGTAGCCTCCACCAGCGTGCTGGGCAGTTACGCGGAGTACGCGCTCGTTCCCGCTGCGCAACTCGTTAAGGTGCCTGCCGCGCTTGGCCCGGAAAAAGCTGCCGCCGCTATGCTGCAGGGCATGACGGCGCACTACCTCACGCACTCCACCTTCCCGCTCAAAGCAGGCGATACATGCCTCATGCACGCCGGAGCTGGAGGCGTAGGACTGCTGCTCACGCAGATTGCGGTGCGGCTGGGCGCGCGTGTGATCACCACTGTCTCCACACCTGCCAAAGCCGAGCTCTCGCGCGAGGCCGGCGCCTCTGACGTGATTCTTTACAACGGGCAAGACTTTGAAGCAGAGGTCAAGCGCCTCACCCATGGCAAGGGAGTCGACGTGGTGTACGATTCCGTGGGCAAGACAACCTTCGAGAAGAGTCTCAACTGCCTGCGCCCGCGCGGACTGCTCGCTCTCTTCGGTGCATCCAGCGGCCCTGTGCCTCCCTTCGATCTCATCCAGCTCAGCAGCAAAGGCTCACTGTTCATTACGCGGCCCACGCTGTGGCATTATCTGGCCACGCGGGCCGAGCTTGAATGGCGTTCGAGCGACGTGCTCGGCTGGGCAGCGGCAGGCGAGCTTAAGCTGCGCACAGAACATATTTATCCCCTTGCCGGCGCCGCGCAGGCGCAGATCGATCTCGAGTCGCGTAAGACAACCGGCAAGATTCTGCTCGAACCGTGAAAGGCAGCTCTTCGCCGCCACTTTTCAGCTCGTGCGTATCCCTTGCTAGCGCACCCGGTGAAAGCCAAGCCGGCCGGCTTAAGAACCCAAAAAAGCTAGAATCTGGAAACTAAAAAACATGTCTGCCATTTCCATTGCACCTGCCGATCGCGTCTTCGTTCTCACCGGCGCCGGCATCAGTGCCGAGAGCGGCCTGCCTACGTTTCGCGATTCGGACGGTTTGTGGGAAGGATATCGCATTGAAGATGTGTGCACACCGGAGGCATGGCAAAGGAATCCGGCGGGCGTGTGGGCGTTCTACTCTGCGCGCCGCGCAGCCGCTGGCAAAGCCGAGCCGAATCCTGGACACATTGCGCTTGCGGAGCTTGAATCGGGGCTGCCCGAAAGATTTTTTCTCTGCACGCAGAATGTCGACGACCTGCACGAGCGTGCAGGTTCAGTGAATCTGCTTCACATGCATGGCGAGCTGGCAAAGTCTCGCTGCGAAGACGACTGCGGTGCGCCGCCCGTGGACGACCGTGCCGTGTACGCGAGCCTGGCCGATGTGCCTCACTGTGCCTGCGGCGGCCTTCTGCGTCCACACATCGTGTTCTTCGGCGAGATCCCGCTGGAGATGGATCGAATTCAACGCGAGATCGTGCGCGCCACGCTGATGGTGGTTGTGGGCACGTCAGGGTCAGTGTATCCGGCGGCGAACTTCGTCCAATGGGCGCGGCAGAACGGCGCGCGGACCGTATACGTTGGTCCGGAGGCGCCGCTCAATGCTGCCGCGTTTACGCATGTTGTCGAAGGTAAAGCCGGTGAGGTGTTGCCTGGGTTATTTGCGGTGGAACGCTGACAGAAACCGATGGGGATTATTCTTCAAAAGTTGAATCGGTAGCGCAGTTCGGCCGAAATCATGCGCGGATCGTTAAAGTGAAACCCGCCGATGGTGACTGAGTTATCGAGCAGCACGCGATGGTTGGTCGCATTGATCACGTTGGCTGCCAGCCTCCACCGTTCGCCCAGCGGCCGGCCCGCTGAAACGTCGAAGGTGGTGTGCACCGGCAGGTAAGTGCCCTGGTAAGGGCCGTAGCCCGAGTCTGCGAGTCCATTGGAAAACCCGGAACCGTAGTAGACATTGCTCGCAAACCAAATGCGTGAAGGCAGATCGGCCGTAAAGCCGGTATTCAGTGTGTCACGCTGGTCGTGATCGACGGGCGTGTAGTCGGGGCCAAGGTCGCAGGCCGGATCGGTGGCGATGGTGCACGTGAATCCGCCGATAATGTTGCCGCGCTGTTCCGCGATCTGGTTTGAGTACGTGACGTGAAACTCGCCCAGCCGCCACAACGCAGGCGAGCGCAGTGTCATCTCCCAAGCGCGCACCAGTGCGCCGTCTACGGCGATGGGGAAGTACATATTCGATTCACCCAGGTTCGAGTGGTCAAGGAAGTTGTTCACACGATTCTTGAACGTATCCACATCGAGTACCCATCCCTTGTATGGAATGGCGATGCCGAACTGGTGCTCTTCATCGCGCTCGGAGGGCAGAGGTGTAAAGGTGTTCTCGCCGCCGGGCAGATTGCTGGCGTAATTGAGCACCGAACTCGACACCGTTTCGATTGGCGCGGGCTGGAAGAAGTGGCCGTAGAATCCGCGCAGCACCCAGTTGAGCCGCGGAATGCGCACCGTAGCGCCAATGCGGGGGTAGATAGCGCTTTCATTCAACTCCGAGCGGAAGATGGAGAAGCGCTCGCCGCCGAGCAGCGTGACATACTGGCCCAGGCGCAGATGGTCCGCGACATAAAACTCGACCAGCCCGGCATTGGCCTGCGACGGGGTATTGGGCTGCGAGGGCGCACTGCCATCGTTGATCTGTACGCCGAAGAGATCGTTCTCGCGTTGGTAAAAGGAGTAAAGTCCGCTGGAGAAGCTGTTCCAACCCTTATCGAAACGTGCATCGACCTGGGCGCCCCCATAATTCGAATCCTGGTCCCACGTGGTCGCCACCGGCATATCCGTGGGCAGTGAGTCGTAGTCGGACTGATTGAAGTGGTAGAAGGGCGCGATGGAAATGAGTGCGGTTGGCGAGAAGGTGTGCACCCAGTTGACGATGGTGAACTGGTCGCGCTCGGTTTGTCCGTCGCGCAGGCCGGTTGAGCAGTAGTAGCCGGATATGCACTCGTAGTCGTTGGCGTCAGGATCGTAAGGAACCTGGAAGTAGTCCTGGCGGTACTGCGTGTCGAGGCGAAGCTGATCTTTTGGCGTCTGGTTGCGGATCACGGAGACAAATGCGCTCTGCGAGTTGGTTTGGTCATGGTAGATGTTGGTGACCGGAGTGGCTAATCCATAGTTCGAGCGCGATCCGGTGAAGCTGGTGTACCACGCGGTGTCTGCCGTATGGTCGCCGAGTGAGTATTGCAACTCGCCGGTGTAGAGATCGCCGGCGTAGAACAGCATCTCGCCCTGGCGGTTGTACTCGAATCCATTGCGCGGCAGCACGTTGAATACCCCATACGTGCGGTCGCCTACATCGGCTGCATAACTGCCGCGCTGAGTTTCGAGCGAGTCGATGTCTTTAGGGTCGATCTGCGGACCCACATTCGATGCAATCTTGGTGTTGGGAATCTGCACGCCGTCGATGAGCCAGCTCGTCTGATGGCCGCCGCGCATATGCAGCATGTCGTGGGTCATGTAGGCGCCGGGCACGTAGTCGGTGATCATCTCCATGCCGGTGGTGCGATCCGCTCCCGGTGTTTCATCGATCATCTGGCGCGTAATGAGCGTAGTCGGTGTGACCGTGTCGGCCGCGCTGGGTGCGCCTTCCACGACAATCGACTCCGCAGTTCCGCCCACGCTCAACGGAATGTGCAGCACTGGATTTGTGTCCGAGCTTACCGTCAGCGATTCCGTATCGGTGGCGAAGCCCGGCGCCGTGACGGTGAGCGTGTAGACGCCGATCGGCGTCTGTTCCAACTCAAATTCGCCTCCGGCGCCGGTTGTGGTGTGCAACGCAAAGTCCGAGTCAGCCGCCTTGAGCGTGACTGAGGCCCCGGCAATGGGGCGATGCTCAGGATCGTGCACCACCCCGTGCACGGTTGCAAAGACGGTAGCGAATGCCGGTAGAGAAGCTGCGAGGAAAAATGAGAAAAGAAAGAGATGAAAACGTCCGATCATGACATGACCTCAAAGTGAATACGCGTGAATGCAGGCAGCCGCTGCGGAATGAAATGCGGGCACGATTCCTGCATGGGTATGGATAGGTCGCCGAAAAAATCAGTCGAGCGCCCATAGCACTGGCTCGTACCTGCGCAATCGTCGCCACGTTTCGTGAACGGACACAGACGCAAAGCCCCGGAAATCAGGGAATGATTTTCTTGATTTGACTTTTCGGCCAGGTATTCAGATCAGACGCGAGTGGGAGGGCCGCGTCCCGTGTGGGTGCGAACCGAGCTTAGAAAGACGCGAATGGGGCTCGCCGCGGGCACGTACGCCTGTGCATTCAACGCCGGCGCAGGAGCGGCTTTTGCGGCCAGCGCTGGAGCGGGCGACGTGACGATGGCCGCTGCGCCCGGATAATACGGGCAGGTGGCTGGCGCCGAGAAGGCAGGCGTACGGTCTTGCGTTGCCGCAACCATGCGATCGGCCATCATTGCGCAGTGGTGTGCGCCGTGCCGCCGGCAGCAAGCCGGCAGACTGGAGTCGTCGCTGGCTTTGAGCGTGGCTGAGAGAGGCCCCAGCCCGAAGACCAGCATCAGCAGGATGGCAAGACTACGCCGCATCTGACACCGATGTTACACGAGTGGAGCCCGTCTGCCCATCGGTTCCATGCCGTCAGGTATCATCAAGTGTTGTCCGGAATTCAGCCGCGCTTCGCGCAAAGGAAAGTTACAAGTGTCTCAAGTGAACGATTCAGCGTCTGCACCGGCAAAGCGCCCGCTGCGCATCGCCATCTTTGGCTTCGGCACAGTCGGCAGCTCGGTGGCGCGTATACTCGTCGAGTCAGAACCGCGGGAACTGGAGATCACTCACGTCTTCAATCGCGGCGTGGCCCGCAAGCGCGCGGACTGGGTGCCCGCAAGCGTGGTGTGGAGCGAGAACGCGGATGCGGTGCTTGCCTCCGATGCGGAGGTGATTGTCGAGCTTGCCGGCGGACTCGATCCGGCCGGCCAGTGGGTGCGCCGCGCACTCGAGTCGGGCAAAAGCGTGGTCACGGCGAACAAGAAACTCATTGCGTATCACGGCATCGATCTTGAGCGCCTGGCCGAGGCCAAGGGCGGACACCTGAAATATGGCGCCGCCGTCGCGGGCGGAATTCCCGTGATTCCCGGCCTCGAGCAGGGCCTGGCCGGCGACCGCATCGAGCGCATCGAAGGCATTCTCAACGGCACGTGCAACTTCATTCTGAGCCGGATGGAGGAAGGTGCGGAGTACGCCGCGGTGCTGGCCGACGCGCAGGCTCGCGGCTACGCCGAAGCCGATCCCACTGAGGATGTGGGCGGCTTCGATGCGCGCGCCAAACTTGCCATTCTCATGCGCCTTGCGCTGCGTGTACAGGTGAATCCCGAGGAAATTGTTCCGCGGCCTATTACCGCGGTCTCCGCCGTCGACTTCAGTTATGCGCGCGATCTTGGCTGCACCATTCGCCAGGTGGCCCGCGCCGAGCAGGTGGAGGGACGGCTGGCAGCGACCGTGGGGCCCATGCTGGTGGCGCAGCGCTCGCCGCTCGCGTGGTCGCACGACACGGAAAATATGGTCATCGCCAGCGGACGCTATGGCGGCGATGTGGTCTTCTCCGGCCACGGCGCCGGCGGCCATCCCACGGCGGTTGCGGTGGTCAGCGATCTGCTCGCGCTCGCGCACGGGTCCCGCCGCGTTGAAATTCCCTCGGCTCCCGCAAATCTGGGCGCGGAATTTGAGGTGCCGCACTATATCCGCTTTCTGGTATGCGATCGCCCGGGCATTGTGGCTGCCATTACCGGAGCGCTGGCCCACGAGCAGATCAATATCCGCGCCATTGTGCAAAAGCCCGGCTACCCGGCGAATGCGCTGCCGTTTGTGGTGACCGTGGAGCCGTGCAAGTCTTCCGCGCTTCAGCGCGCTCTCAGGTCCATTCGTGACCTGGATTGTATGCTGGTGGAACCGCTCGATCTGCAGATACTCGAATAACAAAAAACGGAATCGAGGAGGCCCGTGAATGATCGACAGGATTTATCGATGTGAAATCTGCGGCGAAGAGAGCCAGCATCCAGTCCGCTGGATCGCGATCCACTGCAGCAACGAGCAGCTCACCATCTTCAAGTGGACAAAGGAAGCCGCCGATGCGCCCAATGCGCGCCACTACTGCGGCGAAGCCCACGCACAGGTTTACATCAGCCGCTGGATGGAGTCGTACTGCAGCTAGTACGGGCTAAATGCGGCGCCTGGCCGGCACCGGGCCCGTCGACTCGCGCACAACCAGCTCCGGGCTCATGACCACCTCATTGGGAAATTCCTTCTCCCGGTCGGCAATGCGCTCCAGCAGAATCTGCGCGCCGCGCTTGCCCATCTCGGTGAGCGGCTGGCGCACGGTGGTGAGCGAAGGCGTGGCATAGGCTGCCGAGAGAATATCGTCGAACCCGACCACGGAGACGTCTTCCGGAACCCGCAGCCCCGCGTCTTTGAGTGCGCGGATGGCGCCGATGGCCGCAATGTCGTTGAAGCAGAAAACGGCCGTGAAGTCACGCGTTTTTTCCAGCAGCGCCTGCATCGGTTTGTAGCCGATCTCCGGCGCCATGGGGTGGTGGCCGGTCTTCATCGACCACCCCGCAGCGTCAATCCGGATGACCAGTGCTGGATCGAGCTTGATGTCCATCTCCCGCGCTACCTGCTGGCAGCTTTCCCAGCGGAACTCGGAGTCGGGAATGGCGCGCGGTCCGCGCAGAATCGCGAGCCGGCGATGGCCCAGCTCGTGCAGATGCGCAATGGCCAACTGCACGGCCTTGTGGTGATCAAGGATGATGTTGGTTACGTTCTTCGTCCCGCTGTGCGCGGAGATGGCTACCACCGGCAGCGGTACGTCCACATGGTCAGCTGGCGTGTTCAACAGCAGGAACCCGTCCACCGCACGTTCCACGAACATGCGCGGATACCGCTCCATCAACTCGCGCTTCCAGTCGTGGCAGGCAGTGAAGTAAAAATAGTGCGCGGCGGTCAGCTCTTCCACCACGCCGCTCATCACGCGGGTAAAATAGCCCTCGCTCAGATCCGGCGCCAGCACGCCAACACTCATTGACCGGCTCTGCCGCAGCGACCGAGCAAAGTAATTCGGCCGGTAGTTCAGCCGCTTCGCGGCCTCGACTACCCGGTTGCGCGTCTCCTGTGGAATGGACTTGGCCGATGGTGAATCGTTGAGCACAAGGGAAACGGTGGTCTGCGAAAGCTCGAGATGCTCGGCGAGCATTCTCAGGTTCACGTGTCCTGGTGGAGTCGAGAGCTTTCCCTTTGCCATGTTGGAGTTGTAACATGTTTTCCGCTGTTCCGGAAACACTGTTTCTCGTTTACGGGATCGATTTTCCAGAGCTTTCCGGCTCCTGCGTCTCGATTGATTGCGTCTCGATATGGTTTGCTCCCGGCTTGAGCGGCCACGATCTGGTGCCGAAGACGAACGTGCCGGTGAGTTTTCCCGGCAGCGTCACGCTCGCATCCAGCCCGCTGCCGCTGCGCTTGTACTCCACTTCGATATTTCCCTCCGGATGCGGATACGTCGCTTTGAGGCCGGGCAGCGGGCCCAGGTGCGGTGCAATGCGCACTGTGGCAAAGCCCGGGCTGGCCGGCTCAATGCCTGCCACCAGCGTGAGCAGATCGTAAATGGGATGAGCGCTCCATGCGTGTGAGTCGGAGCGGGTCGTGCCTGGAGTTTCGGGCCAGGTGCTGAAATGCAGCGCCAGCAGCTTGCGCCATGGCTCGATGGAGCCCAGATAATCGTCGGCCATGCCTGCGTGGTCCAGCGCGCGGGCCAGATAGAAACGGAAGTAGTACGACGCGCTCAAAATGCCGTCTGGCATAGTGCCGGGCTCAATAGCCAGCATTTTCTTAAGCGCTTCCTGCTGGTGGTCCCTCGGAATCACATCGTAGAGCACGGCGAGAATGTTGGCCTGCTGGCTGAAAGTGGTGCGGTCCGGCGTGTCGGACAGCATGCCGCGCTGCGGGTTCCAGCACTGCTCGTAGAGGCCCTTGCGCACATGCTCGGCGCGGGTTTTATCGCGCTCGGCAAAGACCGGATCGCCGATGTGCTGCTCGAGATCGGCAGCGTCGTTGAGCGCGCCCAGGTATTCAAGCGTGGTTACGCACGATTCGCCCCTGGCATCGTAGGTGGGAATCTCGCCTGAGGGTACCCAGTCGATGAAGCTCCACCAGGGCAGTTTGGCCAGCAGGCCGTCCGGCTGTTCATAGCCGGCGAACCAGTTCAGCACAGAGCGCGTTCCCGGCAGCGAGGAACGCGCCGGTTCGGCATCGGGACGGTACATCCACCAGTCGTGCACCATGCCGATCCAGAGCAGCGAAAAGGTTGGAATGGTTTGCGCCAATGAGCTCGGATAACGGCTGCGCGTAATGCCGTCGGGAAAGCGCGAATCGTCAAAGGCTTCGAGAGCTTGCCGCGCCAGCCGGTCGTCGTCAGCGACTGCGTAGGAGATGAGCGCCTGAATGCGCGTGTCGCCGATGTACTGGAGCTGCTCGTAGTAGGGCGTGTCCATGTAGGTTTCGTGCGCGTCGAGCCGCGCTGTGCGCCAACTGATCTCCCAGATCTTGGCGAGGTCAGGTGCAAGAGATGGATCGTTTGTTTCAAAG
>Ga0335075_10013001_pt1 | contig 12551 bp, 9 predicted proteins | sample Lox_Sample_24_FD_206723 | JGI IMG/M metagenome (GOLD analysis project Ga0335075, IMG submission 206723) | Soil microbial communities from Loxahatchee National Wildlife Refuge, Florida, United States - Lox_Sample_2.4 | ecosystem: Environmental > Terrestrial > Soil > Wetlands | place: USA: Florida... | reverse complement strand
AGATCTTCCATTTTTCGCGGTATCTCTCGGTGCCGATCGCGCTGGTCGTCGTTTTTCTGTTCGTCCTGCGTTTTCCGAACAAGGTCGTCGAGCGCGTCTTCGTCGTGCTCTCGCTGATCTATCTGACGTACATCGCGTCGGCGGTGCTGGCGCATCCCAACTGGGGCGACGTCGCGCGCGGCACCCTGATTCCAACCTTCGATTTCAAGCGGGCCGGCTGGCTGGCGGCGGTGGTCGGGGTCATCGGCACGACGATCTCGCCGTACATGCAGTTCTTTCTGCAGTCGGCGGTCGTCGAAAAGGGCTCGCGCACGGAGGATCTCCCGATGGCGCGGATCGACGTCGTCAACGGCTCGATTCTGGCGATCGCGCTGGCCGGCTTCATGATGATCGCCAACGCCGCGACGATCTACATGGCCAACCGCCACGGCGCGCACCTGGCTCCGCAGGAAGCGGCCGACTTCGCGGTCGCGCTCAAGCCCCTCGCCGGCGAGCTCGCGTCGGTCATCTTCGCGCTCGGGATTCTCAACGCCGGCATCTTTACGGCCACGGTACTGCCGCTCTCGACCTCGTATATCGTCTGCGAGGCGTTCGGTTTCGAAGCCGCAATCGATCGCAAATTTTCCGAAGCGCCGGTCTTCTTCATCCTGTTTGCGGCCGGCTTGATCGTGGGCGCGGCGGTCGTGTTGATTCCGCACCTGCCGCTCCTGCAAATGATCCTCTTCGCCCAAGTGCTCGAAGGGATTATTTTGCCGTTCGAACTCGTGCTGATGCTGGTCATCGTCAACCGGAAGAGCATCATGGGAGAGCACGTCAACTCGCCGGTCGGCAACGCCATCGGCTGGACGACCGTCGTCGTGGTCGGCGTGCTCTCGATCGTCTACGTTGCGGGCACCTTCTATCCGCCGCTGCTCGGCGGCTAGCGGCGCCGCTAGCGCTTGAACCCGGCGCGGGCGTTTTCCTGATCGGCGAAATGCCAGCGGTTGCGTCCCTCCCGCTTGGCGCGGTATAGGGCCGCGTCGGCGGCTTCCATCAGACCCTCGACGTCGGCCGCGTCCGACGGAAACATCGCAATGCCGATGCTGGCGCGCACGTCGTGGGGGACGCCGTTGATGAGCACCGGCTCCTGCAGCGCGTTGCTGATCTTGCGCGCCAGGTCGGCGGAATCGGAGGGCCCGTCGACGACCGGCTCGAGAATGACGAACTCGTCGCCGCCGAACCGCGCGACCGTGTCGCTCTCCCGAAGCGTCGAGCGGAGACGGCGCGCGACGGCCTTGAGCACTTCGTCGCCGACGTGATGGCCGAATCCGTCGTTGATTGCCTTGAAGCGGTCCAAGTCGAGATACATCACCGCGAAGCCGCGATTGTAGCGGCGCGCCGTCGCAATCGTATTCCCGATCCGATCCTCGAAGAGAACGCGATTGGGCAAGCCGGTCAGCGAATCGGTGAATGCCAGTTGCTCGATGTGCTGGCTGTGCTCGGAGCGCTCGAGCGCCGACGAGACGAAGAGTCCCATCAGGTTGATCAGATCGGCGTCGCGCTGTTCGATGGGCTCGCGCGGCTTCCACGACGCAAACACCAAGGCTCCGAAGATGCGCGCCCCGGCGCTCAGTCGCAGCGCGATGAGACTTCCCCACGGCGCCATGCTTCGCGCCGGATCGCTGCGCCACGGTTCGACGCCGGTGTCCGGCACGACGAGCATCTCGCTGCGAGCGAAGACGTGACGCGAGAACGACGCCGCCATCGGATAGCCGGTCCCTTTGGTGATGGGCGAGCCTTCGCCGACCGAGTTGCGAATGACGATCCGCTCGCCTTCGAACCGCGCGACGTAGCCGGCGTCGAATCCGAAGAGCTCGAGGCCGAGCATGAGCGCCGCATCGATCTGGTCGTCGATCGCGCCGCCGCGCGCCGCGGCGACGAGATACAGCCGGCTAATCCGCCCGCTCTGCGTGGCGATGGCGCGCTCGGCCCGGCGCTGAGCCGTGACGTTCTTGAAGATGGCGTAAACGCCGGAGATCGCATCGCGCGTGTGCAGCGGCACCAATTTGAGCTGCACGTCGATGCGATTGCCGAGCCGGTCGAGCAGCAGCGAGTCGTGTTCGGCGGCTTCGCCGCGCATCGCCGCATAGAAGGCGGCCTCGGCGTCGCGACGGCATTCGGGCGCGATCAGATCCTCCCAGCTGCGCCCGACCAGCTTCTCGGTATAGAACCCGGTCTCGCCCTCGAAGGCCACGTTGACGCGCGAGATCGTGCCGTTGCCCTTGAGTTCGATGATGCCGTCCGGATGGTATTCGAAGAGCGAACGAAAGCGCTGTTGATTCGCGCCTAACGATTCTTCGGCCGCCTTGAGCGCGGCGATGTCGTGCGCCTGAAGAAAGACTCCGGCAACGGCGCCCTCGAGCCGCGCGGGAAAGACGTAACACTCGATCGGCACGGCGGCTCCGTCCCGGTGGCGCGCGCAGGATTCGAAGTGATCGGTTCCGCCGGCGGTGGCGGTACGCATCGCCAGCTCGATCCGTTCGGAGTCCGCCTCGGGAACGAACTCGCGGTAGTGCGAGCTGGCCAGGTCGTCCCTGGCGGCACCGACGAGGACGCCGGCGGCCTCGTTGGCGGCCACGACGCATCCATGCAGGTCGTAGAGCACCACCGCATCGGGAGTCTCTTCGTAGAGCGAGGTCAGGATCTCGCGAAGCTGCATATCTTCGTCTTCGGCAGCCGGGCAAGCGCTGCCAAGAAGCCCCGCTTTCTTCGCCGAACCACGCAGGATGACTCCCGAACGGATCGTCGAGTTCGCCGAAGGTCTGGCCGGGATTGCCGCGACCGGCGGCGGCGCTACGGCGCTGGCTGCCTACCTCTCCGAGCAGACCGGGTGCCGCGTCCTGGTCGAAGACGCGGCCTGGCGCCGTCTTGCGGGGGCCGGCGGCGGCAACGGTCCGTCCTCGGGGCGAGAGATCGTCGAGACCGGCGCCCCCGGAACCGCCATTCGCCTGATGGCCGGGGCCGCGCACGTCGGCTGGTTGTCGCTCTTCGACGGCGCGCCGGCAAACGGCGCCGCTTCCGAACTTCCGGCACGGCTGGCAGCTGCCGCGATTGCGGTGGAACTCGCGCGCGAGACGGGTGGGAACCGCGGGCGCCGGCGATCGTTTTGGGAGCGAACGCTTTCGGGCGCGTATCACGATGCGGCCGCAGCCCGCGAGGACGCCGCGGCTTGCGGCATCGCGACCGCAGCGGGATACGTGGCGATCGCGCTCGAGCGCGAAGCCGGCGACGCTCCCGCAGGCGATCTCACCGAGCTGCGAACCATCGCCGCCGAGACGTTTCGCACCGGCGACGCCGATCTCGGTACCTACGAACGCGGCGCGACCTTACTGGTGTTCGTTCCGGCGGCCCGCGAGATCGACGCCAGCAACGCCCGCACCGCCGCAACCCTGTTGCCGAAAAACGCCGCGAAGCGCACGGCGCCGGCGCGGATCTCGGGCGGCGTCGGAACCGTCCAGCCGCTGTTGACATTGGCGGCCAGCGCGCACCACGCCGAAGCCGCGCTGGCGATCGGGCGGCGCGTGTTCGGACCCGGACGCGTCGTCGCGTACGCCGACCTGGGCGCCTATCCGATGCTCTACGAAGGCGCCGGCGTCGCCGACCTCGAGCAGTTCGCGCGACGGGAGCTGGCCCCGCTGCGCGCCTACGACGAGAAGCATCAAACCGAGCTGGAGCGAACGCTCCGCATTTACTTCGCGACCGGGCAGAACGTCAAGACGGCTGCCGCGGAACTCAACGTCCACCGGCACACCGTGTTCTACCGGCTCAGGCAGATCGCCGAGCTCTGCTCGCGATCGCTGGAAAGCCCCCACGACCAGCTCACTCTTCGTTTGGCGGTAGCGATCGATGCACTCCACTCCTCCTGAAGGCGGCCGGCGCGCATCCGGCAAGCGCGACGTCCTCAAGCTGGCCCGCGACGCGGGCGTGCGCTTCGTGCGGCTCGTCTTTGCCGACATCTTCGGCGTCAGCAAGAACGTCTCGATTCCGGTCGAGGAGCTCGAACACGCCTTGGAAGGGCGCGTGACGTTCGACGGCGGCTCGATCGACGGGTTCGTGCGCGGCGAAGAGCTCGACATGCTGCTGGTTCCCGACCCATCGACGTTCGCGATCTATCCGTGGCAGTCGGCCGGCGACGCGCGCGAAGCGCGGCTGATCTGCGACGTCGCGATGCCGGACGGTTCGCCGTTCGAAGGCTGTCCCCGCACGACGCTCCGGCGCGCGCTGGAAAGCGCCGGCGCTCTGCGCGGGGTGAAGGTCGGGCTCGAAATCGAGTTCTACCTGTTCGACCAATCGTCGACCGGCGAGACCTCGACGCGAACGCAGGACGTCGGATCGTATTTCGACTTCTCGGCGAACGATCGTGGCGAGGAGGCCCGCAACGCGATGGTCGCCGCCCTTTCAGCGATGGGCGTTCGCGTCGCCTCGGCGCATCACGAGCACGGAGCCGGTCAGCACGAGATCGACCTCGCGCACGACGATCCGCTCGCCGCGGCGGATCGCGCACTGACGCTGCGCACGATTGCCAAGCACGTCGCGGCGGCATACGGGTTGGAGGCGACCTTCATGCCCAAGCCGTGCGAAGACCGGGCCGGCAGCGGACTGCACGTCGACTTTCAACTCGACGCCGGATCCGACGAAGAGACGGCGCTCTACGTAGCCGGCGGCTTGCTCGCACACGCTCCGGCGCTGACCGCGGTGTGCAATCCGACGGTGAATTCGTACAAGCGGCTGGTGGCGGCGTGGGACGCACCGATTTACGCCGTTTGGTCGCATCGCAGCGCCAACGCGTTGGTCCGCGTGCCGCCGGGACAGCCCGTCGCGCGCGTCGAGATGCGCAGTCCCGACCCGGCGTGCAACCCCTATCTGGCGCTGGCGGTTCTGCTCGGCGCCGCGGCCGACGGCGTCGCACGCGCAATACTGCCGGGGCCGGCGCTCGTGGGCTCGACCTACGATCTCACCGAGCACGATCGCCGCGAGCGCGACATCCGAACTTTGCCGAAATCGCTCCGCCAAGCGATCTCCGAGCTCGACGGAGATCCGGTCGTGCGCGCGGCGCTGGGCGACCATCTCTACCACGCCTTCCGCGACGCCAAGCTGGCCGAATACGAACGCTACCGGCGAGCGGTGCATCCGTGGGAGGTCGACGCGTACCTGCGGCTCTACTGAGCGGCGGCCGGCTCGACGGCGCGCAGCAAATCGGCAACCAAAAACGGCAGCTGCAGCGTTTCGTCCCAATCCGGGCCCGAAACCGCTCCCAATCCGACGACGCGAATCGGTCCGGACGGCGCGAACCGCCGCACCTCCTCGGCGCCGGCAACGGCCGGATCGAGTAAAACGACGTCGCCGCCCCGCAAGTCCCCGAGGTGAGCCAGGTCGTCGAGCGCGGTACATTCGCGGACGCGGTAGCCGCGCGTGCGCAGCTCGTATGCGGCGAACCGCCGCAACGCGGCGTCGCTCGTGACGATCGAGACGCGCATCGGCCGCTGCACGTTCGTGGCGTCCGCCGACGGCAGCGTTACGGTAAAGGTGCTGCCGCGGTCGAGCCGGCTTTCCACCTCGATGCGCCCCCGGTGGCGTTCGACGATGGTCTTGACGATGAACAACCCGATGCCGGTTCCCGCAATCTTCGCCTTACGCGCGTTGGTGCCGCGAACGAATCGCCCGAACAGCCGCTGCAGGTCTTCCGGCGAAATGCCGATTCCGCGATCGCTGACGCGTACGCGAAACTCTTCACCCTGCGCCTCGATCCCGACCTCGATCGGCTTGTCGGCGGCCGAGTATTTGATCGCGTTGCTCAACAGGTTGTCGAAGACTTGCCGCAGGCGCTCGGCGTCGCCGCGGACGTAGGCGTGCTTGAGGGCCGTCGAAACCGCGACGTTGCGTTCCGCAACGTGCGAGGCCACGACTTGTGCGACCAGATCGACGAGGTCGACGCGATCGTCGGCAATCTCCAATTCGCCGTGCTCGACGCGCGAAAGCGCGAGCACGTCGTCGGCCAGCGTCGCCAAGCGCTGCGCGTTCATGCGAATCGTGTGCGCGGCATCGGTCGCAGCGGCGCCTTCGAGATAGCCTTCTTCCAGCAGCTCCGCGAAGCCGGCAATCGACGTGAGCGGACCTTTGATGTCGTGTGCGAGGACGGCGATCAAATCGTTCTTGAGCGCATTGAGCTGCAGCACGCTGGCGCGCTGCCGCTCGAGCTCCTCGATGCTCGCCGCCAACCGCTCCGCCAGACGTCCGTCTTCGCGCGATGGGCTCACGCCGCCACCACCGCCGCCTGCCGGCGCAGCACGTCCCACGCGCGTTCCACGTCGGCGCGCGTGGTTCGCAGGTTTCCGATCGCCATGCGGATCGCGTAGCGGCCGTCGATCTTGGTGTGCGAGACGAAGATTTCTCCGGTCGCGTTGACCGCATGCATCAAGGCAGCGTTGCGCGCCTCGAGCGCGGCTTCGTCGAGACCGCCCGGATTCCAGCGGAAACAGACGACCGAGAGCGGATGCGGCGCGAGGACTTCCCAGTCGGGTTCGTCACGAACCCACGCCGCAAAGCTTTGCGCGAGTTCGACGTGCCCGCGCAGGCGTTCTCGAATGCCTTCGGCGCCGAAGTAGCGCAGCACGAACCACAGTTTGAGGGCGCGAAATCTCCGGCCGAGCTGCAAGCCGTAGTCCATGTAGCTGACGGTCTCGCGCTCGGGAGCGGTGAGAAACTCGGGCAGCAGCGCAAACGCGCGCCGCACCGTCGCCTCGTCCTTGACGAACAGCACCGAGAGATCCATCGGAACGAACAGCCACTTATGCGGATTGACGACCAGCGAGTCGGCTCGATCGACCCCGTCGAGAAGGTAGGCGTACTCGGGCACGATCGCGGCGGTTCCGGCGTAAGCCGCATCGACGTGCAGCCAGGTGCGGTGGCGTCGCGCGACGGCCGCGATCTGAGCTACCGGATCGATCGACGTCGTCGAGGTCGTCCCCACCGTCGCGACGATCGCACACGGGCGCAAGCCGCGGGCGAGGTCGCCCTCGACGGCCGTCTCCAGCGCGTCGGGCCGCATGCGAAAGCTCTCGTCGCACTCGACGCGCACCACGTTCTCTTGACCGATTCCCAGCGCGATCGCGGCCTTCTCGACGTGCGAGTGCGTGTGATCGGTGATGTAGACCCGCAAGCGGGGAAGGTCCCGCCCCGTCATGCCGCGCTCCCGAATGGCCAAATCGAGCGATTCGCGGGCGGCGGCCAGAGCGGTGAATCCGGCGATCGACGCGGTGTCGTAGATGATGCCGGTCCAGGAGTCCGGCAAGCCTAGCAGCCGTCCGAGCCAGCGCATCGTCACCTGCTCGAGCTCGGTTGCCGCCGGCGACGTGCGCCACAGCATCGCCTTGACGTCGAGCGTGGCGGAGAGCGCTTCGGCGGCGACGGCGACCGGGGCCGCACTGGTAGCGAAGTACGCGAAGAACCGTGGATGGTTCCAGTGCGTCGTCGCGGGGACGACCAGGTTTTCGAAGTCGTCCATGATGCGTTCGAACGGCTCGCCGTGAAGCGGCGCCTCGGCCGGCAACGCGGCCGCCACGTCGCCGGGGCGTACGTCGGGCATGACGCGATAATCCTGCGGACGCGCGAAATACTCGTCGATCCAACGCGCCACCCGCGCGAACTGCTCGGAGAATGCCCCCGTCTCGGTCATGACCCCTGATGTTGGCCGGGCAGAGTCCGGAGCCCCGCGCATCGAACCTGCCCAGCCTATGAAAGAGCCGTCGACGGCCGTGTTCACGGCAAACGCACCCGCTCCCATCGGCCCCTACAGCCAAGCCGTGCGCTCGGGCAACGAACTGTTCTGCAGCGGACAGATCCCGATCGACCCGCAAACCGGAGATCTGATCGAAGGCGACGTTTCGGCTCAGGCCGCGCGCGTCTTGGAGAACCTGTCGGCAGTCTTGACCGCCGCGGGTTGCTCGCTCGCCGACGTCGTCAAGACGACGATCTTTCTCGTCGACGTCAACGACTTCACCGCCGTCAACGCGGTCTACGCGCGCTATTTCGGCGAGGCAAAACCGGCCCGCTCAACCGTCGGGGTCGCGGCGCTGCCCAAGAACGCCCGCGTCGAGATCGACTGCATCGCCCGTCTGAGTTAGACCGCGCCTGGAGATTCGCAGGCTTCCTCGCGGTCTCGCGAGCTCTCGGCCTCGCACCCTCGTCTCTCGGCTTTCCCGGGCTCGTGACGTTCCGGGTTTCTCGCGCTCGTGAGGTTCCGGAGCTTCCCGCGCTCGGACGCTCGTCGCTCGCCTCCTGCTCGCTCCTGCTCGTGCGTTTTTTCGCAACGGCCAATGGAACTCGCCCTGCTGGCTTTTGCGAAAAAATCGCACGCCTCGCCGCGGAAAGCCCACGGAACTCCCGAGCCGCACAAGCGGTACAACATCATGAATGGGAGAGTGCCGCGAAGAAAAGCGGCCGTCCGTCGCCGTGATCGACGGCGCGGCTCACCCTATGAAAATTCTATAATTCCTCAGAACTCGGCGCCGCCGCTGCTGAGGTCCGCTGCAGTCGCCCGCCCGACGCGGGTCGTTTCGAGCAGCTTTCTTGTGGTGTGTGTGTATGCGTGTGTGCGCGGCTACGGGCACGCGGGGATTGAGGCAGCTTAGGCGCAGGCGGCGCTGCGGCTTCCGTGAGCGAGGCGTGCGATTTTTTCGCAAAAGCCAGGAGGGCGAATTCCATTGGCCGTTGCGAAAAAACGCACGAGCAGGAGGCGAGCGACGAGCGTCCGAGCGATGGAAGCTGCAGCGCGGCACGCGCCGAGGGCTCGCGACGAGCGCCGCAGCGCCGCACGCGCCGAGAGCTCGCGACGAGCGCCGCAGGGTGGCGGAGTTATTGCGGCGAGGTCATGGGCGCCGCCGAGAGGCGGGCCGATTCTTGTTCCGCGATGCGCGCGACGTCGGGATCCAGCGAGTGTTTCGCCAGGTCGAGCTGGCTGAGCGCGAGCGTCGTCTTTCCTTCGGAGACGTAGGCGACCGCGAGCAGATAGTGGATGCGGCCGTCGTGCGGCGCCGCGGCCGCGCCCTTCAGGAGCGCCGATTCGGCGAGTGCGTAGAGATTGTTGTGCTCGTAGTCGATGCCGAGATCGACGTACGCTTCGGGAAGATAGGGCCCGACCGCGGTCGCTCTGACGTAATAGTCGACGGCCTTTTTCCAGTCGCCGTGAAGATCGGCGAGGTAGCCGAAGTTCACCAGGGCTTCGGGACGCTCGGGTGCTTCGTGGTAAGCGATTTTGAGCGACGCGTTGGCGTTGGCGTCTTGACCGCTCTGCAGGTAGGCGGCACCCAAGTTGTTCTGGCACGTGTAATTCGTGGGATCGATTCGCAAACACGCCTGGAAGTTCTTGATCGCCTCGGACGGGTTGTGGAGGTCCAAATAGCTCAACCCGAGGCCGTTCAAGCCCGTGAGCGACTGCTTGTCGCTATCGAGCGCGCGCATGTAGTACATCATCGCTTCGGTCGGCTGGTGCAGCGCGGTGTAGACCTGACCGACCTCGGCTTGAATCACCGCGTCGGAGGGCTGATCTACCGAAAGCCGCTGCATCTCGGTGAGGTACTGCGGCAAGTCGCCTTTACGCTGGTGCAGGGCGACCAGGTCGCCGACCGAGTCCGTTCCGGGAAGCGCGAGATTGAACTGTTCGATCGCGTCGTCGACGCGGTTTTCGGTCGCGTACACGACGCCCAACCGGTTGTGGGTCTCCTTGTCTCGCGGGTTCTGCAAGAGCAGCGTTTGATAGACGTCTTCGGCGTGAGAGAATTCGCCGTCTCGATAGTAGAGGTCGCCGAGGAAACGAGCGGGAGCGACTTCCCGCGGGTGCGCCGCGACGTAAATCGAGAGCTCCTTGATGGCCCCCTGCAAGTCGCCCGCCGCGATCTTCTCGCGCGCCCGTTGGATCGCGCCGGCCGGATCGGAGGGGAATCCGCGATCGTGGAACTGGTCCTGATCGTCGATAAGGCGAAACGTCGATTGCGCTCCGGCCGGCCCGCAGATCAGGCCGGCGAGGAGGAACGCGGCGGCGATCGCGGCAGCCAGTCGCTTACCCATGATACGACTATAACGCAAGGGCCGGTCCGGGCGTGACTATGCCAGGTTTTCGAGGATTCGCCGGAGCTCGCCGACCAGGTGGGCGCGGTCGGCCGCCGAGAAACCGGCCAACGCCTTCTCGGTGCCTTGGTCGAGAATTTGCGATGCCAGGCTTTGGACGTCCCAGCCGCGCTTCGAGAGATAAATGTGCACGGACCTGGCGTCTTTGGGGTTGGCCTCCCGCCGAACCAGCCCGTCGCGCACCATACGCTGGACCGTCCGCGTGACCGTCGGCATTTCGACGCCGACTTGCTCGGCAAGCTGGCGGGGCGTTTGCCCGTCGCGCTCCCAGAGAACCCGCAGCAGCTGATACTGACCCAACCTCAGCCCGTGGGCCGACAGCATCCTATCGATATGCGCGCGCAGGGCGCGCACCGTTTGGCCGAATGTTGGAAGAAACTCCGCGCTCACTTCACGAGCGGCAGCACGTTACTCGGCGTCAAGGGATAGAACGTCATCGCGATCACGACGACGAAACAAAGGACGACGCTGGCCCACGCGAGCGGCACGAACGGCTGCAGATCGTGGGTGGCGTGACGGTCCTCGCGCTCGTACATCGCTCGCACGACTTTGGCGTAGGCATAGAGCGAAATGGCCGTGCCGACGATCAACAGCGCGCCGAGCCAGACGTATCCTGCGCCGACGCTGGCCGAAAGGATGAGGATCTTCCCAAGGAAACCGGCCGTCGGCGGCAAGCCCGCCATCGCCAGCATGAAGAACGTCATGGCGGCGGCCAGCAACGGCCGGCGACGGCCCAGCCGTTGGTAGTTCGCGATGCGAGAGCCCTCTTCACCGGGCCCCGACATCGCTGCAGCAACCGCAAAAGCACCAAGGTTCATGAACGTATACGCCGTCAGATAGTAGATGGCGTACCGCAGTCCCTGCGACGTACCGCCCGCCAGCGCGGTCAGGATGTAGCCTACTTGCGCCGTGCCGGAGTACGCCAGCAACCGCTTCAGGTCGCGCTGAGCCAGCATGCCGACGTTGCCGAAGATCATCGACAGACCGGCCACGATCCAGACCGGCAGGAGCAGACGGTCCGACGATCCGGCCGGCAGCGCGGCATACATGAAGCGCGCGAACACGGCCAGGGTGGCCGCCTTCGTGGCAACGCTCATGTACGCCGTCACCGGCAATGGGGCGCCTTCGTACACGTCGGGCGCCCACATGTGGAATGGGACCAGAGCGAGCTTGAACGCGATGCCGATCAAAAACATGCCCGCGCCGGTCCAGAACAGCGGATTGTTGGCCAATGCCGGATTCGTGAGCGCCGCGAGCATGACGCTGCCGCTCGCTCCGAATAGCAGTCCCATTCCGTAGAGCAGAAACCCCGACGCGGTCGAGCTCAGGATCAGGTACTTCAGCGCCGATTCTCGCGCGGTCTTGCGTTCGTCAAGTCCGCAGAGGCAGTACAGTCCCAGCGAGAGCAGCTCCAACCCTAGGAAGATCGTCATCAGGTTGGCGGAGCCGGCCATGAGCATCGCGCCGCACGTGCTCCAGAGCATCAAGGCGGTCGTCCCGGCCATGCGCTCGGCTTTCCCGATCGAGCCGTACAGGATCAGCGACCCGATGAGAGCGATCAGCACGACCTCTTCGAAGACGACCGTGAATCCGCCGGTGACGAAGCCGCCGAAAAACGCGCTGTAGTCGTGTCCGAATTGCGGCGCCGCTACGACTCCGGCGGCGACCGCGCCGGCGGCTCCGATCGCGATCGAAAGGTAGCGGGGCGCGTACGTCCGCGCGGCGAGATCCACCAGCAGCACGACCAGCGCGGTGACCGCCACGATCCCGATCGGGACGAGCGCCGCCCAGTCGGCGTTGGTGAACGGAATCGTCAATCCCGCGCTCACCGGCTCACCGTGCTCGTTGGGGGCGCGCTCGCCGTCGATGCTTCGAGCACGGGGTGAGGCTGCACGCCGAGGACGACCAATGCGGCCAGCAGCGGCGCGAGCGCCAGGCCTTCGCGCCACGTCAGGTCGCGGCGTACCGGAAGATCCTCGACCGGCGGTCCGTTCATGATGCCTTGATAGAGGCGCAACGCGTACGCTGCCGCCAGCACGATCGCGATCAACGCGACGATCACGGCCCAAGTATAGCCCGCTTGGTAGACGCCCGCCAAGATGATCAGCTCGCCGACGAAACCCGCCAAGCCGGGAAGTCCCAGCGCTGCGAGCGCGCCGATGCACAGCGCCCCGGCCAGCCGCGGATTGGCGGCGCCCAAGCCTCCCAGACGCACGAGCGAGCGCGTATCTTCACGCTGCTCGACGAATCCGAGCGTCAGGAAAAGCGCGGCGCTAAAGAGTCCGTGCGCGACGATGTAGACGACGGCACCTTGCAAAGCCAGCGAGTTCTGCGACGCGATCGCGATGACGATCAGCCCGAGGTGCGAGAGCGACGAATAGGCGACG
>Ga0335075_10013000_pt1 | contig 12551 bp, 6 predicted proteins | sample Lox_Sample_24_FD_206723 | JGI IMG/M metagenome (GOLD analysis project Ga0335075, IMG submission 206723) | Soil microbial communities from Loxahatchee National Wildlife Refuge, Florida, United States - Lox_Sample_2.4 | ecosystem: Environmental > Terrestrial > Soil > Wetlands | place: USA: Florida... | reverse complement strand
CCGTAACCTCAGCATTGCGAACGCTGCGCTCTCCCAGTTGAGCTACGGCCCCAACAGAGCGAAAGATGCAAGGATTATAGGGAATTCCTCATGTCGCCAGCAAGGGCGGATTCCTGACGAACGGCCGGCGCCAGCCGTCCCCCCACCCGGCTGACGCCGCCCGTTCGCCTACTTCTTTTCCGCCGCCGCCAGACGTTGATACATCGTGCCGTCGAACTGTGGCGATTTCAGCCGCGCCAGAAACTCCTCGGCTCGTGCCGGATTGTTGCGCGGCGGCTTTTCGGACAAGTGCGACAGGTAATAGAGCGATTTGGCATGTTCTTCCTTGTCCTGGTTGTACAACATATCGACTTTGCAATACTCCCAGAACGCTTGGGCGTCGTCGCCCTTGACGCGGTAATAATCGCCGAGGGCGTTGTGGGCCAAGGCGCACAGGCCGCCATCCTTGCCGGCACGGACGATTTGTTCTAGCTTCTTGTCGATGCCGTCGAGGTTCCGCTTCTGGGCGATCCGCGATTGGATCAGGTACACTTCGACGAAGGCGCGCTGCGGATCGGCGGCGGGCATGGCCGATTCGACTTGCTTTAGTTTCTCCTCGGCCTCGGAGAACTTGAGCGCGCGAAGTAAAAGGCGAGAGCCTCTGAGCTGGCTCTGCAATTTCATGGCCGGAGAGATGCCGGGCAGCTCGGACAGATCGGCGTAGGTCTTGCTCGCGGCCTCGGTGTCGCCCTTGTCCTCCTGTAACGAGGCCAGCAATTGCAGGGCCGGCACGATTTCCCAACCATCGGCAAAGGCGGTCTTGAAGTCGTTCAGGGCGGTGAAGGCGGCAGAGCGGCGGTTGACATCGTCCTGGGCGAGCAAAGCCGTCGTCTGAGCGATGCGATACTGGAAATAGCGGTGAACGGCGGTAATGCGGCGCAATTTGTCGTTGTTGTCCAGTTCTCGAAACGCCAGCAAGGCCGACTCCAGCTCATCCACCTTTTTTCTCGCCGAGGTCTCATCCAATGCGTGACCGAGCTTAGTATCACCGGCGTGATAGTCCACTTTGCCCACCGCATCGATGCCATCGCCGTAATCGATAGCATGGATGAGCAGGGCCGGGATGTCCTGGACCTTGCCGTTGTCCGTTCTCAGTTTGATGCCTGCCGGTGTCTCTTGCTGAATCGTGCCGTTGAAACTGTCAACTTTTTTCTTGCCGGGCTGGCGGACGTAAACGGTGTCCTTGCCCCAGAGGGCGTCGCTGCCTATGAGCATGAATCCAGCGAGAACAAAGGTCAAAGAAAAGCGTCTCATGATGATTGCTCCTATTTCAATCCCTAACGAGCCGGAAGCGTAAGCGACGGATTGTCTTGCTGTCGCTTACGCTTCCGGCTCGTCGCGTTCGTTGTTTTATTTCTTGCGTTTGAGGACGTTGTACTGTTCGTGCAGGTCGGTTTCCTTCTCCAGCAGTTCCTCGAAGCGTTTTTTCGATTCTTCGCTACCGAAGCCGCCCTGCCTGCTCTCGAGAGCGACGAGCCGTTGGGCGGCGTCGCGGATCGCCTTGGCCTTTTTGTCGGCGTTGTCTTGACGTTGGCCGTGCTTCACGATGCAGTAGACCAAGTGATAATAGAAATCGAAATAGTGTTCTTTGAGCTTGTTGTCGTCGAGGCGGCGAACCAGTTGGTTGATGTAGCTATCGCACAGCCGAGCGGCATTGACGTAGTCCTCGCGGTCCTCCAGGAGCTGGATGCGCACTTTCTGGGCGTCGAGGTTTTTCGCGCCCCAGCCGGGTTTGCCGTCCTTGCCCTTGAGGATTTGATCGAGCAGCTCGTGGGCCTTGTCGCTCTCCTTGAGCTGTCGATATTCCTGCACCAACAACAACTGGATGGCGTGGTGCAACGGGGCATCCGTGCCTTCTCCCTCGGCGGCAAATTTCTGGAGCAGATCGACGGCCTTTTTGTGTTCGTCCATGCCGGCATAGCAACGGGCCAACAGAAACGCCAGCTTGGGCGTCGGCTTCTTCTGGCTTCCGGCCACCTCATTGAGAATGGTGGTGAAACCGGCCTGCGCTTTTTGGAGATTGTCCTTGTCGCCTTTTTTGCGCAGCTCCTCGACTTGTTGGGTGATGAGGTTGACCAATTGAGCAAGGATGGCCGTGGTGTTGTCGTTCTTTTCCGCGCCCTTGTCGGCTTGCAGCGCTTGCAGCGCCTTGATGGCGGCGCGGGCGCGCCCCATGTTGTTGAGCTGCACGTTGGCCCGCAGATCGAGGGCGATCACGCTCGGCCCCAGTCCGCTGTCCCGAAGCTGCGGCAACTGATCGGCGTTGAACTTGTCCACCACGGCATCCAGCCGCTGGGCCACTTCTTTGTATTTGGCGGCCTTGAAATCGTTGTTGGCCTGGAGAGCCGACGAGTGCAGCGACAGCTGGATCAGACCATCCTCGAACTTGCGGCGCTTCTCTCTCTCCTTGCCGGGATCGTTGTCCACCCTCAAAGACGCCAGCTTGGGCGCCAAAGCGGCAAGCACCTTGTCCGCTTCGTTGAATTTCTTGTCCTTCACTAGCTCCAAGGCGAGCAACAGCCGAGCTTGAACGTAATCGCTATTGGTTTCAACATCGGCCGTCGGGTCGGGCACGGGCAAGGTATGAAGGGCGGCCAGAGCGCGTTTTTTGTACCTTTCCGGATCGTCTTTGTCCGTATCTTGGGCCGACTGCTGGAGCGCGGCGCGGGCGAGGAGAAACTGGGTACGGATGTACGAGGGATAAGCCGGTGTGATAGCGGCCAATTCCTCGATCGCTTCGGGATTCTTCTCGTCGCGCAGCAGGTGCAGGGCGATCTCGTGCCGCGCCAGGTCGCCGGCCCGCTCCTTGGGCCAGCGCTGCGCCATAAAACGAGCCAGCGACAACATGCGTGCCTTTTCGTCCTTGTAGTCGGGATCATCCTTCAAGGCTTTGATGTCGGCGGCGTCGCGTTCGCGCTTGGCCAGCAATTGCCCGTAAGCGACCAAAGCGTAGATGGCGGCGGAGGCTGCCTGACTGGAGCGCTGGTCCCGCCGCGCGAACGGCTCGCCAACCTCGATGGCCTCTTTGGGCTTGTCCTGCTCCAGCAAATAGAAGGTCAACAATGTCCGCGCGTTGTTCGTGTCAACGACGGAATCCTTGACGCCGACCTTCTTGAGTGCAGCTTGGAGCGCCGCGATGATGTTCTTGATGCGTTTCTTGCGCTCCTCTTCGGCCCGCGATTTGTTGTCCTTGAATTGTTTGGCATCCTCGGCGATTTGCATCTGCTCGTACTGCGCGCGCACGTAGCAGTCCTCAAAGGTGGTTAGCCTATCGATCGGCTTCTTGAAGGTGCCTTGCTTGTCCATGGCCTTGATTTTGAGCCGCTTGGCCCGATCGGTGAACTCGTTCTCGGTGCGGTCGATGTTGCTGAGATACGAGCGGGCCTGGGCGGCGTATCGGTCGCGCAGAGTTGGGTCCAGCTTGGTGTTGTCCGCTTCTTCGAGCCAGAGCTTGGCCAACGAGTATTGAACGCCCAAGCCTTCGGGAGTGTTTTTGTAGTTCCGGTAATCGCGCAGCCAATCCAGCGCCTGCTTGATGAGATAGTTGTTGAGAGAATCCTTGGGATCGGGCGTTTCTTTCGGCAGTTTCTTGCGGGCCAACATGAGAAAATAGCGGGCCAAGCGCTTGCCGTCTTGCACCGGGGGGCCGGTGGCCGATGTGACGGCTTCGAGCATTCGGATCGCTTTGTTCGGATTATCGAGCATCTCTTCGCAGCGGCCGGCCCAGGCCCGCGCTAGCCAGGTGATCTTACTGGCGGGATCGCCTTGACCCAGCTTATCGAAGATCTGTCGCGCTTCCTGGATGCGCTGGCCGCTCGCACTGGTATCCGCCTCGTTGCCGGTGTTGAGATAGGTGTCGGATTGATCGAGCAGGTTCAGGGCCATGGCCAACTCGGTCTCCGGCGTTTTCGGCAGCTGCTTGAGCTGATTGAACGCCGCGGCGAGGGTGGCACGCGCCTTGCTCCCCTCGGTGGTGCGGACGGTTAGATCGTCTTCGAGCAGAGCACGGCTCAGTTGCGTCTTGCCCTGCAATGTGGTGGCGCGGGCAATGTCGAACTTGGTCTCGGCGGCGCGGGGATGAGTAGGGTTGGCGCGGAGAAATTCCTGGAACTGCTGGCTCGCCTGGGCGTACAATGCGATCCTCTTGTTACTGTCCGGCTCGTCGTTGGCCGCCTCCATTTCGGTCAACGCCCTCTCCAACGGCAGCTCTTTTTTCAACGCGGCGGAAGCATTCTTGGCCAATTTGTCCAGATATTCGCGGGCCAGATCGTTGTAGCCCCGGCTGCGCAGCTCGCGCACAAACTGGAGATCCTCCGCGTAAGGCGCGTCCTGCCCGAAAGATGAGGAAGCAACAAGGAGGGCAGAAAAAAAGGCAAAAAATGTCTTTTTCATAGCGTATTCCCGATGCCGCCCGAGCCGCGCCCGTAAGGGAGCGGCACGCCTACCGTTCCCTTACGGGCGCGGCTCGGATTTACTTGTCTCTCTCCCGGTCCTGCAAACCTAAGGCGACGCCGAGGGCGCCGAAGGACCGCAGCGGTTGCTGCCATGTCTGCACTACGCCGGTGTAGCCGGCGTTCAGACGCGCATTGTGTCGGGCCAACGCCTGAGCCGCCAACGCACGCGCCAAGCTCTGAGCGTCGATCTTTTCGGCGGCGGAATCCTCGACGGTTTGATTCGCCTTGTCGAGCCGGGCTTGGAAGACGGCCAGTTGCGCTCGGCCCCGAAGCGCCGTATCGACGATTTGGTATGCCACAGCCAGCACGCGCTCCTCTGGCAAACTGCTGTGCGAAGCCAACTGAACGAGAGCGAACATCGACCAGGCGAGTTCCTCCTTTTTGCCCAAGCCGTCCTCCGCCATCTTAAGTGCCGACTCGATGTCGGTGGTGTCGGTCAGTTGGGCGTCCACCGCTGCGGCAGCGATAGCGAGACGAGAGCGAAACTGGATAACCGCATCATCGCTCAGGCTCGCCTGCTTACGTGCCTCCTCCCATTTGCCTTGCCGGGCCAGCGCTTCGACCTTGCCGACATGCTCGTTGCCTTTGTCGTCTGCATTGTCGCCCGCGGCGGGGAGATCTTTTTTATCCAGCAGCAGGGCCAAGGTAACGACCTCGGCACGCACGGGCGGCGCCTTGGCGTCTTTGGCCTTGGCATCCTTACGGAAAATACGCAATGCCGCATCCGCTGCTTTTTCGGCCGAATCCCGATCGTCGGCCTTGAGGAAATCAAGACCGATAACAGATAGGGCGGCGGCTTTGTCGGCGTCTTCGGCCGGGCACACCTGATTGGTCAACAGCAGCACCCGCCCAGCCTGTCCGCGCTCGCGGAGACGCTGAGCAACCGCACGGAGGGCGTGCAGCTTCGCCTCCGCATCGTGGATTTCCACCAGGGTGGCCCGCAGTAATTGTTGCGTTTTGTCCCAGGACAGCCGCAGTTCCTGTTCGATGTCCGGCTTGTCTCCTCCCAGCTCGACCTCGGCCAGCGCCAGATCGGCCAGCAGCGCATCGCGCTCCTCGCCCTGGGGCACGGAGCGCAGCAGTGTCGTCAGTGTCGTGCCGAACATATTGTTGGCAGCCGTGGCAGGAAGAAGCGAGCGTCCCGTGTGCGGATCGGAATGGGCAGTGCGGCTGCGCAGATAATACTCGCCGGCGGCGAGGGACAGGGCGGCCTTAGTGGCCGGTTTGGCTTCCGGCGAATCGGCGAAGGCCAACGCCGCCTGGATTTCGCGCTCGACCGCGTGCCGTCCCCACCAGCGAAAGCCGAACAATCCGACCACGCCGAACGCGAGAAGCACGCTCACGCCGATGACTGGCCAACGGACCTTTTGCCACAGAGTACGCGGCTTCTCAATCTTGGGAAGGACGCCCGCTTCTTCCAGCGATTGCTTGCCGACACCGCGGGCCGTCGTCGAACTCCACGCTCCTTCCAGCTCCGGCTGGTCCGGCAGACGGGCGCCGGCCGGGCCGCGCGCCTCTACCTTGCGCCAGTCCTTGGGATCCTTCTTGACCAGCTCCGGCACCTTGATGATGTGCTTGCACTCCGGACAGGGTTCGCGTTTGCCGGCCAGGTCGGCGGAGAGCTGGATCGGCTCATCGCAGAAGGGGCAGTTGAAGTCGATGGTTTTGGCCTCGACCTGTTCAGTCGGCTGCGGTTCATCGGCAAACAGGGCAGCGGCTTCCGCCTCGACATCGGTAGGCGCGGCCGATTGTGGTTTAGCGGGGGTCGTCTCCGCCGCCGAGGAATTGGATGTGGGCAACGGCGGCACCGTTAGCATCTGCTGGCAAGCCTTGCAGCGGCCCTTTTTGCCAGCCAGGCGTTCATCGACGAGCATCCCCCGTTTGCAATGGGGGCAAGTAATTCGGATTGGCATGGCAACTCGCGGTTTTCGGTTTTCGGTTTTCAGCACCCCATGCTCATTATAGCGAAACCCGATAGCCGGACTGAAAACCGAAAACTGTTACAACATTACCGGCGAAACGAAATCCTTCAGCTTGACGGCCAGCAGCGAACTAGACTCCGGAAGAGCCAGGGGCGGGGAGGCTTGCCGAAGATGAGAAGAGGCGCCCCTGTTCCAACTATAACCGGCAAACGGCAATGACGAAAGGGGGCCGACGTGAGGGAATTGGAGCGAGTGGACAATTTCTCGTGCCGATTCTGCTGATTCGCGGGACTCTACTGTGCCGATAAAGCCAGATAAGTTGTGCGGAGCATAGAGGATTTTCGTTAGAAAACCGTTAGATCACCGAGCCGCGACTGTAAGGGAGCAATGCTGCCAGCCGCTCCTTTACGGTCGCGGCTCGAATAGCATCAGTGGAATGCGGGGGTGAAAAATGAATGCTTCTCACCGCGCGCACTGGCGGCGAATCGGATTGTGGTTGTTCTGGTGGTGCGGAGGATTGGCGATCGTCCTGCCGGCCTTCGCGCAAAACCCGGCAAATACGGAACGGCCGGAGGCAAAAAAAGAAGATCAACTTCCGCAGCCACAGCTTGCCCTCACCGATAAGGACGTTAAAGCGGACCCGACTATCGAGTCCAGCCTGCCTCAGCCGCCGCCGCCGATCTTACCGGGACCGGAGACGGTCAACGCCGTCGATCTGGGCTGTGTGCTGCACTTGGCCGGCGTCAATAATCCGGACATCCTCATCGCTCGCCAGCGCATCGCCACAGCCGTGGCGATGCGCTTGTTCGCCTACGCTCAGGCGTTGCCCAACCTCAACGCCGGCGGCAACTACGACGACCACAACGGACCCGTGCAACAGTCCGACGGCAACATCCTCAATGTCAACCGCCAAGCCTTGTACGTGGGCGCCGGCGCCGCTGCCGTCGCCGCCGGCACCGTCACCGTTCCCGGCGTCCTGTGGGCCGGCAACCCTGGTGCGGGAGTGTTCGGGATGTTGGCCGCCCGCCAGCTGGTGCGCGTTCGTCAATTTGAGAGCTTGGCCGTACGCAATCAGATCTTCCTGCGAGTGGCCGACGCCTACATGGAGCTGTTGCGCGCCGAATCCCACCGGGCCATCGCTGTGCAAAACCGTGAGGATGCCCACGACATCGCCCGCTTGATGCTGGCTAGCGCCCGTCGCGGAAGAGGACGCGCTGCCGACTCCAATCGAGCCAACTCTGAGTATCTCCTCCGCATTAATGACGTGGTGGAGGCCGAGAAGAACATGTTGGTGGCCTCGGCGCGACTGGCGAAGTTGCTCAACCTCCCGCCGTCCGTCCAGTTGCACGGCATCGATGGCTGGGTAGTGCCCACGCCGCTGGTTCCGCAGCAGGCGTCTCTGTCCACCTTGTTGCTGTTCGCCATCAATCAACGGCCGGAATTGGCGGCGCGCCGCGCCGCCATCCGGGTGGCCACCGATCAACTGCGCGCCGCCCAGGTCATGCCTCTGTCGCCGACGGTATGGGCCGGTTTCAGCGCCGGCACTTTCGGCGGCGGCAGCAATCTGGTGGCGCAGCCAGGCGGCTTCGGCGGCTTTCAGGCGCCCTACTTCGGCAACTTCGCCCCCCGCGACGATGTCGATGTTATCCTCTATTGGACGGCGCAGAACATGGGTGTGGGCAACTGGGCCCAGATCCGCATGCGCCTCAGCGAGAGGCAGATCGCCAACCTGGAATTGATCCGCGACCTCAACGTGGTGCGCAACGATGTGGCCCGCGCCTATGCCGGCATCCACGCACGCTGGGCCCAAATCGACATTGCCCGCGACACCGTGCTGATAGCGCAGAAAGGCTACGAGGAAGATTACGAGCGCATCAAGTCTACGGAAAAAGGCTTGCCCATCGAGCTGCTGAACAACTTCAAACTGCTCGTGCAGGGGCGTCATACCTACCTGGATTCCGTCGTCGATTACGACGAATCCCAGTTTTCCCTCTTCGTGGCGCTGGGCCAGCCGCCTGCGGACATGTTGGCCAAGGCCATCCCCAGCGACATGCCCAAGGGACTTGTGCCTCCGCCGGCGCCGGCGCCGCCGTTGCCTGGCTGCGGCTCGGCCAACGACTGTACGGCTGCTTGCACGAACTGCCGGAAAAACCCGTGAAACACGATATGGGCATGAGACCGATACAAAGCAAAATCAAAGGGAGCCGCTGCCGGGCCGGGCCAACGGTGTGCGTCGTTCTCTTGGGATTGCTCAGCAGCTCGGCGGGTTGTCGCTCCAGCAACGTCGATTCCAACCCCGCACCCGCATTTAATCCGCAGCCGGCGCCGGCAGCCGAGACCAGCGAAAACGCAACTTCAGGATTGCTGTTGACCTCCGCGCGCGATGATGCCGCTGATCCGGAAATCGACCGAACGGAGGAGCGAATGAAATTAGCGGACGGCGTAGATACGTATCAGGTGGATCGCACGCTGCCCAGCCCGGCGGCGGGCATGACCACGCCGGCTTTGCCGCCGCCGGAGAAAGTGCAGCCGATCAGCTTGGCTGCCGCCTTGGCCCAGGCCGGTGTAGCCAATCCCGTCATCGCCATTGCTCAACAAGCTATCCGCGTCAGCCAAGCCCAGCGGCTGCAAGCTCGCGCCTTGCTGCTGCCCAGCGTCAACGTCGGCAGCAGTTACGACATGAACAATGGAACGTTGCAAGGATCTACCGGCGTCATCCGCAAGGTCGATCGTCAGGCTCTCTACTATGGACTGGGCGCCTATGCGGTGGTCGCCGGTACAGTTGCCATCCCCGGTCTGTGGATCGACGTTCCGTTGACCGATGCCCTGTTCGAGCCACTGGCGGCCCGCAGCGTCGTCGCCAACCGCCGCGCCGCCGCCCAGGCCACGAACAACCAAGTCTTGTTGGACGTTGCCGCCGCCTATCTCGATTTGCTCGGCGCCGAGGGACGCCTGGCGGTCATCCGCCAATCGGAAGCGGATTTTCAAGAGGTGGCGCGGCTGACGGCGGCGTGGGCCAAGCCGGAAATCGGGCTGCTACGAGACGCCGACGCCCGCCGCGCCGCCGCCGACTTCAAGCAGCTGCAATTTGAGGAAATGAAGGCCCAAGAAAATGTTGTCGTCGCCGCTGCCGACCTGTCCCGCTTGCTCAACCTCGATCCATCGGTGCGCTTGCATACCGACGACGTGCCCATTCAGGTGGTGCAGTTCGTCGATCCTCAGGAACCGCTGCCGAGATTATTGGAGATCGCCGCCCGCAATCGTCCGGAATTGATGGCCGCCGCCGCCAACATCCGCGCTAGCCAGATGCGCGTGCGCCAGGAGGCGATGCGTCCGTTGCTCCCGCTGTTGTGGGCCGGTTTCAGCACCGGCGAATTCGGCGGTGGCGCCGTAGGCATCCAAAATCCTCCCGGCGTGCCCGCATCATCGCTGACCGATGGGACCGGCCAGCCCAACGGCCACACCACTCCCACCTTTGGCAACTTCGCGGGGCGCGTCGATATTGACGTCATGGCCATCTGGACGCTGCAAAATTTCGGCTTGGGCAACCTGGCTCACGTCAAGCAACGCCGCGGACAACTTGGCCAGGCCCAGGCCGAGCGTCTGGCCGTTCTCAATCAGGTCTCCCTGGAGGTCTCCGAGGCGTACAATCGCTCCGCCCAAGGGTTCCAATCTGTTCTCATCGAGCGTCGCAACGTCCAAGAGTCGACGGAGGGCTTCCAGCGCGACCTGCAAAGCATTATCGGCGGTGTGGCGTTGCCCATCGAGGTGCTCGACAATGCCGAGCGGCTGGCGAAGGCGCGGCAGGATTTGTTGGCTGCGCTCATTAGCTTCGACCGCGCCCAGTTCCAGCTGTTCGTCGCCTTGGGCCAGCCGCCGAATCTGGTCGTTGAGGACGACAAACCACCGCCTCCCCCTCCGCCGCCCGCGGAGCTTTCGCCACCGGATATGAAGTAACTTTTCTGTTTAGCCGTGACCCGAAGGGGAGCGTTCCAGTGGGGCAGACACTCCTGTCTGCCGGGCAGATAGGAGTGTCTGCCCCACTGGAACGCTCCCCTTCAGGTCGCGGCTAATCGATGTTATGCCGGGCTGGAAAAGAGCGACGCTTCGCGGTAAAAGAGTGTTATGGCATCTCTGGCGACCATCAAAGGCCCCAATCTCGGCCAGCGCTTCGCGCTGTCGGGCGATAGTCTGCTCATTGGCCGGCAAGAAGACGCCGACATCTTTCTCGAATCGTTGGCCGTCAGCCGCCAGCACGCCCGCATTCACTACCAAGGCGGCGAATACTTCATCGAGGATGTCGGCAGCAGCAACGGCACCTTCATCAACGGCCGTCGCATTAGCGGCCCGACGCCCCTGACCGAAGGCGACGCCCTGCAAATCGGGCCGTACATTTTGAATTTGTGCGCCGATCCGCCCGCGCCGCCGAATCCGCCGCCGTTGCCCGATCAGATCATCCGAGCCCAGATCAGCGCCGCGCCGTCCAATACTTCGCTCCTCAGCCAGAACCCCGCGTACAAATTGCAAGTGGTCCTGGAGATCGCCCAGCACCTTGGTCGCACTCTGGAAATGGGGCCGCTCTTGGGCCGATTGCTCGAGCACTTGCTGCGGTTGTTCCCACAAGCCGATCGCGGCATGGTTCTGCTGTGCGAGGGCGACCGCTTGAAAGTACGCGCCCAACACAGCCGCCACAAAAGTGAGGACCAAAGCGATTACCCCTACAGCCGAACGATTGTCCGCCGCGCTCTCGAAGAAGGCGTCGGCCTGCTCAGCATGGATGTCAACGACGATCCCAACCTGGTGTTGTCGGCGACTCTGGTTTCGCTTCATTTACGGTCGTTTTTGTGCGTTCCCCTCTTGGGCTGGGAGAATCGCCGCCTGGGCGTGATCCAGCTCGATTGCCTGCGGCCCGACCACGCTTTCAGCGCCAACGACCTGGAGCTGTTGACCACGTTGGCCATCCAGGTTTCGACCGTTTTGGAAAACGCCGCCCTGCACGCCGATCGGCTGCGCGAAGAGAGGCTGCGTCAAGAGCTGCGGTTGGCGCGTGACATTCAGCAAGCGTTTTTGCCGGCCGACTTCGCGCTGTTCGCCGACGGCGATCCGGAGCTATTCGCGCGCGTCCACCCGGCCCGCGAGGTCAGCGGCGACTTGTACGATTTCTTCCCTTTGCCCGATGGCCGATTGGCGTTTTTCCTCGGCGATGTCTCCGGCAAAGGCATGCCGGCCGCCCTGTTCATGATCGCGGTGCGGACCTTGATCCGGCATCTAACGCTGTCGGCCGGCAGCCCGGCGGACCTACTGCTTCGCCTCAACCGCGCCTTGGCCGAAGACAATCCAACGGCCATGTTCGTCACCCTGCTGCACGGCATCTATGACCGCAGCGATGGTTCGATGCTGCTCGCTTGCGGAGGTCATCCGCCGCCTTTGTTGCGCCGCTGCGATGGCCGCGTCGAGGAAGTGGTCGTGCCGCCGGGCATGCTGCTCGGTTCGGTCGTCGAACCGCGGATTGATGATACGTCCTTGTCGCTCGAACGCGGTGAGACGCTGATCCTCTACACCGACGGATTCACGGAGGCGTTTGCGCCGGGCCGAAAGGAGATGTTTGGCAAGGAGCGCTTGTGTGAGGTGCTGGGCGGCCCGCGCACGCCGCTGTCATTGGAAGAGTGCGCTCAGGAGGCTAGTGCGGCGGTGCAGCGCTTCAGCGTCCAGGCCGACTTGCAGGACGATCAAACGCTGTTCTTGCTGCGCCGCCGGGGTTGATTCATTGTCTTCGGCTTCTACTTTTCGGACCCTCGGGAAGCTGTTTGATGGTGGCTTTGCCGCGGGGATGGGCTTGCATTTTCAATTCGTACCCGCTCAAGAGCGACATGCCGACCAAGGGAGTAGTGCCGAATTCAGCAACGAAGATAGGACGCGCTTTACCATCCCACATGACCTCGGCCTCATATACGTCAAAAAAGCGTTCACTCCCGTCGGCCAAGATAGTTTTGTCCACCGTTCTCCAACGCAGACCCAATACAACTTCCAAGGCGTATAGCTTTGTCTTCTCCAGTCTCAATCCAAAGGGTAGACTGCCGTTTTCCTACTTACGGCTCTGTACAGACCAATTTCGTATAGTAGTTAATGCAATCGC
>Ga0335075_10012999_pt1 | contig 12551 bp, 14 predicted proteins | sample Lox_Sample_24_FD_206723 | JGI IMG/M metagenome (GOLD analysis project Ga0335075, IMG submission 206723) | Soil microbial communities from Loxahatchee National Wildlife Refuge, Florida, United States - Lox_Sample_2.4 | ecosystem: Environmental > Terrestrial > Soil > Wetlands | place: USA... | reverse complement strand
GGACTCCAGTTCCGAGGGAACGGCATAGACCGAGTCCGCCGTGACGGTCATCGCCAGCTCGCGCAAGTCGCGGTCGTACAAAATGCCGCGCCGCGGAGCCACGAGGAAGGTGCGCTCCTCCTGCCGCCGCGCCTTGTCGGCCCAGTCGGCGTGGTTGATCACCTGGAGCCATACCAGGCGGCCGGTGATCAGCACGGCCCATCCGAAGAAGATCGCGAGCACCGCCATAATCCGCAGTCGCCGCATCGGCGTTACGAGATTTTTGGCGGAATTGCGTTCAGGGTTGTAGTGGGGAGGGCTGAAAAGCTCTCCACCCCGCGAGGTTGCGCGGGGCGGAGTTGAGTCCGGAGAGGATGCCATGCGGCTCACTGAAACTTCTCCTCCCAGACAAGAGTTAGCGGATCGCGGTGACCGCCGTCGGGGCCGTGGCTTCCGCCATGACCGCGGAACTGCCGTCGACCGCGGCATTGGGATGCACCACCTGACCCGGATGCGGCGCGACCAATCCCATGTTGCGGGCCATCGAGTCGATCCTCGCAGGATCGGCGAGGGTGGCCGCGCTCAGGCGAAGCTCGCGATTCTGTTCTTCGAGCTGCTGCACCTGCTGCTTCTGCGACTCCAGCCGATATCCGTATTCGATGGAGGTGAAATGCTGCCATCCGTAGATCAGGGCCAGCGACAGCAGGAATGCCATGGCGCAGGCAAAACTGCGCATCTCGCGGCCGCGCGCCGGATCGGCCGCCTTCACGAGGCGCGAGTTGTCAATGCGCTTGGTGAAGAGCGCCTCAGGCGTCGGACCGCGGCGGACGCGGCGCTGTGCCGCCATCAGCAGCGCGTTATGCTCGGCCACCCACTCGGTTCCGCGCCGCATTCCCGTCATCGTCTGCGCTATCGCCTGTGTCGCCATTTCGAAACTCCAGTTCCTGGTTGCTGGTTTCTGATTCCTAGTTCTTCTGCGTTCGCTTCGATCTTGCCTTCGCCTCAATGTTCCGGGCTTACTGCACTCACAACGAGCAACTAACAACCAGAAACTTTTTCTTCCCCCTCCAAGCGACCGGGCCAGAGCCGCTGAATGAGGAGGGATGGTCTTGCGGGTCGTCCTTGCAATTACTTTCGCCGTAGTACGGTGGGACGGCCCCGGCCCGATCCTTTGTGCCGTTAGCGGCTGGCTATTGGCGGTCAGCGCGATTCGTTTCGCGCGCCAAATTCCGCTCAATGCCGACTGCTAACTGCTGCCTTTCCTCTCCGCTGCCCGCAGCTTCGCGCTGCGAGCCCGCGGATTGCGATCCGTTTCTTCCGCTTCCGCCGTCAACGGCTTCCGCGTCAGCACTTCCCAAACTTCCTGCCGCGCGCCTTCGCGCAGCGCATCTTTCACGCGCCGGTCTTCGAGGGAGTGGAAGCTGATCGCGACCAGCCTTCCGCCCGGCCTGAGAACCTCCGGCGCCGCTGCGAGCAGCGCTTCGATCTCGCTCAACTCGGCGTTCACGTAAATTCGGAGAGCCTGAAAGGTCCGCGTCGCGGGATGAATCCTCTCGCCTTTCATCGTTCCGGCCGCGCCTGCAACGATTCGGGCTAACTGCGCCGTCGTCGTTACGGGTCGCGACCGGACAATGGCTCTGGCGATTCTCCGCGACCTCCTTTCCTCTCCGAATTCGTAAATCAGATCGGCGAGCTCTTTTTCGCCGGCCTGGTTTACCACTTGTTCGGCGGTCGCCCCGACGCGCGGATTCATCCGCATATCGAGAGTGGCGTCCGCCTGAAAACTAAAGCCTCTGTGCGCTTCGTCGAACTGCAGCGAGCTCACGCCAAAATCCGCGAGCAGCCCGTCGACTTTCCGTCCTGCCAGCCGTTCCCGCATCTCGGAAAACTCGACGTCGTGCAGGATCACCTGCGGCATCTCGCCGCCCAGCTCCTCGCGCAGCGCATCGAGCTTTGCCGTCGCCAGCGCCAGCGCCTCAGGATCGCGATCGAAACCGATCAGCGTTCCCTGCGGCCCCAGCCTGCGGGCGATCTCGCTCGCGTGCCCTGCCAGCCCGAGCGTGGCATCGATCACTGTCGTGCCACGGCGCACATTCAACATTCGGATCGCAAGTTGTAAAAGAACCGGCACATGTCGAACTCTTTCGGTCATGTGCTCCCCCTGGGGGGTCTTTGCCTGCTACAAACCAAACTTCGAGAGTTCCATTTCGTCGTCCTGAGTCATCGGACCCTCGGCCATCTCGCGCTCGTAATCCTCGCGATTCGAAACTTCCAGGTGCCACTCGCTGCCGTGCACCACCACCTCGGCCACCAGCTTCGCCTTCTCCCGCAAAATCTGCGGCAGCAAAACCCGGCCCTGTCCATCCATCTCTGCGGTCTGGCCGTAAAAGTTCAGCCGTTTCAGCAGCTTCTTCTTCGCGGGATGAGAACTGGGCATCTGCGCCAGCTTCTCTTCGTATTTCTCCCACTCCCGCATGGGGTGCACCTCGGCCACCTTGCCATCCCGGCTGGTGATGTAGAAGTTCCCCCCATACTCCTCTTCGATCTGCCGCTTGAATTCGGCAGGAAGCTTGAGCCGGCCCTTCTCATCGACCCGGGTTATGTGGTTGCCGCGAAACATCTTGTTCGTCCCGTCACCAAAGTGGGTCCCCGGTTTAAATCGTTCCGCAGCGTTGGTTCCATTTCGTGCTACCTTGAGCGCTGAGGAGGTCCGGGTTTAGTGTTTCAGTCCAATTTTGACCACTTCGGACCACTTCACTGTAACTGACTGGATGCTCCTTTCCAAGTGGAAAATCTGTGTGCGTCCGATGAATTCTCTGGTGCATCGGGACTTAGCCCTGAGACCAGGGCTAAAAGCTCACCGATTGGGTCTTGACGACCGCCAATGCACAATGGGTAGTGTTATCCGCGTTGATTCCTCCCCCGGAAAACATGTATCCGCCGCCCTTGTCATGGTGGAGCGGGTAGAGTAGGCGTCGTACCACCTTTGGGGGATCAGGTTGGGGTCAACCGGGCAACCCGTGAGCGAGCAGGCCGAGGAGAAGAAGCGGAAACCGCGCTGGCACGAAGTGAAGGTGCGGCGGGTTGTAGAATCCCGACCATGGCATCGTCGCGGCGCATCCTGTGGATCACGTTGGGCGTCGTTGTACTTCTCGATTTCGCGATCGACCTCCTCGGGTCCTCCGTGGAATCAGACCTGGGCGTCATCTGCCTCGTCAGCGGAATCGTCGGCCTCGGGTGCGCGCGCGCCACGCGGGAACACTGGCGGGCTCTGCCGGGGCGCGATCAATCGCTGTTGCTGATCACCTGGTATGCACTCTTTGTCGCCGCTGTCGTATACGACAATCGCAAAATGCCGTCGCCCGCAAGTCTCGACATTTTTCTCTGCATAGCAATTCCAATTGTGGGCGCGGCCCTATTTTTTCTTTACCGAGCGTTCTCTAGATCGATGGACGCCCTCTGGATGCGCTTCACCCGCCATTGATCCACGCTGTCACTGACCACTGATCTCTGTTGCCTGCATCCAGCATCCCGCACGCTGTACCCTGCTTTCATGCGCCTCGATAAGTGGCTTTGGGCGGCGCGTTTCTTCAAGACGCGCACGCTCGCCGGCAAAGCCTGCGATCTGAATCGCGTTCACGCCGCGGGACAGCCCCTGCGGGCGGCGCGCGAGGTCCGCGTCGGCGACCGGCTCTCGATCCAGACCGAGGGTGGACTCTTCGAGATAGAGGTTCTTGGACTGAGCGAGGTCCGCGGACCGGCGGCGGTAGCCCAGGCGCTCTATCGCGAGACCGAGGAGAGCCAGTCGGCCCGCGCCCGCGCAGCCGCCGAGCGCAAGGCGGGACTCGCCTTCACGCCCGCTCCGACGGGTCGCCCCTCGAAACGCGATCGGCGGCTCATCCATCGTTTCCGCGGCGATTAGCGCCCAGGCACATGCGGTGCTGGCCGCGCGGGCGGACGGAGGCCTCGGGGCGCCTGCTACTGGCCACTGGCCGCGGGCCGCCGGGATCAGGCCGCCTGCGGCGCAAAATCGCCAATCTCGTCGCCACGGTCATGCGCTATGGTTGGACCGTGCCTGCGCCTCCCATTCGATTTGCGATTCTGCTGCCGATGATCGATCTGGTTTTGTGGGCGGTCCTGCTGCCCACGCCGGCAACCCTGCGCTACATCGAGCTTCGAAGAGCCGCGGGAACCGCCGACCCGGTGCATCTCCGTTTCGGAGTATTCGAGGCGGTGGTTCCGCGAAAGCGATTGTTCTTTTTCATCTTCGAAGGGTTGGGCATGGGTGAATCGCAGCTCATTTCCGGGCTGAACGCGCCTGGGGTCTTTCTGGTGATGCCCATATCAGCCTTCACGACGTGGCCTTCTGAATGGCATCCAAAATCGCTGCCGGGCACATTCTGGCGATCGATTTCTCTTCCCTTTTTCTGCCTTCCGGCGTGGTGGTTTGCCGGGCGTGGGCTCGACGCGTTGTTCGGATGGCGCCGTCCTCGATGGTGGACGCTGCTGATCGGCAGCATTTTTTGCGCGGGCTTTCTTGTGCTCACGGTCGGTCTCTTCTTCGCCTTCACTCCACCCGACCGAGCAGACGGCTACATGATCGTCGGGGGGATGGCCCTGTGGACGATGCTGTTCGCGGCGTTTCCTGTCGTGTGGATCCGTCGCGCGGTGCAGCGCGCTCCCCAACAGACAGAGGCCGCGGAAATCGCGCCTTAACCTCGCGGAAAGCCGATGGGAACGGCGATCAGAAATCAGGGGTCTGGCACACTTCCCACTTTCCGCCCAAGCCAAAACCGGGCTTGAACGGGGCACCCTCGCAATGGGCCTATGGCGGGGGCTTTCCGATAGGAAATTTTTGTTGGTTGGAAGGGTTGATAGAAAACCTGGATCTTAGCGACGAGGGCCGGAATCGAAGGCCGAAGAAGTGCTGTCGTGCGTATCAGTTGGGGCTTGCGGCCCTCGATGATCACTTTGCGGCCCTCGGTGATCAACTGAGGGTTGCGAGGCCGCGCATCTGACTGGCAACAGGGCAGATGCGAAGCGGCCCTGGATGAACACCTGAGGGCCGTGAACCGCGGAGCTGAGGGCCTTGAGGTGATCACCGGCGACCTTGAAGCGGTGCCAGCGCAAACCTGCGGACCAGGGGCTCCAGCCGGAAGGCGGGAGGCGAGGGGCGCGGGAGAATCGACGGTCGGCATGGGTCACCTTGCAAGGAAAAAGGCCGCCCGATGGCGGCCTTTCTTTTTTCTTACTCTCTATTTTCAGAATATCAAGACAAGGGTCTAACCACGCCAAATTTGTTGGGGTGTTTTGGCGTGGAAGTCATGTGCTTGCAATGGGCATTACTTCGGTTCCTGGACCTGGCTCTTGACAAGAAATGAAGGGAAGGCGAAAGGGGCGAACAGCAGCCCTTAGCGCTTAGCGTTTGGCCGGCAGCGGGGCCAGCAGCGCATGGTCCGGGAACTGGGACATTTCTATGGATTCTCCGTTCTGTTCTCTGATCCCTGTGGCCTGCGATCTCGATCAGAACAACCGGTGGAGACTGCGCACCTGTTCCCTGCCCGCTGCCTTACGCAGGCGGATCGCTGCTCTCTTCCATCTTCCGCCGCGATTCTTTTGGGCAGATGAACTGGAGTTGTTCGAGCAGGTCCTGCGGATCGTAGGACGAGACGTGAACCGTTTCGCCGCCGCAGGGATCGTTGCCGGTGGGCGAAACCGTGATGATGGGAAGCTCCGGACGCAGGGCGCGCAGGCCGGCGATCAGATCCTGACAGGTCATGCCGTGCGTTTCGGTGTCGATGACCGCGCCGTTGACGTCGGGAAAGCGATGGAGCATTTCGATGCCCTCCTCGGCGCTGTAGGCAGTCAGGACGTTGAGCATCGCGGTTTCAATCACCAGCTTGCGGGCGGAGATGGTGCCTGGATATTGCTTGTCGACAACAAGGAAGCACGGCCGGATCACTTGCAGTGGGATGCAGTCCGTCAGGGCGAAGCGGCCTGTTGCCCGGCGGAGGGATCGCCGAAATTTCCAGATTTTTCACGCGCCGGGACTGTACAGTGTTTTCCATGCAGAATCGCATCACCGGAACCACAATGCCTGTGCTCGAGTTTCTGCTCGAGCACAACGACGCCATCATCTCGGAAGCGGGCGAGCTGAGCTGGATGTCCCCGAACGTGCAGATGACGACTCATACCCAGTTCGCCGGCGGGGGCGGATTCTTCGGCGCCATCAAGCGGATCGCCGGGGGCGGGAGCCTGTTCATGACCGAGTACCGCGCGATGGGCGGGCAGGGCGAACTGGCCTTTGCGACCCGGGTTCCCGGCCATATCGTGCCGGTGGAGGTGTCGCCCGGCTACGAGTACATGATCCATCGCCACGGATTCCTGTGCGCAACGGACGGGATCCAGCTGAGCGTGGGCTTCCAGCAGTCGCTGGGGGCGGGCATCTTCGGCGGCGACGGCTTTCTGCTGCAGAAGGTCTCGGGCCAGGGCACGGCGTGGCTGGAGCTTTCGGGCGAGCTGGTGATGCGGGACCTGCAGCCGGGAGAGACGCTGCTGGTGCATCCGGGCCACGTGGGCGCGTTCACGGGCAGCGTGTCGTTTCAGATCACCATGGTGCGCGGCATCAAGAATCTGATCTTCGGCGGCGATGGGTTGTTTCTGGCACAGCTCACGGGGCCGGGGCGGATCTGGCTGCAGACGCTGCCGATCTCGAAGCTGGCGCACATGCTGCAGCAATACATGCCGTCTGAAGGGCGGCGCGAGACGCAGGCCGGGGTGCTGGGCGGGATTGTCGGCTCGGTGCTGGACAATATGAATCGGTAGAGCGGCGAAAAGCTGGTAGCGAAAGACTGTTAGCGAGAGACGGCTAGCGAAAAGCTGTTAGCGAAGAACTTTTAGCGAAAGACTGGTAGCGAAAAGCTGGTAGCCAAAGACGGTTCGCGAGAGGCTTTTAGCGAGAGACGGTTCGCCAACGGCTGCGACGGATTCCTGGAATGGGTGAAGCGCCTTTGGCGTTTCCCTTCCGGAATCGCGGCGCATTACCTTTGTCCAGCAATCTACCGGTAGTGATCTGGCTGGCGCCCGGAAGCGGCCCTATGCTGAAACCAGCAGGGCCCCTTCGGAACGCAGAACCATGCCGGATTCCACGACCTCCGCCGACCGTACCCTGGTTTCCGCCGTGATCCCCACGCGCGGGCGGCCGAAGCTGCTGGCCTGCGCGGTGCGCAGCGTCCTGCGTCAGACCTGGGCCTTTCTGGAAGTGATCGTGGTGCTCGATGGACCGGATGCGGCGGCGGAAGCGTATCTGGCGTCGGTGGCCGATCCTCGGGTGCGCAGCGTGACACTGCCGGAAGCCGCGGGGGGGTGCGCGGCCCGCAACGCCGGCGTGCGCGCGGCACGAGGCGAGTGGATCGCGTTTCTCGACGACGACGACGAGTGGATGCCTGACAAGATCGATCTGCAGATGCGCGCGGTGCGCACGTCGCGGGCGTGGTTTCCGGTGGCGACGAGCCGGGTGATTGCGCGCTCGCCGCGCTCGAGCCGGGTGCTGCCGCCGCGGGTGTATGAAGGTTCGCAGCCCGTGGGCGATTATCTGTTTTGCCGCGAAGGGCTGACCGATTCCGGGGGGCTGATGCAGACGTCGACGCTGCTGGCTTCGCGGGAGCTGCTGCTGGCGGTGCCGTTCCGCCCCGGATTGCGCATGCATCAGGACTGGGACTGGATCCTGCGGGTGACCGCTTACGAAGGCGTGGAAGTGCGGATGGTGGCGAAGCCGCTGACGGTGTGGCGGGTGGAAGACCAGCGCGCGACGGTAAGCCGCTCGGCCGACTGGCGCTTCTCGCTGGAGTGGATTCGCGGGATGCGGCGGCTGATTTCGGGGCGGGCCTTCTCGTCGTTCGTCGCGGTGCAATGCGTGTGGCGCGCGCGGATGGGTCATGCGGGCCCGCTGGGGCGGCTGAGCATCCTGCGGGCGTTTTTGTTTGAAGGCCGCCCGCAACTGCGATCGTCGGCACACTTTTTCCTGTTCGGGGTGGTGCCGGAGCGGCTGCGCAAGGAACTGCGCGACGCGCTGCGTTCGCGGAGCCATGCCGGAGAAGGCGCGGACGGCCTGGCGCTGACGTATTCGCGCGGACCGGCGCGCTGGCCGCTTCGCAAGACTTCATTTTGAGGAAATCAGCGTGGGCTTTGCCGACCAATCCGCCTTTGACTACACGCGCGCCTATCTGGTGGAGGTAGGGATGCTCGCGACTCAGCTGGATGCCGCGGCGATCGATCGGATGATCGCGCTGCTGGTGGCAACGCGCGAGCGGGGCGGGCGGGTATTTTTTCTGGGGGTAGGCGGGGGTGCCGGCCATGCGAGCCATGCGGTGAACGATTTTCGCAAGATTGCGGGAATCGAATGCTACACGCCGACGGACAACGTGTCAGAGCTGACGGCGCGCATCAACGATGATGGCTGGGAGAACTGCTATGCGAGCTGGCTGCTGGGCAGTCATCTCAGCGGGCGGGATGCGGTGTTTGTCTTCTCGGTCGGCGGCGGCAACGCCAGGCGGCGGATCAGCATGAATCTGGTGGCGAGCCTCGATCTGGCGCGCGCGGTGGGGGCGAAGATCCTCGGCGTGGTGGGGCGCGATGGCGGCTATACGGCGCAAGTGGCCGACGCGTGCCTGGTGATTCCGACCATGGACCCGGCCACGGTCACACCACACACGGAAGAGTTTCAGGCCATCGTCTGGCACCTGATCGTCTCGCATCCACTGCTGCGCGCGCATGAGATGAAATGGGAATCGGCGATCTGAACCGTGCGGCGATTTTTCTGGACCGGGACGGCGTGCTCAACGAGCTGGTGCTGAATCCGGCGACAGGGAGGATGGAGTCGCCGCTGCAGCCGGAGGATCTGCGGCTGATCGACGGGGCGATACCGGCGTTGATGCGGCTGCAGCGGGCAGGGTATCCCCTGGTGCTGGTTTCGAATCAGCCGAATTTTGCGCTGGGGAAATCGACGCTCGATGCGCTGGGAGCGGTTCATTGCAGGCTGGAATCGGAACTGATCGCGGCGGGCGTTCAGTTCGCGCGCTTCTCGTACTGCCTGCACCATCCCCAGGGCGTGGTGGCGGGGTATTCGGGACTCTGCGTGTGCCGGAAGCCGTCGCCGTGGTTTCTGCTGCGCGCGCGGGACGACTTCGGCTACTCGCTCAGGGATAGCTGGATGATCGGCGATCAGCCGACGGATACGCAGTGCGGACGAGCCGCGGGAGTACGCACCATCCGCGTGAACTCAGGCTCCTTCACCGCTGAACGCAGCGCCGCGCCCGCGGCCGACTACATGGTGTGGCAACTCTCCGAAGCAGCGGAGATCATCCTCACGCACCGACCGGGGGCCGCGCGGGGTCATTAAGGCGGTATCGATCCGGAAGGCGGCGGCCTGGGCGTCGCGGTGGAACATCTCGACAGTCTCGCGGGAGTAGGCAGCGAGATCTTTGCCGACGAGATCTAGCTTGCGCAGGATATCGGGCGGCACGGTGATGATGTCGCATCCGGCATCGTTGGCCTGAAAGATGTTGAGCAGCTCGCGCGGACTCGCCCACAGGAGTTGCACGTCGGGCAGCACGCGGAGGATACGCTTGGCCTCGGCCATGAGAGGAACGGGATCGATGCCGGTGTCGGCGATGCGGCCGGCAAAAACCGAGATAATCGCCGGTGCGTCGGGGGCGAGAGACTCGGCGACCCAGGCGACCTGCTCGAGGGTCAGGATCGCGGTGACATTGAGCGCGACGCCGGCTGCGCTGAGCCTGCGGATGAGCGGACCGAGGAAAATGCCGGCGCGATTCGTCACCGGAATCTTGACATTGACGTTGGCGCCCCAGGTGGCGATGGCGAGAGCCTGGCGCTCCATCCCGGCCTCGTCGTCGGCAAAGACTTCGAAAGAGATAGGGAGATCGGGGACGGCCTGCAGCACCGCGTGAGCGAATGATTCGTAATCGCCGATGCCGGCCTTGCGCATGAGGGTGAGATTGGTGGTGAAGCCGCGAATCCAGGGCTTGGCGTACATTTCCAGAATGCCGGCCAGGTCGGCGCCGTCGCTGAACAGGCGGACGCGGAGGTTCTCGAGGTTGCGGACCATGACTAGTCTCCGTTCGCCGCAGAAAGCGGATTCTCGGCCATGGCGGCGGAATCGACCGCGGAGCCCGGCGCGGGGCTGAACTTTTCGCGCAGCCACTGACGGAGCACCAGGGCGATGAACTGCACATTGCCGACAAGGTAGCGGCGGCCCAGACGGCGGGGTTCCATGGCCAGGCGGAAGAGCCATTCGAGGCCGATGCGCTGGAGGAACATCGGCGCGCGGTGGCGCAGGCCGGAGAGCGTATCGAAGGCCGCGCCTACGGGGAGAATGGCGCCGACGCGGAGCTTGTCGCGATTCTCCTGCATCCAGATTTCCTGTTTGGGCGCGCCGAAGGCGACACAGAGCAAATCGGGCTCGTAGAGATTGACCATGCGGCGAATTCGCTCCGTCTCAGCGGGATCGTCCTCAAAGCCCAGAGGCGGACAACAGGTGCCGCAGATCTTCAGGCGTGGATAGCGCAGGCGAAGGGTATGGGCGGCCATGATGGCCGCGCCGGGCAATCCGCCGAGCAGGAACACCCGGAAACCGTAAAGGGCGGACTCGGCGCAGAGGCGCTCCATGAGATCGCCGCCGGTGACGCGCTCGGGAATCGGCAGGCCGAGCAGGCGCGACGCCACAACCACGGAAATGCCGTCGGGGACGGCGAGATCGGCGGCCTGCATGGCTTCGGCAAAGCGGCGGTTGCGCTGAGCGATGTTCACCAGATGCGCATTGGGCCCGACGATGGTGAGAGGCGGCAACTCGCTGCGATGGAGAAGCGCTTCGGTGACAAGCAGCGCGGCGTAATCCATGGAAATGCGATCGACGGGCGCCCTGCCGAGCAGGAAGCGCGGCGGCCGGGGAAAAATGTGCGCCGACGGAGAAACCGTCGGCTGAACTGGCTCTTCGGTTTGGACTAAGACCACAGGGCTTCCTTCCTCTCGATAAAAAGGCTGGGCGCGACTCCATTGGCAATCGCGGTATGACGGAACTCATCGGCGATGCGGCCGGCGACGTAGCGCGGGGAGGCCCAGGCTGCGCGCGCGAGCGAACCGAGGCTGCGGATCACACGCCGCTCGCCGAGGTGCATGTTGCTTTGGCGGAGAGCCTCTTTGGCGCGCAGCTGCGCAGGCCGCAGAAAGCCGAGCAGGGTGGCGGCAACGTCGGAGAGCGGCCGCGGGGAGAGATTCCACAATTCCGAAAGCAGCAAATACTGCACGTAAAGGCCGGCGAGCTGCTGTTTCTCCCCATGGCGCGCGCTGACGCTCAGCGCGTTCTGGCGAAAGCCGACGAGCGCTTCAGGAATGCAGCGAATCTCGAACTTGCGCGCCATCCTCCACCAGAGATCCGCGTCCTCGGCGTGGATATCCATACGATAGCCGCCGACCGCGCGGGCTTTCTCGACATTCAGCGCGACGGTGGAATGGCAGATGGAGAGGAGATAGCCGTGCTCGACGATGGATCGCAGTTCTTCGGGCGTTCCCCGCGAACAGCGGAACGTACCGGCACAAAGTTCGCGGGGATGATAGTCGGCGAGGGAATAAATAAGACCGGCATCGGGATATCTGCGGATTGTCCCGAGGAGTTTCTCAATTCTTTGAGGATAGGAAACGTCGTCGGCATCCTGGCGGACGAGCCATGGGGTCCGAGTTTCTTCGAGGAGGCGATTCAGGGTCGCGGTGACGCCGGCATTGGGTTGCTCGAGCACGCGGAGACGGGGCCCGTGGGTTTGCGCCGCACTGCGTCCGCGCAGATATGCAAGACTGCTGTCGCAGCCTCCATCGACGATGGCGAGGATCTCGAAATTGGCGGTGGTTTGCCGCAGGAGGCTCTCGATCGCCTCCGGCAGCCAGGGCATTCCGTTGCAAACAGGCATCCCAACAGTAACTAGCCTGACTGAGCCGGCAGCGGCTAAGTGCGAATCAGGCATAGCGTTAGTCATGGCAGGCACCAGAGTTTCCAGCAATCCCATCGGGTTATGGGCCAATTACGGCAATGGCTCTGCTTGTATCATTCCGCCTCAGGAACTCCGGTTAGACACACTGGTAATCAACCTGACTTAGGTAATGGAAAGGATCAAGGAATGTGTTGCGAATCGAGTCTGTAGCCGCGACGATGACGTTTTGGTTCCCAAAACGGGCCGCTCGCTGCCGCGTTTTCCGCTCCTTTCGGGAACATTGATTCACTTCTGCCGAGGGAACGCATATGCTGCTGCGCGAATGCAGCTATTTCATTGTGGGAGGCGCGGGATTTATCGGCAGCCATTTTGCCGATGCGCTGCTGGCTTCGTCGCTGACCCGCCGCGTCACCGCATTCGACAACTTCTCGTCGGGACATGAGTGGCATCTGGAGCAGCACCACGGCGATGCTCGCCTGACGATCATCCGCGCGGATGCGAGCGATATCCATGCGCTGACAGCCACGATGGAAGGCCACGACTGGGTGATCCATCTGGCGTCGAATCCCG
>Ga0335075_10012995_pt1 | contig 12553 bp, 11 predicted proteins | sample Lox_Sample_24_FD_206723 | JGI IMG/M metagenome (GOLD analysis project Ga0335075, IMG submission 206723) | Soil microbial communities from Loxahatchee National Wildlife Refuge, Florida, United States - Lox_Sample_2.4 | ecosystem: Environmental > Terrestrial > Soil > Wetlands | place: USA... | reverse complement strand
ACGCCGCTGACGCTGGGCTGCAAGGTCAGATGGTGCGGTACCAGAGCCATCGCCGACGGCGGCAGATCACGCCCCGTCAACCCGTCCAGCCCGATAGTCAGCGTCGCATGCAGCACGCCGCCGGGCGCCGCCCCCGCCATCCCCAGGGAGACGTGCTGCGCCGTGACCTCGCCCAGACCGGCAATGGCGACATGCACGCCATCGATCGATTCATTGCCCTGCACATCGGTGACAATGCCATGCAGCGACTCGATCAGCGCGCGCAGGGCGGCGCGCTCCGGCGCGGACAGCGCCATATGGCCGCGCTGCGCCGCAGCCGATGGTAGGGTCGCGATCAGGCCGCTGGCGGCGGTCATCAGCGCGGCGGCGCGGGCGCGGTCGATGCCATCGATGCGAAGGTTCGCCAGGATGTGGTCGGCGCCAAATCCCACCGCCCGCCTGTCCCCTTCCCGCGACGCACTCCTCCACCCGGCAATCGTACTGCTCTCCTGCAGGTCCAGCCGACCGTGGTCCGGCTGCAGTGTCGCCTGCATAGCGTAGCGGTCGAGGTGCTGAAGCTGATGCTGGCGCGCGCTGTCGGTCTCCAAATCGACATTGGCCAGATCAACGGAGAGCCGCGACGGCGCGGTCAATGCCGGATCGACCAGCGCGTGTGAATGCTGGTTCCCGATCCGCAGGTCGAACTTTGTCGGCGCTGTCGCACCGGGCGGCGCGCCCTGTTCCGGCATGTGTAGCGTGAACTTCGCCGCGGCCGGCAGCCTTAGCGCATCGACCGCCCAGATGCCGCCCGGCAACGGGCGTACATCGGCGGTGATCGCGTTCTGGCCCGTCACGTCCGCAAACGGCAGCGCGACGCGGAAATGGTCGCCTTCGGGCGTGACACGAAGCCGCCCCTGCGCCGCACCGAGATTCGGTCCCAGCACGCCGGCAAACCAGGATTGCAGATCGTGCCGCAGCGCCTCGGCGCCGGCCGCATCGATCGACTGGGCCGTGGCCGCGACGGGCCACAGCAGGGCGAGGCAAAGCGCAAGATGGGCACGCGACACGGCAAATCACCCGGAAAGTTGCGGCGGAAGCTACCGCCGTTCCCGTGCCGATGGAACGCACGCCGAATTCGTTGGCGCGCGCGGATTTGTCTCACGCCGGAACTGTTGAGCGAAGCTGTCGCAATCCGGTCGCGTTAGCTGCCCATCGGCCTACCGTCTAACGTCAACACAAGGGAGACCTCATGCGAATCATCCCAGTAATTGCCGCTGTTGCGTGCCTGTCCTTGTTGACGGCATGCGGCCAGAAAGAGCCGGAACGTGCCGAGGGCGGCGCGGCATCCGGTGCCGCGACCGGCGCCGCGGTTGGCGTTGTCGGCGGTCCGGTCGGCGTGGCTGGGGGCGCGCTGATTGGCGGCGCTGTCGGCGGTGCCACCGGCGCGGCCACCAAGCCGAGCGCCGTGAACCTCGGCCCGCCGCCGTGGCACGACAACAGCCAGGCTGGCCAGCAGGCCGCGCAGGACATGAACCACTGATCCTGGCAGCCCTGCGATAACGCAGACGTGGCGCGGTCGATTTTGCTTCCAGCGAATCGGCCGCGTCGCTGTCAGGAGCACCGCTGGACGACGACCGGCGCTACGATTCAGGCGCGTGGCCCGAGGACGCCGCCGCCCGGAGCAATGAGTCCAGATCAGGCGCTGCCGGCGACATAAGCCTTCAGGCTGTCGACCTCGTTTTCCTGCTCCATGATGCGCGCCTTCACCACGTCGCCGATGCTGATCAGTCCGACCAGCACGCCGCTGTCTGTCACGGGCAAGTGACGGAACCGGCCGGCGGTCATCATTTCCATGGCGTGCGTTACTGTCGTGTCGGGGCGCGCGACCTGAAGCGCACGCGTCATCAACTGGCCGGCGGTCATTTCCAGTGTCCGGGCACCGTTGGCGGCCAGGCTGCGCACGATGTCGCGTTCGCTGACGATCCCCAGCAATTGCTCGGCCCGATCCAGCACCAGCACCGCGCCAATGCGCCGGGCCGAGAGGACTTCGACGACATGGGAGATCAGGGCGGTGGGATCGACCGCGGTGACCTCATAACCCTTGTGCTTCAGGATAGCGGCGACCGTCGTCATGGTATTGCTCTTCCCCTTCGATGGGGCAGGACGATGATCCGGTCGCTGTCGGTTCGATGGATATCGCTGGGGGGCGGCGAGGCCGGATCACGGACCCGCGGTTATGTCCGCGGGGATTATGCCTGATCCGGCCTTCGCTTGGCAAAACTTATACGTGCAGTGCAGCAAGTTACGCTACCATAAGGTACTCCCTGCCATCAGGCCGGCGACCAGCAGCACCACGAAGATCACGATAGCGATAAAGAACAGAATGCGGGCGATATCGGCCGAGGCGGCGGCGATGCCGCCAAACCCAAAGATGGCCGCAATGATGGATACCACCAGGAAGAACAGTGCCAGTCGTAGCATGGGATTTGTCCCTGGATTGTTGCTGGGGGTTAACCCTGCAACGGCTGCGCCGTTTCGTTGGTAACAGCGGAATGAAGGACGGGGTATTCGGAGCGGAAAGGACCGGCCTTTCGTTTCCTCTCTGTCTCGAAGGGGAGAGGATGGTGAGGATGATCGGGCCGGTGGCCAGAAAGCAAAAGTGCCGACCCGATCACCCGCACCCTCGATGCTTCGCATCCCGACCTCTCCCGCTTTGCGGGAGAGGTTTCCCGGGGCGCTATTCGGCCGCCATCATCTGCGGGCGTGGCGTTAGCTGCGTCTCTACCAGTGCGGCAAAGGTACCCTTCCGCGCCAGCAACTCGCTGAACGAGCCTAGCTCTACGATCCGGCCCTGGTCGAACACCAGGATTTCGTCTGCGTCGCGTACCGTCGATAGCCGGTGCGCAATGATGAACGTGGTGCGGCCTGCCATCAGCGTTTTCAACGCCCGGCCGACTTTTGCCTCGGTTGCTGCGTCAAGCGCGCTGGTCGCTTCGTCCAGGATCAGGATCGGCGGATCCTTCAACAACGCCCGCGCGATCGCCAGGCGCTGACGCTGGCCGCCGGACAGCGTGGCGCCGCGCTCGCCGATCATCGTGTCGTAGCCCTGGGACTGGCGAATGATGAACTCATGTGCATCGGCCATACGGCACGCATGCTCTATTTGCCCGTCCGTCGCGTCCGGGTTGCCGACGCGCAGATTGTCGCGGATCGTGCGGTTGAACAGCAGGCTTTCCTGGAACACCACGCCGATCGACCGGCGGAGGCTATCCAGCGTCACCCCGCGCAGGTTCTGGCCGTCGACCAGGATCTGCCCGTCCGTGGGATCCCACAAACGTTGCAGCAGAGCCATCGTGGTGGTCTTGCCCGCGCCCGTGTGGCCGACCAGCGCCACAGATGTGCCCGGCCTGGCGGTGAACGACATGTCTTTCAGGACCGGCACGCCGCCCGGATAGGCGAAAGACACGTTCTCGAACCGTACCTCGCCGCGCGGCACCCACAGATGGCGCGCATTGGGCGCCTCCGGCACCAGGCTGCGCGCGTCGAGCACGGCGAAGAATTGCTCGATCTGCGGCAGCTTGAAGAACAGTGACGAAACGAAGGCGCCGGCGGTTTCCAGCTTGCCCAGCAGCAGCATGGCGATGCCCATGAAGCTGACAATCGCGCCGAGGCTGGCCTCGCCATGCAAGTGCAGCCAGGTGCCGATGACCACGATGGTGATGACCGAAATGGTGTTGCCGGCGCGAGTCATGACGTTGACCAGGGCCCACCAGTTCAGCACGGGGAACTGGTTGCGGATCAGTTCGCGGGCAATGTCGCCGAACATCCGCAGCTCAGCCTGGAGGCGCGTGAAGGACTGCACCACCATCACGTTGGTCAGCGCATCCTGCGCCGTGCCGGCCAGTGCGGAGTTATGACCCTCCACGCGACGCTGCGCCGCTTCCGTACGGCGGACCACGAACGCAGTCACCGCGATGAAGACGCAGACCATCACGATCAGCACCAGCGCCAGCCGCCAGTTCAAGAACAGAGTGAGCGGCAGCAGCACGACGGCCGAAAGGAAGGTGGAAAGCTGATCGCGGAAGAACACCAGCCAGGAGCCGAACAATGCATCGGTGCCCACCAGCATGGTCTTGATCACGCGGCCGGAATGGGACTCGCCGTGGAACGACAGCGGCAAGGTCAGCACGTGGCGGAAATATGCACTCATCGCGCGGATGCGGTGGCGGTGCGACAGGCGCTCGGTCTGCACCGAGACCAGGATGTTGCAGCCGATACCTACCAGGCCGACGGCCGCCCAGATTCCCAGCAGGATCACGGCCGTGTGCCAGAACGTGGCGTGCGGGATTTTGTCCGATTGGGATAGCAGGTTCACCACCCGGCCGAACAATACGGGGTCGAGGAACTGCAGCCCGGCGACGAGCAGGTTGGCGCCGGCAAGCAAGCCGGCGATGCGAAGGTCCCGGCCCAGGAACAGCAGGACGCGGGCGTAGGTGCGCAGGAAACGCATGTGATCTCCCAGGCAGCGGATCGAGTCCTTTTATCGCCGGGGAAGGTGGCTCACGGCTGTGGCAACAACGGGGCGGATTCGCGGAAATGCAAGGAAATCTCGTTACGGGGTCTTGGGTTTTTTTCCGCGTGCCGCTGGCTTCCGGGTTGCGGCTGTGGGTGCCTTGGGGCTTGCGGCGGCTGCCGCGCTGCGGCGGCGAGGACTGTCGGCAGGGGTCGGGGATGGCTGCACTTCCCCCTGGTCGGCGAAACGATCCGGAAACTCGCCGAGATCATCCTGGATTTCGGCTTCTTCGATGCCGGATTCGCGGGCGGATTTCGCATGGATCTGCGGGTTCGGCAGTCGGGCGGATTCGCCGTTTTCCTCCATGGCGATAAGCTCTCGGGCGCGCTGCCAGTACTCCACATCCCTCCCATGCGGTTTTCCATCTGCTTCCCAAAGATGGTAGGCGCGCTCGCGTACACGTTGCTCGCGCTCCGGATTATCGTGCAGTGGGTTGTTCAACATGGGTCCTCACGACGTGCGACACCGAATAACGGTCCGATCGCCTGGGCGTTGCAGAACGCGAGCGAATCGGGCTGACAAGGCAAGAGTTGTAGGCGCAGCGCACGCGGATTCGCCGCTCACGAGGTAGCGAGGTCGCGCACGGGGATGCGGGGGTGCGGGTCATGACACCACCGTCGCGCCGTCCCATATTCCGCTTGTCGCACATTCGGATCGCCAACCATGTCCTCGCTGGGGTTCCGCTCGATTTACCGCCATGGATTTGTCCGCGTCGCAGCATGCACGACGCGTACCACGCTGGCGGATCCCGCCGCCAACGCGCAGGCCATACTGTCCGTGGCAGAAAAGTGCCACCACGAATCAGCGGCACTGGCGGTGTTTCCGGAACTCGGCATATCCGGATATGCGATCAGCGACCTGCTGCAACAGGTGACCTTGCTCGACGGCGTCGAAGCGGCGATCGACACGCTGATTGCCGCATCGGGCGACCTGATGCCGCTGCTGCTGGTCGGTGCGCCGCTGCGGCACCAGGGCGCGCTCTATAATTGTGCGCTGGCCATTCACCGCGGCGCGCTGCTGGGCGTGGTGCCCAAGATTCACCTGCCCAACTACCGCGAATTCTATGAGTCACGGCATTTCGTGTCCGGTGATGGCGCGTCGGGCGAGATCGCCGTTGCCGGCCGCCGCGTCCCGTTCGGTACCGACCTATTGTTCTCTGCGGAGGATCTGCGGAACCTCCTGGTGCACGCGGAAATCTGCGAGGACGTTTGGGTGCCGACCCCACCGAGCAGCGATGCGGCGTTGGCGGGGGCAACCGTGCTGGCCAACCTATCGGCCAGCAATATCACCATCGGCAAGGCGGAGACGCGGCGGCTGCTGTGCCGCTCGCAATCCGCGCGCTGCCTGGCGGCGTATTTGTATGCGGCGGCCGGGGCGGGCGAATCCACGAACGACCTCGCCTGGGACGGCCAGGCTTCGATCTTCGAGAACGGCAACACGTTGGCCGAGACCGAGCGCTTCCCCGCCGACCATGCCGTCGCGATCGCCGATATCGACCTGGATCTGCTGGCGCAGGAACGGCTGCAGATGGGATCGTTCGATACCAACCGCCGGCGCAACACGCGGCCGTTCCGGGTGATGCCGTTTCGCGTCGATCCGCCGGGCGGCGATATCGGCTTTCGGCGACGTATCGAACGCTTCCCCTTCGTGCCGGCTGACCGCGAACGGCTGGAGCAAGATTGCTACGAGGCCTATAATATCCAGGTCTCGGGATTGTCTCAGCGGCTGCGCGCCACAGGCATCAAGCGCGTGGTGATCGGCGTTTCGGGCGGCCTTGATTCCACGCAGGCACTGATTATCTGCGCGCAGGCGTTCGATTTGCTCGGCCTGCCGCGGCGTGACATCCACGCATTCACCATGCCCGGCTTCGGCACGTCGTCATTGACGCGAGACAATGCGTGGCGGCTGATGCGCGCGCTGGACGTGACGGCGGACGAACTGGACATCCGCCCTGCCGCCGAGCGCATGCTGGCTGATATCCATCACCCCTACGCCGAGGGCAAGCCGGTCTACGACCTGACTTTCGAAAACGTCCAAGCCGGCCTCCGGACGGACTACCTGTTCCGTATAGCGAACAATTTGAATGGCATCGTGATCGGCACCGGCGATCTGTCGGAGCTGGCTCTGGGGTGGTGCACCTACGGCGTCGGCGACCAGATGTCGCACTACAACGTCAATTCCGGCGTGCCAAAGACACTGATCCAGCATTTGATTCGCTGGGTGATCAGCTCGCAACAGTTCGCGCCGGAGGTGCTGACGACGCTCGACGGAATCCTGGCAACCGAGATTTCCCCGGAACTGATTCCCGCCGCCGAGGGCGAGACGCCACAAAGCACTGAAGCCACGATCGGTCCCTACGCGTTGCAGGATTTCACCCTGTTCTATACGCTGCGCTACGGCTTTCCGCCGTCGAAAGTTGCGTTCCTGGCATTGCAGGCCTGGGAAGATGCGGAGAGCGGCGACTGGCCGCCGCATTTCCCACCGGACCGCCGCCGCGCTTTCGACCTGCCGCAGATCCGCCACTGGTTGAAAGTGTTCCTGCGCCGGTTCTTCGCGTTCAGCCAATTCAAACGCAGTGCCATGCCGAATGGACCGAAGGTGAGCGCAGGCGGTTCGCTGTCGCCGCGCGGCGACTGGCGCGCCCCATCGGACGGCAACGCGAACGCCTGGCTGGCGGAACTGGAAGCGAACGTACCGACGGACCCCATCGTCATTGGGAAAAGCCCCCCTGTCATTGGCAGGAGCCCCCCTGTCATTGGGAGGAGCGAAGCGACGAAGCAATCCCGGTCATAAGCAGCGTCCTCGGATGACTCAGCGGCTGAGATCCGCGCCTGTGCGTCTTCTCATGGGCCGCCTGCGCGCAAAGCTTGCATCGCCGAAGGCGGGTGGCCCATCGTCTTCGTGAGCCATTTGCGCGCCGCAGAGTAGCGGCAGAGCTATATCAATTTCGCCTCTCGCGCAGCGCGCGCCAAATTCTCCCGCCCCATCGTCGCATATTGCAGCGGGTTGGCTTTCTCCGGATCCTGCTCCGCCTCGATCACCAGCCAGCCATCATACCCGGGCAGTTCGCGCAGCACCGCGGCAAAATCCACCATGCCGTCGCCCGGCACAGTAAACACACCCGCCACGACCGCATCGAGAAAACTCCAGTCCGCGCGCCGCGCCTGCCGCAGCATATCGCGCCGCACGTCCTTGCAATGCACGTGCGCTATGCGCCCGCGGAACCGGCGCGCCAACGCCACCGGATCGGCCCCAGCAAACGTCGCATGCCCCGTATCCAGCAGCAGCTTCAACCCCGGTCCGGTGGCGGCTATCAAGCGTTCGATGTCCTCGGCGCTTTGCACGACCGTGCCCATGTGATGGTGATAGGCGGTGGCGAGACCTTCCGCCGCCGCCATCTCGGCCAGCGCCGTCAACCGTTCGCCGAAGCGCGGCCAATCCGAGCCCGCCAGCACGGGACGGCGCGACAACGGCACCGCACGATCGCCATGCACCGCGTTAGACGTTTCCGCCAGGATCAGCACGCCACACCCAAGCGCCTTCAGCAAATCGAGATGCGGGCGCATCGCCACCATCTCCGCCGCCGCATCGCGTTCCAGCAGCGCCGCCGAATACCAACCGGACACCAGCGCCAAATCGTGTTTCGCCAGCACCGCGCGCAGCTCTGGCACCGTGCGAGGAAACTTGTGCCCCAGTTCAATGCCGGCGAACCCCGCCTGGCGCGCCTCGGCCAGACAGGTCTCTAACGGCGTTGCGCCACCAAGCGCGCGCAAATCGTCATTCGACCAGGCGATCGGGTTGGTGCCCAGACGTACGGCCATATCCGTCAATCTCCCAACCGCTGTGCGGCACGTTCGGCTTCGTAGCTTGCGCGCGCCGCACGAACCTCCGCGCGATCCGAAACTTCCGGCACCGCCACATCCCACCAATGTCCGCCGGCCGCAGTGGCCACCGCGGGATCGGTCTCGATCACCACCACGGCGGTCCGCCGTGCCGCTCGCGCACGCACCAACGCAGCTTCCAATTCGGCGATGCCGGGCACCTTCTCTGCGATCGCACCCAGGCTCTCGGCATGCGCGCGGAAATTCACCGCGTTAGGTGCAGTGCGGTGGATATCGGCGGCCAGATTGTTGAACGGCGCCCCGCCGGTCGCCTGCTGCAAACGGCTGATGCAGCCGAACCCGCCATTGTCCAGCACGACAATAATCAGCTTCAGACCCAACGCAACGCTGGTCGCAATTTCCGAATTCAGCATAAGATAGCTGCCATCACCAACCAGTACGAACACCTCACGCTGCGGAACTGCGAGCTTCACGCCAAGCCCGCCAGCAATTTCATAGCCCATGCAGGAGAAGCCATATTCCAGATGATAGCCGCCGGGCTGTGCCTGCCACAGCTTGTGCAGTTCGCCGGGCAGTCCGCCGGCGGCGCACACTACGATCGCGTCGCGCGGTGCCATCCGCTGCACCGCACCGATCACCTGTGCGTCGCTCGGCCGCGGCGTGTTGCCGGGCGCCGTGGCGGCCGCTGCATCGCGCCGCCACGTGGCCAGCAATTCGGGCACGCGACACGTCCATGCCTCCGGCGCGCGGTACCCGCCCAGAGCAGCGGACAGCGCGGCAAGTCCTTCATCGGCATCCGCGACCAGCGGCAATGCATGGTGCTTCGCCGCATCGAACGGATGCACATTCAGCGCGATCAGCCGCCGCATGCGATTGCGAAACAGCGTCCAGGAGCCGGTGGTAAAATCCTGCAGCCTTGTGCCGACGGCCAGCACAATGTCCGCTTCCGCCGCCATCGCATTGGCCGCCGACGTTCCAGTGACGCCGATCGCACCGAGATTTAACGGATGATCGTGCGGCAGGGCACCTTTGCCGGCCTGCGTCTCCGCGAAGGGAATGCGGTGCGTTTCGGCAAACCGCGCCAGCGTAGCATCGGCATCAGCATACAACACGCCGCCCCCGACAATGATCAGCGGCCTGTGCGCGGTCCGTAATACCGCAACGGCATGCTCCAGTTCCCGCCCATCCGGCTTCGGCCTGCGCGGCAGCCACAGGCGCCGGGCGAAGAAGCTTTCGGGGTAATCGAATGCCTCGGCCTGTGCGTCCTGGCACAACGCCAGCGTCGCCGGGCCGCATAAAGCAGGATCGGTCAGCACCGACAGCGCACGCGGCAGTGCATTGAGCAATTGCTCCGGCCGCACCAGCCGATCGAAATAGCGCGACACCGGGCGGAAGCAGTCGTTGGCCGAGCCGGTGCCATCGGCGAAATCCTCCACTTGTTGCAGCACCGGATCGGGCCGGCGCGAGGCAAACACGTCGCCCGGCAGCAGCAGCACCGGCAGGCGGTTCACATGCGCCAGCGTCGCGGCGGTGACCATGTTTGTGGCGCCCGGGCCGATCGAGGTGGTGCATGCCATCATCCGCCGCCGTCGCAACGTCTTCGCGTAAGCGATCGCCGCGTGCGCCATGGCTTGCTCGTTATGCGCGCGGAAAGTCGGCAGCGTGTCGCGCACGCCGTACAGCGCCTCGCCGAGCGCGGCCACGTTGCCATGGCCGAAGATCGCCCACACGCCGCCAAACAAGCTGGTTTCCTGGTTCGCAAGGATAGTGCGCTGCGCTGCGAGATAACGCACCAGCGCCTGCGCCATGGTCAGCCGGATCGTATTCATGCGCCTGCCGTTGTTGCCGCCAGCATCCGGCGGGCACAACATCGGAGTCTGCTTCGCAAGTCAAACCACGGTGTTGCACCAGGAGGCGAAAGCACATGGCCAAACTGAAGATTGCCGTGATCGGCGCCGGGCGGATCGGCCAGATTCACGCCCGCAACGTGGCGGCCCGTCCGGATGCGATGCTTGCTGGCATCACCGACACGGACCGTGCAGCGGCCGATCGCCTGGCCAAGGGAACCGGCAGCAGCGTCATCGATCTCGAGGCCGCCTTCCATGCCGACGCGGTCATGATCTGCTCTCCCACCACCACGCATGCAGACTACATCGAACGCGCCGCTGCCGTGGGAAAGCCGACATTCTGCGAAAAGCCGGTGGATCTGTCAGCGGACCGCGTGCGCGTGTGTCTGGAAGCGGTGCGACGCGCCGGCATCCCACTGATGATCGGATTCAACCGTCGCTTCGACACGCAGTTCGGCGCACTGAAGCGGCGCCTGGAAACAGGCGAGATCGGCACGCTTGAATTGTTGACCATCACCAGCCGAGACCCTGCGCCGCCGCCGCCCGGCTATATCGCGACATCGGGCGGGTTGTTCCGCGACATGATGATCCACGACCTGGACCTGGCGCGCTATTTCCTGGGCGAAGAACCGGTGGAGTTGTTTGCCGCGGCATCGGCACTGGTCGATCCGGCGATCGGACAGGCGGGCGACGTAGACACGGCCGTTGTCGCGTTGAAAACCGCCAGCGGCCGGTTGTGCCAGATTTCCAACTCGCGCCGGGCGACCTACGGCTATGACCAGCGGATCGAGGTCCATGGCAGCAAGGGCATGCTGCGCGCCGGCAACGTGACGGCGACCTCGTTGGAACATGCGGATGCCGGCGGGTTCCGCACTGATCCGGCACTGCCGTTCTTCCTGGAACGCTATGCGGGTGCGTATCGCACGGAGCTGGAGGCGTTCATCGCCGCGGTGCAGAGCGGCACGGCACCGAAGCCGGACGGGGAGGACGGGTTACGCGCGCTGATCCTCGCGGACGCCGCCACACGATCCGCGCACACTGGCCACGCGGTAAGGCTGTAGGACCGCACTGCGAAACTCTCGCTGTTTCGGTCAGCGCGAAGGCGCTACAGAACCAGGACCGGTCGCACGCAGGCCGCGCAAACCGCGGCCCTTGCGCCTGACAAGATCAGGCCGCCGCCATTCGATAGGCGCCGCACAGCTTGTTGCCGTCGGGATCGCGAAGATAGGCAAGGTACATCGGCCCGCCGCCAGTTTGCCGGACACCCGGTGAATCCTCGACCGAGACGCCACCATTCGCCACACCAGCCTTGTGCCACGCTTCGGCTTGCTCTGCGCTGGCCATCTTGAAGCCGATCGTGCCGCCATTGGCGTGCGTCGCCGACTTGCCGTCGATGGGCTTGGTCACCATGAACACGCCGCCGTTGTGCACGTAGATCAACCGGCCTTTGGCGTCCTGGTTTCCGGGCTTGCCGCCCATCGCGCCGAACACGGCGTCGTAGAATGTCTTCGATCGTGCAATATCGTTACTTCCGACCACGATATGGTTGAACATCCGATCGTCTCCTCCCGAGCCGCGCAGCACTATCGCTGCCTCTGTGCCCACAACCCCTACACGATTTGTGGGCGGCGACAAAGAGCCGCCCCCAACCCCGCGGCGTTCAGTGTTTCAGCAGACGCGCCACCCAATCGGCAACCGCATCGCCACTGCTCATATTGGCCTCCACCAGCCCGTCGATCATGAATGTCGGAGAGACATGGATGCCGTTCTGGCGGGCATATTTGCAGTGCCATTTGACCTCGCGGTCGAGGTCGGGGATGGCGAAGGCCTCGGCAACTTTCACCCCGCTGTAGTTTTCGATGCGCGCGATGATGTCGTTGGGCGTGGCGTCCATGTTGGGACCACGGCTATGGCGCTCGAATTCGAATTCCTCGCGGTGCGCAGCCACCGCGGCCATCACCGCTTTCGCCGTCTGCTTGCCACCCGGCAGCGTGGAGGCCGCGACGATGCAACGTACGATCACGCCCGAGTACATGTGCCAGGGCTGCGACTGGAGACGGATCTTGACGGTAATGCGGTCCTCGCCCGCCTGGGACAGCAAATCGTCGAGCTTGTTGAAGGCGCGTACGGAAAAGGGGCAGGTTGGTTCAAGAAAAGCTTCGAACACCCGAGGCCCATGCCCCCAGGCAAGAGGATCGGCATGCCATTTCGTCTCTGTCATCTGAATCTTTCCTTCCTTCCACGCGTCATGATCGGGCGTGACCCCTGGGCGTGACCCCTGGGCGTGACCCCTGGGCGTGACCCGGGGATCT
>Ga0335075_10012994_pt1 | contig 12553 bp, 9 predicted proteins | sample Lox_Sample_24_FD_206723 | JGI IMG/M metagenome (GOLD analysis project Ga0335075, IMG submission 206723) | Soil microbial communities from Loxahatchee National Wildlife Refuge, Florida, United States - Lox_Sample_2.4 | ecosystem: Environmental > Terrestrial > Soil > Wetlands | place: USA: Florida... | reverse complement strand
CCTCCTTGGCCTCCACCGCTATCTCTCCAATTAGGCAATTAGGTCACACACGCTCGGCCCACTCGCGCCCGCGCCCAGAGCGGCTGGCAGCGATGTTCCCTCTCTCAGGCTGGTAAACTCGGGCTAGTGCCGGGAAGGAGTCGCCCTTCCCGCGCTGCAACCACTCCAAGTGCCATGCGTTTTACGCTCCCCATCCATGCGAGGCCTTCATGTGTCGTGCCCCGCAACGTCCGCCCCCGAAAGCCAAGCGCAAGTAGACCGAAATTTCTTGTTTTATTGAGTGCCCAGCTTCATGCGGCTTTATGGCAGAGCTGGTCGGAACCCGTCAAGACTCTCAGTCTGGCATTGCGATTCGCGCCCACGCCGGAAAAGCAATCGTGTCCCAACAAGCCAACCGTGTAACCAGCGTATGACGTTGCTGCACTTCGCTCATTCCGTGCGCAGCGCCTGCATTGGATCGATCCGCGACGCTCGCCAAGCCGGAATCAGGCACGCCAGCGCCGCCACCGCCAGAAGCATCGCCGCAACCGCCGCAAATACGGTCGGATCGAGCGGCTGAGTTCCGTAGAGCAGCGACCCGATCAGCCGCACCGCGCCCACGCTGGCTGCCAGGCCGAGTCCCAACCCGTAGAGCGCAGGCCGCAGGCCGGTGCTCACCATCAGCCGCACCACCTGCTCGCGCGGCGCGCCCAGCGCCAGCCGAATCCCGATCTCTCCCTGTCGCTGAGCCGCAAGGTAAGAGAGCACCCCAAACAAACCCACACCCGCAAGAAGAAGAGACACTACCGCAAATGCCGCCACCAGTGTTGCTTCCAAGCTCGCATCTAACATGCTCTTCCCAAGAATCTAGTCCATGGTGAGAACATCGCTTACCGCAAGGTTGGCATCCATGTTGGCAATGGCCTTCTGAACCGACAATGCCAGCGCCGACGGATTGGGTCCCGTAACCACGGCAAGGGAGACGCCGTTTTGCTCACCACGATAAAGGGGAAAGTACATGGTGGGTTCAATGCCGGAAGCCACGGTGTTGCGCACGTCCCCAACAACCCCCACGATCTCAAAGTTATCGGCGGCAATATTGTCGTTGTTGATGTGTTTCCCGATCGGATCGGTATCGGGCAGGTACTTACGCACGAAGGATTGGCTGACAATGGCAAGCTGAGTCGTCTTCCCTCGCTCATTCGGCTGGAAGAATCGCCCTTCGATCAGCGGAATCTGCATCGCCCGGAAATAGCCGGGATCGACATTGGCCGCATCGGCAACCAGCGACTGGCCAGGCGGCAGCGGCGGATTCTCGGGAATAAAGAAGCCCTGGTCTGAAAACCATCCGCTCCCCGGCAGAGAATCCGTCAATCCTGCCGCCTGAACCCCCGGCAAAGCACGCACGCGCCGAAGAAGGGCATCGTAGAAATTCGTCCGCGCGGCTGGTGTTTTGTACGTGGCATCCGGAAGATCGATGCCCATCGTCAGTACATGTTGCGTGCGACACCCAAGGTTCACCGAACGAAGGTGCTGATAACTCTTCAGGAGCAGGCTCGCGCCAACAAGCAACACCACGGTGAGAGCTACTTCGAGCGCAAGCAGGACACGCCTCACCCGTGCGCTGACATATCCCGCGGTCTGAGAGCGTGTCGATTCCTGTAGTGGACCGAGGATATGCTTGTCCTTCAGGGTCAGCGCCGGAATCAGGCCAGCGAGCAGTCCACAGAAAAGTACGGTCCCAAGCGCTGCCAGGACGGCCACGCCATCCAGTTGAACTCCATCCGCCCGCGGGATATCGGCGTGCAGGTTCACCAGCCAACGAATGGCCAGCCATGCGAGGAACAACCCCGCAACTCCGCCCGCGGCACACAGCAAAATGCTCTCGACAAGCTGCTCGCGGACCAGTCGCCAACGACCTCCACCCAAGGCCGTGCGAATCGCCGCCTCCCTCCGCCGGGCTGCGGAGCGCGCCACCAGCAGATTCGCCACATTCAGGCAGCCGATCAGCAAGAGACACCCCGTCGCGGCCAGAAGCATCAGCAACGCGGGCTCGATCTTGCCCACACGCGACTCCAGCAGCGGCTCAACGTTTGTGGCGGCGGCAACCCAGTTGCCGGGAGAGCGCTTGTAAATGCGGGCCTGAATCGCGTCCAGCTCCGCCTGCGCCTGCGCCAGGGGAACCCCGTGTCTCAAACGCGCGATCACCTCGAAATTGTGCGCGCCGCGCGACTGCATCCATTGCCGTGGCGTTTCATGGAAAAACGGTGTCCATAGCTGCGCTTTGGAGTCGGGGTAATCTTCCCCTTTGGGGAGGACGCCGATCACCGTATAGGGCTTGGCATCCAGTATGATGCTCTGGCCCAAAATCCCGCGCTTCCCTCCATAACGCCGCTGCCAAAGTTCCCAACTCAGCACAACCGTCGCAGTCGCGCCACGCTGGTCGTCCTGGGGACCGAAGAACCTTCCCAGGGCGGGTTTTACCCCGAGCAACCCATACAGGTTCCAGCTTGCAGTAAGCGCATTGACATATTCAGGAAGTTGTCCGGCGGTTCCCGAGAGGTTATAGCTGCTGACGTTCCAGGCAATCGCCATCTGCTGAAAACTGTGCTGCTGCTGGTGCCAGTCAAAATAATCCGGACCAGAGACGGCGACATGACTGTGCGTCGGATCCGAAACGTCCGCATCGTAAATCCGAACCAGTCGCCCCTGATCCTGGAACGGCAGGGGCTTCATCAGCACAGAATGAACGATGGTGAACATCGCCGCGGTAGCGCCGATACCGAGACTCATCACCAGAACCACAATCAGGGAAAAACCTGGAGCCCGTCCCAGCGTGCGCACCGCGTGGCGTAGATCGCGAGCCAGTGACTCAAGCCAGTTCCAACTCCAAACTGCACGTGTTTGCTCGCGCAGCAGCGTTGGATTGCCGAAGGTGCGCAAGGCGGCGTAGCGCGCATCCTCAGCGGTCATCCCAGCGGCGATATTCTCGGCGATCTGCTGATCGAGGTGATACCGCAGCTCTGTCTCAAGGTGCTCTGACTCACGCCCCCGCCGGAAGAGCATCCGACTCCGAATCCGAAGTATTTCCTTCCAGCGCATAAGGACCTCTCTTGTCACCTAAAATTCTTCGATTACCAGGTTGATGGCTGAGGACAGGCGGTTCCAGTTGGCGGTTTCGTCCTCAAGCTGTTTTCTCCCTGCGGCGGTGAGCGAATAGAACTTCGCCTGCCGGCCCGTTTCGCTTTCCATCCATTTCGCCTTGATCCAGCCTTGCTGCTCCAGGCGGTGAAGGGCGGGATAGAGAGATCCCTGTTGCACCTGTAGAACCTCGCCTGAGACCTGCTGAATGCGCTTGGCGATGGCCCAGCCATGCTTGGCTTCGAGCGAGAGCGTTTTGAGGATGAGAAGATCCAGGGTTCCCTGAACCAGATCACTTGGTTTTCCCATACCATGATTATCTACACATCATGTTGTAGATGGTCAAGGTAGCCGCATCCCGACGCAACCCGCGCAGGCCAGCGGGTGGCTGGGGCCATCACTCCATTCTGCGTGTTCCCATCGGTTGGATAGAGGGTACGGCGAGCGGGTCTGCATATAGGGGTGCAACTCTATAAGCAAACAAATACTGTTCACTCACAGCGCAAGGCAACAACGGGATCCACCATAGTTGCGCGTCGAGCAGGAAAATAGCTGGCAAGAAGTGTAACGACCATCAAACCAATCGATGCTGCCACGAACGTCAGAGGGTCGCTGGGCTGCACGCCGTAAAGCTGACTGGCGAGCAATCGAGTGAGTGCAAATGCGCATCCGATCCCAACGGCAACACCCAGGCACGCGAATTTGGCGCATTGGCCCAGGAGGATCATGTTCATTACATGAGTCCGACTTGCACCGAGCGCCATGCGGATGCCGATTTCATGCGTGCGCTGCTCCACCATGTATCCAACCACACCCGCGACGCCCACGAGCGCCAGTGTCACTGCAAGCACATCAAAGAGACCGAGAAGCAGGCTTACGAATTTGCGATCCGCCAGATTGGAATCGAGGAACATCTCCATCGGCACTGCTCGGGGTGCGGACCGACTCTTGGCGAAATCGTGCACCGTCAAGCGGGCAGCGTTTGCCAGGAATTCCGGCGGTGAAGAGGTACGCAGCACAATATCCATTACCGGCACAGGCGACTGCGTCGCCGGGATATAAACCTCCGGCATATCGTGCTTGTCCAGGCCGAATTGTTTCTCGTCGGATACGACTCCGATGATTTGCATTGTGGCGTGAGGAGCGTAGGCAACGTAAAGCTGCCCGCCGACAGGATTGGCAACTCCGATGCTTCTGGCCATCGTTTCGTTGATGACGGCCATCGGTGCAGAGTTGGAATCTGCCTCACTGAAAAACCGACCGCCGAGCCGCCTCATCTCCATCGTCTGGAAATATCCCGGCATCACGAAATTGATCTCCGTCCAGGGCTGCTGTGTATTCGGTGGCTGGGGGTGCCCGTCCGGCACGTAGGGTGAAGTCCAGATCACGCCCCGCAGCGGCAGCTCCATCGCAGCACTCGCACTCTTGACGCCCGGAAGATGCCGGAGCCGGGACAGCAATTCGCGAAAGAACTCGATAGTCCCTGCAGATTGCCCGCGAGATGATCCCGCATGAATGCTTTCGAGAACCAGCAAGTGATCGGCACGAAACCCGGGGTTGGTCCGCGTCACAGCCAATAGGCTCCTCAGCACCAGCATCGTTGAGACGGTAACCACAAGTGCAATCGCAATCTCCGCTACGAGTAGCGACGATCGCAGGCGGGTATGACCGGATATGTGAGTGTCGGGTGCGGTAGTGCGAATCGACGTGTAGGCATCGGTTCGCCGCGAGGCAGCGAAAGCAGGGACGATTCCAAACAGCAACCACGAAGTAACGCATACAGCAGCTGCAAAACAAAACACCACGGCGTTCAGCCTGGCATCTTCCAGGCCCAAAATACGATGAGGATAGAAGTGGACCAACGGATGCACGATCAGGGCGGCGAGACCGATACCGGAGGCTCCCCCGAGTAGAGCGAGTGGCAAATTCTCAATGAGCGCCTGGCGGAACAGCCGGCTGCGGCTGGCTCCCAGAGAGAGGCGTACCGCAAACTCCCTCCGTCGCGCAGCCGCGCGCGCGAGAGACATATTGGCAATGTTCGCGCACGCCAGAATCAGCACGAGGCCCGTAGCGGAAAGCAGCAGAAACAGGATATTTCGTGCACCGCCGACGAATTGGTCTCTGAGGGGAGTCAGAACGACAGTTTCACCACGGTTCGACTGCGTATACGAGCGGCTAAGCCGCTTCATAATACCGGCCATGTTGGTCCGCGCCGCTGCCAGGGTCACTCCAGGCCGCAACAGTGCGACTACACCCAGGCCCGGATGATTGGCACGGTCCGCAACTTCAGGATTGTGCGTTTTCACTCCAAACGGCAGATAGATTTCAAACCGTCCGTATGGAATGCTGAAGCCGGGCGGAAGCACTCCGACAACGGTGGCGGCCTGGCCGTCAACCTCGATCGACCTTCCAACTGCCGAGGGCTCCGCGCCCAGAAATTGCCGCCAGAACGCATAACTCACGACCGCTGTGAGTCCCGACCCGGGAATCGCCTCCTGGGAGGTGAATGCCCGTCCAAGGATCGGGCTGACTCCAAAGACGTCGAAAAAGGAATTTGTCACCGCGACGCTCGGGACTTGCTGATCTTCGCCGCGCAGATTCACAGTCGATGACGACGGCTGCAAAGCAGCCATATTCGCAAACACGCTGTTTTGCGAGCGCCAGTCAACATAGTCTGGCCAGGAGTCATTCATCACCCCAAATTTCGGCATCCGCTCATAGATTGCAACCATCCGGTCGGCCCCGGGCCATGGAAGAGGCTTCAACAGAACTGAATCTGCGACGGTAAAAATCGTCGTGTTAATTCCAATGCCCAGAGCCAGGGTGAGAACGCCGGTGACGGCAAAGATCGGATTACGGACAAGCTGACGAAAACCGAAGCGCAGGTCTTCAATCGCGCTCCGGAGGTGAATATGGATGTCGATTTCGCTCATGGTTTCCATCCACACGACGGGATTACCGAAGCGGATTCGGGCTCGGCGACGAGCCTCGTCCCCGGGAATGCCTTCATCGAGATTCCGCTGTTCGCGCATCGCGAGGTGAAAGCGGATCTCTTCTTCCATCTCGCGCTGATGTCCCTTCATACGAAAAGTAAGGAATAACCGACGGAACCACCGCATATCGACACCCTCTAATTTGTTCCAGTACCGAAGTTGAGCACCATGGCGACGGCGCCGGTCACTCGCTCCCAGTTCTGACGCTCGGCGGCGAGTTGCCTTCTCCCCTTTGGCGTGAGGCGATAGAAACGCGCGCGGCGATTATTTTCGCTCACACCCCACGCGGCATCGATCCAGCCATCCTTTTCCATCCGGTGTAATGCGGGGTAGAGGGAGCCCTCCTCAACGCGAAGCAGAGCGTCTGAAGTTCGTTCGATGTGCAGGGTGATTCCCCATCCGTGCATTGGGCCTTCTTCGAGGGTTTTGAGCACTAACAGATCGAGCGCTCCCTGGAGCTGATCAGATTTCTTCCGCACTACAGTCATCCTTCTATAGAGGTCTATGGGAGAATGCGCTCTGTACGGCAAGTCTGTCAAGTGCCACCCACTCCCTTTGAGGAAGAAAGGGAAACAATCGAAAACACCTTGCCGCCCCGCATCCCCGCATCCGCCGCGATGAATAGCGCTCCTGGCGAGCTACATCATGACCATCTCTGAACTGGGGCTTGGAAGCTTATCTTGCCCGCAGGAACTCCACGGGCGCGATTATGCGCGCTCCTTTGTGAGCCGAGAGTGAATAAAGTCTTGACGTTTGCGATCTGCAAATTCCCCCACAGAATGGTTCCCCCTTGAGGTTTCCCCTTGCACTCCTACAATAGGTAAAGCTATACTCCTGTCGAAGCGAAAGGGGACCAATTTATGCCGGAATCACGCCTTGACCTTCCCCAGGGTACGTTGGATCTTCTGATCCTGAGGACGCTGTCTCTCCGTCCACGGCATGGATGGGCGATTTCTGAGCGCGTCCAGCAGATATCCGACGATGTTCTGCGCATCCAACAAGGCTCACTCTACCCCGCACTCCATCGGCTGGAACGGCGAGGGTGGATCAAGGCTCGGTGGGGAATTTCCGACAACAACCGGCGAGCAAAATTCTATGACCTGACGAACAACGGTAAAAAGCAGCTTGAGGCCGAAACCAAAGCCTGGGACAAGCTGGCTGCGGCCGTGGCCCAGGTTCTTCGGGCGATCTAGGAGGCGCGATGCTGAGCGATCTAAATATTCGTCTTCGCTCTCTCTTTCGCCGCGCGAAGGTTGAGGAAGAACTCGACGACGAGCTGCGCTTCCATGTGGAGCAACAGGTGGAGAAATACATGCGCGCCGGCATAAGCCGCCAAGAGGCCCGCCGGCGGGTTCGCCTGGAGTTCGGGGGAGTCGATCAGATCAAAGAGGATTGCCGGCGTGCGCGCGGCGTCTCGGTGCTGGATGCCCTCAGCCAGGATGTGCGGTACGGACTGCGGATGCTGCGGAAGTCTCCGGCTTTCACGCTGGTCGTGGTGGTGACGTTAGCGCTGGGGATCGGCGTCAACAGCGCCATCTTCAGCCTGGTTGATGGCATCATTCTTCGTCCGTTGCCTTACCCGCAATCCAATGCAATTGTTCACTTTGGCTGGATGGATAAATCACTCATTCCAAATCTGTCGGTTCCCGAGTTTCAGTTCTGCCGGGACCATGCGACAAGCTTCGCTGCGATCGCAGGCTTCCAGGATGGTGAAGACAGCGAATTGAGTCAGGGCGCAACGAAACGTTGGGTCGCCAGTGCATCCGTCACCGACGGATTCTTTGAAACGCTCGGCACAAAACTCGAACTGGGTCGCCCCTTCGGCCGCGAATTTACCCGCCCTGGAGGCGGGCATGCCGCTGTTCTGACGGATTCTCTGTGGCGCAGCACCTTTGGCGCTGACCCCGACATCGTTGGCCGCCAAATCGTCTTAGGCGATCAAAGTTACACGGTCACCGGCGTCCTCCCGCCCAACTTCACATTCACGCAGCCTACAGAGGTCTTCGTTTCCCTTCACCTTGGCAACAGCCTGGGCGATCAAGGCATGAACACGGACGTCATTGCACGCCTCAAACCCGGCGTTTCGCTTTCCCGCGCCCAATCCGAAGTACGTCTTCTCGGCTCTGAGTTCCTGGCGCAGGCTCCCCCTGCTCAGCGCCAGGGTTCCGGCATCCTTCATCTCGACCGCTACCAGGATTACCTTTCAAGCGATTACCGAACCACGCTGCTGATGCTGCTTTCCGCCGTGGCTCTGCTGCTGCTGATCGCTTGTGCGAACATTGCCAGTTTGCTTCTCGGACGTGCCAGCTCGCGTCAGAAGGAAATCTCGATTCGACTCTCGCTGGGCGCCAACTATGCCAGACTTCTCCAGCAGTTCCTCGCCGAGGGCCTGCTCCTTGGAGTCGCTGGCGGTGCCGCTGGTCTCGCTGCGGCTGTAGCTTCCCTGCACGTCTTTGTGTCTGCCGTTCCCTGGGGACTTCCCGCTACAGATCGCATCGCTCTCGACTGGCGCGTCATGTCGTTCACTACTGTGGTCGCGATTGGAGCGAGCGTTGTTTTCGGTTTCGCATCATTCTTCCAGACGCGCAAGCTTGATCCAAACAGCGCACTGAAAGACGGCCGAACGGTTATCGGACCAAGCCATGGACCATCTCTGATCCTCAATGGGCTTGTGGTTGGCGAAGTCGCCTTTTCCCTCATGCTTGTTCTGGGCGCAAGCCTGTTGATCGACAGCCTCTATCGCCTGAGCCAGATCAACCTTGGTTTCAACCCTGCTCATCTGGTCCTTATGCACACGCCTTTTTCTCCCGATATGGCAGAGGCTAAACCCTCGCCAGATGTGACAGTGGCCAAAATTTGGAGTTTCGAGCGCCAGGCCCTGGCGCGAATCCGCGCAATACCGGGCGTTCAATCCGCCGCAGTTGTCTCGGTCGCCCCTTTGCACGGACAGGGCAACATCCCAGTACAGCGAGACGGTCATTCCCAAGACAGTATCGGCGGTACAGAATATCGTTCCATCAGTTCCAGTTACTTTTCGACTATGGGGATCCCACTGCTGCGAGGTCGCACGTTCCAGGACAGCGATTTTACTCCCTCCAGTCACATTGCCATCATCAATGAAACTCTGGCCCGCGACTGGTGGCCCAATGAAGATCCCATTGGCGATCGGGTAGTCATCGGCGAATATAAGGGACACCAGTATCTACAGATCGCTCAGCCTGCACTCCAGATCGTCGGTGTCGTGGCAGACACCAAGGGAATATTGCTGAAACAACCTCCTCCCCCCATGATTTATGTCCCGGCGTCGAATGGTTTGATGCTGAACGGCTCAACCGACTGGGTGATCCGCACCAGCGCGACAGCAGGAATTGATTCCTCGCTGCAAAAAGCCATTAACAGCATTGCTCCTGACCAGCGCATCCTTGATCTCGAACCGATGAGTCAACTCGTCGGCGGGTCTGTCGCGGAGGCGAACTTTGAGGCTCTGCTCATGGGAATATTCGGAGCACTGGCCCTAATCTTGACGCTCGTCGGCATCTACGGGGTGCTCAGCTTTCAGATTGCTCAGCGCACGCAGGAAATCGGGATACGCCTCGCGCTCGGTGCCACGCGTCGCGACATCCGGTATCTTATTGTCGGCAAAGCTGCGAAGATGGGCGCCGTCGGTGTCCTGATCGGTCTCCTCTGCGCACTTTGTCCTGACCCGGCTCATGGCCTCATTGCTGTATCAAGTTCGGCCCACGGATCCGGCCATTTTTGCGGCAGTCGCGCTCCTCGTAGTGGTGGTCGCACTCGTAGCCGCATATGTCCCCAGCCGGCGCGCAGCGAAGGTCGATCCCATGGTTCTACTAAGGTACGAGTAAATGAGGCTCCTAGACGTGCCATGCCTGACACTACCCGGATCAGAGGCCGATGCTAAAGCTCTGCGACCGCGAAGTGGCGCGCGCGCGCGGCCTTGATTCCGAGCCCGCCTCGGCTACACTGCCGCAATCCGGGGACGGTCAAGTTTGAAGATTGTCATTGCTCGCCGCTGTTAGCGGCTCCCTTGTGATTTAGACTGATTCGCATGAGCCTCGACCATTTGCTCTTTGCAATTGACACTGAAATCACACGACTCCAACAGGCCCGCACCCTACTGGCAGGTATCAGTACAGCATCACACGAGGGCAAGCCTGCTGCACCATCAGAAAGGAAGGTCCGCCGGAAGCTGAGCGCAGAAGCCCGCGCGCGGATTGCTGAGGCACAGCGCAAACGTTGGGCAGCTCAGAAGAAGGCTGCTGCCAAATAAAGCACATCCACTGGCTTCAGCTTGTCTACATCGCCTTTGCCTTCAGTGAATTCGCGTCAGACATGACGCTGGAGCTGAACGCCGGCTTGGATATGGTGAGGACGGAAAGTGCTCCTACATTCGCTTGCGAGGTTGATGGCTTGTCAGACATTCCTGTTCGGAGATCTGCAGAAGCAGTTCCACCAGTTCGACCGGTCGAGAGATGTAGGGGCAATGGCCGCCTGGAAGCTCATGAGGCTCGATCTTCAATTGCGATCTTGCGACCCTGCGGCACCAGTCAGGTCTAATCGTGCGGTCTTCGGCGCAGACGATATAGGAAGCCGGTGTTTCAGGCCATTGCTCCAATGGATACGGTTCGGTCATGATTTGTCGTAGATTAACGACCCGGATGGTGGCATGCGCCCACTTCAGCCGCTCCGGCGGACAATCGTGGAGCAAGAATTCGTCGGCGATCGCCTCGAATCGCGGATCCTTTCCGACCCAGGCCGTATTTATCATTTCGGGCTCCGCCTGCAATCGTTCCAGGAAGCTCAATCCGATCTGCGGAACCATGGCCGCCAGAAAAACCATTCGACATACGCGGCGGCGAGCCGCCACGATGGGGAGAAACCAGCCTGCCGCAGAGTGAGCCACTACGATTGGGGACTCGTTGGGCGAAACTGAAGCCGCGATAAGGTCTGCATACCGCGTTGTACTGGCTCCTGGCTCGTCCGTGGGGAGTTCCGGTGTCACAACGGTATGACCGCTGCGTTCCAGTTCAGCCTTGACGAGATCCCAGGCACGCGCAGAGTGCGTTGAGCCGTGAGCGAGTATGAAAGCTGTCATCCGATTTTCCCGCCCGGTGTTGTTCCCAGGAGAACTTTTCCGTCAGCACGCTCATGACCTCCGCGTCAATCTCGTCGCAGGTAGTCATGGAAACCCTGCATCCATACCTATTATCCGACAGTTGGAGTTAAAGAGTTAATCCCAAGTGGTGATCTGTGCGGTCAACTCCTGATCTGCTCGTGCTGGATGGATCGCTGCCGCCCCCCTGCGTGCGTACAAGCTTCCAGCCATAAGGCAATGGACCAACTTTCTTCCTTCGTCACGTGCCCCCGCTTCAGGCAACGGTCTGGCAGAGGCGGGAAGAACCCGTCAAGGGTCTCCGCTGCGCTTCGATGAACGCGCACCAACCGCGCGCCCTGGACTGAACCTTCCCGCCTCCGCCCGTTGCGAAGAGCCATGAAGCGGGAGCACTCAACGAAAAAAATTGGTTTGAGTGCTCTTCCGTTTCGGACGCCAATCCGCCCTTCGGGGCTATCGCAGGAGCGCAACATGCCATTCCCTATCGCAGCAACCACAGCAGCCAACGCAGACAGCAACGGCGCAACCCGTACCCGGAGCGCCGCGCCGCACAGGAAAAATGCGGCGCAACGGAGCCGCAGCGACTCACCCTATCAGCAGCGGACCTCACAGCGCGATAACCCCACGCAACTGCTCATTAAGCAGGCCGTGGATTATCTCATCCAGCAACTTGAAGCGGGCAAGAGCGAAACCCTGACCGCGTATTTGAGCGCGATGGCCCGTTTCCATTCCTACAGTTTTGGGAACATTTTGCAGATCGCCAGACAGCGCCCGACGGCCACGCGCGTAGCGGGCATTCGCAGATGGAACGAGATGGGCCGCTTCGTGAAGCGGGGCGAGAAGGGCATCCAGATTCTCGCTCCCATGGTCGGCTACCGGCGCAATCGGAAAAATACAGCCGCCGAGCCGGAACCGGAAACCAAGCCTCAGACCGTGCTGATCGGCTTCCGCGCCGTGTACGTGTTCGATGTGGCGCAGACCGAAGGTGCGGACCTGCCGGAGTTCGAGCATAGCATTACCGGCGAAGTGGGCGAGCACCGGGACCGGCTGATCGATTTCCTCGCACAGCAGAACATCGCACTCGAATTCAACGAAAAGATCGCCCCGGCCCTTGGCGTCAGCTACGGCGGAAAGATCGCCCTGCTCCCCGGCCAGTCGAAGGCCGAGGAATTCGTGAGTTTGGTTCACGAGACGGCGCATTTATGTTGCGCTGGAAGTTATGTTGCGTAGAGAGCCGATGTGGGCGTCTTCATTGGTTCGCCCGGTCTTTGTGCGCAACATAACTGGTACGTTCGATACTTGGCGGATC
>Ga0335075_10012993_pt1 | contig 12554 bp, 7 predicted proteins | sample Lox_Sample_24_FD_206723 | JGI IMG/M metagenome (GOLD analysis project Ga0335075, IMG submission 206723) | Soil microbial communities from Loxahatchee National Wildlife Refuge, Florida, United States - Lox_Sample_2.4 | ecosystem: Environmental > Terrestrial > Soil > Wetlands | place: USA: Florida... | reverse complement strand
GCATGATGTCCTGCCGCACGCGCAACGAGCCGAGGCTGACGTTGCCCTTGAGGATCTGGCCCGTGCGCGGATCGACCACCGCGGCACCGTAGGACCAGCCGCGGGTCGAGCGATGGACCCAGTTGATCATGTTGTAGCGCAGGTCCATCGGGTCGGCGTCGGCCGGCAGCACCTTGACCTGGTATCCGTTCCGGAAGCCGGCCGCCTCGAACGCCGGCGCCCACCACTGCGCCCCTTCGATCAGCGCCGAGCGGATCGGCTCCGGCGTGCCGTTGTCCACGTAGTAGACGATCGGCTCGACGACATCGCTGACGGCGGCGGAGGGAATCCGCTTCTGCAGGTGGTGCCGGATTGCCCAGTGCTTCTCGATCGGCTCGCTGATCGGCGAGGCGTAGTCGTGGAACATCAGGTCGATGCCGCCCGCACGCGGGTCGGCGACGCGCGGCTTGAATGGATGCGTCGCCAGGTCGGGCAGTTGCACGAACGAGTGATGCTGCCGGACCGTCACGGCCCCCGGCGTCGGCGTGACCTGGCTGACGAGCGGCCCCGGTGGGCCATCGGTCACCATCGTGACGATCGTCTCGATCTCGCTGTTCTTCGGGAACGCCTTGGTCCGGGGGAGATGGAACGCCGTGCGGCTCGCGTCGAGGCGGTAGGTGCCCTGGTTGGCGCCGCGCAGCCGCTCGCCCACGCCGTGCGCATCACGGAGCAGGAAGTCGGTGGCATCGACCAGCACGCGGCCGTCCTCGGCCGCGGCCACGGTGAAGCCCCAGAGCACCGACCGGGCGAACGAGTCAGCGACCGCCTGTCGCTCGGCAGCGTCATTGCTGATCGCGCGGAAGCGGTAGTTGCTCTGCGTCAGCAGCACCTTCGGCCCGACCCGCTGGAAGGTGACGACGGCGGTCGATCCGAGCTGGCCGCGATCGAGGCCGACCGGGTTCGATCCGAGACCGGCTGGCAGCGACGTCTGGTACAGCAGTTCCTGGTCGAACTTCGCAATCTCGAGATAGAGCCGGCCCGCGAGTTCGTCCCAGTACATCGGGACGAAGCCGTCCATCTTCGTCCACTGACGCGTCCGCTCGCTGATCTTGACCGGTTGCGCCTGCGCCGCCGCGTCGAAGGTCAGGGCAGGCGCGAGTGTCAGGGCGGTCGCGAGAAGCAGGATCGACGTGCGCAAGGCGGGAACTCCGGGGCGCGCCGGCATCTCGCCGGCGTGGGTTGACGTGTGGGGTAACCGAATGGCGACGCGCGTCAGCGCGCCGCCGCCGAGGGTGCTATCTGGGAGCCGCGCGCAGGCGCCGTCTTCACATGGACGTCGAGCCACTCCAGCATCTCCGCGACCGTGTGCAGCACCGACTCGCGGGCCGCGTAGCCATGCGATTCGTGCGGCAGTGTGACATAGCGCACCGTCGCGCCGTTGCCTTTCAGCGCCATGTAGAACCGCTCCGACTGGATCGGGAACGTACCCGAGTTGTTGTCGGCCTCGCCATGGGTCAGCAGGATCGGTTCGTTGATCGTGTGCGCGAACCAGAACGGCGACATCCGCGCGTAGATCTCGGGGATCTCCCAGAACGTGCGCGTCTCGGCCTGGAACCCGAATGGCGTCAGCGTCCGGTTGTAGGCACCGCTGCGCGCGAGGCCGGCCCGGAACAGGTCGCTGTGGGCCAGCAGGTTGGCTGTCATGAACGCGCCGTAGCTGTGCCCACCGATGGCGATGCGGTCGCGGTCGGCCACACCACGGGCGACGACGGCATCGACCGCCGCCTCGGCACTGGCGACCAGCTGCTCGACGTAGTGATCGTTGGCGGTCTCGCCCTCGCTGACGATCGGCATCGACGGATCGTCGAGGATCGCGTAGCCCTGCGTGAGCAGCAGGAGATGCGACGCGCCGCGGATGGCGTCGAACTTGTATGGCGATCCGTTGATTTGGCCAGCCGCCGCCGCGCTCGTGAACTCCTGCGGATACGCCCACATCAGCAGGGGAGGCCGCGTGCCGGCCGCATAACCGGGCGGCAGGTACAGCGTTGCCGAGAGGGCGACGCCGTCCTTCCGCGTGTACGACAGCCGTTCCTTCGTCATGCCCTTCAGTGCCGGAGCGGGATCGGGGAACGCCGTGATCGCCAGGCGCTGGCCCGTGACCGAGGCGCCGGCCGTGGTGGCCGGAAGCGTGCGCAACACGTAGTTGGGTGGTGACGTACGCGACTCGTGTCGCGTCAGCAGCCGTCGCCCGTCGCGCGACGCGATGCCGACGACGGTCTCCAGCTGCTCGCCGCTGCTGCGGAAGAGCCGCGTCGTGGTGCCGGTGCGCAGGTCGAGCGCGTCTGCAAACGGCCGGTCACCGTCCGGTGAGGCGCCGGTGCCCAGCATGTAGATGCGGCCTTCGTGCGTGAGGATCGCGTCGCGGCCAGGCAGCCGGTACGGTGTGCCGGGATGGCTGTAGGCGTCCTCGCTGGAACGCTCGGACAGCACCCGTACGCTGGCGTCGCGGCGGACGAGCGAGAGCCTGGTGCGGCGTGTCGGCCGGTCGTATTCACTGACCAGGGCGTCGCCGTCTTCGGTGAACGAGAGGCTGGCGCACCGGTGCTCGGTGCGGTGCCACGTCACTGGCGCCATCCGGCTGGGAAGCGTGAGCGCCATCAGCCGATCGCGGTGCGGCACCGTCTTCTTCGGGTTGCCGTCGTCCAGCGCGACCATCCACGTGAGGCGCGCCGGCTGCGTCGGGTCCCAGCCGTACCGGCGCGGCCCGGTCGGGACGCCGTTGATCGGCACGGCGTCGGCCAGCGGCAGCTTCGCCAGCGAGTAGACCTCGGTGCCTGAACGATCAACGACCCGCACGTGCTTCGCGAAGTCGTCGTAGGGCACGAGCCGCGAGAAGGGTGCCTGCAGCTCCTCGACGAGAAGGAACCTGCCGCTCGGGGCGGGCGACGCGAGCGTGTACAGCCCGGGGGCGCCGACGATGGCTGGCGCGGTGCCGTCGACGGGCACGACGCTGATGCTGCTCGTGGTCGCCCACACGAAGAGCGCTTCGTCGTGCGCACTGCCCAGCAGGTCCTGATACGTCCGCACCGGCGCTGGTGTGCCGCGTGATTCCTGCACGTTCGGCCCGCTCGGCACGGCCGCGGCCTTCGGCGCGTCGCCGCGCGTCGACGGCACCGTCAGGCAGGCCAGCGCCAGGCTGTCGGCCGTCCACTCGCAGCGCACGCCGAGCGACGTGTTCAGGCGTACACCAGGCACCTCGCGGGCGGCACCGGACGTCATGTCGAGCAGCCAGAGTTCGACGCGGTCGCCGCGGACGGTGGCGAAGGCGTAGCGGGCGCCGTCGGGCGCGTACCCAATCGACAGCACACGCTCGGCGCCGGTCAGCGGCAGGGTCACCGGTTTCGCCGCGCTGCCGTCGAGCGACGCGATCGAGATCGCGACGTAGCTGGGCGCGCCAACGGGCGCTCCGGATGCCGCGACGAAGCGGGCCCCGGCCAGGCGTCGGATCGGCTCGGCCTGCTCGGCGATCGTCGGCATCGCCCGCGGTTGCAGCAGCACGACGCGGTCGCCGGCCGGCGAGAGGACGGCGGTCGGCGTCGGCGGTGCGTCGAGAATCTGGGGGATCGGCGCCGGCGGCACCTTGTAGGTCGACGACTGCGCAGCGGCGAGCGACGGCCAGGCGAGTGTCGCGGCCAGCGCAAGGAAGGGGAGAGCGCGGGGCATGTGGCCTCCGGAAAGGCCGGGATTGTAACATCCGGCGTCATGCATCGCCGGGACTTCCTGACACGGGCCGCAGTCGGCGGCACGGCCCTCGCGGCTTCTCCTCTGTCGGCGGCGCCGCTCGACGCGTCGAGCCCGCAGGTGCGCGTGCCGCGCGCGTCGATCGACGTCGGCGGCGAGGTCCTCGAACGCAGCGTCGACGACCTGCTGCAGGCGATGCAGTCGGGCAGCCTCACGGCGCGGGCGGCGACGCAGGCGTATCTCCGTCGCATCGACGCGATCGACCGCCAGGGGCCGGCCGTCAACAGCGTCATCGAGCTCAATCCCGACGCACTCGATCACGCCGAGGTGCTCGACCGCGAGCGTGCCGCCGGCCAGCTGCGCGGCCCGCTGCACGGCATCCCGGTGCTCGTGAAGGACAACATCGACACGGCCGACCGCATGAAGACGACGGCCGGGTCGCTGGCGCTGGTGGAGGCGCGGCCGCTGCAGGACGCAGGGCTCATCGTCCGGCTGCGTGCCGCCGGCGCCGTCATCCTCGGCAAGACGAACCTGAGCGAGTGGGCCAACTTCCGGTCGAACGATTCGACCAGCGGCTGGAGCGGGCGTGGCGGCCTGACGCGCAACCCGTACGCGCTCGATCGCAATGCGTGCGGATCCAGTTCGGGATCGGGCAGCGCCGCGGCGGCAAGCCTGTGTGCCGTGGCCGTCGGCACCGAGACGGATGGTTCGATCATCTGCCCGTCGGGCCGCAACGGCCTGGTCGGCCTGAAGCCCACGGTGGGCCTGGTCAGCCGCAGCGGCATCATCCCGATCTCCGCGACGCAGGACACCGCCGGCCCGATGACGCGCACGGTGGCCGACGCCGCCGTGCTGCTCGGCGCGATTGCCGGCACCGATCCGCGCGACGAGGCGACGACGGGCGCGCGCGTGGCGGCCGACTACCGCGCGTTCCTGCAGATGAACGCGCTGACGGGCAAGCGCATCGGCGTGATGCGGAACTTCTTCGGCTTCGACCGGCGCGTCGACGCGATGATGGAGGAGACGATCCGGGAGATCGAGAAGGCCGGCGCGACCATCGTCGACAAGGCCAACCTCGAGACGCGCGGCCAGTTCGGCGAGGCCGAGCGCCTGATCCTGCATTACGAGTTCAAGGCGGGCGTGGCGGCGTACCTGGCCACGCTCGGACCAGGCGCGCCGATGAAGACGCTCGCGGATCTGATCGCCTTCAACGAGTCGCACGCCCGTGAGGAGATGCCCTACTTCGGGCAGGACATCTTCATCGCCGCCGAGGCCAAGGGACCGCTCACTGACAAGGCGTACCTGGACGCGAAGGCGCGGGCGCGTCGGCTGTCGCGCACGGAAGGACTGGACAAGACGCTGGGCGGGCAGAAGCTCGATGCGCTGATTGCGCCGAGTGGCGGACCGGCCTGGCTGACCGACCTGGTGAACGGTGACTCGGGCACCGGCGGCAGCTCGGGGCCAGCCGCCGTCGCGGGCTACCCGAGCATCACCGTGCCGATGGGATTCATCCGGGGATTGCCGGTCGGTGTGTCCTTCATCGGCCCGGCGTGGTCGGAAGGGCCGCTGCTCGGCATGGCGTACGCGTACGAGCAGCGCACAAAAGCACGGCGCGCCCCGGAATATCTCCCGAGCGCTCTGTAGGTAGGGACGCCTCGCCGAGGCGTCCGCCCCTGAGCCTGTCGTCGGTCGGACCGCTCGGCGAGCGGTCCCTACCCATGCGACCTACTTGAACTCGACTTCGAGCTTCTCGACCTCGTTGATCTTGATCCCCTTCATGCCCTTCAGGGTGGAGCGGATCTGCTCGAGCGAGGGGTTGTTGCCGAGTTTCTCGATCTTCTCGATGCCAGCCGGGTCGGCGAAGAGCTCGCCGAACGCGACGTCGAACAGCGTGATGCGCTGACCCTGGACGTGCGTGGCGTTGGTGCGCACCAGCGTGCCCTGCGGCTCGAGCGAGATCGCGACGCGCATGTCCTTGAACATCGGGGCCAGCATCGCCATCATCTCTTTCGGCATCTCGGGCGTGCCCGGCTTGCTCGTCGACGGCGCGCTGGCGTTCTTCTGCATCTTGTCGAGCATGTCGAGGGTGATGACCGAGTTGCCGCCCTTGCGGGTCAGCGTCATCGGCAGCGGCTCGCCCTTGCCCTTCATCTGCGTGCTGCCCTCGTTGAGATCAGGCAGCGCGGTGCTGACCTTCAGGGTGTTGAAATCCTTGAAGGCGTAGATGGCCTTCACGCCCTTCATCTCGCCCTGGGTGACCGGCGTGCTCGACACGAACGACACGCCCTCGCCCAGGCTGGCGGCTTCGGCCGCAAGCTTGTCGTTCGAGAAGATGGTCGCCGGGTCCAGCTTCGGGGCCTTGTCGGCGCCTCCACCCTGCTGGCCGCCCATCATCCCCATCATTCCCATCGCCGATCCGTTGATCAGCATCGTCTGCTCAATCGTGCCGGTGCCGTCGGCCTTCACCTTGACGACCGAGTCCACCGAGATGCAGCCGACCGTCCACGACGCCAGCAGCGCCAGCACCATCACCTTGACTCTGTTCATACCGATCTCCCGGGCTCGCTGAGCCCACCGCCGGGTCATCAGCCCGTCGAGGGCGGATGGTAAGCTGCCGGAGGGTCCGATGTTTTCTTCCCGCCTGCCTGCCTCGCTGGCGCCCACGCCCCTGGCCGCGGCGGTCGCAGCCAGGCGTGGCCGTCCAGGACGACTCCTGGATCTCACGCTGTCCAATCCCACGGCGGCAGGCCTGGCATATCCGGAAACGCTGGCCGCCGCGTGGTCGAACGAGGCGGGGCTGCGCTACAGTCCGCACGCACGCGGCCTGCGCTCGGCCCGTGAAGCTGTCTCCGCATGGTACGCCTCGACCGGCGAAATGGTGGATCCCGACGCGTTGGTGCTCACGGCGAGCACCAGCGAAGCGTACGCCCACCTGTTCAAGCTCCTCTGCGATCCCGGCGACGAGGTGCTGGCGCCGGCCCCGAGCTACCCGTTGTTCGAGCATCTGGCGCGGCTCGACGGCGTGGGCGTCGGGACGTACACGTTCCGCGATGCCGGCCGCTGGGTGCTGGACGAGGCCGACCTCGAGGTCCAGGTCTCATCCCGGACCCGCGCGGTCATCGTCGTGTCGCCGAACAATCCGACCGGGCACGTGCCGAGCCGCGCCGAATGGCAGGCGATGACGGCCGTGTGTCGTCGCCACGGACTGGCGCTGATCGTCGACGAGGTCTTCGCGCCGTATCCACTGTCGGGTGACGTCGATGCCATCGCCTCGACCCGGCCCCATCGCACCGGCGGTACGGCACCGGCCGACGATGTGCTGACGTTCCGGCTGAACGGTCTCTCCAAGCTGATCGGCCTGCCGCAGGCCAAGCTCGGATGGATCGTCGTCGACGGCCCGGCCGCGGCGATGTCGCACGCGCTCGACGCGCTCGACCTGATAGCGGACACGTACCTGTCGGTGTCCACTCCGGTGCAGGTGGCATTGCCGTCGCTGTTGCGGGAGGGGGCGGTCGTCCGCGCGGAGATTCAGCGACGGCTCCGCGCCAATCTCGCGCACGTCATTGGCCGGCTTGCCGGCACGGCGCTCGACGTGCGTCGTCCGGACGGCGGCTGGAGCGTCGTGCTGCGGGTGCCCTGCGTCGGCGACGCCGACGACCTGCCGCTCGCGCTGCTGGCGCGCGACGTGCTCGTCCATCCGGGCTATTTCTATGACCTGCCCCACGACGGCTACGTCGTCGTGAGTCTGTTGACGCCGGAACGGGACATGCAAGACGGACTCGATGTGATCTGCTCGCTCCCCGTGCTCCAGGAACACGCCTGAACCATGCCGTATCCCTCCCTTGGCCGCCGTGCCGGCCTGCTCCTGCCGGTGTTCTCCGCCCGCTCCAGCCAGAGCTGGGGCATCGGCGACATCGCCGACGTCGCCCGTCTCGGCCCGTGGCTGCGGGCCGCCGGCCTGCGATTGCTGCAGGTGTTGCCGGTCAATGACATGGCCACCGGGCAAACGTCGCCGTATTCGGCGCTCAGCGCGATGGCGATTGACCCGATCTACATCGCGATCGATGAGGTCGACGATGTGCGGGCACTCGGCGAGGCGGCACTCACATCCGCGGAGCGAGGGACGCGCGCCGCGTTGAACAGCTCGGCGGCGGTGCCGTACGAGGCGACCAGGGCGCTGAAGGAAGCGGTGTTGCATCGTGCCTTCGAGCACTTCCACGCGCACGAATGGAAGACGGACTCACCGAGAGCGGCTCAGTTGCGCGAGTACCTCGAGGCCGAGCGCTGGTGGCTGGACGACTACGCGCTCTTCCGCGTGTTGCACGACCACTACGAATCGCGGGCGTGGTGGGACTGGCCCGGCGGCCTGGCCGCACACGACGCGGCCGCGATGGATCAGGCCAGGCAGGAGCACGCGGATGCGGTGCTCGAAGTGGGCTGGCGGCAGTGGATTGCACAGAGGCAGTGGGAAGCGACGCGTCGCGCGCTCGAGGGAATCGCGCTCGTCGGCGACCTGCCGTTCATGGTCAGCGCCGACAGCGCAGACGTGTGGGCGCGGCAGCACCTGTTCTCGCGCGAGGCCAGTGTCGGGACTCCGCCCGATGCGTTCTCGGAGACAGGGCAGGACTGGGGCCTCCCGGTCTACCTGTGGGACGCGATGCGCGCCGACGACTTCGGCTGGCTGCGCGATCGGGCCCGTCGCATGGCGGCGATGTTCGACGGATTCCGCATCGACCATCTGGTCGGGTTCTATCGCACGTACTGGCGCCCCGCCGACGGCACGCCCCCGTTCTTCGTCCCGGCCGACGAGCCTGATCAGCAGCGCCTCGGCGAGGACGCGATTGCGGCGTTCGCCAGCGCCGGATCGGCGCTGATTGCCGAGGACCTCGGCACCATCCCTGACTTCGTGCGCGCGTCGCTGCAGGCGCTCGGCCTTCCCGGCTACAAGGTGCTGCGGTGGGAACGCGACTGGCACGCGCCGGGGCATCCGTTCCACGATCCGCAGCAGTACGCGGCCTTGTCGCTGGCCACCACCGGTACGCACGACACCGACATGCTGGCCGACTGGTGGGACAGCGCCGATGCCGACGAACGTCAGGCGGTGCTGCGCATACCCGCACTCGCGGGCGCCGGTCTCGACCCTGCGCAGCCCTTCGACGACACAGTGCGCGACGCGCTGCTTGCGACGTTGCTGGCGTCGGGATCCGACCTCGCGATCGTGCCGCTGCAGGACGTCTTCGGCTGGCGCGACCTGATCAACGTGCCGGCGACGGTAGGTCCAGGCAACTGGAGCTGGGTGAGCAACATCCCCGTCGATCGCCTGCTCGAGGACGCGGCCGGCCGTGAGCGGGCCGAAACCCTGCATGCGTTGACCTCGCAGTCGGGCCGATGACGCCCCCCGCAATGCGCGGTTGTGGTCCATCTCGGTAGGGACGGCTCGCCGAGCCGTCCGTCATCGCTGCCTCTCGGACGCGCCGGCGGCGCGTCCGTCCCCGATTGAAAGCCTTCGACATGGGTGCGTGGTGGAAGAAGAGCGCGGACCGGTAAGGGCTCCCGAACTCGATGGCGCGGTGGCGTGGCTGAACACGCCGGAGCCGCTGACCCTGGCGCGCCTGCGCGGCAAGGTCGTGCTGCTCGACTTCTGGACGTACGGCTGCATCAACTGTCTGCACGTGCTGCCCGACCTGCAGCGCCTCCAGGCGACGTTCGGCGACGCGCTCGTGGTGATCGGCGTCCACGCCGGCAAGTTCGACAACGAACGGCAGACAGGCAACATCGCCCGCACACTCCAGCGTCTCGGCATCCGCCATCCGGTCGCCAACGACGCGCGCTTCGAGATCTGGCAGCGCTACACCGTCCGCGCCTGGCCGACCCAGGTCCTCATCGATCCACGCGGCTACGTCGTCGGCACGGCGACGGGCGAAGGGCATGGCGCGCAGCTCGAGGAGGCAATCGCCGCGGTGATCGCCGTGTTCGAGCCGGAAGGCACGCTCGATCGCACGCCGCGCCGGCTGTCGCCGCAGGACACGGCGCACGACGGTCCGCTGGCGTTCCCTGGCAAGGTGATGGCCGACGCCGAGCACTCACGGCTGTTCATCGCCGACACGCAGCATCACCGCATCGTCCAGGCCGACCTCACCGGACGCGTCGAGCGGGTGTTTGGCAGCGGGCGTCCTGGACGAGACGATGGTGAGGCGGCTTCGGCGAGTTTGCGCGGACCGCAGGGCATGGCGCGCGTGGGCGACACGCTGTGGGTGGCCGATGCCGGCAATCACCTGATTCGCAGCGTCGATCTCGCCAGCGGCCGCGTGACGACGAGAGCCGGTACGGGACGGCAGGCGACCTGGCAGCAGTCCGACGGCGGCGCCGCGCTGGAGACGTCGTTGAACTCGCCGTGGGACCTGGCCTGGGACGGTCGGCTGCTGTTCATCGCGATGGCCGGCCCGCACCAGCTGTGGCTGCTCGACCCCGAGCGCGATTCAGGCGCAGCCAGTGGCCCTGGACTCGTGCTGCGCTATGCCGGGTCAGGCGGCGAGGGGCGGCACGACGGTCACGTCGACGAGGCGGCGTTCGCGCAGCCGTCGGGGCTGGCGCTGGCAGGGCGCACGCTGTACGTCGCCGACGCGGAGGCGAGCATCATCAGGGCCGTCGAGCTGCCACCGTCCAACATCGTGCGGACAGCGGCGGGTGGCGATCTGTTCGAGTTCGGCGACCGCGACGGCACCGGCGACGCGGTCCGCCTGCAGCACCCGCTGGGACTCTGCGTGGCCGCCACGGATCAGCTCCGAGACGGCTCGGCAGCGACCGTCCTCGTCGCGGACACGTACAATCACCGGTTGAAGCAGTTCGACCCGGCGACCGGATCGGTCCGTCGCTGGGTTGGAAGCGGACGTCCGGGGCACGTCGACGGTGCGGCGCAGGATGCCGCGTTCTACGAACCGGGTGGTCTGTCGGCGGCCGGGCGTCACGTGTTCGTGGCGGACACCAACAATCATGCGGTGCGGGTGGTCGACGTCGCGACTGGCGACGTGCGGACCCTCGACATCCGTTGACGCGCGCGTGAGCGCGCCAAGGTAGGCCGGTTGCAAGGCACGCCGAAGCCGTGAGGCGAAGGCGGGTCCCAACCCGGCCTCTGTCGGGTCTCTCACCCGACGGTCTGGAGACACAGATGATTCGCACTTCGAAGGCGCAGTGGAACGGCTCGCTCAAGGACGGCAAGGGCACGGTGTCGCTCGGCAGCGGCGCCTATGACGGCCAGTACTCGTTCTCGTCGCGCTTCGAGAGCGGCACGGGCACCAACCCCGAGGAGTTGATCGCCGCGGCGCACGCCGGCTGCTTCTCGATGGCGCTGTCGGCCGGCCTCGGCAAGTCGGGCTTCACGCCGACGCGCATCTCGAGCGAAGCCAAGGTGCACCTCGAGAAGGTGGGCGAGGGCTTCGGTATCACCAAGATCGACCTCATCACCGAGGCCGAAGTGCCCGGCATCGACGAGGCGACGTTCCTCGAGCACGCCGAAGGCGCCAAGAAGGGCTGCCCGGTGAGCAAGGCGCTGAGCGCCGTCGAGATCGTGCTCACGGCGAAGCTGGTCAACGCGTAAGGGTGACGGGGGCGCCTCTCCGAGGCGCCCGCTCACGACAGGCTGCGGGCTGCAGGCGACAGGCTGCCTGTCGGGCAGCCTACGGGCCTACAGCCTACCCGTGCTGCGCGTGACAGCCGCGATTGCAGTGTGCGTGTGGTGACGGACGGCTCGGCGAGCCGTCCCTACCTCACGGGTTTCGACAGTCCCGCATTCCCGCATCTGTGCAGGCATGGCGGCTCCCTGAGGCGCCCGCTCACGACAGGCTGCGGGCTTCAGGCTAAGGTCTGCCTGACGGCGGCCTACGCCCTACGGGCCTACAGCCTACGGTGCGGGGATGTCGACGTTCTCGACATCCCCGCTTCCCGCATCGCTGGAAGGTAGGGACGCCTCTCTGAGGCGCCCGCTCTAGTAACCAGCCGCTTGCCCGTCCTTGCGACTCTCCGATGCGCCGTAGTACACGCCGTCCTTGCGCATGATCGCCTGGTAGCCGCCGTACAGCCCGTACGCGTGCAGCACGCGATGGCCGGCGCGCATCAGGTCGCGCACCGTTTCGGCCGGGTAGCCCTGTTCGAGCTGCAGGTCGCCCACGTCCTTGACATGACCCACCCGTGAGAACGTGCCGGCGTGGTAGATGCGCGGCGCGTCGCCGGCTTCCTGCAGGTTCATGCCGAAGTCGATCAGGTTCAGCAGGATCTGCACATGCCCCTGCGGCTGCATGTCGCCGCCCATCACGCCGAAGCTGAGGAACGGCTCACCGTCCTTCGTCACGAAGCCCGGGATGATGGTGTGGAAGGGGCGCTTGCCTGGCGCGTAGCTGTTCGGATGCCCCTCGGTCAGCTCGTACCACATGCCGCGGTTGTGCAGCACGAACCCGAGGCCGTCCGCGACTTCCAGTGACCCGAAGTTGAGCGAGTTGCTCTGGATCAGCGACACCATGTTGCCGTCCTTGTCGGCCGTCGTCAGGTACACGGTGTGGCTGTCGGGGCGGAGGCCGCTGTCGTAGACGCCAGCGCGATCGGCCTTCACCAGGGCACGCCGCTGCGTGGCGTACTCCTTCGACAGCAGGCGCTCGACCGGCAGCGTCTGGCCGGTGGGGTCGGCATTCAACGCGGTCAGATCCTCGTAGGCGAGCTTCTTGGCTTCGGTGAACCAGTGCACGTGGGCGGTGCTGCCCCAGCCGGCCTTGGCGAGGTCGACGCCCTCGAGGACGTTGAGCATCTGCAGGGCGGCAAGGCCCTGCGTGTTGGGCGGCAGC
>Ga0335075_10012992_pt1 | contig 12554 bp, 11 predicted proteins | sample Lox_Sample_24_FD_206723 | JGI IMG/M metagenome (GOLD analysis project Ga0335075, IMG submission 206723) | Soil microbial communities from Loxahatchee National Wildlife Refuge, Florida, United States - Lox_Sample_2.4 | ecosystem: Environmental > Terrestrial > Soil > Wetlands | place: USA... | reverse complement strand
CGAGCTCGAGCAGGCGGTCGATGGTGGCGCGCCACGGCGCCGGCGCGGATGACGCCAGATCGGCCAGCCGCGGCGGCGGGGAGACACTGCGGATGGCGACCGCCGGCACCTGGACGGCGATCCGTCTTTTATTGCCCGTGGGAGGCAGGGATATCCCCACCGGCACGAGGTCGGCGGAGCGGCGATCGTCACGACAGGCGCGGCGCACGACCAGGGGACGGCCGCGCTCGGCCCAATCGGCGAGCAGCGGCTCTTCCCGCAGCGGCGGTGAGTCAGCCAGCATCGCCGCCCACGATACCGGTGCAATCCGCACGAGATCGTGGCGGCAAAGACCCGCCATGTCAGCCGCCGCGGTCACCGTCAGAGACTCGATTTCGCCACGCGCGCGGCGATGGCGGCGGCCTTGGGGCGCCCGCCCCGCTCCTGCCCGAGTCGGTCGCGCTCATCGACCGCGGACAGTCTGCCCAGACACGAGGTGAGCTGCAGGTCGAGCGGTTTGTCCGGATCCCAGATCTCCAACACCGCGCCGGCTTGCGCGAGATTGTCGAGACCGGGAGCGAATATCGGCGTCGTCGCCGCCTTCTCCCGCAGAAAGTCGATGGACAGCTTGGTGACTCGCGCCATCGACGGCAGGTCCATGACGGTCGGAGTCGCTCCCGGCAGCGCGACGAGAGCGCTGCTCGCCAACCCCGTGGCGATGAAGGCACCGGCCGCGGAGTGACCGTACAGCAAACCAACGCTGCGGTGACCGGCGAGCTCCGCGATGATCAGGGCTTTGGCGAGATGGGCCAGATATTCGTTGAGACCCAGCAACTCATCGCGCCTGCTCATCCGCTGGCTGCCCGAATCCACCATCAGCAGGATCGGTGTCGCGTCACGCGCCTGCCCGATCTCGAGCACGCGCCGCGCGAGCCAGAGCGCCTCTTCAACGCCGAGGGACGTGCCTTCGGCGACGCCCAGGACGTGGATGCGGCCGGCGCCGGGCAACGGGCCATGACCGGCCATCAGGCCGCCGTCGGCCGTGAGATCGCAGCCGCCGGGAAAGAGCGAACGCAGGATCTCAGCGGGCTTCATCGGCACTCTCGCGATGGCCGGCGGCGGCGAGAAGGAATTCGCGCGTCGCGAGCTCGGGAATCGCCTCGGCATTCCCGATGCCGAGCGCTGCCCAGACCTCGATCGCATCGGTCTCGTCGCTGAAGCGCGCCAGGCGGCGCTCGAGCCGTGCCTGTTCCGCGACCAGTGTGTCGAGACCGAGGCTGCCGCCGCGGCCGAGCGCCGCCAGGGTAGCCTCTCGAAACGCCGCCGGGCGGTCATCGACGAAGAGATCGGCGCCGCCGATGAGATAACGGTGCTTGCCTCCCATCGTGCGCCAGATGAGCGCGCGATCCCGGGCGTCGAATTCCTCGACGCCCATGTTGGTCTCGATGACGTCCGGACCGGACACCCCGATGCGGCCGTGCTCGGAGGCGATCAGCGTCGAGCAGCAGCCTGCGATCACTCCACCCCCGCCATAGCAGCCGGCGCGACCGCCGATCAACCCGATCACCTGCGCACCGACCGAGCGCGCGCCAACGAGCGCCCGGATGATCTCGGCGATCGCCAGCTCACCGGCATTGGCTTCCTGCAGGCGGACACCGCCCGTGTCGAAAAGGACGACCACGTCGCGCCGCGACATCCGCGCCGCGCGCAGCAGGCCGGTCAGTTTTGCGCCGTGTACTTCGCCGAATGCGCCCCCCATGAAGCGGCCCTCCTGTGCCGCGATCAGAATCGCCCGGCCGCCGATCGCGGCGCGCCCGACGATCATGCCGTCATCGAACTGTGCCGGCAGGTCGAAGATTCCGAGGTGGGGGCTCGTCTCGCGCTCCTCGGGGCCGATGATTTCTACGAACGTGCCGGGGTCGACGAGCGCACCCAGGCGCTGCCGGGCGGTCGCCTCGTACCAACTGAGCCTCTCGGCGGGAATGCGTCCGGCCGCCGTCATGGCTCTTCCGCGCATATCAGCCGCACGGCCTGCGCCAACCGCAGGGTCACCGTGTCGGGACGCGCCCCTGAATCGTTGATGGCAATGCGCAGTCCCCCTGCCGCACGGCGCGCGACGAAGTCCGCGACGACCGCCTCCCAGACAGGTCCGAAGCCGCGCACCGAAGTAGCGACCTCCACGCTGCACACGTCAGGCGGCAGCGCACGCTCGACGAGCACCTCCAGATTGCCCGAGGCGACGACCCCGACAATCGCCTGGCGGCGTGTTCCGCCTGCGGGGTGCGGCGCTGTCAACCGATAGGCCATCCTCTCCACTGCGCCCCTCCGTCACCAGTTCCGAAAGCGGCCGGGAGGACGGTACAGTCCGCCCGACGCCAACACCAGGTCCTTCATGGACCTGGCCGCGAGCAGGCTGCGGTCCGCATCGAGGGGATCGATGCCGAGATCCTCGGGTCGCAGGATGATTCCACGTTGGCGGAGGCCCTCGACCATCTTGGGATCGCGCTGCCGCCCGAGTCCGGTATAGCCCGCGATGCCCCGCAGCGCCTGCTCCCGCTCATCCGCGCCCCTGCAGAGCAACAGATTGGCGATTCCCTCCTCCGTCACGACGTGGGTCACATCGTCGGCATAAACCATGATGGGCGCGAGCTTCAAACCCAACCTCTCAGCCAGCTCCACCGCCTCGAGCCGCTCCACGAACAGCGGCTGATTCCGCTCGCCGAACGTCTCGCCGATCTGCACCACGAGCTTGCGGCCCCGGCGCATCGGCGCCGGCGTTGCGGGGTCGGCTTGCGCACCGGCCTCCAGCCAGGCATCGCTCGCGTGCCGCCTGCCGTGAGGGTCCGAGCCCATGTTGGGTGCGCCGCCGAAGCCTGCGATACGGGACGGGGTCACGGTCGAGCTGTGGCCCTGGAGATCGATCTGCAGGGTCGAGCCGATGAACATGTCGCAGGCATAGAGGCCCGCGGTCTGGCACAGCGTCCGATTGGAGCGCAGCGATCCGTCAGGTCCGGTAAAGAATACGTCCGGACGCGCGGCGACGTAGTCCTCCATCCCGACTTCCGAGCCGAAGCAGTGGATCTGCTCCACCCAACCCGCCTCGATCGCCGGGATGAGCGTCGGATGCGGGTTGAGCGCCCAATGCGTGCAGATGCGGCCCTTCAGGCCCAGTTGGCCGCCATAGGTCGGCAGCAGCAGCTCGATCGCCGCCGTGTTGAAGCCGATGCCGTGGTTCAGCCGGCGCACGCCGTAGGGCATGTACAGGCCCTTGATCACCATCATCGCGATCAGGACCTGCGTTTCGGTGATGGCCGCCGGGTCGCGCGTAAAGAGCGGCTCGACATGGAACGGCTTCCCGGTCTCGACGAGGAAGTGAACCTGATCGCCGGGAATATCGACGCGGGGAACCCGCTCCACGACCTGCGCCACCTGCGCGACGACCAGGCCGCCCTTGAAGCTGGTTGCCTCCACGATGGTCGGCGTGCTCTCCGTGTTGGGCCCCGTATAGAGATTTCCCTGCCGATCCGCGCTGACCGCGGCGATGAGCGCGACCTGAGGGGTCAGGTCGATGACGTAGCGTGCGAGCAGCTCGAGATAGGTGTGAATGGCGCCCAGCTCGATTTTCCCCGCCGCCAGCAGGCGCGCGATGCGGCCCGACTGCGGTCCCGAAAAACTGTAGTCGAGCCGTCTGGCGATGCCTTTGTCGAAGACGTCGAGGTGCTCGGGAAGAATGATGCCCGACTGCACCATGTGCAGGTCGCGGACCCTGGCCGGATCGACGGCGGCCAGGGCCGCGGCCAGCGCGTCGGCCTGTTTCTGGTTATCCCCTTCGATGCAGACGCGATCGCCCGGGCGAATCACGCAGTGGAGAAAATCCACCAGAACATCGGGCGCCACGACCTTGCCTGCCGCGTATCGGCCTGCGGCTGCGATCCGCTCAGCGCGCGCGTCGTTCTGTGCATTCCAACCCGACACCCTCACTCTCCGGACGCACGGCAGCGGGGTTAGTTGACGTGCCTTCGCAGCAGGCCGATGACCCACTGCACGTGCTGGCGCCAGGCGCGCTCGGCGCCGCGGGCATCGCCCCGCACGAGCAGTCCGCCGGTGATGCGGTAGTTCTCGGTGTACTGATCCCAGAAGTCATCCGGCAGGAGGTCGGCCATCTGCCGGTAGAAGTATTCCAGGTGGATGCGGGTGAGAATCGGATTGAGGTATGAGTTGCCGGAATGCTCGTTCACCAGCCGGTGCGAAGCGGCGATCGCCGTGAAGAAATCGTGGGGATTGCGCCGCCGGCCCGCCTCGAAAACGGGCTCCAGAGCCCGCTCGATCTCCAGCCGCACGGCCGGATCCTTCAGCTTCGGGGCGATCAGCCGCAAGGCCAATCCGCCCACGGCTTCCAGCACCTGCAAGCCATCGATGAACGTTTGCGCGTTCAGCGTGCGCACGCTGGCGCCCCGGTTCGGGCGCATCTCCACCAGGCCCTCGCCGATCAGAATGTGCAACGCTTCGCGCACGGGAGCCAGGCTGGTCTTCATTTGTGTCGCCAGCTCGGAGGTGATCAGCCGCTGGCCCGGCGCGTAGCGCCCGCGCTGTATTCCGGTACGCAGTTCCGTGAGCACCAGCTCCACGCTAGCGTTGGTCCTGGGCATGTTTTTCAGTTCTGGCAATCCGCGAGGCAGGCAGTGTAGCAGCATTGAAAACGACGATCGCGCACGATTGGCCTATAGGTACGATGATCGATAAGGATCTCAGCCGAGTGCCACGCGCAGCTGCGCGAATCCCCGCAGTCCGTTGTTGAACCCGCGCACCGCCTCCAGCAGCGTGATGCGCCCGACCTGGTTGAGCAGCTCGGTCAGCAGCATCGTGAGCTCCAGGGTGGCCAGATTTCGACCGAGGCAGACGTGCTCGGAGTAGCCGAAGGCGAGATGGTCGGCGGCGCTGCGCGTCATGTCGAACTTGTCCGGATCGGGATAGTGGCGTTCGTCGCGGTTGGCAGCCGCAAAACAGACGAGCAGTCTCTGCCCGGCCTTCACTTCATAGCCATCGATCTCACAGTCCCGGCTCGCCACCCTGGAGAACGCCTGCACCGGGCCCTCCAGGCGAAGCGCCTCGTGCACCGCGCGACCGGTCATTCCGCGGTTGGCGCGCAACCACTGCCAGCGGTCGGCGTCCGCCGCGAGCAGCCAGATCAGGTTGGTGGTCGCATGGATCGTCGTGTCCAGAGCGGGCAGCACGTAGTTGACTGAAAGCAGCGTGCTGAACTCGTCCGGCCCGATCTCACCCCGCCGGACCGCCGCCTGCAGCCGGTCCGCCCAGCCATTCGGAGTCAGGCGCGCCGGCAGGGCGGGATCCGCGAAGTACTCCTGCATGCTCCCCATCTGGGCCATCCCCTCCTCCACCCGGGGAACGCCCACCGGCGCCAGAGCATTGAAGGCGCCCGCCGCCCAGTCGAGCATCCGCTCGCGCCCCTCCGGCGGCAGGCCGACCAGCTCCGCGACCAGCGTCACGGGAAGGTAGGAGGCGAGCTCCGACACCACTTCGACCGATGGCTGACCGAGAAGACGTTTGATGAGCCCGGCCGCGAGCTCCCGGACCCGCTCTCTCACGGCCTTGAGATCGGCGGCGGACAACGGCCGCTCGAGAAGGGAGCGATAGTGGCGGTGCCGCGGCGGGTCGGAGCCGACGAGGGAGCCGGCAATCAGCGCATTGATCGGCTCGTTGAATCCTACTCCCGCCGCGCTGGAGAAGGTCTGCCAGTCATCCAGCACCCGCTTGACATCATCGTAACGCGTGACCGCGTACAAGTCGTGCCGCGTGAGATGCACGACCGGTGCCAGGTCCCGCAGCTCCCGATAGGCGGCAAAGGGGTTGGCGAGCAGCTCGTCGGACCAGAGGTCGACGGGGGAAGCCGGGGGCAGCTGTGACATTTTCGGGCTCCGTCTCGTTTCTTTATCGATATTATTATCGATAGCCATTTTCGGCAAGCGGCATCCCCGCGGGCACCGGACTGCCGCGGCGGACCCTAGCCGAGGCCCGTCGAGATTCCCTCGTCGGCGAGGAGCACCGCCCCGTGCATCGCTCTCGATTCATCCGACGCCAGGAAGAGCGCAACGGCTGCGATGTCGTCGGGCTCCGAATACGTCCGCTTCGACGGCGTAGCTGCCTCCATGCCGGCGAGCTGCTGTGCGTACGCGGGATCCGTGCGCACCTTCTCGTTCATCGGCGTCGCGGTGTTGCCGGGCGCTATGGCGTTGATGTTGACGTTGAAGGGCGCCAGCTCGCGTGCGAGCGCGCGCGTCATCTGCGCCACGGCCGCCTTGGTACCGCAGTAGAGACTCCGTTCCCGCACGCCCATCACGGCCGCCACGGACGCAAAGTTGATGATCTTGCCGCGCCCGGCCTTCTGCATGGCCGGCGCAGCCGCGCTGACCACGTTGAACGTCCCTTTGAGGTTGATGTCGATCATCCGATCCGCGTCCTCGGCGGACGTCCTGCCGATCGGCGTTGCATAATAGACACCGGCTGAATTCACCACTATGTCGACGGGTCCGAGCGCATCCACAGCCGCACGCAGCGCCTGCTCCACGGCGGTGCGCGAGCGCACGTCGCAGGCGCATGCCCACGCCCGGCCGCCCTCGCTCTCGATGGACTTCACGACCGCCTGCGCCTTGGCGAGATCGCTGCTGGCAGCCACCGCCACCTTCGCGCCCTCCCTGGCGAATCGCCGCGCAATGGCCTCGCCGATTCCGGATGAGCCGCCGGTGATGAACGCCACCTTGTCTTTCAGCTTCATGGGACCCTCTCTCAGTACCGGCTCGGGGTTGCGGAGATCCCGAGTATCTTCCGCGCCTGCGCAGGTGTTGCGACCTCACGATTGAGCTCGTGCGCGATGCGCACGGTACGCTCCACGACCTCGGCATTGGAGCGCAGCTTCTGCCCCCGCTTGAGGTACAGATTGTCCTCCAGTCCGACGCGCACATGCCCCCCGAGCAGCAGGGCGAAAGTGGTGAGCGGCAGCTGGAAGGGGCCGATCCCGGAGCACAGCCAGATGGACTGCGCGGGGAATTCCCGCAGCAGGTCGATGACGTTCCCGGGCGCCGGAAAGCTCGAGGTCTGATAGCCCATGACCGTCTGAATGTAATACGGCGGCCGGATGAGCTGCCGCTCGATCAGGTCGCGGATCACCCAGGCGCCGCCCGGGTGATAGGTCTCGAGCTCGGGCTTGATCCCCCGCTCCTTCATCGCCTGCGCGAATTCGCCGACCAGCCGGTAGCTGAACGGAATGCAATCGTCGAACTCGACCGCGGGCCGCGGATTGGGCAGCGGCGCCTTGCGCTCCTTCAACCGGAAGCGGCTCATGTCGGGTGTCAGGTTGAGCGAAGCCAGCTCCGGCTTCGCATCGAGGCACGACAGCCGGTCGGCCATCGTCGAGTTGAGACCGCCGCCGGTCGTATTGTTGATGATGATCTCCGGGCAGCGCTCGCGGATCTTGCTGTTGACCTCCCGCCACGCCTCGGTCGTGGTGGCGGCCTCGGTGAGATTGTCCGGATCACGCGCGTGCACGTGTACGACGCTTGCCCCGGCACGATAAGCAGCATGGACCGAATCCGCGATCTCGTCCGCGGTCTCGGGCAGGGCTTCGTTGGATTCCTTGCCCTGCACGCCGCCGTTGCACGCCACGCACACTATCGCCGGCGGCATGCCTCCCTGTACTCGCTCCATGAACTCGTAGGTATCGGCATAGCGCCACATCGCGGGAATCGGGTCTTTGACGTTCGCGTTCATCACATCTCCCATTCGATATTGCCGTCCACGCCGAGGAGCTGCCCGGTGATGTGCCGGGCTTCCTGCGAGCATAGAAAGGCCACCGTCGCGCCAATCTCATCCGGGTCGATCGCCGTACGCATGGAGATGTAGCGCAGATATTCGTTCTTGAGCTCTTCCGCGGTGCAGCCGCGCTCGCCGGCCTTGCGCCCGATGATGGCGCGCATGCGGGCGTTGTCGATCAGCCCCGGCAGGATCGCGTTCACCCGGATCTGGTACGGGCCGAGCTCCCGCGCCAGCGCCCGTGTCATCCCCTCCACGGCCCACTTCGAGGCGACGTAGGGCAGGCGATTCGGCATGTTGGTACGCGTCGACCCGGAGGAGAAGGTCACGATGGCGCCGCCGCCCGCCCGCTTCATGTCGACCGCGGCCTCGCGCACGGCGTAAAACAGGCCGGCTACATTCACCTCGAACGTCTGTGCCCACTCCGCATCCGTGATCGCCTCGACAGCGGCCTGCGGTCCGGGGATCCCCACGACGCTCACCAGGGTATTCACCGGGCCAAAGTGCGCGCGGGCGTCGGCGAAAATCCGGCGCACGTCATCGGAGCTCCCGATGTCGGCGACCGTGCCCGTAAGCCGCGCATCGGCCTGGCAGGCGCGGCGTACGGCATCCTCCCGCACATCGGCGATGTGCACCTGCGCACCCCGCAGGCTCAACTGCGTTGCGACGGCAAGGCCGGTACTGTCGGCGCCACCGGTCACCACGGCCCGCACGCTCTCCAGGGCGTTCGCGCTCATTCGCTCACCCTTCCCCGCAGCTGTTGCGTCGCCGGCCAATCGACCGAGCCGTCCGCTTTGAGTGCAACCCGATAGACGTCGCGCGCGCGCTTCAGACTGACCAGCCCCTCGCGCACGCTCTTCGCGACCGCATCGGGCGCGCGCCGTTCGGGCGGTCCGTAGCCGCCGCCCCCGGTGCTGGTCGACAGGATCATCTCCCCGGCCTCCACCCGCACCTGGGCGCACGCTGCCAACGCCTCTTCGCGGCCGTCGCGGCGCCGCAAAGCTTGCGCGGATCGGCCGCCCGCCGAGCCGCCGCGCGCGCCAAGCGGGGGGTTGTGATGTCCGTCGCTCACATAACCGATCTCGAGCTGCGCGAGCGTGGGACCGAACTCGACCAGGATGGAGTGTGCGCCCATGTACGTGCCCGCGCCCTCGGTGTCGGGAATCAGCTGCCGGCGCTCCACCACGATGGGATGGCAGAGCTCGTCGAGCTCGATGCCGTCGACGCACGACATGCCGGCATTGCCGACGTGTCCGATGGTGAGCCATGCATCCGCGTGCGGGCTGCCGGCGCCGCCGGTCATGCCGAGAAACACCTGATTGATGTAGCGCAATCCCGTGCGCGGGTCGTGGCCCGACACCACGCCCACCGCGGGCGGAATGACCGCGCCGCACTCCGCCATTCCCACGCCCTCCCCGAGCTCCGCGAAGGCACGCTGCACGCCGTTGGCAACCCGATCCGCGATGTTGGTCGTTGCCGCGGAGCAGCTCGTCGGGTGCCGCGGGATGCCGACGATGCAGTTTTCGCGCAGCAGCACGCTGACGCGGCGAAACGCACCGGCGTTCTTGGGCACGGTGTGATCGATGGAGTCGAATACTCCGACCAGCGCCGCGGTGCGGGCGCAGGCCTCGCTCAGATTGAGCCCGCAGGGCTGACAATCCGGATTGTCCCGCAGGTCCACCTCGATCCGTCCGCCCTGAGGATCGATCGTCACCGTCGAGCGGATCGCCACGCCCTCGGACGGCGTGCCCGGGAAGGGATCGTGTGTGGAGACCGCCGTCGCCGTTCCGCCGGGCAGGGCCGCGATCGCCTGCGCCATGCGGTTTTCGGAGTAATCGAGCCACGCGCGCGCGAACTCGTCGAGCTCATCCCAACCGACCTCGGCTCCGAGTGCGCCCAGCTCGCGCTCGCCGATCCGGGCGGCGCCGAGGGCCGCCAGATAGTCCCCGCGCCACTGCTCGGGCACCCGGATGCGCATCTCGCACATGCGGATGATGTCGGCAACATCCCGGTAACCGCGCTGAATCGCGACGCACGGAAAGATGACTGCCCCCTCGTTGTATACATCCCTTGCGTCGGCCATGTAGGTCGTCGGCTGCGAATTGCCGATGTCCGCCTGATGTGCCTTGGCCAGCACGGTGAAGCGGTGGCGCCCGACCTCGTCGAACACCGGGACCAGAATGGTCTGGTCGGCCGCATGGCTGCAACCGTGGTAGGGGCTGTTGTGAATGAAGGCATCCCCCTGCTGCAGATCATCATGTGCCTCGGTCATGCTTCGGGCCATGAGGTCGGGGCCCGACAGCACGTGGATGGGGAGGCTCTCGGCCGTCGCGAGCAGGTCGCCGCGCGCGGTCACGATGCAGCAGGAGAAGTCCTTGGCGCGATTGAGGACACCCGAGCGGCCGGTCCGCAGGAGCGTATTCGACATCTTGCGGGCGATCCCCTCGAAGCGGTTGATGAGAATGGCGAGGCTCGCGCCTTGGAATCGGCTCATGGCATCACCACCAGGCTGCCTGTGGGACGGCGCTCGTAACGCGCCTCGGGATCGATGACGACGGTCGTGAAAGGCGATTCCAGGACCGCCGGGCCGGTGAACACCTCCCCTTCCGGCAAGGCATCGAGCCGGCGCACGGGAACGCTCATCCGCTCATGACCGGGGAATGCCACCTGGCGCTCGCCGCGGCTCACCTGGGCGCCGGCTTCGCCGAGGCGAAAGCGCGCGCGCATTCCCAAGCGGCAGCTGACATTTGCGCGCAGCATCACGATCTCGACCGGAGATTCCGGATCATCGACGGTGAAGAGACCGCGATGCTGTGCATCGAACCCGCGCCGGAAGGAAGCCACCGACTCGGCTCCCTGAAACCCGCCCGGACTCACCGGCACATCGATCTCCCAGACCTGGTTCTGATAGCGGGCCTCGGCGATCACGCCCACTGTGGTCTGCGCGGCACCGGCGCCGGGACCGGCGGCGAATTCACGGCAACGGCCGAGGAGCGAGTGCAGCGTGGCGTTGACTTTCGGCTCATCGAACGCGCGCGTGCTGGTGAAGCAGGCTTCGGCGAACTCCGCGGTGAGGTCGGAAAGCAACGCCCCGGCCGCGCTCAGCGCCGCACCGGTTTCCGGAATGAGCAGGCGCTTGACGCCCAGGCGGCGCGCAATGTAGAGCGAGTTGAGTCCCGCCGCTCCGCCGCCGCCGATGAGCACCGCCTCGGACGGGTCGACACCTTGCGCGACGGTGATGTCGAGAATGGCCTGCACCATGTTCTCGGTCACCACCTCGATGATGGAGCGCGCGGCAGTGTCTACGTCCGTCGCCAACGGCCCGGCGACGTCGCGCTCGATCGCGGCTCGCGCGGCGTCGGAATCCAACGGGATGGCGCCGCCGAGGAAGAATCTCGCATCGATGAAGCCGAGAACCAGCGCCGCATCGGTGACCGTGGCGTGTCGGCCTCCCCGCCCATAGCATGCGGGACCTGGCTGGGCGCCGGCGCTTTTCGGGCCCACATGCAACAGGCCGCCGGCATCGATCCAGGCGATCGAGCCCCCGCCCGCGCCGACACTGCGCATGTCGACGGAGGGAAAGCCGATGAGGTGGCCGCGCATCGGCTTTCCCAGCCAGACTTCCCGCGTGATCGGGATCTCGCCGTTGCGGATGAGTCCCACATCGTACGTCGTGCCGCCGGTATCGGCGACGATGGCAGTCGCCGCGCTTTCGGCGGTCGCGTAATAGCGGCCGGCCACCGGCGCCACCGACGGGCCGGAGTTGATGACCTGGATGGGCGTGCGCGCCACCTGATCGGCATCCAGCACGCCCCCGCGGCTGGTCAGCACCAGCACGCGCCCGTCGAATCCCGCGGCCGCGAGCCGCCCCTTGAGTCCCGCGATGTATCGGGTCATCAGCGGCTTGAGAGACGCGTCGATCGCCGCGGAGATGGCGCGCCGGTACTCCCGCGGGGTCGGATTGAGCTGGTGGCTGAGCGTCACCTCGACATCCGGCGAATGCCTGGCGAGCAGCTCCGCGACACGCAACTCGTGAGCCGGATTCACGATCGACCACAGCAGACAGACGGCGACCGCGCGCACTTCGCGCGCTTTGATCTCTTCTATCGCGCCCAGGACCGCGGACTCATCGAGCGGTCGGTGGACGCTGCCGTCATAGAGCAGCCGCTCGGGGATGCCGAACGTCAACGCGCGGGGCACATACGGCTCCGGGTAGGGCTCGGTATGGTTGAAGGGCTGCGATCGTCCGCCCTCGCGCAACGTGAGAACGTCCCGATGCCCCTCGGTCATGAACAAGGCCGTGCGCGCCGTCTCACCGGTCACGATGGCGTTGATGGCGTGCGTCGTGCCGTGAATGAAAGTGTCGGCGCGGGCGAGAAACTGCGGGAGTGACTCGCCATGTCGTGCAGCGGCGAGCGCGAGTGCATCGAGCACGCCCTGTACCGGATCGTGCGGGGTGGTGGAGGCTTTGAAGAGCTCGATCGAGCCGTCGTCCCGCTCGACGATCAGATCGGTGAAGGTCCCCCCGGTATCGGTGGCAAGTCGCATCGCACCCCTTCCCTCCTGCCGGGGCTCACGCCGACAGGCTTAAATATTCGAAAATAGATCCATACAGAGCCCTATATATCGCCTTATAAGGCAAAATCTTCGAATATTCAAGCCAACGAGGGCTGGCACGGGAGAAGTCAGGGCGCGGCCGCCCTGCGGCGCCGGCGTTTGCCGTGGCCGTCGCGCTCGGTCCGCTGGCG
>Ga0335075_10012990_pt1 | contig 12555 bp, 9 predicted proteins | sample Lox_Sample_24_FD_206723 | JGI IMG/M metagenome (GOLD analysis project Ga0335075, IMG submission 206723) | Soil microbial communities from Loxahatchee National Wildlife Refuge, Florida, United States - Lox_Sample_2.4 | ecosystem: Environmental > Terrestrial > Soil > Wetlands | place: USA: Florida... | reverse complement strand
TTCCGCCTTTGAGATGCTTGTTGATCCACGCCACGTCGCGGACCATGCGGTCTTTCAGATCGCTCGGCTGACGCAGGCCGTGGAACTGGCCCGGATAGATGATGAGCTGGCTTTCGATGCCGAGGCTCTTCACCGCCTGGTACATCTGCTCGACGTTGAGAAGCGGCACGTTGAAGTCTTTCTCGCCGCCCATGAACAGCACCGGCGTCTTGATGCGGTCGGCGTGCAGGAACGGGAACGAGTTCTTCAGCCACACATCCGTATTCTTCCACGGCGGCCCGAGTTCGGCTTCGTAGTCGCGCACATACTCATCGGTGCCATAACCGGCGAGGATGTTGGAGATGCCCGCGCCGCTGATCGCGCATTTGAACCGCGTGTCCGACGCGATGACGTAGTTTGTCAGGATCGATCCATACGACCAGCCCTCGACGCACAGCCGGTTCGGATCGGCGATGCCGCGCTTCACCGCGTCGTCGACGGCGGCGAGCACGTCCGGCACCGCGGGTCCCGCCCAGTCGGCATAGAGCGCGGCGGAATATTTCTCGCCGCGGCCGGAGCTGCCGCGCGGATTGGCGACGATCACCGCATAACCCTGCGCGGCGAAGGTCTGCAGGCTGTGATCGTATTCGAGATCCCACTGATCGACGGGCCCGCCATGGACGGACAGGATCGCAGGCAAGCGTGTGCCCGCGTGCCAGCCCGGCGGCGTGACGATGAAGCCGTGAACCTCGGTGCCGTCCTTGCTCTTGAACGAGGTCTCGGTCGTTGCGCCGAGGCTCACGCCTTTCAGCCAGTCGTTCTGATGGCTGAGCTGGCGCGGCGCGCCCTTGCCGTCGAACGCATAGATCTCGAACGGCGCATTCGGCGTGGCGATGAGCAGCGCTTCGCGGCCGCCCATCGTGGCGCGGTGGTCATAGATCGCGTCGCGCGCGCCTGCGATGTGCTGCACCGGGCCACCGGCCGACGGAATGCTGGCCAGCCATTTCGCGCGGTCGTCCTCGACGATGAAATGGATGGTCTTGCCGTCGGCGGACCAGGTCGGCTCCATCACGTTGCGGTCGAGCGACGCGGTCAGCACCGTCGGCTTGCCGCCGCCGGCCGGCACCGTCGCCAGATGATGCACCGCGTATTCGATCAGCTTCAGCGGGCCGCCCTGGATATAGGCAATCGTCTTTCCGTCCGGCGACCACGCGGGATAGCTCGACCAGTCGGGCTCGTTGTCGATGCCGGGATTGGTGGTCAGAGCGCGCGGCTGGCTGTTCGCTTTCGCCGCCACGACATAGACGTCCCAGTTCTCATCGCGGTCGAAATCGACACGCGCGCGCTTCGACACGAAGGCGATGGATTTGCCGTCCGGCGACCATGCGGGCTCGTATTCGTTGAACTCGCCCGGCACGATGCGGTCGGCCTTCCGCGTCGCGAGATCGAAGACGTAGAGATGCTGGCGCTCCTTGCCGAGGTAACCGGTGACGTCTTCCTTGAAATAGAAGCGGTCGATCTGGATCGGCTTTGGCTTGGAGCTGTCGGCGTCGTCGTCGGCTTTTTTCTGCTTCTGCTCATCGGTCTTGGCGTCCTCGACGATCAGTGCGAGCTTCTTTGAATCCGGCGACCACACGATGTCGCTGACAGCGCCTTTGAAACTCGTCAGCCGCTGTGCCTCGCCGCCCGCGCGGTCCATCAGCCAGACCTGATCGACCGCGTCGTCCTTCTCCACGCCGTCGGTGCGGTCGGACAGGAAGGCGATATATTTGCCGTCGGGGCTGAAGCGCGGCGTGCTCTCGCTCTCATGCGCGCGATTGGTGAGCTGGATCGTCTTCGCGCCGTCGTAGCGCGTCATCCAGATATGCGTGTAGGTCTCGTCGGCTTTGACGTCCGTGTTCTCGACCGTGTAGGCGACCCAGTTTCCGTCCGCCGAAATCTGCGGGTCGCTGACGTCGCGCTCCGCGAACATGTCGTCGATGGTGATGTTGCGCGCCGCCACCGGCAGCACGGTCGCGCAGGCAAGCAGCAGCGCGAGCGAAAAACGTTTACCGATCATGATCCCACCCCTTCAAAAAATAACCGGCCGTGCCCGAACGCCCGTCAGCGATCCGGCGTGGCCTTGCCTTCGAGAGATTCCGCTTTGTCCGAATCCGCCTTGGCACCCGCCTCGTCGCCGGTGTTGTGCCTGCAAATTCCGCGATTGCTATAGGCCGCGCCGTCATTGGGTTTCGCCGCGATGACGGCGTCGAAATCCGCGATGGCATCGGCGCAACGGTCCATCATCGCGTAGACCTGCCCGCGCATGAGCCTGAACGCCGTGTTGCTGGGCTCAAGCCGGATGGCCTCGCTGCAATCGGCAATCGCGCCGTCCATATCCTTGTGGATCTCGGCCCGCTCGTAGCACCGCGCATACAAGGCCGTTGCATCCGCCGGCCTCACCTTTATCGCGTGGTCATAATCCGCCAGCGCCAGATCCAGCTTGCCCTGGCTGTCGTACAGGCGCGCACGGTTGACCAGAGCCTCCGGCAGATCGGGAAAGCGGTTGAGCGCTTCGTTGTAGTCCTGCATCGCGGCGGTGTCGTCGCCCTTTGCGAGATTGGCCTGGCCGCGCATGGCGTAGAACACGCCGAGCATCCTTCCGTTCGCCAGATTCGAATGGATCAGGGAATCGCACGACGCGATCCGCGCGTCCTTGTCGATCCTCGGGTTCTGGCAATTGGCGATGACGGGATTGACGCCTGTCGCGGCGCCGCCTGCGCTCGCGGCATTGCAGCACGCAAGCGACATGGCGGCGAGCACGACCGCAATTCCAAAATTACGCATGAGAAAAGCCCCCGGGACACGCAATGCTCAACCCGGCCTGCCAGCCGTCGCAGTAAGTTTACCCGGCGCGCTTTCTTTGACCAGAGCCGCCGCCGTCAATCCCACCGCCATTGCGACACTCCAATACAAAGGATGCCACCATGCCGGAGCAGATCGCGCGCCTGCTCATGCGCCACGCCGGCGCCTGAGCACCGCCGGTGCGCTTTCCGGGAACAGCGTCATGGCGATCAACCCGATGACCGCGGCGACCGCCCAGTAATAAGCCGGCGCGAGATTGTCGCCGGTGTGCTTGATCAGCCACGCGACGATGAACTGCGCGCTGCCGCCGAACACAGCGATGGCAAGTGCGTAGACCACCGAGGTCGCGCCGGATCGCACCGCCGGCGGCATGGCTTCGGGCACCGCCATGATGAGAACGCCACTGCCTATCGTATGGCCGGCGGCCAGCACGAACGCGACAGCGAGCAGCGCGGTGGCGGTCCGGAAATGGTCGAGCAGCATGAACCCCGGAACGATCAGGATCAGCGTCATCAACGCGAAGCCGATCATCACGGGCTTGCGTCCATAGCGGTCGGAGACGATCCCGCCAATCGGCCCCAGCAGCGCACCGGCAAGACCCACCAGCATCGTTGCGCCGAACGTGGAGTGCGCGGGCATGTGCAGGATCTGCATCGCATAGGTTGGAATGAAAAGCAGCGAATAGACGCCGACCGTGGCGCTGCCGAGCAGCGCGATGCCGATGAGCATCACGCGCGCATTGCTTTTCAGCAGTGCGGCGCGATCCGGTTCGCCGGGGGCCGGCACATGAACCGTGTCCGGCATGTCGCGCATCAGGAACAAACCGATGGGAACGACGAGTACGCCGATCAGCATGGCCACACGCCAGCCATAGGCGGCGAACATGTCCGGCGCCAATGTGCTGGTCAGCACAAAGCCGATCAGCCCTGCGAAGAACGTGGCCGAGAATTGCGACGCCCCCTGCAGCGCGCCGTAGAATCCGCGGCGGTTCGCGGGCGCTGCCTCGATCAGCAGCGCCGTCGTCGGTCCCAATTCACCGCCAAGCGCAAAGCCCTGCACGAGACGCAGCGTCACCACAATGATCGGCGCGGCAACGCCGATGCTTGCATAAGACGGCGTCAGCACGAGCGCGACGATGGTGATGCCCATCAGCGCGAAACAGAAGATCGTTGCGGGTTTGCGTCCGTTTCTGTCCGCCCAGTTTCCGATCACCACCGCGCCGATCGGCCGCGTTGCGAAGCCAACGCCGAACGTCGCCAGCGATGCGAGCAGGCTGAGCATCGGATCGTGTGACGGAAAGAACGTCTGCCCGATATAGATCGAGAAATAGGAGAAGGTGAGAAAATCGTAGAACTCGAGCGCATTGCCCGCAACGATGGCAAAGACGTGTCGCTTGCGGGGTGCGTCGGTCAGTTCCGCGGCCATGCGATATGCCCCTTCAGCCACTTGTCGGCGATGGGAAGGAGATCGCCTATGCCCAAATCATTATGCCCACGGTTCGGGATCGCAACAAAGGTCGCCTCCGCGCCGAAACGGTGCGACAGCGTCACACCCATATCGAACGGCACGACGTCGTCCTTCGTGCCGTGCATGATCAGCACTGGCATTTTGATCTTGGGTACAAGCGCGAGCGTGTTGAACCGGTCGCGCATCACCCAGCGCACGGGATAGATCGGGAATCGCCGCGCGGCGACATCCACCACGGCTGTGTAAGGCGATTGCAGGATCAGCGCGTCGGCGCGGCCTTCGGACGCCATGCGCGCAGCCACGCCGCTACCCAGGCTCTGACCCCACAGGATGATCGGCCCGTGATCGGTGGGCAGCGATTTCAGGATCGATCGCGCATCGTCCATCAATCCATCTTCGCTCGGCAAACCGGGATTGCCGGAATAGCCGCGATAGGAGGCGAGCACGATGGTGTATCCCTCATCGTGCAGCGCTTCGCCGATGCCCTGGAAATCCGAAAGCGTTCCGGCATTGCCGTAGAAGAAAACGACGACCGGCGCATGCGGTTTGCCCACCGCGGTCTCCCACAGCCTGAGCGTCACGCCGCCGGCTTCCCTGATCCTCACGGCGTGATAGGCCGGGTTCATCGCCACTTCGTGGCGGCCGCCGAAGAACAGGAAACTGCGCTGATAGACGAACAGCAGCGCAAAGATCGCGAGATAGGTGATGACCAACGCGGCCACCAGTAGCGTCGCGACGTTGCGCAAACTCATGACGACGCGATCTCCGCGTTGAACACGCGCGTCAGCGGCTTACGGAGCACAAACGCGGCGGCCGCGCCCGTTGCTGCAATCGCGGCGTTGAGCATCCAGAATTCCGAGGGCGTCATGTGCTCGTACAGCGCGCCGATGCGGCCAATGGTCATGTTGGAGGCGAATAGCGTGAGGAACGCGGCACCCATCAGCGTGGATTTCAGACGCTGCGGCGCGATGCGCGAGACCAGCGCCAGCAGCGTCGGCCACTGCCAGATGAACGCGACACCGAGAGCGAACTCATAGAGAACCGGAAACAGCGGCGACACGCGACCCGGCAGGAGCGCTGCAAACGCGAGAACGAGATTGGCGACGCAGGCCAGCGCCGCGCCGACGCCGATCTTCGCGATCTCCCCCGGCTCGCCGCCATGCCGCGCCTGCCAGCGCCACAGCGCGAACAGGAACGGCACGCAGGCAATGGAGATAAAGGAGTCGATCGCGCCGCCGAGCCACGTCACCGGCATACGGAATGTGCCCAGCATCAGATCGACATGCGCGTTGATCCAGACCAGGCCAATGTTGGTGTTCTGGTAGAACGAAATCGAATGCGGAATGGTGATCAGCATCACCACGAGCAACGCACCGATGGCGCGCTTCTGCCGAACCGTGAGCGGCGCAGCGGGTTCGAGCGACGTCGTGCCGCGCGCGGTCTCGCTTAGCAGCCTGTACCCCGCGAGATAGGTCGCGAGCGCGAACAGCATCAGCAAGCCCGCCGTGCCGAAGCCGATATGCCAGCCATAGAGCTGCGCCAGCAATCCACAGGTCAGCGGCCCCGCAACGGCGCCGACATTGATCGCCATCGAGAAGATGGAGAAGCCGGGCGTCATCTTCGCCATAGAGCTGTCCGACCTGCGTGGAGATGTTTCCCTTCAGCAAGCCGCAGCCGGTGATGAGCAGGAACAGCGCGAGCAGGAACGACTGATCGAACGCCATCGCGATATGGCCGCCGCTCATCAGGATTGCGCCCGCGACCACGGCATTGCGTCGCCCGATGAAACGGTCCGCGATCCAGCCACCGATCAGCGGCGTGAAATAGACGAAACCGGTGTAGAGGCCATAGGTCTGCGACGCGAGCGCGAGCGTGCTCATCTTCCCGAACACGCCTTCGAGCGCAGCGCGATATCCGGCAAAGCCCGCGATGTGGCCGATATGCTCCGGCATGAACAGCGCCTGGCTCATGTAAAGCACCAGCAGCGACGTCATGCCGTAATAGGAGAACCGCTCCCAGGCTTCGGTGAAGGCGAGAAAGCCCAACGCCGGCGGCTGGCCGAAGAACGTTCGCGATTTCGCGGTGGGGAGAGAGATATCAGCCATGCGCGTTCAATTCCGTGCCGTCAATGGCGGAAGCGTGATCGGTGTACAGATCGCAGCGGTCTTTTTCCCAAGTATCGCGCGCTTCATTGCATTGCCGAATTCGGACGGCTCGACGAGGCCCGTCGCCTTCACCTGTTCCCACAAGCGATCGACGATCCGCTGCATCAAGAAGTTCGACTCGGCAGCCTGCGCCAATGTCATGCGCAGCTGTTCCGCCTCAACATCGCTCAAGCGCCGTCCCGGGCCAACCATGCTGTCGAGTATCGTCCACTGATCGTCTTCCCTGTCGCTCATCCCGCTGAGGACGACGGTGCGTTGCGTGACCTGGACGTAAGCGAGCATCTTCTCCCGCGGCATGTGTGAAACGGTGTCGCTCGCCACAAGCGCCGCCCAGGCCCCGATCGTCCATGCCGAATAGGCGGGATGACCGATGGGCGGCATCGCGGGGAGCCTGCCGCTATCCGCGGCGCGCTCGACGGTCTGCGAGAGGAAGCTGAGGCGGTGCGCGATGCAATCGCTCTGCGCCTTTCGCAACGCCATGTTGTCGACCTCACGAATATACGCGACTTTCAGCGTACCCTCGCCCGCATCGACCTGATACGCCCAGTGGATCGCCTCGACCGCCTGTTCCGCGGCGAGCGCGATCACGACGCCGATGACGATGATGCCGATCTCCTTCAGCAATTCGCGCCAGCCATGCACGGGCGCTTTCGGTCTATGGATGTCCATGCTGTTTGCTCCCGGCCAGTATCGCGCCATTGCGCATGCGGAAGAAGAAATAGGCGAGCACAGACAGCACGAGCGGCGCAATAGACCAGACAAGAAGCGTGACATCGGATGATGCAATCACCGCTGCACAAAACACCACGCCAGCCGCGCCCAGCACCCGCGCCCAGAAGCGGCGTGACGGCGAAAGATTTCTGCTGAGCGGAAACAGCGCTGCGCTGAACGCGGCGTAATCGAGCATCGCAAGGACAACGACGACATTGGTGACGATGGTGAACTGTCGCGCGAGTGTCGGGCTCGCCGACAGGATCGCGATGGCGCTGAGCACGATGCCGGTGAGCACCAGGGTCGGGACCGAAACCTTGAACGTCTGCCGGTCGCGCGCCTGCGGCCGCATGTGTCCGAGCACCGATTCACATTCGCCGGTTTCACCGGCGAGCAGGATGTTGCCGCCGAGCGTCGCCGACGCCTTGATCACAGCGCACAGTGCGATGAACCCTGCCGTCGCGGCGCCCAGCATCGCGGCCGCGCCATCCGCGAACGGCGCCGAGGATTTCGCGAGCGTCGCCGCGGGCAAGATCCCCATCAAGGCACTGCACGCCGCCATGTAGATCGCAGCGGCAATGGCGATGCCGCCGAGTGTGGCGATCGGCACGTCGCGGGCCGGATTGGCGACGCGCGTCGACAGGATGATCGCGCCCTCGAACCCGAGAAACGCCCAGAACACCATCACCGTCGCCTGCGGCACGACGCTCATGAAACTGCCGCCCGTCACGTTCCACGACGCCGCGAACGTCGCGCCGCTGAAGAAAAACCATCCGCCGATGGCCGCGAGCAGAACCGGCGCGAGGCCGAGGAGCAGTGCCGGGCTTTGCAGCGCCGCCACGACGCGCGGTCCTGCGATGTTCACGCCGATCAGCACCCAGATCACCGCGACGGTGCCGACCGTGCTGTAAGGCTGGCTCGCAACAGCCGGGATGAAGACACTGAGATATCCCGTCACCGCGGTCGCCACCGCGACGCACGCGATCAGGATCGTGACCCAATAGAGCACGCCCGACACGAACCCCGCGCACGGCCCGAACGCCTCGCGCACATAAGAGAAGAGACCGCGTGTCTCGGGACTGATGATCGCAAGCACCGCCATCGCGCCGCCAAGCAGCATCGCGCCGCAGGCCGCCGCGATCCAGGCAAGGATGGAGATCGAACCGACCATGCCGAGACCGGCGGGGAGCATATAGATGCCCGACCCAATCATCGCGTTCGCGACGATCACGGTGGCGAGGATGGGGCCGAGTTTCTTCTGTTCGGTCATGGCTTCCTCGCGAGATACATCACGCGCGACAACCGGCGACTGTCAGAGAGAGCGTGCACGGTGGAAAGGAATTTCTGGGTCGCGGCGAAGGTGTCCACGCCTTCGATCCCTATCAATGCGTCGCGGCGCTTTTCGCGCGCGGTCAGGCGGCGGTGAGAAATCATGGCCTCGTCTTCGGTGCTGTCCCCGGTTTCCAGTAGGTCGAACCCCGCCTCTCCCAGCAACTGCTCATTTTTGCCCGGCGGTACGAAAACGAAGAAGCCGATGGCGCTTCTGAGCGCGAATTCCTCTGCCGTCACGGCACCGGTGACAACGACCGGATCGGTGTAGACAACCACGCCGCCCGGCCGCAGGACGCGCCGCCACTCGGCCAGCACCGCCGCGCGGTCCGCCAGATGGTTGATCGCGTCAATGCATTCGACGGCATCGAACGACGCATCGTCGAAGGGCAGGCGCCCCGCCCCGTCGGCACAGCGAAACGATGCCCGCGCCGAAAGCCCGCGGCGTGCGGCTTCGGCGTTCGCGGCGGAGATGCCGGACTCGTTGTTGTCGATGCCGGTGACGGTGAGGCCAAGGGACTCGCACAGGAAGAGCGCCGGGCCACCGGAGCCGCAGCCGACCTCCAGCAATCGCGTGTCGCGCGTGTAGCCCGCGGCCTGCGCGAACTCTTCCTGCCGCTCCGCCGTCAACCAGCTGTGCTGACCGATGTCGCGGCCCCACACCTCGCGGCGGATCTCTGCCAGAAGCGCGGCACCGAAATCGCCGAACGAGGTGCTGTAGTAATCAGCCATGCGCCGCTGGCGACATCCATGAGGTGTCATGCGACAGCGTGATGAACAGAAGCACCGCAAGCATCAGGATCGTCACCACCGTCCCAAGCGCGCCGACAAAGCGGAACACGGTCACGCCCGAACTCATCGCCAGGCCGATCGCATGCGACAGGCGCACGATGACGAACGCGATCGCGATCCACGGCACGAAGGCCGGCCACTGCCCGCTCATCTCGACAAGGCCGAGCAGGATCAGGAACAGCGGCGCGTTCTCCGCCAGATTGCCGTGCATGCGGATGCGGGTGAGCAGCGCCGCGTTGCCGCCATCGCCGAGCCCGGCCTGGTATTTGCCGCGCCCGTTCGCCGTGTAGAGCAGCAGAAGCATCTGCAGCACTGCGAGCATCGCTGCGGTCGCCGCCGTGAAATATGGGAATGCCATCGTCATGATTGTCCCCTCGCTCCCTGTCCCGCGGCGACTTTAGGGGATTCCCCGGGCAAAAGCTTCAGTGCACCCGCGCCAGCTCGGCCCTTTCCGGCGCGGTGAGATCGCGCATCGCCGCAAGCGAGAATTGCTTTTTCGCTTCGTCCCTATTGCCAGACCACCACAACGCGTCGCCCCATTTCAGATGCAGCCGACCCCAGTTCGGCGCGTACTTATTGGCTTCGTCGAACTTCGCGAGTGCAAGGTCGGAGCGGTTCTCGGCGATCAACGCCTCGCCCCACATCTCCAAGGGATCGGCGAAGTGGGGGCCTTTCCGATGCGCAATCTCGAACTTCGCGATCGCGCCGTCGAGATCGCCCTTCGCCATCAGCATCTGCCCCCAATAGGTTTCGGCAAACGGTTCATGCGGGGAGCGCGCGGCGACCATGTCGAAATCCTGAACGGCTTCACCCGGGCGTCCCTCAAGCGCGGCGATGCGCCCCTGCTGAAGCAGGCAGTCGTCGCAGTCCTGCGTCGTCTCGGCGATGACGGCGTCGGCGCCGCGAAAATCGCCGGTCCTGGCCAGTGCGTAAGCCCATTCCGGCCGCATCAGGAGCTCGTTCCACTTGGTGTCAGGCTGCGTGCGCAGAATCGCATCCGCCAGACCGGCCTGCTTCACCGCTTCGGTCCAATCGCCGGCAAGGCACGCGATGTTCAGGCGTGCCCATGGAATCTGGTCATCCGGCCGCCCAAGCGGATCTTTTTCCGTCATCGTCGATACGACGCGGTAGGCCGCAGGAAAGTCGTGCGCAGCCGCGGCATCGGAAGCAAAGTTCTGGCGGTTGCCGTTCTCGCCGCGATCCCGTGAAAAAAACTCGGTCCACGCCACGCGGGCACCGGCAAAGTCGCCGACCAGTTCGTCCCGATAGGCCGTGAAGATAAAGGGTGTCATCGCCATCCGGGCCGAGCTGAAAACCATGCCGCCGCTCTTCCATTCCCGGAGCGCGGCATCGATATTTTCGCGCGCGGCCTCGTTGTGACCGAAATTGGCTTCCCCGACAGAAAGCCATGAGTGGCTGATGGGGTTGTCGGGATCGAGCGCCACGGCATCGCGCCCCTTCTCGAGGGCGCGGCGCATGTCGCCTTCGTAGAAATAGACCTTGGCCCACGCAGAATTGGCGAGCGCCCGTTCCTTTGCGGTTCCCTGCACGGCGACCTGCGGAACAAGCGCGCTCGCCTCCGCGAAGCGGCGTTCTTTCACGAGATATTCGACATACCGGTACGGCAACGCGGCGGCGAACACCTGCTCGGCGGATTTCCTGACCAGCGCATCCAGATTGTCCGCCTTGTCGCGGACCGTGACACCCGGTTGCGCGCCGAAGCGCGTCGTCAGGGCATATCCGCTCGCGGTGTGAACCAGATCGCCGGTGACATGCGTCTCGTCGCCGAGCCACAGGCGCAGATAGCGGTTCAGCTCGCCGATGGAAATTCCCGTGCTCGGGATTTCGACGCGTACGGTGTCCGGAAGATTGGCGTGATAGGACCCCGCGCCCTGCGTCGTCCCGATCGTTTCATCCTGCATATGCCCGAAGCTGTCCAGCACGCGCCCGGCCAGAACCGTGCCGGTCAGTCCCGTCTCGGCCACGTCCTGCGGCACCTGGAACGCATCGACGACGAGATCGTGGTCCCGCGTCGCACTCCAGACCATCGTGACAAGACCGCAGACGACGAGCAGCACGACAAGCCCGACCGAAACCTCGAGCGCGAACTTGGCGTAATCGCTGAAGCGGCGAAATTTGAGATGCGAGAGCTCGAACGCGTTCTGCTCCAGCAGATTGTCACGCTGCAGCCGGGAGAGCTCGATCTGCTCGTCGAGGTAAGCGTCGGCTTTGTCGCGGCTCGCGCCCGCGAGCGCAAGGGATTCGGCCGCGGCTTCGGTATCGATGCCGTGTTTCGATACGATCTCGTTCTCACCCGCCATGGCACACCTTTGTGAGCTCGGATTTTTCTGCCGGCGTCATGTCGAGACCGGCGGCGATGGCGAATTGCTTCTTCGCGTCGTCGTGCTTGCCGGCCCACCACAGCGCCTCGCCCCATTTCAGATGCAGGCGGCCCCATGTCGGCGCGTATTTGCTGGCCTCCTCGAATTTCGCGAGCGCGAGGTCGGAGCGGTTCTTGCGGATCAGCGCCTCACCCCACATTTCCAGCGGGTCGGCATAGTGCGGGCCTTTCGTGTGCGCGCTCCCGAACTTCGCGATGGCGCCGTCGAGATCGCCCTTCGCCATCAGCATCCTGCCCCAATCGGTATCGGCGAACGGGATCGACGGAGAGCGCGCGGATACCATCGCAAACCAATGCTCCGCTGCTGGCCAATTTCCGCGAATGGTTTCGACCTGACCCCGCGCCCGGACACAGATGTCGCAATCGTCGGGCAGCGACTTCAACTGCGCTTGGGCGTTTGCCCATTGCCCCTGTTGCGCATAGAGAATGGCCAGCCATGGCGCTGTCCAGACATCGTGCGAGTTGCGGTCGCTCAAGATGCCGCGGCTCTTAACCGCGGTAGCGCGCGTCGCCACCTGATCGCGCAACAGGGCGTCTATCGCCGCCAGCCTGTCGCCACGCTCCATCGCCACGAGCGCAAGTGCAAGCGCGGCATTGTCGTTGCCCCCATCCAGGTTGCCCGGCGCCAACTGCGCCGGTGCAAGCATATGAAGTTTTGCGAGCGCGCCCTTCGAGTCATGGGCCAAAGCGAGATCGTACGCGCTTTGCGACGTGATGAAGACAGGCTGGAACCAGCGCTCTCCCCACATGCCGTCGGCGGCGGCGCGATAGTCTCCCGTAAGTTCGCGCGCCACCGTCTCGGACAGATGCCGGCCGTAGTCCAGCCACTTCTGGCTGGTGCCGTGATCGCCACCGCTCTCACCCAGG
>Ga0335075_10012989_pt1 | contig 12556 bp, 14 predicted proteins | sample Lox_Sample_24_FD_206723 | JGI IMG/M metagenome (GOLD analysis project Ga0335075, IMG submission 206723) | Soil microbial communities from Loxahatchee National Wildlife Refuge, Florida, United States - Lox_Sample_2.4 | ecosystem: Environmental > Terrestrial > Soil > Wetlands | place: USA... | reverse complement strand
CGGCGGCAAACCCCAAGCCGTCCGCTAGCGCACCAGCACAGGGCCGCGCTGGCCAGTAGACCCGGCCAAAAGAGTGACCAGGCGCTCGACAGAGCCGCGGTCCTCATCGGTTTCAAATAGAAACCGGAGCCCATCAGCCTTCTTTCCGTTGTGTGCCACGGCGACGCGCAGCTCCAGCATAAGGCTCTTGTAAATCATTGAAACTGTGCCACATGCTTCAACCTGGACCGGCTCGCTAAACTCCACCGCCATGCCTTCCCTGCTGATCTCACGGCAGCGACCCGCGATGCGTGAGTCGGCAAGGATGAGCTGGACCGGCAGGTCCACGGTGTAGCGCGGTGTCCGATATTCGAATTTTTGCATAATTCCCGCTTGAATCCAGAGTATATCTGCCACTCTCCCATTCGGAAAGTGGAACAGTAGCACCACTCTCCCGCAGGATGACACTTAGTATGTATTGCTCATTGGATTCCGATGAGAGACCATCCTAGTCAAGCCGCAAATTACTAAAGTCATGAGGATCAATTACTAAGCCTCAGACTGACTCCAATAGCGTAGTCCGAGAGGGTGAAATGCAAGCTACCGCTTTCTCGCTGGATGGTGCTTCAGGTATCCCAGTGAGCTCTGTTGCTGTGATAGATAATAATCAACTTGAAAATAAAAAGTCTTCGCGCGAGTTCAGCGGTTCGGCCGGACGGCGCATCCTGATTGTCGAAGATGACACGGACCTGGCTGGATTTCTTTCGGCCGAACTCGAGGCCCAGCGCTACGTCGTGGACGTGATCCACGACGGCGAATCAGCCCTGGCGGCCCTTGAAAGCAAGACTCAATACAATCTGCTGATTCTGGACCTCAATCTTCCCAAGCTCGACGGCATGGCGCTGATTGAGCGGGTACGGCCCTCGCAGCCCAGGCTGCCCATGATGGTGCTGACCGGGCGGACCGGAATCGAAGACAAGGTAAAAGCCTTTCATACCGGCGCAGACGACTGCCTGACCAAGCCGTTTTCGCTGATGGAACTGCTTGCCAGGGTGCAGGCTCTGCTGCGCCGGAACTCGGGCATGGTTCCGAACCAGTCGCAGGTGGGTGACTTGACCCTGCTGCGTGAAGAGCGGCGCGTGGAGCGCAATGGGCGCAAGATTGAACTGACGCCGCGCGAGTTCGCCATCCTTGATGTGATGATGCGCAACGCGGGGCGCCCGGTTTCGCGGGCGACGCTGCTGGCCGAGGTGTGGAACATGCCTGGCGAGCCCTCGACCAACATCGTGGACGTTTATATGAAGTACGTGCGCGACAAGGTCGACCTGCCCGGCGAATCTCGACTTACACACACCATTCGTGGATTTGGGTACGAGCTCCGTGAATCCTAACTGCACACGTGAAGAGCAGGATGCTTTCTGCGCCGATGTGGCGGAAGGGCTGCACGCGCTGGCGCAGCCCCTCACGATTCTGCGCTCGGCCATTCTGCTGATGGCGGCAGCGAAGGAGAATGGCGCTGATTGCGCTCGCTACATGAATCTATCTGCTGCGCAGATCGAGCGCGCCTGCCGGCTCTTCTCTTCACTGCAGGGGCTGATGGCATCGAGATTGACAGAAGCTGAGCCGGAGGCGATCGACATGACGAAGCTGCTGGCTCGGGTGATTGAAGAACGCTCACATGCACTCGATGGCCGCGGCGTCGGTCTCGCTGCGGACCAGATGACCATGCGGACCACGGTTGTCGGCGATTTGCAGCGCACAGAGCAGGCACTCTCAGCGGCCCTTGAGACTGCAGTTTCCGTTTCCTCGGCGGGCGATGTTGTCAAAGTTGATTCATCGATATCGGACGGATTCCTCGAATGCACATTTGAGAGCACATCGAGGCAGGACAATAGTCTCAAATCTTCAGACCGGCTGAATCTCTCTCTGACGAAGGCCAATATGCTGAGCCAGCGGGGCCGGTATGAGTTCACACAGGAACCGTTTCGCATCTCGCTTGCGCTGCCGGTTCATGCATCCGTAGTTACAGATAGCGAGACAATCTGCTGCACGGCATGCACCGACTAGCACCGGTGCCTGACTCTTCCCTGAATCTGCTGCCGTTTTTAACTGTTCTTCAACTTTGTACGCAGGAATGATATGGGCACATCCGTGGTTCAAGCCGATCGTCTCGAAGATCGCTATCCGTTTAATGTGATTGTCGTCAGTCCGAATGCACAGCTTCGCCAGGAGCTCGAAGAGAAGCTGGTTCCCGAGCGGTGGTGTGTGTTTCAGGCCGGCAGCGGGGCGGGCGCGCTCGAAGTGCTGCGCAAGCACGAGTCGACCGACGGCGTACTTTTGCTCGACCCGATGCTTCCCGATCTTGAGCCGGATGGCTTTCGCGCCATCGTCGGCCATCGTTTTCCCAACACCCAGGTGTTGATGCTGAATTCGCAAACCGGCCAGTTGCTGGTGGGCAGCGCATCGCCCACGCCGGTCTCGGCAAAGCTTGTCAATGCGATTAACAGCGGCGGCGCCGCGCGCAGCACCAGCTTTACTCCCGCGGTGGCCGAGCCCCTGCACACGCAGGATCGCAACGGCATCAAGCTGCGCGGCATGATTGGCAATGCAGACACGATGCAGCGGATCTGGGCCGTGACCCGCATGGTTGCCGCCCGCAACACGACCGTGCTGGTGACCGGAGAAAGCGGCACCGGCAAAGACCTGCTGGCGCAGGAAGTGCACCTGATCAGCGCGCGCAGAAACCAGCCCTTCATCGTGGTGAACTGTTCGGCGATTCCGGAGACGCTGCTTGAAGCGGAGCTGTTCGGCTATACGAAAGGTTCATTCACCGGCGCGCTGCAGTCGCGTATCGGGCGCATTCACGCGGCACATGGCGGCACATTGTTCCTGGATGAAATTGGTGACATGCCGCTTTCGCTGCAGAGCAAGATTCTTCGCTTCCTGGAGCAGGGCGAGGTGCAGCGGCTGGGCGGCAACGACAATCTCAAGGTGGATGTGCGGGTGATCGCGGCCACTAATGCCGACCTGAAAAAGCGTGTGGCCAGCCAGGAGTTCCGCGAAGATCTCTACTACCGGCTTGCCGTGTTTCCGATTCATCTGCCGCCGCTGCGCGATCGCATGGACGACCTGGAGGAGTTGGCCAACTCATTTGTGGCCAGATTCCTGCCCGGCGCAGCGCTCAGCCGCGCGGCGCTGCAGATTCTTGCCCAGCATAGCTGGCCCGGCAACATTCGCGAGCTGCGCAACGCCATGGAGCGCGCAACGATTCTGGTAGGTAATGATCGTGAAATCAAGGCTGAACACATAATTCTGTAGATAGAAGTTCCAAATTGGCATCTGTATTTCAATTTGGCACGCATCGTGCATATCAAATAGGCAAATGCTGCCCAGTTCTCATGTAGTTCCAATCAACCAGGCCGCCAGGCCGCCGCTGAACAGTCCGCGGCAACTGGCGGACGCCTTCTCGGAGTTCATCTCCGCCTCGGCTCAGCTCGAAGCGTCGTATCGCGAGCTGCAGACGAAGGTCGCGCACTTGAGCGTGGAGCTGGCCGAGCGCAACGCGGACCTGACGCGGAGCCTGGCAGAGAACGATCGCATGCGCGCCGCGCTGCAGCAGATGATCGACTCGATGCCCTGCGGAGTGCTGGTGCTGAACAAAGCCGAGACGATCGTGATGATCAATCCGGAGGGCCGGCGGCTGCTGGATCTTGGATCGATTCACGTCACCTCGCTGCGCGATCTCTCCGCTGCAAGCCGTATCAACTTTGAAGCGCTGGCCGCGGCAGACGATCAGAGCGACAACGAACTGTGCATCGCTTCTGAGACCGGCAAGCGCTGGCTGGCGATTGGCAGGCGCGAGCTGATCTGCTTGCCGCAGAAGCAGGAACCGGCAACGGCGCCGCTGCGCAGCATCTGGATTTTGCGCGACATTACCGCAAACAAGCAGGCGGAGCTGGAGCGCGAGGCCGCGCGGCGCGCAACCACGCTCGCGGAGATCTCATCGATTCTGGCCCATGAAATTAGAAACCCATTAGCCAGCCTGGAGCTGTTCGCGGGATTGATCGCGGACGACAGCAATGCAAATCCGGAGTGGATCGCGCACCTGCGCGCCGGCATTCGTACGCTGTCGGGCACGGTAAACAACGTATTGAGCATGAACGGCGAGGCAACGCCCAAGTTCGTGCCTCTTGATCTGATTGCCTGTGTGCGTGGCGGCGTGGAGTTTGTGCGGCCCATCGCGGAGCAGGCGAGTGTGGCGCTCAGCTTTTTGCCGGATGCCGATGCGCTGACCATTCGCGGCAACGAGGACGGCGTTCGCCAGATCATCCTGAATCTAATTACGAATGCGATCCGGCATACGCCGTCCGGCGGCCGCGTGAATGTGGCGGCACGGCCAGCAGCGAAGGCTGAAGGGACGTTTGCAATTGTCGAAGTGCAGGACAGCGGTTGTGGCATCTCGAACGAGCAGATCGGCCGCCTTTTTGAGGCTGGGTTCAGCGGAACCGGCGCAACTCCGGGCCTCGGCCTGGCCGTCTGCAAGAGGTTGATGACGCAGCATGGCGGAGCCATTCAGGTTTCAAGCCGCGTCAATGAAGGCAGCAATTTTCGACTGGAGTTTCCGGCATTATGACGACGAGTACTGAATCCTCTGTGATGGTTGTGGACGACGAGCCGGGCATTCGCACAGCACTGCGCGCCAACTTTCTTCGCCACGGATGGCGCGTGGAGACGGCGTCGGGCGTGCGCGAGGCCGTCCGCAATTTGCAGGACCGCGAATTCGACCTGGTGGTGACCGACATGCGCATGCCGGATGGCAGCGGCATGGAGGTGATGCGCGCGGCGCGCAGCTCTTCGCCCTCGACGGCAGTGATTCTGCTGACCGCGTACGGCTCGGTTCCGGATGCAGTGAATGCGATGCGCGACGGCGCGCTAGATTACGTAACCAAGCCGATTCCCTTTGACCAGTTGCAGGCGACGGCGGCACAGGTAATGCAGAGGGCCAGGCAGGCGGCGGTGGAAAACGAAATTGCGGCTGGCGCAACCGGCGCGATTGTGGGCCGGTCGCCGCTGCTGCAGCGGGCGCTGCAGCGCGCGCAGGCAGCGGCCAGCACCGGCGCGGACGTGCTGATTGAGGCCGAAAGCGGCACAGGCAAAGAGCTGCTGGCTCGTTTCATTCACGACGCCAGCGAGCGCAGCAGCAAGCCCTTTGTCGCAGTCAATTGCGCAGCGGTTCCTGAGGCATTGCTCGAGAGCGAGCTGTTCGGCCATGGGCGCGGCGCGTTCACCGGTGCGGTCGCATCGCGACCCGGTAAATTTGAAATGGCCGACGGCGGAACGATTCTGCTGGATGAGATTGGCGAAATGCCGCTCAACCTGCAACCGAAACTGCTGCGCGCCCTGCAGGAGCGTGAGTTCGAGCGGCTGGGCGAAGGCCGTTCGGTTCGTGTGGACATTCGCGTGGTCGCCACGACCAACGTTTCGCTGGCCGCGATGGTGGAGCGTGGCCTGTTTCGCGCCGACCTTTATTACCGCCTGAACGTGATTCCGCTGTCGCTTCCCGCCCTGCGCGAACGGCGTGACGATATTCCGGTTCTTGCCTGGCACTTCGCCGAGCAATTTGCCAGACAGCGGCACGCGACTACGCCGCGGCTGCACCAGGATTTTCTCGATCGGCTGCAAACTCACAACTGGCCGGGCAATGTGCGCGAGCTCGGCAACTTCATGCGCCGCGTGATCACGCTGAGCGGCACGTCCGATATCGACGCAGGCTGCTTCGATGCAGAGTTTCATCCGGCATCGAGCACGCGCAAGACGATTTCGATCGCGGTAGCTCCCACGTTCGCTCCAGCTGCGGCTCCCGCGCCGTTTGCCGTGGCTACCGCACCGCGTGCGGCGGCAGGCACGCCGATCCGCGAGATGGAAAAACAGCATCTCGAAAACACGCTGGCGCTGACCGACGGCAACCGGACCCACGCCGCGGAGATGCTCGGCATCAGCCTGCGCACACTGCGCAACAAGATTCGCGAATACGGACTCCCACCACGGAGGTACGCATAAATGGCGACGACTCCCCTACTTCAGGCGCTGCAGGGATATCTGCAGGTTACGGCCGACCGGCAGCAGCTGGTGACCACAAACATGGCCAATGTGGATACGCCTGGCTATCACACCAAAGACATCGACTTTCAGACGGCGATGCAACAGGTGATGGACCAGAGCGGGAGCATGACGCTACAACCCGCGAGCATCGACGTCGACAATCTGCCAGAGCGGCCCGACGGCAACAACGTCAACATCGACCGCGAGAGCATGATGATGTCGGAAACGCAGCTTCAATACCAGATGGGCGTGCAACTGATCAAAGAAGAGTTTCACGAGCTGCTCACGGCGATCAAGGATTAGGAGGGTAACCGGTCATGGGAATCTTCGACATGATGAGCATCAGCGCATCGGCCCTCTCTGCGGAGAGGCAGCGCGCTGAAGTTACGTCAGCCAATCTTGCCAACGCTGAAACCACGCACACCGACCAGGGCGGCCCGTATGTGCGGAAAGAGGTTGTGTTCAGCACGTCGAACGCTTCCCCATTCCAGACCGTCTTCAACCGGCTGGGCGATGACGACGCGCCGGCAGGCTCAGTCAAGCTGACCGATGTGGTGAATGACACGTCGCCGCCCGTGAGACGGTACGAGCCGGGAAATCCCGATGCGGACAAGGATGGCTATGTGGAGTATCCGGCCATCAACCCGATCACCGAGATGGTAGACCTGATGAGCGCGACGCGTGCATACCAGTTGAACGCTACCGCCATCGGCGCGGCCAAGCAGATGATTACGGAATCGATTGACATTCTGAAGACGACCTAACGGAGAAGGCTACGATGAACACCATCAGTCTGGGCAATATTTCAAATGCATATATACCGAACACCTCGGGCGCCGACCTGGGCACGGATCTGGGCAGCGATCAGGGCGGCGGCAGCTTCTCCGATGTGCTGAAAGATGCAGTGAACACGGTGAATTCGCTGCACGACAACGCCGCGTCGCAGGTGACGAACCTGATGCAGAACGGCAGTGGCGACGTGAACCAGGTCATGGTCGCCGTAGAAAAGGCCGACGTGTCGTTTCAACTGATGATGCAGGTTCGCAACAAGATTGTAAGCGCATATCAAGATATCGAAAAAATGCAGTTCTAGGATTGACACCGAATGGCTGGATATAAAGACACAGGCGATCAACTCAAGCAGTTCTGGACGAGCCGCAACGGCCGCCAGCGCGGCTTTCTGCTGGGCGGCGCAACGGCCACGGCGGTGGTGCTGCTGCTGTTTGTCAAGCTCATCGGCACGCCGGATTATAAGACGCTCTATACGGGACTCGACCCAGACGACGCGCAGGCGCTGACGGCAAAGCTGGATGAAGCCGGAATTCCGCATCAGGCAAGCGCGGATGGCAAGACCATCAGCGTTCCCGCGGACAAGCTAGATGCGGCGCGGATGCAGAGCGCATCGAATGGCGGACCGCATAGCGGGCGCATGGGCTTTGAGCTGTTCGACAAGATGTCGTGGGGACAGACCGAGTTCGACGAGAAAGTTACTTATCAGCGCGCGCTTGAAGGTGAGCTGGAACGATCGATTGAGACGCTGTCGGATGTAGAGAGCGCTCGTGTTCATCTCGTCATGCCCACGGATTCAGTATTTCTTGACCGCGAACGCGGCGCAAAGGCCTCAGTGGTTCTGAAGCTGCGCCGCGGCACGCTTTCAAAGGATGCGGCGGTTGCCATCTCGCGGCTGGTGGCTGGTGCAGTGGATCAGTTGAAGCCGGACGATGTGTCGATTGTGGATGCCGATTCCGACCGTTCGCTTAACGTTGGTTCCGATATGGCCGATGGCGGCGGGGCGGAGGGCGATCTGAGCACGCGATTGATCAGCACACTGGAGCCGATTGTCGGCGCAGGCAAAATTCGCGCCAGCGTGAACGTTGAGTACGACCAGGGCACCACCGACGAGAGCCAGGAAAAATATGACCCGACGGTCAGTGCGGTGTTGAGCGACCAGAAGTCGGAAGACATTTCGACTGGGAGCCCGGTTCCAGCCGGAGTTCCTGGAACTTCGAGCAATATTCCTAAAGCGCAGCCGCCGAAGCCGCCAACCCCCGGCCCCACGCAGAGCTCGAAGACCGACAATGCACAGTATGGCGTGAATAAGACCGTGGTGCATACGATTACGCCGGCAGGCAGGATTGCGCGGATTACCGCGGCCATTCTGGTGGACGACGCAATCGTGCGTACGGTGCAGAAGGGCAAAGTCACGTTCACGCGCAAGAAGCGATCGGCGGAGGAGTTGAACGAGATCAAGCAACTCGCCGAGGCGGCCATCGGCTTCAACGCGCAGCGCGGCGACAGCATCAGCGTCGAGAATCTTCCCTTTGACGCCGACGCTGCGGAACTCGACGTTCCGCCTGCCACATGGGCCACACAGGTGCAGAAGACGGTGTCCGACTATTCGTCGCTGTTCCGGCCGATCTCGATGCTGATGCTCTTTGTGCTGGCATATCTGTTTGTCGTGCGTCCGGCGCAGAAACATGTCTTCTCTGCCACCGCATTACCAGCCCAGGAAGAGCCGCTGCTGCCCTCCACGCGCGTGGAGGCGCTGCCCGGAGCAACCAGTGAGCCGCGCACGGAAGTGACGCGCGCGAATCAATTGAAGGAGCAGACTGCGGAGATGATTCGGCAAAAGCCGCTCCACACCGCGCGCGCAGTGCAGGCGTGGCTGCACGAGGAGCCCTCATGAGCACCGCGGAACGGGTAGTACTCAGCGGAACGCGCAAGGCCGCAATTCTTCTCTCGGTACTGGGAGAAGATGGGGCGGCGCCACTTCTGCGCAACCTGCCGGAGGAGGATCTGGAGCGGGTGACGGAAGAACTGGTTCAAATGGGACACGTACCCATCGACGTGACCCTGCAGGTGCTCGAAGAGTATCAGGAGATGTTGTCTGTTCAGGAATGCGCGGCTGCAGGTGGACAGGATGTCGCAGTCCGCCTGCTGGTGAAAGCGTTTGGCGAAAACGGCGCGCGCAATATGGTGGACAGGCTTACGCAATCGGATGAAGCGAAGTTGTTGCGGCTCGAAACGCTGAAGAAGGCCGATCCGCAGCAACTGGCGCGATTCCTGATTGGCGAGCACTCGCAGACCAAGGCGCTTGTTCTCGGCCATCTGGATGCGAAGCAGGCATCGGCGTTGCTGATGAAACTGGAGCCGGAGGTGCGCGCAGACTGCGTGAGGCGGCTTGCGAATCTGGGCAATTTTTCGCCCGAGGTTGCGGCCAAAGTCTCCACCGTGCTGAACCGGCGGCTGCGATCGGTTGGCGACCAGACGAGAAAGTCGGGAAATGGATTCAGAAATATCGCCGAACTGATGAATCGTCTCGACGCGGCAACGGCGAGAGAAATTCTCGACAATATCGAACGGGAAGAACCGAAGCTGGCCATCAGCATTCGCGATCTGATGTTCACATTCGATAATTTTCTCGAAGTCCCCGAGCAGGAGATGCGCGAGCTGATGAGCTCGCTCGACAAGAAGACGCTGATGATTGCGCTCAAGGGTGCGAGCGAAGATGTGCGCAGCCACTTTTACCGGACCATGTCGTCTCGTGCAGTGGAGATGATGAAGGAAGATTCCGAAGTGATGGGACCGGTCCGCAGCAAGGAAGTTGCGAAAGCGCAGGGCGAGATTGTGGCTATTGCCCGCAAGCTTGAATCAGAAGGCAAGATCGTGTTGAAGAGTGAGGGAGACGACGAATATGTCTTATAGCGCGCCATACAGCACCATTACACCTTTGCCTATAGCTTCGCTCAAGTACCGCGACATCGGCGATGGGCCGGAGCCGGAAGAACGGGCGGCAGAGAACGAACAGGCGACCGGGCACGCAAGGAAACGGCGCGCAGAAGTTGAGATGTCGGAAGAGGAATTTGCCGCGAGGATCCGGCAGGAACGGGCCGATGCCGCGGCGCAGGTGGAGCAAAAGCTGCGACAGGAAATGGAACAAAGACTGCTCGCAGCACGGACGCCCATCGCCACGACCGTCAAAGAGTTCACGCAGCAGCGTGACGAGTATTTCGCGCAGGTAGAAGCAGAGGTTGTGCAGTTGTCTCTCTCGATAGCGGCCAAGATTCTGCATCGCGAGGCGCAGGTGGATCCCATGCTGGTGGCAACGCTGGTGCGCATCGCCGTAGAGAAGATGCGCGAAGACTCGAGTGTGACAGTACGCGTCGGTACGGGACGAGGTGCTTCGTGGAAGCAGTATTTCGCGGGCTTCCCGAACTTGATCCGCGTGGAAGTGATAGAAGACGCGCAGCTCAGCAGCCAGGATTGCATTCTGGAGACGCAGCTTGGAGTGGCCAACTTCGGGCTCGATACGCAGTTGAAAGAAGTGGAGCAGGGTTTTTTTGATCTGCTCGCGCTAAGGCCCGCCGCACGATGAAACGCTCGATCCTTGCTCCATACAATCACTATCTCGAATCGGGCTCGACGCTGCGATGGAAGGGCCGCATCAATCAGGTTGTCGGCAATCTGGTTGAATCCGACGGCCCATTCTGTTTTGTGGGCGAGTCGTGCGAGATCACGGACGCCAACGGCCGGAGTTACGCCGGCGAAATCATCGGATTCCGGGGATCGACGATGCTCTCCATGACTGCCGATCCGGTGCGCGGCGTGCGATTCGGCGACCAGATTGAGACGTGGGGCGCGCGGCCTTCCGTGCGGGTGGGGCCCGGCGCTCTGGGTCGCGTTGTGGATACAGCGGGCAATCCCCTGGATGGACGCGGCGATTATCGCGCCACGCATTCGGTGCTCATCGATGGCTCCGCGCCACTACCGCTCGACCGCGTTCCGATTCGCGAGCCGTTGAGCTGCGGCATTCGCGCCATCGACGGTTTCCTGACCTGCGGCCGCGGCCAGCGCATTGGCGTCTTCGGCGGCAGCGGCGTGGGAAAAAGCACACTCATCGGCATGATGGCGCGCGGCACTGCTGCCGACATGACGGTTCTGGCGCTGGTGGGCGAACGCGGCCGCGAGGTTGGTGAGTTTCTCGAAGTGCTTGGCGAAGAGGGACTGCGGCGAGCAGTGGTGATGGTATCGACCTCAGACCAGTCGCCGCTGTTGCGGCTACGCGCGGCCCTTGCGGCGACTGCAATGGCCGAATACTTCGCAAGCCTGGGAAGAAATGTGCTGCTGATCGTGGACTCACTCACGCGCTTTGCCATGGCGCAGCGCGAAATCGGCCTGGCCGCGGGCGAGCCGCCGACAGCGAAGGGATACACGCCGTCGGTGCTGAATACATTGGCACGGCTCGTAGAGCGCGCCGGAAATTTTTCGCAAGGCAGCATCACTGCTTTCTATACCGTGCTGATGGAGGGCGACGATCAGCAGGATCCGGTGGTGGACGCTGTGCGTTCGCTGCTCGACGGGCATGTGGTGCTGGACAGGAACCTCGCGATGCGCAGCCACTATCCTCCAATTTCAATTCTCGACAGCCTGAGTCGGCTGATGCCGAGCGTAGTGAGCGAACAGCATATGTCGAAAGCGAAAGCGCTGCGCCTGCTGCTGTCGACGTATGCGCATTCTGAGGACCTGATTCGCATTGGCGCTTATCAGAAAGGCTCAGACCCCGCGCTGGACAAAGCCATCGAGGTTCTGCCGTCGTTAAACGATTATCTGCAGCAGACACCGAGCGTGCTGTGCACGGCCGAGGATGCTGCCGAGCGATTGATGAAGATTCCAAGCTGACATGGCCTTCCGGTTTCCACTCGCAACGGTTCTCCGCTTCCGCGAAAGCATGGAAAAGCGCGAAGAGCTTGTGCTCCAGAGGATTCTTCTGGAGATGGCGCAGGTACGGCGCGAGATTGAGCGCATCGCTGCTGAGATTGCAGCGGCACACAATGCGCGCAACCAGGCGATGCAGAGCCCAGTGCCGGCAGCGCATCTTCAGGGAATGCTGAATGACGTGGAGGCGGCTGCAGAACGCAGAACAAAACTACTCCAGACTCTTGCCACGCTCGAGCAGCAGCATCGACTGCAGGCAACGAAGTACCAGGCCGCGCATCGCGACCGCCAGATGCTGAGCGACATGAAAACCAAAAAGAGGGATATGTACGAGCAGGAACGTGCACGAGCAACGCAGAAGTTCCTGGATGATATTTTTGCGGCTCGCTCGATGCGACGCTGACGTTCTTCAATCTGCGAGGCAATCAAGCAAGCGGCCAGTGAATCCACTGGCCGCTTTTTGTTTTCGGGGATAGGGAGAACCGGCGCATATGTAGTGGCGGCAACGCGGCAAGGATTGCCCAGTTCACACGGCAGAGGTTGCCGATGTTTGCCTACGACATATGCAGCGGCCGCTGCAGCGTGGCGCAAATGCTTTCATTTCAACGCGCTCACCAGATCAAAACCGTCTCTGCGCTTTGCCAAACTGTGGCGCGCTACATGCAATTAGACAGGCGTGCGAATTGCAGCCCATCGATCGACGATTTCAACTCTGGCCGCAGGGCCGGAGACCAGCTCGAAGCCAGCCGGTGCGAGCTTT
>Ga0335075_10012988_pt1 | contig 12556 bp, 12 predicted proteins | sample Lox_Sample_24_FD_206723 | JGI IMG/M metagenome (GOLD analysis project Ga0335075, IMG submission 206723) | Soil microbial communities from Loxahatchee National Wildlife Refuge, Florida, United States - Lox_Sample_2.4 | ecosystem: Environmental > Terrestrial > Soil > Wetlands | place: USA... | reverse complement strand
AACACCAGATGCATGTCGGTGACGTCCCCGATCGCCTCCGCCTCGGGATAGTGCGCCAGGAGATGTCCCGTCCCCGCGGCGTGCGCTGATTCGGAGTGTGTCGGGAACACGTAGCGCAGCGGCGGCAGCCCCCGGGTTTCGGTGAGCTCCCGGATCTGACCGAGAATGGTCAAGGTGTCCCACGTGATGCCGGCCTCGATCAGCGCGCTGCAGCGGGAGCCGGCGACCAAGAACACCGAGTTGTTTGCGTGGAGCGCGCGGCCGCCCACCGGAACCTGGTAGCACGCTCCCAGCCAGTAGACGCCCTCGGCGAGCTCGCGTGGCAGCGGGTTGCCTTCGGTGATGCTCATCCGATCAGGCTCCTTTGGCCGAGGCTCACGCCGGTTGTACTCAGATCGGGCGCGCCTTCGAGGACCTCGTCGAGCAGAGCTCGATGACGCGCGATCGCCTTGCCGGTCAGGACCGCACCGTGGTCGGGGGCGATCGCCCGGACCGGGTAGCGGTCGAACATCTCGGCGACGGCGGCACGAAATGTCTCGGTCTCCGCCCCGGCCAGCCACCAGTACCGGTTGTTGATCAGGAAGTCCTGGACGCGATTGCGATCGGTCGGGTCCTGCTCCGCACCGTCGATGAGCCATGGTCCGGCGGGCGTGTCGTGCCACACCCACGCGAACATGTCACCGCTGAAGAGGGTGCCCGTGCCCTCGTCGAACCCCCAGTTGGACGGCAGCAGCCGCAGATGGGGAACGATGAATCTCAGGGCTCGGGCGCCGTCGGGCTCGAGCACGATCGGCTCGGTGGTCATGATCTGGCCGTGGCGCACGTCGCGCAGGGCACCCGGATCGTCGACGTCGTATTTGGGGCGCAGGTTGAGATAGTTGGCCGGCGACTCGGGCATACGCAGATAGGCAACGTCAACGTCGAAGCGCTCGACGACGGCCCTGGCGTTGCACATTGACGAGAACTCGATGCGCGGAATGGCGATATCGAGCCGCTCGTCGTGGAGGAGCTCGGACAGCTGGCCGAGCAGTTGCTGTTCGTGAACCGAGTAACCGGTGCCGTACAGCAACGACCGCGTCTGGCCCTTCAGCAAATAGCAAATGTTGGTCGAATAGCCGCGTACCGTCAGCGGGTGACTCGACACGCGGCCATCGAGCTCGTACGGACTGGCCAGCGCGTAGAGACGGTCCGGGACGACGGCCAGGGTATGTCCAGCACTCATGAGGGCGGGGTCAGCGCGGCGTCGCCAGGTCCGCGCCGGGCAACACGGCCAGCTTCGCGTCGAGCGCCACCGCGTTACCGCCCTTGAATTCCGCGACCTCGGCATCCCAGCGCTCGGAGACGAACTTGTTGTGAGCGGGCTCCTCATGGAAGGCGGTGTGCGCGGCAACGTCCGCGAACTCCATCATCACGACGTGCCGGCAGGCGCTCCACTCCGGCGGGGTGACATCGCGCATAAGCTGGAAGCCCTCCACCTGCGGGAGCGTTCCGAGCGCCTCGTACTCGCGTAGAAAATCGGCCTCGGCCTCTGACCCGGGCTCATGTTTCAAGCGAAACGAGCAGAAGAAGCGAATACGCTCGCCGGTCAACGGGTTCATGCTCCGACCTCCTGGGTTTTACCTTCAGCAAAGTACGCAAGATCCTCTCCGGCCTCCCATTCCGCGAGCCGGCCCTCCAGCTGCGCCTTGACCATCGCAAAGCCTCCGGCACCGAAGATCGCGCGCAGCGGCGGGTCGTCGCTGTCCACGAGACGGAGAATGGCCGGGCCGCTCAGGCGCGGATCAGGTGCCGAGGCGACGCCCTCACGCACGGCCTTCGCCATCGCCTCGCGCTCCTCTTGGTACACGGGACTCAGGTCCTCAGCCAGAACTGAGGACGAGCCGGTTGCGTCGGTCGCGTAGCGGAACGGCTCGACGATCGTGACCTTCACCCCGAACGGGGCAACCTCGCTGGCGACCGCCTCACTCAACGCCTCAAGGGCCCATTTCGAGGCGCAGTAGAAGCCGTTGAGCGGGAAGGAGCACGCCCCCGCAGTCGAGGAGACCTGGATGAGATGTCCGCTTCGCTGACCGCGCAGCAGGGGTAGCGCTGCCTGCGTCATCCAGAGCGCCCCGAAGAAATTCGTGTCGAACTGCGCGCGTGCCTGCGTCTCGGTGACCTCCTCGGTCGCTCCGAACAGCGCATACCCCGCGTTGTTGACCACGACGTCAAGCCGGCCAAAGTGGTCGCGGGCGATGCGGACCGCACTGTCCACGTTCGCCTTCTCGGTGACATCGAGCTGCATGGGCAGGACATTGTCCTGGTAGCGCTCAACGAGGTCGGCCAACGTTGACGCGTCGCGAGCCGTAGCCACAACTCGGTCACCGCGATCGAGCGCCGCTTCCGCCCAGACGCGCCCAAGGCCCTTCGACGTTCCAGTGATCATCCAGACCTTTGTCATGTCGCTCTCCTCCTAGTTGCTCAGAGGTTGTCGAGCGATACGCCGTCCGGCTGCTGGGAAATCTCCAGCAGATGGCCATCCGGATCCCGGAAGTAGCACCATCGCGAGCCCGCATATTCGGTGTAGTCCACTTCGACCGGCGCAGACAGAAACTCAACCCCCGCGGCCTTCATCCGCTCGTACTCCGCATCGATGTCCGCGACCTCAAACCCGAAATGTACCGCCCCTACATACGTCGAATCAGGCACGATCACCCTCCCGCTCTTGGGCTCGCGATACTGCCAGAGCTCCAGCAGGAACTTCCCGCGCCGAATGTGCCCCTGATCCGCGACCGCGCCCGGGACGCCGATCCCCTGCCCAAACCACGCGCGGTCCGACACATAGCGCTCAAGCGGCGGGCGAAACCCCAGATGCTCCACATAGAACGCGATCGATCGCTCGAGATCGGACACCGTCAGCGACACATGAAACGTCATCTGCTTCAGGTCGTCATCCACCACGTTCATCAGAATTACTCCTTGTATCGGCAGATCGGTCGGCCGCTCGTGCTAGCTCAGCGCGGCGTCTCAAACTCGTCCCGCGGGGATCGGGTGTCTGTCATCGTCGCGAGTCGACCTCCCTCGCCTTAGTCTGACGTCCGCCCGCGGGCGAGACTACTGCCCGGTCCGACAGTCGCCTCCGGATCGGAGCGGCCGCTGGACGACGGCAAGGGCGCTCTCCTTCATTCCGCCGTGCGTCGACATCTGGTCGGCACCTCGATCAGGTTCAGTTCTCGCGGCCGTGCGACGGGGTCAGTTGACGCCGGCTGGCGCGGTCTGGTTCGGATCGATGTCGAACCCCCCGGCGGTCAAGAGTGCGCGGGAAATCCTGGGCTTCTGTCCGGGTCCGTAGTGCTTGCCGTCGACGGGCCAGTGATAGCCCTCGAGCTCGTCGGTCCCCTTACCCAGTATCTCGCCGGTGTCCAGATAATGCTTCCTGACCGCGTCGAGACCGTATCGCTGTACGGGGCACACCTTCATGCAGATCGCGCAACCGTGCGTCTGTGCGAGAACCGGAAAGCAGCGCTCAGGCTTGATCTTGGCCTTGAGGACTCCGCGGTGCAACTCCCTGCGCTGTGGGATGGCTCCCGGGGGGCAGCGCTTCACGCATAGCCTGCACTCGTCACAGACCGCATGAATGCCGAAGTCGACTGGCTCATCGTGCACGAGTTGTGCATTGGTGTTGATGAGGGTGATTCGGCAGCGCGAACCGGCCTGCGGCGTCAGCAGTTGCCCGTTGAGACCGAGTTGTCCGAGGCCTGCTTGGACTGCGTAGTGGATCGACACGCCGGGTCCGGTAGGGCCACCCACCTGCGCGCGAAAGCCTCTGGCGTGAAGGAGTTTGGCCAAGGGTGCGGAGCGGTCGACGACGCCCTCATAGGTCCGGATGGCTTCGCGTTCGGCCCGTTGGCTCGGGATCGTCTGAGTCGCGTCCCAGCCCTGCTCCAAGAGACAGACGATGACGGTGCCCTGGTCCGGCGGGCCGCCGCGCTCGGCAGTCAGCATCGTCTCCTCTGATCGAGGGGACATCACCTCGGCGAACACGTACTTTGGATCGTACGGAGCGAAGCCGATGGCTGAGAGACCGACGCGCCGCGCCTCCGCCCGCAGCTCGTCGGTCAACGTCTGAGGATGAACTGCGGGAGGCGGTCCAGCGGGCTGTTCATCGATGACCTTATTGAGCGCCGCATCGATTCGAAGGAAGCGCGGGATCTCTCCGAGGATCATCGGCCACAGGAACCGGTTCGCGCGGTAAACCTCTTTGGTGTGGATGGCATTGAAGCTGTAGAGCGGGGATTCCGCATGCGCCCGTTCCGCGGCCTGCTCGTCACGCCAGATGCCCGGCACCGTCCTCAGCCGCTCGGGCGTCTCGCGGTTTGGAGCTTGCCACGGGGCGCCGAACCCCCAGTTCCGCTTGGTGTTCGGCAGGTGCCGCAACCAGGGCAGGCGCTTCAATGCAACCGTCACGAGCTCGCCGAGGAGCACGTTGCTGGCGGCGGTCGCCCGAGCCGAGAGCCGCCTTATCGTCACGCGACGCCGACCTCGACTGGTAGGCCAGTGCCCTCCAGAAGCGGGATGCCGTACAGCTTGCTGGCCGTCTCGCCGAGGATCTTGCGGCGGACCGCTGGGCGCAGTGTCTGGGGAACGGTTTCGGGAAGGTCGTAGTCCCAATGGGGGTAATCGGACGAGTACATCAGTTTGTCTCCGAACGTGTCCTCAAACAGCTGGTAGACGTCGTCAAAGACATCGAGATTTTCCGGCTCTTCCATCGGCTGAGACGCAAACCAGAAGTGCTCGGCGAAGTATTCGGAGGGCCTCTTCGTCAGATGCGGCAATTCAGACCGGTTCAGCTCGTAGGCGTGATCTAGTCGCCACGAAAAGGGCACCGCCCACGACCACCCCAGCTCGGTCAGTGCGATCTTCAGGTTCGGGAACCGCTCAAAGACCCCCTCGAAGACTAGACTGGCGACGAGCGGGAAGTTGAACCCCGCCATGTCGGTGTGCTCCTCAAGGAAATAGTTCGGGATTCCGGTGCCCGTCATCCGCCGCGTCGCCAGGACATGAAAACCAACCGGGATGCCATAGTGCTCGCAGGCTTCATAGATCGGCCAGTACTTGGGGTGGCCGGCCGGCCGCTCGTTGTCCGGCGGGAGCAGTGCCTGCACCCAGCGGTCCCCGTACTTTCCGGTGTCTTCTTTGCAGCGACGGATCTCCTCGGCCGCGCTCTCGCCGGAGACATCCTGGGTCACCGTGATAGAGCCGTACCAACGGTCGTCGGAGGCCATCCACTTCTCGATCCGCAGATCGTTGTACGCCTGGGCCAATGCGATGGACAACGCATCCGGCATGGGGCGCCCACCGACTGCGCAGTACGCGTACGTCTCGTTCATCACTGCACCACTGACGTCGTTGCCATCGAGGAGCTGCAGGCGTACAAAGTCGGGGTCGGTCCCGGGAGCCGAGCCGTCGGGGGAGTAGGCATCGCCTCTGCAGACAAGAAGTCTCTGGCGTGGGCGGTCATGAGACATTGTCGGATAGCGGAAGCCGACCTGGTCGAGCCAATCACGCCACCGTTGCGGGAGATGCTCTTGTAGCTCCGGTGCGCTGATGAAGGTCCCGGTATGAGTGTCGACATCGACGATTGGGAATCGCTCGACTGCAGTCTCCGCTGCGTCCGTCTCGGTGATCATGGCTTCCTCTCGTGCAGATTCGCCGCTTCTACGATTGATGCGACCGGCGCCAGCAGACGCCGGCCGGCCACGGCTCAAAGCCGGTACCACTGCCGTGCTGTTTCGGACATCATCTTGGGGCGCATCGATTCCGGCATCGCGCTCAGCAGCGCACTGATGTCGGTGTTGTGCCCATGGGGATAATCTGTCGCGAACATCAATATGTCCTCCGTCCCCAGCCACTTGATCACTTCCTTCATTGCGGCCGGAGGGCCTTGATCCGCCGGGGCGATTGAGAAGCGCATGTGCTCTCGCATGACGTCATACGGCGCGCGGTCCATCCACGGCGTCTCACGGTGCAGCCCCTTCCACTCCTTATTGAAGCGCCACCCCAACACCGGCACCCAAGTGAAGCCGCCTTCGAGGACCGATACCCGAAGGTCCGGGAAGAGCTTGAACACCCCTTCCGAGATGATGCTCGCGATATGAGCGCCGAAGTTGCCCCACTCGGCAGCGTATTCCTCCGTGAACCACGATGCGTAGCCGGTTGGCGACGGCGGCCCGTCCGTGGTGCCGCCCCAATGCAGTCCGACGACGAGATCGTGCTTGACCATCGCCTCATACACCGGGTGGTAGATGCGGTCGCCCCACAGGCGATCGTTGCGAACCGGAAACAGCACCTGGCGAATGGAAGGGTGCGAGCCGACTCGTTCGATCTCCCGCACCATCGCGGCTGGGTCGCGGGCGGGCACGACCATCGAGCCGACCAGTCGCGGATCTGGGTCCAGCCACTCTGCGATGAGCCAGTTGTTCACTCCGCGCGCTAACGCGGCAGCCAAGTCCGGATGTCGCAGATTATCTACTCCAAAATAACAATTGACGATGGCGTGATCTACGTCCCAGGGATCCAAGACATGCTCACGCAGTAAGCCAAGCTCCGAGGCCGGTGTGCGGCCGTCCTCAGGGCGCCATTCGTCTCGGGCGGTGGTGCTCAGTGCCGGCGGATACACCGTCGCCACATGCCCCGGGCCCGGATACTCCCGTTCCTTAACCCAACTCACCCAGACCTGGTCCATGTGCGGGAACAGGGCCGAAATCCCGGGAACGACGGCATGTACGTCGCAGTCGACAACTGTCCCGGTCCACAGCTCCTGCCTCTCTTGCTCAGCTAAGACCATCTTACCCTCTCGTCAGCAGTTCTCAGTTGGTTGTGCGCTTAGATCGAGGCGTCGGTTGGCGCTCGGCTCTCGGCACGAGGACGCATCGTGACCACCAAGTATTCATCCTCGATGCTGACCGGAAACCGCTCGAGGACGTACGGTCCAGGACCGGCCTGGCCGTTGTCGGCTGCCTCTGTGATCGCCTCTCCGCGTTCGAGCTTCACCGGGAATCGGCGCGCACGCGTCTGCCCTGGATCCCACCACGACTGGCCTGTCTTCAGGTCGAAGAGCCAACCGTGCCAGGGGCAGGAGAGGAACTTTTTTGTCGGATCGTGCTGGACCTCACCGGGGCGCTCGGCGTAGACGTAATCCAGGACAGGTCCCTTACAGAGCGGACCGCCGGCGTGCGGACACCGCTGGAGGATGGCGTGAAACTCTCCATTGATCCGAAAGATGCCGATCGCACGCCCGCCGACTTCGATGAGCAGGCGCTCCCCTTCGGGGACCTCGTCCGCACGCGCCACGACGTAGCGCATTGGCCCGCCGGCAGCTCGCGTAGAGGACTCTGGGCGAGCGCCGGCGGTTCCCGGCCTCTCATGACCAGGCATTGCGCACACCCCCGGCGCCGAGGCTGGACCGGCTGTTGCCCCGGATCACTCGAAGCCGCATCACTCGGAGCCGGTTGACGTGGCGGCATCGCTCGCCTCGCCCGCGTCGGTCTGCAAGATGATCGCGTTCACGGGACATTTGCGCACGGCCTCGCGCGCGAGGTGCTCTCGATCTTCTGGAACATCGCCCTCCCCCTCAGCGTAGGCGTAACCCCACTCGTCCAGCAGAAAGAGCTCAGGAAAAATGTCGTGACATGTGCCAAAGCCTTCGCACTGCACCGGGTCAACGCGGACCTTCATCAGCTACCTCCTCTTCCCTCTCCGGTCATCAATCGACAAACGGAATCGCGTCTCTGTGATATCGGAGTCGACGAGGTGCGCGCATGTCTCGCAAGGCGCAGCGAGGTGCTCCGTCACCACGTCAGGAAACTCCCTCAACAACGAGCCTCCAACATGCGCCGCGCCGTCGAGTAACGCACACGCACCACGCCCGGGCAACGACAAGGCCCAGCGCTGCAGGCGCTCGGTGTCGTCGTTTCCCCGCGCGAGGTCCAGCAGCGCATCTCGCATCGCAGGGGTGCCCCGGATGCACGCTCCGCACTGGTTCGCGTTCTCACGCGCAAAGTAGCTGGCCACGTCGACTGAAGCCGCGACCGGGCAGTCGTGGAGGCCGAGAATGATCAGGCTGCCACACCCCAGGCCGCTTCCCTCCGCCCGCACCTCTTCATAGCCCAGGCGCAGATCCAGCACTCTGGGGCTGAGGATGCCTCCGAAGAAGCCGCCCATCATGATCGCTCGAACCTCGTCGATCGGCGCCCCGACGACCTCGAGGACGTCCCGGAGGACGATTCCTAACGGCGCCTCGTAGAGGCCTGGGTGGGCACAGTCACCGGAAATAGTGAGCAGTGCGGTCCCCGGGGAGTCGATCGTCCCGAGCTGTCGATACGCCGGAGCACCGTTGACGGCAATGAATGCGACGTTTGCGAGTGTCTCGACGTTCGCGATCAGCGTCGGTTGGGCTTTCAGTCCGGCCTCGAACGGTCGCGGCGGCTTGTCGAGGGGTAAGGCAGGGCCCCCTCCTACGGCCCGAACGACCGCGGTTTCCTCCCCGGCCACGTAAGTGGCACGGACGAGCACAACCTCGATCGGAACGGCGTCCGAGGCAATCGCTGCGACTTCCGCCTCGACGCTCGCACTGGAGACCGGGTCCGAGACGAACACGTACGCACGCTCGGCGTCAATTGCTTCGGCGACCCGCAGCAGTCCGTCAAGCACGAGATTTGGACGGTGACGCAGGAGCCAGCGATCTTTGACCGACGCCGGCTCCCCCTCTTCGCCATTGGCGATCAAGTACCTCGGACCTGGACGATCACGTACCGAACGCATCTTGACCCCAGTCGGGAACGCGGCCCCGCCCCGGCCACGCAGCCCTGCTGACTCAAGCGCTTCGATGAGCGCCTCGCCCCGGAGCCCTCCACGGTCATAACCGCCGCTGGCAACGTAGGCAGCGCGATCCTCGCGTCCATCGAGCTCCGTTCGAATCAACCGCGGGGCGATCCCTCCCATCACGCCGACGACGAGCTCCGGGTTCCACTCAATAGCAAAAGGCAACTGCACGCTCTGCTCGGCGGTCTCGCTGCGCACCGATGAATCATCTCCTCCGCAGCGTCGGGCCGCGGAGGCCGGGCGCAGGAGTGGGATGGCTCGGCCCCGAACTTCTCGGCCGCTCTCGCGTGGACGCCATCACCCTGCCGCGTTCGCGGGCAAGCACTGGCTCTTGAGGTCTCCCGTCGCTCCGTTCCCGGAAGGCCATGACCCGGTGAGCATGCTGTATGCCCCGTTCGCGTGTCGAGCCGGCCAGAAGCAGCGCACAACCGTGGAGCCGGTGGGAGAGAAGGTGATCGGCTGGGGGAGCAGACCGCCCAGGGTCACGTTCTTGACGCCATGCTGCATCGCGTTGATCACGTCACCCCCCGTCACCGGGGCCTTGGCGGCCGGGCCCTTGGCGTTCATGCCGTACTTGAAGAGCTGGAGCAGCTGCCACACGTTGGAGGCGATCCGGCTCTGATAGTCGGCCCCGCCACCGTACTTGGACATGACCTGGCGGTATTGGACCACCGGGGGATTGTTCGCCCACCACGGGAAATCCTGATCGGTGAGCAGGATTGGAACCTTGACGGTGTTGAAGGTCACGTCGACCAGGGACGCAGTGTTGAAGAAGCCCTTGTAGCCTTGACCCTTACAGGCATTTGCAATCAGGGCGATTGGGTTAGTGCCGACGAACATATTGATCGCGTCGGAGTGCGCGTTGACCATCGCCAGGCACTGGGCGGTCGCGTCCGTTGCGGTTTCCGCGATCGTTGTGGTCGCACCCGACTTCATCCCGATCTTGGGTGCGAACGCCGCCAGCAACTTGCCGTACTCGAGGCAAGCCGCCACTTCGGAGCACACCGCGTTCGAGAAGTTGGTAGCCCCGGCGTCCTTATCGACCAACGCAAAGTCGAGCGGAATGTAGGGCGGCTCGATGTCGACGCCGAACCAACCTGTTGTTTTCTGGGTGTGTCCCCCGTCCGTCAGCCCGGAGAACATCGCAACATGTTGCGACGCGAGGTAGGGCGCGACGAGGGCCTCCGACTGATCCTCCACGAGGACCGCGACCGCGTGATCCTGCTGCACAAGCTCACGAGCGTCGCTCTCCTCAGTCGCTGGGGTCGCCTTATCATCGAGTACCGTCATCTTTACGGGGTGACCGTTGACCCCGCCTGTGGCGTTGACCCATTTCGCCCAGGCCTTCGCGACGCTCGCACCGTAGGAGTACCCGCCACCAACGGCCACGGAGCCGGTCTGGGTGATGATGGCGCCGATTGAGATAGTCGTTCCCGACGCGGAGGACGACCCTGAGGCCCCGGTCGACGCCGCTGACGCGCTTGAGCCCGCGGTTGTAGACGTCGAGGTCGACGGCGCTTTTGACCCGCTTCCGCACGCCGTCAGGCCCACGGCCGCGGCGCTGCAGATCGCGGCGATGATGAACGGTGCCACCGTTCGTCTGACCACGCGATCTGAAAACCGTCTCACCATCTCTTCTCCTTGATCCATAGAGCCCGCGCACCGAGCCCTGCGGACTCGCTGGCCGAGGCTCTCACGGTCGACGCCCCTGGGCAACTATCCGAACCGACAGAAGGTGCATCGCGTCCCAACTCGCCGGCCGCAGTCGACGCCCTCACGTGCTGGAGGGAGGGGAATGGCCGTGATGGGCGCGACCGGATCGAGATACTCGAGCGCCATCGCCTGCGGTCGCGACCCGACTCGGGCCGTACGCGCTACCTGCAGACGCAGCTGCGCAACGCATCGATGATCGCCAGGGTGCGCGGCTGCTCGCCTGTCAGCGATCCACCCAGCTGATTCTGGGTGTATCCGAAACCGACGCGGAAACGTCTGTCCGCGAAGCCGAGTGCCCCGCCTGCCCCTGGGTGGCCAAACGACGCGTCGGAGAGCAGCGGGGCAATCGCGTCGGGAAGCTGAAATCCGGTGCCATGGAGGCTGGAGACGGGCACGAAGCGATCCGGCCCGACGTCACGGTGGACGAGCGCCCGCGCGAGCGACTGCTCGCTGATCAGGCGGACTCCATCGACCGTGCCGACACACGCAGCATACATCCGCGCGAGTGATCGTGCGTTCGTAATGCCGTTCACCGCTGGTTGCTCGGCATGCCAGAGAGCTCGGTCATTCCACACCTGTGCGCTGGGAGTCGGCAGCGCTCCGTTCGTCGAGAGCACGCGGCTGAACAGGCTGTCGGGGGCCATGGCCTCGGTGATGCGCGACCGAAGTTCCGGGTCGGAGATCGCCTCGAGCGCGTCGGGCCCAGGCGCCACCGCGTCGACCAAGAGCGCGACGCGCTGCTCGAGCCCCTCTGGCAGGCCGATGAAGAACTCGATGCCCAGGGGTGCGGAGACGTAGGCGGCGAATGCCGCCCCGACCGACTCGCCGGTTACACGACGCACCAGCTCTCCGAGCAGCCAGCCAAATGTCAACGCGTGATAGCCATAGCCAGCACCGGGCTCCCAAAGAGGCCCTTGGCCGGCGAGCGCCTGGGCAACCCGCGCCCCGTCGAGCAGCTCGTCCCGAGCGAAGACCGTGTCGAGAGCGGGGAGCCCGGCCTGATGACTGAGCACCATCCGCACCGTCGTCTCAGCCTTTCCTCGCTGGGCGAATTCTGGCCAATATCGGCTCATCGGCGCGTCGAGGTCCAGCAGGCCTTCCTCAGCCAATCGATGACAGAGCACCGCGGTTGCTCCCTTGCTGGCGGAATAGACCAGCACGAGCGTGTCCTCGGTCCACGGGCGCGCGGTTGCGGTATCCGCGACTCCGCCCCAGAGGTCGACTTTCGGCTCGCCGTCGACATACACCGAGCACGCAGCCCCTTTTTCGTCGAACACCGAGAAGTTCTGCGCAAAGGCTTCTCGTACCGCGTCGAACGCAGGGTCTACCCACCCGTCGATGCGCACCGCTGCAGTCACGATCCGTTCCTCAATATTCCGATTTGCACACTTGAACCGGTTACCCGCCGGGCCGATGCACTCATTTCTCCCGAGCCGCGGCAGAGTATGGCACACTCCACGCTTGAAGACGGTGGCCTCAGAGGCACCGCGTCACGTTGTGCCCTCGTGTGACGCTGACGCGGTCGGGGGGTGAGAACACGTCGCGGTCAAATACACATACATGGTGACTATTGGGGAAGGAGCGCGAGCATGTCTACGAGCGAGGGCGCCTATGGCAGCGTCGAAGATGAACGGCGGATAATTCGCCTGCTGACTCGATACAACGAGCTGCTCGATACCGGCGAGCTCTCCCTACTAGCAACGGAGGTGTTCACCGCGGATGCGGTCGCGGATTACAACCATGACGTGTTGACTGGGAGCCGTGCGATCATCGACTACGTGGCAGAGAGCATGTCGTTGTTTAGAGACTCGGCCCATATCCTGACAAACGTCGCAGTGCGGTCCTGTGACGGCACTCTTGCCGAAGTGACGGGGGCTCAGACGGTTTGGCTCTGGGTGAACCCGCCGACCGAGAGGGCCCCGAAGAACTGGCAGGATTTCGTCAACGTGTTCTTCACGTGGGATCGGGTCGCGCGGACGCC